>VOFI01003579.1_pt1 | contig 23776 bp, 30 predicted proteins | sample 5384131 | NCBI WGS metagenome assembly VOFI01 (sample SAMN12384728, study PRJNA508395) | human gut metagenome | isolation source: healthy gut H | host: Homo sapiens | reverse complement strand
AGCGGGTGACGCTGGTGGCGGACACCCTGAATCGGCTGGAGACTGAGGCGCTGCTGTGCGTGACCCACGATCTGCAGTTTGCTTTGCGTCGGTGTGCCGGAAAGTCTGCGTCATGTATGCGGCCCAGCAGGTGGAGTATGGCGGCGCCGACCAGGTGCTGGGCCAGCCCCTGCACCCCTATACCCAGGCCATGGTGCAGGCCATGCCGGAAAACGGGATGCATGTTCGGGAAGGCTTCGCTCCGGAGACGGCCTCCGGCAGTGGCTGCCGGTTCCGGGCCAGGTGCCCCTATGCGAGGGCACAGTGCGAGGCCATGCCGCCGCTTGTGACTGTCAATGACCGGAAAGTGAGGTGCTGGCGCTATGCTGCTGGAAACGAAACAGCTGACCAAACGCTTTCGGAACCCCGGTAAGGGACCGGGAGGCGTCCTGGCGGTGTCCCAGGCCAACATGACCCTGAACCCGGGGGAGACTGTGGGCCTCTTTGGGGATAGCGGCGGCAGGAAGTCCACCCTGGGTCTGATGCTGGCGGGGCTCCTGCGGCCCACCTCCGGGGAAATTCTCTATCGGGGAGAGCCGGTGCGTATGCCTTACCGGGGGGCCTGCCGCCGAAATGTCCAGGTGCTCTTTCAGCACCCGGAGGTGTCATTCAATCCTATGCTCCCCTCATCCGCAGCATGGAGGAGCCGTACCGGGTTCATAAGCTCCCCTACAGTCCGGAAATTCTCCACCGGGACATTGCCCGCTTTGGTCTCCGGCCGGAGCGGAGCTCAGCGGAGAGGAGAGCCCCAGGTGCTGGTAATACTGGTGCTGGACAGGCCCCCCCCTTTGCCCGTTGGTCCAATGGAATATCAGGCGGACGAGGCCTATGGACCCTGGACGAAGCCTCTGTAACCAGGAGAACCGCTGGACCGCCTGGTGGAGGAAGGCCCAGGTGGTCTCACCTGGGCGCCGCCTGTCTCAACACTGAACGACCGGACCCCGTTCCTTTGCGGCCTAAAAGACACCGGCCCCCGTGCCCCCATGGATTCCAGCCCGCCTGGTGGAGGAAGGTACCCAGGTGGTCGGCGTATTTGACGTCTAAGGGAATCGGATCGTACACGGGACCCATTGAAGAAACGGAACACCGCTTCTCAAAGCACTCTTCAATGAGTTCTGCAATGGTGTTGTCGTATTCCGGCCCACCAGGCGTGGTGTTGTCGTATTTGCTGATTTTTGACGGAATTGCAGTGAGCGCAGCTGAGGAACAGATTCTTCAGGCAAATTTTAAATCTTTGTCCCCTTGATGGGCCGCAGGTGCTCCACTTCCACACTTTGCAGTTCATCCATTTCACATAAATAGCATTTATCGTGAAAGTCCGCCCGCGCTGTGCGAGAACGTCCTGTTCTCGGTAGCTCCCCTGTTTTTTGCCTTCTCCCGTTCCAGGGAGGCGGGGTGTTGGTGTTCTGTGATCTTCGAACCACCATACATCATCCTCCCATCATCTGTGATGTTCCAGCTTTAGGCGCTGATATTCTTCAGAAAATCCGGAGCCAGATAGTCAGGCACGGCGTCCAGGTACAGCTCCAAGCTCCGCCAGCTCGGCGCCCTGATCCCGTCAGGGGTGGGCTTTTGAACCAAGCGGCGGTATGCGTCAAACTTATCCCTGAAGCTCCTGGGAGAGGGTGTTGACCTGGAGTGTCCCTCTACGATGCCCTCGTAGGAGTAGGTTGAGTGAGGCCGTTTTCCACCAAAACGCGATTCTCCAGATCGTACACCACGGAGTTTTGCGCCGAATTTAAGACGAAGGGAGAGTGGGTGGTTAGGATGAATTGTAGCTGTGGGAATAGCTCCGACAGAATCGGCAGGATTTTTTTTCTGTAGCTCCACATGCAGGTGCGTCTCAATTTCGTCGATGAGGACGATACCCTCCAGGTCATACCGGCCTTTGGATTCCATCCGCATCATCAGGTCCCTGATGATGTCGAATACAGCGGCATAGCCCATGGACATGGTGTTGAAATCAAAGGGCTCCCGGCCGGTTGCCTGGATGGAAAAAGCTGAAATTTTTGGTGTCAAACTGCAGCTTCAGGGCGGGGTCGATGCGTGAAGAATTTGCGATCTGGTTTTACCACTCCCACATGGGAAAACGGACCGTCCGGGTAGGGCGAAGGGCATCCTGGTGACTTTGCGCCTTGCGGTGGGCTGGTACGAATTTGCCGAAACCCGGTGAGGCATGCGACCTGCCGCTGCCGGCGCGTCTGGGAAGCCGCGCCCTACGTTATTATATCCAATTTCTGATCTGGGGGCAACTACAAAAATTCTGTTTTGGCGGCGGTTTATGGTTCGGGCTGCAGTTGCTTCCAGTAGACCTCCAGCTCGTAGGGCGCTCCGTTTCGTAAATCTGTCTTTTCCTCGGGTGGTGGTTTCTCATAATAGGTATCATGATTCGTTTGCCAGGCAATGGTTCGCGCCATCCTTGCCTGTGCGTCTACAGCGCTGGTTGTGATCTGCCACTGCATGTACCTGGCGGCTTCTGGCCTGGACCATACGTTTCGGTACATGGCTTCCCAATCTTCGGGTGTTGCTTTCTTGAGGAGCAGATCGTTTGTTTCCATCGACATAGGCGTCACCTCGCAGGGCAGTGGATTCCAATATAGCGGGGGAATTGTTTGGGGACCCATGTTACCAGGCACTCAGTCTGGCTGGTCGGCCTTTCGCACCGCCTCATAGACCGGGCGGTTGGATTTGGCGGGGAGGGCGATGAGGAGGAACATGCTGACCAGGGTGGTGAGGCCCAGGAGGGTGGCGGCCAGGCGGTATGGGAGTGACCCAGGAGGCCGGCCAGCAGATAGAAGCCTACGCCGCCTACAGAGGAGATGACGTTAAAAAAAGGCGTTGATTCGGGCGCGCATATCCTCTGGCAAGTAAGACTGGACGGCGGTTTCCCGGATGGTTGCGCTGGCACAGCCCAGGCCGCCGCAGAGGAAGCGGTTTACGAGCATGAGGGGAAGGGCATCCACAAAAGGGCGGCGTCCATGGTGTCATAAAAGGTATAGACGAACTTGGTGAAGGCATACCGCTTCCGGACCGGCACCTCCGGATATACTGAAGCAGACCACTGAGGACCCGGCCCAGCATCTCCGCGCTTTTGAGGAAGCCCAGCATGGTCACGGTGAGCCAGGGTTGGGTCTGGTAATAGGCCTGGGTCAGCACCTCCACGCCGGAGGAGGCTCCCTGGGTGATGCTCATATAGGTGTAAATATTCCGGATACCCTTCTCCCCGCTTGAGGAAGGCAAAGCCCTCCCGGATGTCTGACCGGTACTGGCGGAAGGTGTAAGCCTCCTCTGCTGCCTTCCGAACCTCCCGGATGCAGCCTTCCACCAGGCAGGAGAGCACCGTGAGGCCGGATACCACCAAGAAGAGAGTGCCCATTGGCACATGGCTGTACAGGAAGGTGGCCACGGGAGCCATGAGGATGGTCACCAGGGGATAAAGGGTGGCGCTGACGGAGTACCCCCGTTGCTCTGCTCCCCACGGGGATGAGACTGGGATACCAGGCGTCAAAGGCCAGCCGGTAGAACACGGAGATGGTACCCACCACCAGGGTGAACCCCACATACAGGCCATAGGAAAAGGCGTGGCCTGTGATCCAGATCCCCATGGCGGCGTAGACGGTGGCCAGCAGGACGTCCAGTCCCACGATCCATTTTTTCTTCCCCCTTGTCGATGAGAGGCGCCACCAGGATGGGAAGGATCATATCGGGCAGCATGCCGCATACCAGAATGAGGGCGGACAGCAGGGTGGATTGTGTTTGGTCGAACACCAGGAGGCTAATGGGTAGATTCATGGCCTCGCCGCCGATGGCAGACAGGACTGTGGCCACGGTGATGCAGGAAAAATCCTTGGTCCAAAGTCGGGGCCGAATGGGCTTGTGTTTCACAGGCAGTTCCTCCGTTCTGTTTTTTTACGGATATTCTACCATTTTACTTAGCAGTCTGAAAGTCTATATTTGTGAGAAATCACACATGAGACACAGACATTAAACTCCTGATTTTTGCGATAGAGGAAGAAATCTCCTGCTCGAACTCCAAGGCGCGCTTGTATTTGCGCTGCCGGGTGCAGGCTTCCAGCATGCAGTCCCGGTAAAAATACAGGTGGCCAAAGTGATAGTCCTGCTTCAGCACCCTGGATGAGCCGCTCCAGCAGCTCCAGGTAGGAGGGATCGTCCAGGTAGCCCTCCTGACACTCCATACAGGCCTCTTGATATTTGAGCCGGTCGGCCTCTGTGATCTCCGGCCCGTGCAACAGCTGTTCCATTTGTGTCAAGGCGGCCAGGGCCTCTTCCCGGCGGCCGCCGCGGATGAGGGCGATGGCCCGCTTGTGCACCAAGGGCAGAGAGGGTCCCTGAATTTTGCTCTGCCTGGTCCAGGTGGTCCAGGCAGAGGGCGTATTTTCGCAGGCTGATGTACATGGCTCCCAGGTTGTAATGCACATCTCCCAGGATCTCCCGCCATCCGGTATTTTGCAGCAGCCGGATGCACCGCTCGTAATATGTGATCGTCATGGCTTCCTGGTTGAGGCAGGCGTAGGCGGTTGCATTCATGAAGCAGTAATCCGCCAAGCAATAGACGTTTCCCTCCTCCACAGCGGCGGCAACCAGGCGGCTTTCCATCCGGTGGATGGCGGCGTAGTCTCCATGGAGCAAATACAGGGAGGTCAGCTCCATCATGGCGGCAGAGCAGTTTAACACATGGCAGGCCTCCTGGCACAGGGCCAGCGCGTCTGGGGCCATAGGATCTGCCCGGCAGCGGAGCAGCTTGTACAGGGCCAACTGCCGGTCTGTCATGGCCGTTTGCAGCTGCTCCAGCAGAGGCAACACGGCCTCCCCCTGATACCCCTGAACCAGGAGCCAGTGGAGGGCCAGGGGACTGTGGCGGAGGGTGTCTGCCTGGGCCTGAAGTGTTTCATATGTTTCCTGAATGTCCAACCCGTATTCCAGCTTGGTGAAATAATCTTGCAGCATTTGCTCCAGGGGATGCAGGAGAGATTCCTCCTGGGTATACACAATCCCCAGCCGCTGATACAGGGCCGAGAGCAGGTCTGGGTTTGGATGCACCGCGCCTTGCTCAATTTTACACAGGTAGGACGGCACACACAGGCCATAACAGACGGCTTTCTGCTCCATCCCTGGCGGAGCCGCTCCATACGCAGAATTGCGCCTGCCAATAAGTCGGAATTTCTCTCCATCCAATCGCCTCCGTTGTGTTTTCCAATAGTATATCACAGGGGGACATGCTTGTCATTGGCAGAATGATTACGGGTAGGGCAGGTATGTTCTAATCGTTTCTGAACAAATTCTCTATGAATTGGTTTCGAGGGAGACCTTTCCAAAGAAGCCAAAGTGTGGTATATTTGATGATAGCAAGTCAACGCGCCCTGCGGCGGCCTGGGAATTGGCCATTGGGGAGTGGGCTCTCACAGCCATTGACCTGCGGAAGTACCGGGTGTTTTCCATGATCTGCTACATCGGCATGGGCTGGGCCGTGCTACCCCCTTCGCCCCACAGGCCATGGGACTGAGAAGAAGCTGAGTTTTCTGAATCAGATTCTGAACCACCTTTTTGACACCTGCTTTCCCTTGGCGGTTCTTGCACGTAACTTGCTGGCATTGGGGGGTAGGACGGAGGCATGTTGTTCCTATGTCGTTTTGAGTTAAAAATGTGGAACACAGAACGATATGGGCTTTTCTGAGACTTTTTGGTATCCTTTCGTTATAATAAAGACGAAAGGGTGACCTGACTGTGAAAAAAGATAATTTCTTTATTTTGGCGGCGCTGCTCTGCCTATCCATTTTAGCGGGGTTGTCTCAAACGGTTTGTTATGTAGGTCAAGGCAACGATCTTACTATAAGTTGTTCGAGTTCAACTGAACCGACGGAGGGGGAGGATCCTGCCCATCCTGATGAATTACCGAAGCATAAAGACGAAACAACTTAAACCCAAATAGGGACGCAAATGTTGAAATACTGTTTCATTTCTGACGAAATATTTTCGAGTTCATCTTGTTCGTCAATGCATCATATAGGATGTACGCTTGGTAATACCGTTTTTTGCTGGCACTATCCTTGCCCAGGAAATGGTAGCATTCTGCTGCTATGGCCAAAATGCCAGGTAAAAATTGGTAGTGACCATATGAGATGCAGGATTGCCGACCTGACTCAGCGACTTCGATTGCCTCTTCATACCGCTTGCCGATGGCCAAGGCCCGGGCGTAGTTGTGGGAAATCAGCGGCAGGAGACCGGCGGATTGAAGAATATTTTGGTAGTGCTTTCGTATATATTTTTCTAGCTGGCCTAGGATTTCAATTGCTTTTCTATTTTGATCGCTGTTTGTGTACACGCCGGCTATTTGATTGATGATCTTCACTTCTTCAAAGCTATACAATCCGCTGGAGATTTCTTCTAAATCAAAATGCGGGACTGTCATCCGTAAAGCTTCCATTAGCATTTGCAGCTGCTTTTCTGCGCTGTACTGCCCCTCGGCCTTTCCCAGGATCACTTTAGAGCGCAGGATGAACTGTCGGGTAACATGGTCGTCCGGTTCTGTGATCTGCTCCAGCTGAGCCAGTAGTTCCCAGCCATGAGCCGTATTCCGCTGAACGCTACAAGCGATGATTTCCTTTTTGCAGGGCGGCGATTTCCTCTTCACGCTTGCTGAGCAGAGCAAAGTAGCGGTCATCCGGCAAGCCGAGGCGCTGCAGCAGGGCGTTGATGCGGTTGCGGGAGGGGGTCTGCCGTCCGTTTTCCATGCGGGGAAATGGTCATGGGTTCGCAAATTCCCTCGCACAGCTGCTCTTGGGTCAGCCCCAGCTCCAGCCGCCGCTGTTTCATGTATTCTCCCAGAAATACTTCTCTCATTCCCATTGCCTTTCTTCTTAAAATATTGGGCAGCTTTTTCCTGATTGATTATAGCACAGCTTGAGGCCGAATTCCAGGCCTAGTGGTCGTTTTGTGTTATTTTTTCTATCAGACTGCGATATACGTTTCGCCTTTTGCGTATGGTATTCTATGTAATACAGCGGGGACAGATGAAGAGCCCTGACGCTGATTTTACAGAGAGGAGTACATAAGCATGGAAATTGTCAAGGAAAAGAAACCTTTGGATGAGATGGATGCGTATATTTCTGGGCTGTTTGACAATAAGTGTCATAACAACTGTGAAATCCATTAATTCGGCGAGACTCCAGGTTCCCCCTGGAGTCTCTTAAAAAATCTATGCTTATTGTATATCCGTGAAAAGAGGAGGAGCTATGCCATATATAATACCAGGTTACACGGAATATTATGAAGAAGGCGGTATACTTTACATCTCATCCAAGCTTATCCAAAATAAAATAAAAATTACGGAGCCAAAGCTCCGGGAGGAGTTTTATGAAATTCTACGCTGTGGAGGCTGCGCCGCGTTGTCTACCCCGCTGACACAGTTTTTGCATGAGCAAGAGCTGCTGGCGGATCGGGAAGAAATGGAAGCGCTGTTACAGCGTGCAAAAAGGATGATGGATGAATGCCTGTTCGTGACGATTATGCCAACGGAGGGCTGCAACTTCCGCTGTCCCTATTGCTATGAGAGTCATATGCCTCGTTCCATGCGCCGGGAGACATTGGACCAGATTCAGGCGTATCTTGTGGATCAGGCGCCCCGGTTTCGAAATCTGCGTCTCAACTGGTTCGGCGGGGAACCGACCTTGTGCAAGGATATCATGCTGGAAACCTGCGCGTTGGTGCAAGAGGTCCAGGCGGCCCATGCTTTCCGGTACAGTGGCGGTATGACCACCAATGGGTATCTTTTGGATGTGGACGCATTCCGGCAGTACTACGCAGCAGGGATTGTTAGCTACCAGGTGACGTTGGATGGCTGGAAGCACGATGAGACCCGTCCCCCATGTGTCGGGCAAAGGGACGCTACAAACCATTTTGAATAATCTGATTGCACTTTCTGCTCTGCCCAAGGAACAATATCCGTTTCGTATGGTCATTCGCCACAACATTCTGGCGGGGGACCGGGATTTTAGCTGGTATGACCACTTGCATAACCTATTTGGAGGGGACGACCGCTTTTCTGTCTATGTAAGTCCCGTGGGCGACTGGGGCGGCGAGTCTGTCAAGTCCTTGGAGCTTCTGGAGGGAGAGCAGAAGACAGGACTTCTGCTGGAGCACCTGGCATATCTGGACCAGATTGGCATGCGCCGGGAAAATCAGGACAAGGAACCGTTTGCGCAGGTCTGCTACGCAAGCTATCCCCACAGCATGGTCTTTCGCGCCAGCGGCAAAATTGAGAAATGTACGGTGGCCCTGGACCATCCGAAGAACTTGCTGGGGCGGGTGGATCCGGAGCAGGGAATTGTATTGGACGAAGGGATCAACCGGTTGTGGTCCTTTGGCCAGTTGAAGCAAGCGTGTTACACCTGCCCGGATGTTTTGAGCTGCTTCAATTTGCGGTGCAGAAAGGGTGTGCTGGTTGACGGGCATGCTCCGAAGGCCTGCTTCCGGGATTGAAGACTGGCCTGCGTCATGTCGGCGCTTTTCAGTACAGATGGAGCTATAGTTGCTGATTTTCTGCAAAAAGGAGTGGCTGCATGTATTACTATATTAAAAAATACTGGAAAATAAACAGCGTAATAATTTTTATGCTGTTCATCGATGCAGGATTATCCTCATACCGGAGTCTGGCCCTGATGGAATCCTTGGAGGAACTGGTAAAAGGGAATTTTCGGGGATTTCTGTTTTGGACCCTGCTGAATCTGTTTTGTGTGGTTCTGGTGCAGGTGTTTGTGGCGGTAGAGGACATTTTGGGCAAGCATGTCATACGAAAAATGAACAATCAGGTCCGGCGTGATATGGCGGCGACGATGCTGCAAATGAGCCACGGCGAGTTCCACAAACGGCAGACGGGAGAGTATCTGTCTGAGTTTACCAAGGACATCGACCAGATAGAAAGCTTGGCATGGGGGCCATTTTTCAACTGGATCAGCATGGCTTTTACGGTGATGCATAGCATCATTGCACTGTCCTGCCTCCATTGGTCCCTCTCGGTTGCTTCCCTGGTGTCTGCCCTGATTATGAGTCTGGCCCCCAAGCTGTTTGACAAGAAAATGGAAGCTGCGGGAGCGGCCTGTACCCGGAGCAGGCAAAGGCTGTGAGCAAGCTGAAGGACCTGCTGGCGGGCTATGATGTTCTGCGGGTTTTTGGCAGGAACCGGCGGTTTCTGCAAGGTGTGTCCCGGTGCAGCGATGAAATAGAAGTGCCTGCCTTTCGGCGGTCCCGGACGCAGACGATTACGGGCAAGATATTGGCTGTGGCTGGCATTCTGTGTCAGGGAGTAATCAGTATTTGGATCGGTTTTCTGTCTTTCCAGGGCGTGATTCTGCAGACTGCGCTGTTCGGCAGCGGCAAGTTGATCGCGCCGTTGCCGATGGCCTGAACGCTCTGACCGATTTCCGCCTATCCATCGCCTCCAGCAAGCCTTACTTTGAGAAAATTACCGTCCACGACAACGGCTCCCTGGAGAAAGCTGATCAGGAGATGCCGCCGGTGCGCGATGGGATTACGGTGGAACACCTGAGCTTCCGGTATGGCGAAAAGACCGTTTTGGAGGATAGGAACCTGTGTTTTGAAAAGGGGAAGAAGTACGCGCTGACCGGTCCCTCCGGCTGCGGGAAATCCACCCTCCTGAAGTCGCTTTTGGGCTGGCTGCCGGATTATACGGGAACCATCCGGTTCGACGGCCGGGATGCCCGGGACTATACGCCGGAGCGGCTCCAGAGGCAGATGAGCTACATTGAGCAGGACGTATTCCTCTTCAACACCACCATCCGGGAGAATATCACCTTGGGCGAGGAATTTACCGATGAACAGATGGAGCGGGCTCTGCGGGACAGCGCACTGGCGGGGGATCTGGCCCATATGCCGGAGGGCCTGGACACCGTGGTGGGCGAGGAAGGCAAAGAACCTCTCCGGCGGTCAGAAGCAACGGGTGGCCATTGCCCGGGCGCTCATCCACGACTGCTCCATTTTGCTGATTGACGAGGGGACCAGCGCCCTGGATCAGAAGAACGCGGACATTGTGGAACAGAGTCTTCTGTCTAACCCGGATTTGACCCTGGTGCTGATCAGCCACCACCTTACGGCGGAGCGGAAGTCCCAATTTGACCGGGTGTATGATTTGACGCCTGCGCCTTTGGCGACAGGGTGAAACGAAAAAGCTGCTGCCCCTTCCGCGTCTCGCGGGGCAGCGGCATTTCTTTCCTGGGGTACAGGCGTACAGTATGACAAAGGATGGGCGCAGTCAAAACCGTTGGGATGGGTTGGTGTGTCTTCCTGTGGAGGGATTACGAATTCGCCGAACATGGGGGAGAAATGTAAGGTGTGTCCGCTCGTGGTAGGTATTACGAATTCGCCGAATATGGGAGAAACCCGTACGGTGTTCCTGCCGGGCGGACACATGGGTCCGCCCCTACGGCGGACGGTGAGGTTGGGAGGAATTTGCCCGACGTGTTTTGTTATGTAAGAGTTCCATATTTCTAGAAAATGGGACATATTCTATCAAAACACCGAAGAATCCGTTTGTGCACTGTGTTGAGGCATCCTCGTAGGGGCGGACCAATGTGTCCGCCTGTGGTGGGCACTGCGAGTCCGCTGAACCTGGTAGGTAAACGCACTGTGTACCAAACGGACCCATCGCTCCACCCCTGCGGGACCGGAACCTTGGAAAATTTACTTGGACTTGACAGAGTCTTGTGACTATGTTATAATTTATTTAATGATTTTGCCAGTTGGTTCGCCATGACTACATATTTTGGAGGGTGACATGAGGGGGGATTTTTTCAAAAGAAAAGTGTTTTTTATTGCGACGTGCTTTCTGAGCAGTTTAGAATCGGTGGCGCTTAGCTTAAGCCTGTATGAAACTGCCCGAATTTTGGAGTTTGCCCAGGCAGGGCAGCGGGGAAAGTATGATTTGGAGGATTGTCATTGCGACAGGCTTGCTTTTTTCGGCGTATTTGCTCCATGCCGGTTCCACGGCTGCGCGATTGGGCTACCTTTCCAGTGCGGAAGTGCGCCTGAAACGGGAGATCATGAAAAAAATGTGCTGCTGCGCCCATGGCGGGGTTTCAGCGGCGAAATCGTGCGTATTATCTGAATCTGCTGACGACGGACACCGACATGTACCGCACCGACCGGCTGGATACCATTCCGCTCATTTGCGGCTATGCCATTTCTGCTGTGGTGTCCTCTGTGATGTTGTGCCTGATGAATCCATGGCTGTTCCTGGCGGGAATTGTCATCTCCATGGCGCCGCTTCTTTGCAGTGGCTTTTTTACCAATGTGCAGCAGCGAACCAGAAGCGCCTTCTCTGCCCGGTCTGAGGAGTATGCAAATACCCTGAAGGAGACGGTAGACGGCTATGAGGTCATCCATACCAGCAATTGCTCGGGGAACTTTTAAACCGATTTGAGCGGGTCAGCGCACAAAAACAGCGGGCGTATTTTTCCTATGGCTTTGCCCGGAATATGAGCGCCAAAACCCTCTATACGGTTGCGTCTTTGACCAATATCATTGGCATTGGCGTAGGTGGCGTTTTGGTTTTGCGGGGAAGCCTAAGCGCCGCCATGATGTTGGCGGCGACAGGGTATTTTCTGAAATTTCCAACAGCCTTTCGAACCTGATGGAAGAGGCCGTCACGTTTCGCTCCACCAAGGAGCTGGCAAAGAAGCTGGAAGAGGAACGGAATTTCGGCCTGGCGGCTGCTATGCCGTGGTAGGAGAGAGCGGCAGTGGAAAGACAACTCTGATCAAACTGCTTCTGAAAGTATTATGATCACTATACCGGGGAAATTTACTTTGGAAATCAAGACATTCGAAATGCTACGGAGGGTGAGATTTTGGGGCAGATTTCTGTGGTCAACCAATCTGCCTTTCTGTTTAATGCGTCACTCTATGAGAATATTACGATGTTCGGACAAGAGCCGGCCCCGGATTCTGACGCCTATCAGGCTCTACTGGAGGAACTCAACCTGACGGATTTGGCCAAGCGCGTGGGCGAGAAGCCGCTGGGCGACTTTGGCGACAACATTTCCGGAGGGGCGCCAGCGAATCTGCATTGCCCGGGCTATGCAGAAGCACGCTAGTGTGATGGTTTTTGATGAGCCAACCACCGGACTAGATCCAGAAAATGTAAAAAGCTGATTCAGGAATTTATTTTCCGCCAGAAGCACATTACAAGAATTGTCATTACCCACGATTGGTCAGAGGACTACCTGGACCGGTTTGACGAGGTGATCCGGATTCCTGGAGCTGCCGATTGAGGTGCAACTGTAAATTCGGCGCTGCTGCCCCCTGTCAGTTCGCGGGGGGCGGCAGCGCCCTGCCTTCTTTCGGGGGTATATGCGTACAGTTCAGGAGCGTACAGCCAGGCTTTCCAGGTCCTGATTACATGGAGTCCAGGTAGGGTGCGGCCTCCTGGACGCACCAGCAGAAGGGGGCTGAACGTGGTGACCGGCCCGGGCGAATTCGCACTGGCCTGTGAGGGAGGCCCGGGCTCGCCTGAGCGCTGTAGATCACGGAACATCCTGCCGCTTGCGTCCAGGAGGCCGCACCCTACGCCTCAGGGGGCAGAGGGAAACCACGGTACACCCCTGTAGGGACGCACAGCGTGCGTCCGGTGGCAAAAGCTTTCGTTGTCCTCAAATTTCCGGCAAATTCGCCCCCTCTTCCAGTGGGCGCACGCTGTGCGCCCCTACAGCGGGCGGGGTTGCGTTGTCTTAGTTGTACGCTTCGCCCCGTGGGAAGGTAGGGCGCTGCCGCGCCAGCATAAGAAGCAAGGCTGTACGTTCACTTACCTTCGTGGCATTGACCCATGTGTCTGCCCCGGCAATGGGTGAACGGACTGGACGCAGAAAAAGGAAATGCTTTGCTTCCCCGGTGGTGGGTCCTTTCCAGTTGGACCAAAGTGTGGTATACTATAATAGTAAAATCATGCCACAGGGCGGCTGGGAATTTGGAGTGATGGGTGATATGCAAAAGCGAATCAAGCTGGCCAACCGGCAACTGCCGGATTATTCCAAAGGTGAGGAGATCATGAATATGGTCACCCACATCACAGGCGGGGGCCTGGGCGTTGTGGCGTTGGTGCTGTGCGTTGTGCGCGCTGCGTTGCAGGGGCGGGGCAGTGGATGTGGTGGGGGCGATCATTTATGGGGTCAGCCTCATTGGACTGTACACCATGTCCAGTGTTTACCACGGTCTGCGGCCCGGCATGGGGAAAAAGGTCCTCCAGGTGCTGGACCATTGTACCATCTATTTTTTCTCATTGCGGGAAGCTATACGCCGGTGGCGCTGTCTGCAATCCGCCCCCTGTACCCGGAGCTGGGGATTGGCCTTGCCATTGGGGAGTGGGCCCTCACAGCGCTGGCGGTGACGCTCACAGCCATTGACCTGCGGAAATACCGGGTGTTTTCCATGGTCTGCTACATCGGTATGGGCTGGGCTGTCTTTGCCCTTCGCCCCACAGGCCATGGAGGCCATGGGACAGACCGGGTTTACGCTGCTTTTGGCTGGAGGAATTGCCTACACCCTGGGCTCCATTCTGTACGGCATTGGCGCGAAGAGGAAATGGCTTCACTCCGTGTTTCATATCTTCGTGGTTTTTGGGCAGTGTGCTGCACTTTTTTGCCATTTTCTTGTATGCCTTGTAAGCTGGGTCAGCCGTAGTACCTGCTGCCCTGGACGTGGGAAAAAAGGGCCCTTGTCAAATCGTGGGGTTTATGGTATAAAAAAAGAATGAGTACAAGATAAAGGGGGCCAATCTGTGGAGGTATGGGTATCTGCAAAGCCCCATATGCTTTATGAGGCGGTGGAGCTGCTGTACGCCTATGTCAATGAGATTCCCGCTGGGAGTTTGACTCAAGAGGGGAGTATTGCCTGACGGAGGAGGCGGTGCAGCAGATGATGGATGTGGCCTGTGCGGGTGTTTCCCGGAGGATCCGGTGGTCCAGTATTATTTTGGCGGACACGTCATCTCCGAGGAGCCGCAGCGGGTGACCTGTATGGCCCGGAACCTGGCATACAATGTTATGGCGCCCTCCAAGGGCGATATGGCCGAGGATTGCGCACAGATCTGCGCGCTGCGGCGGATCCAGCGCAAAGAGGGGCAACGGCCAAGCGCCATCAATGAATACCGCATCTTATACATGGAGGCCTCCGGCAACGCCTTTACGCCCATGGCGCAGGACATTGCCCGGCTGGGCGTGGGTGAGGAATACAGCCAAATGCTGCTGGAGCAGTTCTCCGGTTTTTGATGAGGCTGTGGAACAATTGGAGGCCATCATCACGCCAGTGGCGGCAAAATTGGAGCCAGCTGCTGCTGCCCTGGTCGCAGCTGGCGGAGCCTCGGGCAAGGGCTTGGGAGGCCCATTATTCTCAGCCGGATGCGGTGGAAACGTGGTGCAGGCGCGTCCGCTATCATAAGGACAAGCCCTTGGAGGCTATGCGGGTTCAGCTCCGCTATCTCTGCCCCAAGCGGGCCCTGGGCACGGTGATGCAATATGAGGCCTTTTTGCCACATTGGCGTTGCGGTTCAAGTGATCAAGCCGGAGCCGGAGACCTTTGAGCAGTGGGAGTATCAGGCCCTGCGGCTCCTGGGCAGCGAGGCCCGGATGCGGATGCTCTGGGCGATGTTGGACAAACCCATGTCCGCAAGGGAATTGGCCCAGCAGTTGGATATGCACCTGGGGGTGGTGTGCCGGGATCTTGGTAATCTGTTCAATTCCAAACTGCTGATCACCGAGTCGGTGAAGGGGCGCAACCGCTACCGCACCAACCGGGAATCCCTGGATACCTTGGCCAGGCATCTGATGGAAATGGAAAAATTTAAGCCGCCTGAAGCGGGCGGAGCCGAAGCATGATGAAAGCCGGGAGAGGCGGTCTCAAAGCAAGTTTTGGGGCAGCTTCTTCCGGTTTTTTGCCTAGGAAAGTATTCTCAAATTCGTGGACAAAATTAGGAAAAAAATGGTTGCAAAAGTGAGGACCTTGTGGTATAATTGACTTACGATCCTCAAAGTTGAGGACGAAATGGAGATACTGACAGGAGGTAAAAAAATGAAGCATCGCATCCATCGTTTGCTGGCCCTGGCCCTTTGTGCGGTCATGGCTCTGGGTCTGCTTCAGCTCAGCGGTTCCCGCAGCCGGAGCGGCCCAACCTCAGCAGGGAGCTGAAATCCAGCAGGATCAGCTCATCTACGCCAAAGCAGGCGAAGCCACCTTTGTCCCGGCGGGTACACCTATGTGTATGAAGCTGAAAATGGAAGTACTTACACAAAAACCGTACCATCTGACGCGTATGTTACCTTTGAGGCCCTGAGCCCGAAGGAGGCCGAGGCGCTGGCCACCCTGGATATGGGGGATGAGGAGTACCTGACCAGCCCCGAGGGAGACACCATGGTGTCCCGGAGCTTCGATGCCAAGGAAGCCGCCGCACTTTCCAATGCGGTGAAAGAGATTCTGGGCGAGCAGACCGTAGAGGAGGGTCAGCAGCTCCAGGTTGTCTCTCCGGCGTATACGGCTGAGACCAATGTCCGTGTGATGATCACTTTTGAGGACAACGCGGTCATCCGTCAGCCGAAAATGAATGTAGCGCTGGGCGAGACTCTGGGCGCAGCTGAGCTCCAGGCCGTCAAGACTCTGGAGCAGAAGCAAAACATGACGCTGTCTGCCATGGAAAAGCGACTGGGCCATGAGATTGAGGCCGGCAGTCAGTTCACCCTCCTGACCAACGCCGTTGCCGTGACCGTTCCCTATGGCGAGCTGGCCGAGATTCGGAAAATGGAGGGCGTGAAGAACGCCTATGTGATGCCCACCTTTGAGGTGCCGGAAATCAATGCCCAAGAGGTCACGACCTTAGAGCCCAATATGAAGTACGTGGCTCCCGGCATGGGTGCTACCTCCGCCTGGGACTATGGCTTTGATGGCACCGGTATGAGCGTGGCCATCATCGACTCCGGCCTGTTCTACAACAACCCGGTTTTCGCCATCAATCCTACCGACGAGTCTGCCGTGGCATTCACCAAGGCTGACATCCAGGAGATCCTGGCCAACCATGAGCTTCATGCGGAGACGCTGGCCGAGGGCGTCACGGCGGATAACACCTACTACAGCAGCAAGATTCCCCTTTGGCTTTGGCTACGGCGCCGCCGCCGCTGACTTTGGCAGCGACAACGCCGGTGTTGCCCATGGCACCCATGTGGCCGGAATTGTGGCAGGTAATATGCCTGAGGGAACGGAGCAGCAGTTCCAAATGAACACCATGGGCATTGCGCCTGAGGCTCAGCTCCTGGTGATGAATGTTTCCGACCTGCAAGGCAGGATCACCTTTGACGCCATGCTGGCAGCTCTGGAGGACTGTATCATCCTAGGGGTGGACTGCGCCAACCTGTCTCTGGGTTCTCCCTGCGGCCCCACTTATGTGGAAGGCATGAGCGAGATTTTTGACGCCGCCTATGAAGCCGGCATCAGTGTGGCTGTTTCTGCAGGAAACAGCTCCTTCAGCGGCTCGAACAGCCTCTGGGGAGACAACATGGTCAAGTCCACCTCTGTGGATACCGGTACCATCGGAATGCCCGGCTCCTTCGACGCGCCTCTGACCGTGGCCAGCGCGGAGAACGCAGCGGTGTTCTATAGAAATGGCTACGCCCTCAGCTACTTGACCGAATCCGGATATGAGCAGTATGCAAACTACTCCGAAATGACCGGTGTGCCTGAAGGTAAGGGCTTCCGTGAGCAATTGGGCGGTCAGGAGCTGGAGTTTACCAGAGATCCAGACTCTGCAGAGGGCAAGCTGCTCTTCAGCTTGGTGAACCAGGATGTGGATCCCGTGGAGCTGGTGAATCAGGCTGTGGAGGCAAAGGCCGCCGGCCTGATCCTGCTCAATGGGTACGCTGTGACCCTGACGGAGTTCCCGCTGCCCATTGCCAACATGGAAGCTTTCTGGCTCAATGCGATTGAATACAACGGTGCCAGTACACTCAAGGTAGAGCCCTGGTGGAATCCCAGTGAGACTGCCGGTGAGATGTCTGACTTCTCCTCCTGGGGCACCACGGGTAGCCTGACCTTGAAGCCGGAGATTACCGGCATTGGTGGCAACGTCCTGTCCGCCTATGGCAACGGGATGGGCATTGCCTCCGGCACCAGTATGTCCTCTCCCGCCGTGGCGGCCAGCGCCGCTCTGGTGCGGCAGTATCTGAAGGATACCGATATCCCCGCAGAGGATTATGCCCATGTGACCAACTGCCTGCTGATGTCTACGGCTACCCCCCATTTTGGATGAAGAGAACGGAACTCTCTATTTCGTCCGCCGCCAGGGCGCCGGTATGGTCAACATCGGTGCGGCCATGACCTCCGAGGCTTATATCCAGGTGGAGGTACCAACAAAGGCCAAGCTGGAGCTGGGCGACGACCCGGAGCGCACTGGCGTCTATACCATGGACTTTGAAGTGGTGAATGTCTCTGATTCCGACAAGACCTACACCCTGGACACCACCGTTCTGGGCCAGAAGGCTGTGGGCGGCCTGGTGAAATACGGGGGAAGTCACCCATCTGACCTATGAGTACTCCAGAGAGATGAAAGCGGATATCGCCTACAGCGCCGCCGATGGCAAGATCACTGTCCCTGCCGGTGAAACGGTGAAGGTCACTGCCACCGTGACTTTGACTGAGGGCGAAAAGGAATACTATGACGAGCGGTTCCCCTGCGGCGCTTATGTGGAAGGATTCATTCAACTCATCAGCGAGGAGTCTGTCAACCTGAGCGTTCCTTTCCTGGGCTTCTACGGCGATTTTAGCGACGCGCCTACCCTGGAAACCAGCTCCTATGTGAGCCTTATGGAAAAGTATCCGTATACGACGGCCGACCAGGTTCATACGGCCCTGTGGGGCCATATCCCCACCAATCTGGACATGGATAAGGGCGGCCTGGGCAACAGTCCTTTTATTACCCACTACCTGGGCGACACCAGAGACAGGAGCGTCAGCAAGATTCCCGCAGAATATGAGTCTCTTGAAAATAATGTTTCCGGCTACCATGCCTTCCGACCCGAGACTGCGGGTGTGTCTCCCAACGGCGACTTCTCTTTGGATGATCTGAACTTCACGGTGGGTCTGACCCGCAATGCTGCCTAATATCCATTACACCGTTACGGATAACGACACCGGCGAGGTTCTCTATGAGGAGGATACAGGCTTCATCACCAAGACCTATGACCAAGTGACATATTTTGCTCCTACGTTGGAGTGGCTGTATCCCATTTGGGGCGTCGATCAGGCAACGGGAAATTACATTTATGATACAAAAACCTGCCTCCTGGAGGAAAATACCTGGGTCACTATGCGCCTGGAGATTACGCCGGAGGATCCCGACGGACAGGTGGTGGTGAAGGAATTCCCCCTTTACATCGACTGCACCGGGCCGTTCAACAAAGATGACTACCAGCTCGAGTATCTCTTCAGCAATTACTGGGGTGAATGGCAGGGGTGAGTACACGAAGTACATCAGCGAGGACTGGTTCTATGACTGCGCCGAGGACTATTTCCTGGAATATGTCCCCGAGGAGGGCGGCTGGCTGGGAGGACGCTACTCTGTCGTCTATATGAACGATGCCTTACGCACACCTGGCTGGCATAAGAAATACGGCATGGTTGAGGGAGGCCGGTTCACGTTCTCCTCTGAGAAGCAGCGTTTCATCTCTACCAGCTTTGACTATGCAGGCAATGTTTCCGCTCTTATGATTGAGAGCGGCGACAGCTTCCAGGAGTGCATCGATCTGACCATCGATACCAAGACCTTGGGCATTGGCGAGACGGCTACCCTGAAAAATGTGGCAGAAAACGATGTCTTTACTCCCATCGTCCGCTGGACGGTGTCTGACCCCACTGTGGCTGAGATTGTGGAATCCGGTAATGATTTCTGCATCGTTCGTGGCATTGCCCATGGCACTACAACCGTTACCGGCGACCTCTATGGCCGTGGCGAAAGCTTTGAAATCCAGGTCACAGACCCGGCCTATGAAGCTTTGGAGGGTAAGTTCGTGGATATCGCCGGTCACTGGGCAGAGGACGAGATCCTGAACGCCACCTACCGCGGCTGGTTCCAGGGCATGGACGCCACCCATTTCGTCCCCAATGCGAGCACGACCCGGGCTATGATGGTCACAACGCTGTACCGCCTGGCCGGTTCTCCCGAGGTTACGGAGAAGTCCTCCTTCACCGATGTGCCAGAGAATACCTGGTACACCGACGCCGTAGCTTGGCGGTCCAGAACGGCGTGACCGAGGGCACCTCCGAGGAGACCTTTAGCCCTCACGAAAATGTGACCCGGGAGCAGGCGGCTACGTTCCTGTACCGCTATGCGACCAATGTGTTGGGCTTCTGGTTTACGCTGGAGGGTGACCTGTCCGGCTATACCGATGGGGGACCGGATCAGCGAATTTGCTGCCGAGGCCGTCCTCTGGGCTACCGATGCGGGCATCTTTGAGGGCTTCCCGGATGGGACCTTCCAGCCCCAGGGCGCCCTGACCCGGGCACAGCTTGCCAAGATCCTGACGGTTCTGAACCGGTATGCGGCGAGCTATTCCCCCTATTAAGCGCCTTGTCTGTCTCTTCCCTTATAAATGGCCGCCCCACAGCCCCGCGCTGTGAGGCGGCCAACTCCATCTGCTGCATGGATGGGGAAGGGAGTTGATCCGGTGATCGATGGATAATTGTGATTTTTTAACTTGAAATTGGGAGGGTGAAGAATGGAGGTATGGGTCACAGCGCAGCCCCATTTGCTATATGAGACGGTGGAGCTGCTGTACGCCTATGTCAACCGGATTCCGGCCGTGGAGCTGACCCAGGAGGGGCCTTACTGCTTGCCAGAGGCGGCAATCCAGCAGATGCTGGATGTGGCCTGTGCCGGCATTTCCCAGGATGACCCGGAGATACAGTATGATTTCGGCAAGTATATCCTCTCCGAGGACCCGGAGCGCGCCACCTGTGTTGCCCGGAACCTGGTCTATAACTCTATGGAGCCCTCCGGCGGAGACTTGGCCGCAGACTGTGCGCGCCTGTGCCAGGCCAGACAAAGGCAACGAAGAAACCGAGAACGCATGGTGGACATCGATGAATATCGGCTCATCTATTTGGAGCCCGCTGACAGCGAGATTGTTCCTCTGGCTCAAGAGATTGCCAAGCTGGGCCTCGGCCCAGAGTATGCCCAGAAGCTGCTGGAGCAATTCTCTGGCTTTGTGGAGGCGATGGACCAGCTGAAGACCATTCTGACGCCAGTGGCAGAAAAGCTGCGGCCATTGCTGGCGCCCTGGGCCCACCTTCCGGAGCCGCTGGCACGGAGCTGGGAGTCTTACTTTCTCCAGCCGGATGCGGAGGCGCAATGGCGCAAGCGGGTTCGCTACACCGAGGAAACGCCGTTGACATCTATGAGGGTCCAGCTCCGCTACCTCCGGCCCAAGTCCGCCCTGGGCGCCGTGGACGGAGAGGATGGCAACGCCTTCTGCCACATCGGCGTGGCGGTGCAGGTGGAAAAAAACAGAATCTACCAACTTTGAGCCCTGGGAATTCCTGCCGCTGCGGCTCCTGGGCAGCGAGGCGCGGATGCGGATGCTGTGGGCCATGCTGGACAGGCCCATGTCCGCCCGGGAGCTGTCCCAGCAGCTGGAGCCGCACCTGGGCGGGGTGTGCCGGGACATCAGCAGCCTGTTTCATTCCAGACTGCTCACCACCGAGCAGGTGAACGGACGAAACCGGTACCGCACGAACAAAGAATCCTTGAGCATTCTGGCCAAACATCTGACACAAATGAAGAAGTTTCAGTTGCCTTTATAGGATGAGCGCCAAGCTGCTGGGTCAGTGGACGATTTTGGCGGAGAATGGGCGCCTATAAATTTAAAAAGTGTAAAATCCCCTTGACAGTGAGGGAGATTTGCTGTATGATAGGAGAGCATGTGTGGGGAAGTCTGCGCATGTATGCGATGATGCAGGAGATTGCGGCATTTGCCGGTAACTTCTGCGGAGGTATGTCCGGTCATCGGGCGGCTGAACGATCTTGTGTGCGCTTGCGTATATCGCTGCGCCTATGGGAATCGGCCGGCTTGCGTCGGCCATTTTTCATGGGCGGGAATGATACGCACGGCGGCCCCGACAGGAAGTTCGACCGTACCCAGCCACAACAACTGAGTACGTCTCAAGGAGGAAACATCAACATGGCAAACCAAATGATCAGAATCCGGCTGAAGGCCTATGATCACCAGCTCATCGACGCCAGCGCGGCGAAGATCGTAGAGACCGCCAAAGCGCAACGGCGCTTCCGTCTCCGGTCCCATTCCTCTGCCCACCAAGAAAGAGGTGGTGACCATCCTGCGGGCTGTCCATAAGTACAAGGATTCCCGCGAGCAGTTCGAGCGCAGAACCCACAAGAGATTGATCGATATCCTCAACCCCAACCAGAAGACCGTGGAAGCTCTGATGAGCCTCGACCTTCCCGCTGGCGTTGAGATTGAGATAAAGCTGTAATTCCCCGTCAGGATAGCAGCTTGCCCGCCACAGTCTGTCAATTGGACGGACGGGTCACGTTGACAAGGCGGCCCCAATGTCCGCCTGCCAACCAATAACCTTAAAAAGGAGAAGAAAAAATGCGTAAAGCAATCATCGGCAAAAAAAGTGGGCATGACCCAGATCTTCGATGAGAGCGGCAAGGTGATTCCGTTACCGTGATTGAAGCAGGCCCCTGCACCGTGACTCAGAAGAAAACCCTGGAGCAGGACGGTTACGTTTCCGTGCAGCTGGGCTTTGAGAATGTGAAAGAGTCCAAGCTGACCAAGCCCGAGGCCGGTCACCTGAAGAAGGCTGGCGTCGAGGCGAAGAAACATCTGAAGGAATTCAAGCTGGACGCCTCCGCCGAGATGAACGTGGGCGACGTGATCAAGGCCGACACCTTCGCCGCTGGCGACAAGGTGGACGTTGTGGGCACCTCCAAGGGCCATGGCTATCAGGGCGTTGTGAAGCGCTGGAATGCCGGCCGGACCCCCCATGACCCACGGCGGCGGCCCTGTGCACCGTCACGCCGGTTCTATGGGCTCCTCTTCCGACCCCTCCCGGATCTTCAAGGGTAAGATCGGCGCTGGTCAGATGGGTGTGGAGCAGGTCACCATCCAGAATCTGGATGTGGTGAAGGTGGACAGCGAGCTCAATATGCTGGTCATCCGCGGAGCCATCCCCGGCCCCAAGGGCGGCGTGGTCTTTGTGAAGTCCACGGTGAAGAACAACAAGATCAAGCGCGGCGACGCCGGCATCAGCAAGAACCCGCAGAAGGCTTCCGGCCGGAATCCCCAGAAGGCTTCCGCCAGAGGTTAAGGAAAGGAGAGCTTAAATCATGCCTAAGACGAATGTTTACGATATGTCCGGCAAGCAGGTCGGCGAGATCGAACTCTCCGCAGCTTTGTTCGGCATTGAGCCCAACCAGTCTGTTGTCCACGACGTGGTGAAGAATCACCTGGCCAACTGCCGCCAGGGCACTCAGAGCGCCCTGACCCGTGCTGAGGTCTCCGGCGGCGGCAAGAAGCCCTGGAGACAGAAGGGCACCGGCCGTGCCCGTCACGGCAGCACCCGCAACCCCCAGTGGACCCACGGCGGCATCGTGTTCGCTCCCAAGCCCCGGGATTACAGCTACACCCTCAATCCGAAGGTGAAGCGTCTGGCCCTGAAGTCCGTCCTCAGCGCCAAGGCTGCTTCCCAGGACATCGTGGTCATCGACTCCATCAAAATGAACGAGATCAAGACCAAGGAATTTGCCAAGTTCCTGTCTGCTGTGAACGCCGAGAGCAAGCCCCTGGTGGTCACCGCAGAGCCCGATGCCAACGTGGTCCGTTCCGGCCGGAACATCCCCGGCTGTGAGATCACCTTCGCCAACCTCATCAACGTCTATGACATTCTGAACGCCAAGAAGCTGGTTCTGGATCGGGCCGCCCTGGCCAAGATCGAGGAGGTGTTCGCATAATGAAGAACGCTTACGATATCATCAAAAGACCGGTCATCACCGAACAGTCCATGGAGGCTGTGACCGATAAGAAGTACGTCTTTATGGTTGCGCCGGATGCCAACAAAATTGAGATCAAGAAGGCCATCGAGCAGATCTTCGGCGTCAAGGTGGATAAGGTCAACACCATCCGGATGCAGGGCAAGATGAAGCGGACCGGCTTTTTTTTTTTTTTTTTTTTTTTTTTTTTTTTTTTTTTTTTTTTTTTTTTTTTTTTTTTTTTTTTTTTTTTTTTTTTTTTTTTTTTTTTTTTTTTTTTTTTTTTTTTTTTTTTTTTTTTTTTTTTTTTTTTTTTTTTTTTTTTTTTTTTTTTTTTTTTTTTTTTTTTTTTTTTTTTTTTTTTTTTTTTTTTTTTTTTTTTTTTTTTTTTTTTTTTTTTTTTTTTTTTTTTTTTTTTTTTTTTTTTTTTTTTTTTTTTTTTTTTTTTTTTTTTTTTTTTTTTTTTTTTTTTTTTTTTTTTTTTTTTTTTTTTTTTTTTTTTTTTTTTTTTTTTTTTTTTTTTTTTTTTTTTTTTTTTTTTTTTTTTTTTTTTTTTTTTTTTTTTTTTTTTTTTTTTTTTTTTTTTTTTTTTTTTTTTTTTTTTTTTTTTTTTTTTTTTTTTTTTTTTTTTTTTTTTTTTTTTTTTTTTTTTTTTTTTTTTTTTTTTTTTTTTTTTTTTTTT
>VOFI01002004.1_pt1 | contig 23804 bp, 29 predicted proteins | sample 5384131 | NCBI WGS metagenome assembly VOFI01 (sample SAMN12384728, study PRJNA508395) | human gut metagenome | isolation source: healthy gut H | host: Homo sapiens | reverse complement strand
TTTGTTACGGCACTCTTCGATTAATTTTGCATGAGCAGAGTTCCTATGCCTCTGCCTGTGTATGCGGGAGATAAATAAACGGTTGTTTCTGCTGTATATCGGTAAGCAGCTCTTTCTTTCCATGTATGGGCATAACAGTATCCGACCACTATGCCGTCTGTTTCATAGACAAGATAGGGATATTTCGACGATATTTGCACGATACGTGACAGCATATCTTCTTCGGTTAAAGGTTCGGTTTCGAATGAAATTATGCTGTTTGTGATATATTCGTTATAAATTTTCGTGATTGCTGTGGCATCTTGGGCTTTACGTCTCTTATCATTGTTTCTCTGTTTTACGATACGGATATATAAAGAATCGGTAAACTGTTATATACGTGGGTTCGTGTTTTATAAGAAAACGAGAAAGGGGCAAAAATTTATTCGCCCCTTTCTCGTTCGATACGATGATTATTGATTGTCTTGTATCATGTGTACATCTACTTGCGGATAAGGGAAGTGCAGCCCGTATTTGTCAAACTGTTTGTAGACTTGTTCGTTAAAGTCGAAAAGAATACTCCCCAGTAATTCTCGGAAGCTGTCCATACTCGTACGGTTATTTCGATCGCACTATCGGCTAGACTGCTTAGGACTACAAACGGAGCCGGGTCATCGAATACTCGTTTGTCTGCTGCAAGCAGTTCGAGAATGGCTTTGCGAGCCGTATCGAAATCGTCGCCGTATGCGATGCCTATTTTCCAGTCGACACGTCGGCGTCCCTCTTTGGAATAGTTGTTCAGGCTGCCTGTCGATAATCCGCCGTTGGGTATGATAATCGTTTTGTTATCCGGTGTATTGAGTATGGTATTGAATATCTGTATTTCCTTTACGGTTCCCGAATAACCTTGCGCTTCGATAAAATCTCCGACTTTATAGGGTTTGAACAGAAGTATCATGACCCCTCCTGCGAAGTTTTGAAGCGTACCGCTCAAAGCCATACCGATGGCAAGTCCGGCAGAGGCGAATATGGCTAAAAACGAGCTGGTGTTGATACCGAGTATTCCTATCACGATAACGATGAGAATAAGCATCAAGATGATGCGTATCAAGCTGAGTAGAAAGGTCCGCAGGGACAGTTCGACGTTACGGCGTATGAATGCTTTGGAGATAAAATGATAGATACGGTTGATGATCCACTTTCCGATAAAAAATACAGCCAGTGCGATAGCTATTTTTACTGCTCCGTGTAATATGGCACTGATGGCTTGTTCCATGAATTGCTGGAACGATAGAGACGAAAGTGCCGATAATTTTTGTTGCCACGTTTGGGCGATCTCTTCCGGAGCCGGAACTTCTGGCGTTTGAGCCAGTAAGGATTGTAAAGAATTGAAAATTGACATTATGAATAGAATTAAGAGTTTAATTATTGTCGGGATAGACTCGTTTGTACCAATCAAGGGTCGTATAATATCGGTCGAGGGTCGTGTTTCCTGTTCCTAAAATGTAGCAGCTCAGGCCGCAATGTTTGTAAATGGAGACATCTCCCATGACCGAAGGGGTTGCCGCATGGTAGAGTATGGCTTGGGAGAGGGCTTGCTCCAACCCTGTATTTTCATCAGGGAGTAGCGATTTGCGATAGAAAATCTTGTAAGTCAAAACAAATATATGGCGGTTGACGATCGAAATGTTGGATATTGGAAATATCGGGCATGGCATCGTTTCGATGAGCCTCGAAAATTTCATGGATACTATCGGCTAATGCTTCCAATCTATGGCAGTCCACCAATCCCACGGTAGATGTGCGATATGCTCCGCTTTGAGCATTGTAATAAGTATAGATTGTATTGCAAACATCTTTGAGATCGAGATGATAATCGAATAGTTTTGGAATGGTCAACGAGTAGGGCATTCCGGCTCCTAGAACTTCGGCTGCCGATCCTATATAATAATCGGTCTTGTTTCGTAATTGATAGGCACATTCTATTCCACCCATGAAACAAACGTCCGTGAGAATGAAGTGGAATTGTTTATCGGGTATAGCTTCTGCTAGTTCGTCTATTTCCATATAATTTTTTCCGTCTTGCCCGAAAGAGCGTGTGGGCAATTCGTACCGTCGAGCCGGTGAAAGAGCTAACGAGGAGTTTCCCGGAGCCCAGCCGGTGCTGTGAGACCAAAGTATCAATCCGTATTCTTTCGCTGGAAATAGTTCTTTCGTTTCGTCGATTACCGAACGCATGACTTCCGTGGTAGCCGAGTTACGGTCCGGGTATTCCTTTATAATCGCTTTTTCAGCCGAACCAGATTCGTTTTTCTTAATCTGTATAAGCTGGGGATTTGTATCGTATCCGTCGCGGTAAATAATGAGATTTCCTCCATTTAGACCTCCCGATGCAGCGACTTGTAACATGTCGTTGATATTTTGCGTATCGAAACGGTATGTCGATCCTAAGTTGTTGTTCGACAACATATAAATCAGTACCGTACGGTTTACAGGTCCTTGTTCCGGTTCATCTTTGTTGGCGCATCCCGAAAACAGAATGACAATTCCTAAGAAGAGGATAATCCGATGGCTGAATAAAATACTATATATAAATTTATGATTACTCATCATTTGCAAAATTAACAGAAAAATTTAGAATGTCTGTTGCTTTTGATTCGTTTTTGCATATCTAATATGTGAATGTAACGTCTAAACCCGTACCTTTGTTATATAAAATATGGGATATGAAAAATTTTTTGGTTCTCGTTTGTGTGGTAGGGTTACCCTTTTATGTATTGTCACAGTCCTATTATCAATGGGTAGAGAGGGCCGATAGTTGCATCAAGGCGAAAGATTGGGCGGGAGCAGAGTCGGCATTGGTAAGTGCGTTGCGAACCGAGCCCGCGAATGGGCAAAATTCGTTGCTTATGTCCAATTTGGGTACGGTACAACGTTATGCAGGTAATTATGAAGCTGCACTTCGGAGTTATACGAATGGATTGTTGATGACACCTCATTCGGTCACTTTGTTGCGGAATCGGGCGGCTCTTTTTTTCCGAAATAGACAGTATAGATCGTGCCTATCAGGATTATAGCCAGATACTGTTAATCGACGATACCGACGAAGATGCGCTGTATCACAGGGGACTGATTGCATTGGAGCGGGGAGATACGATTTCGAGCCGTGCCGATTTTGAACGAATCTTGAAATTGAATCCGGCGAGTGCCAACGGTCGCATAGGTTTTGCTTCGTTGTTGAAAGTGATGGGTTATTATCCCGAAGCCATAGAGGTCTATTCGCAGGTAATTCGGGTAAATCCCGAAAAGGAGATACTCTATGTAGGGCGGGCGGAAGCCTATTTGTTCGCCGGACAATATGCCAAAGCCGATAAAGACATAGAAAAGGCTATCGAGTTGGCTCCCGATGACCCGGTAGTATATGTATTGAGGGCGTTGGGCAAATTGGCGAGGTATGAAAGAGAATCGGCGAAGGCCGATTTGAAACGAGCCGTGGAACTTGGTTATGATTCCAAAGAGGCCGAGCGTTTATTGGAAGAGGAATAGAATCCTTTTTATATTTTTCAGGGACAAGAATAAAGAGAGATTTTTATTCGTTTTGTTGTACCGGCAAAAAGAAAATATATACCTTTGTTGTATGATTGGATTGGTACGCCATATTGAGTATTTATTGTTGCATAACGATGATGTTTTTATACCCGGTTTGGGCCGTTTTACAGTTCTCTGTGACGAAGCGAAGATACAATCGGGCGGTACATCGTTTCTCCCACCTGTGAGAAAAGTCGCATTTGAATCCGTTGCGACGGGAGATTCCGGGTTATTGGTTCGTTCGGTTATGCGTGCCGGTTTTATTTCTTGGAACGAGGCGGTTGAGGCTATTGCCGAAGAGGTCGAATCTGTTTATAAACACTTGGAGCAAGGTGGCGATTATGGTTTCGGGCGGTTGGGACGATTGGTCTTAGTCGATGGTAACGTGTGTTTTCAGCCACAGGAAAATAATTCTATCGAGAATCCCCGCTTCGGTTTCTCCCTATTGGAAATAACTCCTCGTGAGGAAGATGCGAAGAGAGGGAGATACCGACGGTTGAAGCCGAAAAAGTTCGTGACCGTGTATATATATCGTTTCATCGTCGTACGGTGCGTGCGGCAGCAGTAGCAGCGGCAATAATTGTGTTTTTATTAATGCTTTCTAAGCCAATCAATACACCCGATACCACTGCCAATTATGCCGGATTATTGTCTGCCGAGTTATTCGGTCAGGCGGATACTACGACCGACGAAGCTGTCGTTAATGATTTTGAATCCGTTTTGGGAATCGATGAAATGCCCGATACGATTGCCGCGGGGGAAGAAAATGTTTTGGAAACCGCTATACACGATATCGAAACAGCGAGAAATACCTACTATATTATAGTGGCTTCGCTTCCGTCAAAACAGATGGCTGAGAAGCAAATCGAGTGTTTTCACCGACAGGGCGTTTCTGCCGATTTACAGATTTATGAGACGGCACGTAAATCACGACTCTATGTAGCATCGTTCGATGATTTTGATGAAGCTCGTCGATACCATTCTCGTTTGGTACAGGAGCAGCCTCTTTTTTGCGAATGCATGGATTATGAGGGCGGGAAACTAAGAGAGCCTTTGGGTTACCTCGGGAGAAAAATCTTGTTTTAGTTTCGAATTACCGGATAAGAATGCTTAGTAAAAATCAAATTAAACGCATACAATCGTTAGCTCGAAAGAAAGGACGGAGAGAGGAGGGCTGTTTTTATTGCCGAAGGTAATAAACTCGTGGAAGACACACTGTCGGTTTTCGAGTGTGATTTGATATTGGCTACTCCGTCTTGGATTGTTTCGCACGCTCACGAATCGTTGCCTAAGATACAGGAAGTCGATGAACAAGAGATGTCGAAAGTCTCTCAGCTTGTTACGCCGCCCGATGTTTTGGCTGTATATCGCATACCCGAATATCATTTAAATATCGAGACTCTGAAAAAGGAGTTGGTGTTGGCTTTGGATACGGTGCAAGATCCCGGCAATTTGGGTACTATCGTTCGCTTGGCCGATTGGTTCGGTATTCGCCATATCGTTTGTTCTCCCGATACCGCCGATCTTTATAACCCTAAGGTTGTGCAAGCCACTATGGGGGCATTGGCTCGGGTAAAAGTTTATTATACGTCGTTGCCCGATTTTCTCTCTCTCAGGTGGATTCGTCGGTCGTGTATGGTACATTTCTCGATGGGGAGGATATTTATCATACCTCTTTGACGAAATCGGGGGTAATTGTGATGGGGAACGAGGGAAATGGTATATCGGCCAAATTGGAACCTTATATTGGGAAACGGCTGTATATTCCTAATTATCCGGTCGGGCAGCCTACTTCCGAGTCACTCAATGTGGCGGTTGCAGCAGCGATTACATGTGCTGAGTTTCGTAGGAGGCAAATAGTATAAAATAGTATGGCAAAGACAAAATCGGTTTACTTTTGCAATAACTGTGGGGCAGAGTCGCCCAAGTGGATAGGACGTTGTCCCGTTTGCGGCGAGTGGAATACCTATGTGGAAGAGGTCGTGAGCACGAAATCCGCGGCTGGTGGTCGGGGCGAGTTCGGCACGATGGAACAGAGTAAAGTACGTCCGCAACGGATAGACGATATTCAGATTACGGAAGAGTCGCGAATCGATTTGGGAAATGGTGAATTGAACCGAGTATTGGGTGGTGGTCTTGTGAGGGGATCATTGGTGCTGATAGGCGGTGAGCCCGGTATCGGTAAATCGACGTTGATCCTACAAACTGTACTTGCTCTAAAAGGACAGAAGATATTATATGTATCGGGAGAGGAAAGTGCAAGGCAATTGAAATTGAGAGCCGAGCGTATCGGCGGGAATGCTCCCGACTGTTATATCGTGTGCGAGACATCGCTCGAAGATATATTTGTGCATATTCGTAATGTCGACCCCGATATTGTCGTTATCGATTCCATACAGACGATTGCTACCAGTGCGATGGAGTCTTCACCGGGTAGTGTGGGACAGGTGAGGGAGTGTGCTGCCTCGTTACTCAAATTTGCGAAACAGACCAATACGCCGGTTCTTCTCGTAGGCCACATTAACAAAGAAGGCAGCATTGCCGGGCCGAAAGTGTTGGAGCACATTGTCGATACAGTATTGCAGTTCGAGGGAGATCGACACTATTTATACCGTATTCTCCGCTCGATAAAAAATCGGTTCGGAAGCACTTCCGAATTGGGTATTTACGAGATGAGGCAAAACGGGTTACGTGAGGTGAGCAACCCGTCGGAAATGTTATTGACTCAAAATCACGAAGGTTTGAGCGGTGTTGCCATTGCTGTCACGATAGAGGGTATACGCCCTTTCCTTATCGAGACACAGGCGTTAGCCAGTACGGCAGCTTACGGTACGCCGCAACGGTCGGCGACAGGATTCGACCTGCGGCGAATGAATATGTTACTTGCCGTTTTGGAAAAGAGGGTCGGGTTCAAATTGGCACAAAAAGACGTTTTTCTCAATATTGCCGGAGGCATAAAGTTAATGACCCCGCGATGGATTTGGCCGTAATCAGCGCGATACTTTCTTCCAATATGGATATGGCGATTGAGGCAGGAACTTGTATGACCGGCGAGGTTGGGCTTTCGGGAGAGATACGCCCGGTCAATCGGATAGAACAACGCATTCTTGAAGCCGAAAAATTAGGTTTTAAACGTATGCTCATACCGCAAAAATAATCTGAAAGGCTTTGATACTTCCCGATTGGCGATAGAATTAGTTGCTGTCCGTAAGGTCGAGGAGGCCTTCCGGCAACTGTTCGGATAAATAGAATATAGAGAATATGATTCGAGAATTGCAGTTAAAATTCTGCCCGAACAAGCAGCTTCGGAACAAAGCATAGCAGCATATGTGGCTCGGGAGCAGAGTATGGATATACGGTCGATAAAGTCTGTGAGGGTATTGAAACGTTCGATAGATGCCCGTAAGCGCACGGTCATGGTGAATTTGAAAGTGCGGGTATACATCGACGAATTCCCGCAAGACGACGAGTTCCCCCGTATCGAGTATGGCGATGTTTCGGGTAAGCCTCGGGCGATTGTCGTGGGGGCTGGGCCGGCGGGGCTTTTCGCGGCATTGCGTCTGATTGAGTTAGGTATTTGTCCGGTCGTTGTCGAACGAGGGAAAAAACGTGCATGACCGTCGCAAGGATATAGCTCTTATCAGTCGGGAACAGAGAGTCGACCCGGAGTCGAATTATAGTTTTGGAGAGGGGAGCCGGGCGTTTTCCGACGGTAAACTCTATACTCGCAGCAAGAAGCGGGGAAGTGTCGAGCGTATTCTTCAAATTTTTTGTCAGCACGGAGCATCGGTTTCAATCCTTTCTGATGCTCACCCTCACATCGGGACCGACAAGTTGCCGAGGGTAATCGAGCGCATGCGGAATCGCATTATCGAATCGGGTGGTGCGGTACATTTCGAGACCCGAATGGAGCGTTTGATTATCGATGGTGATGAGGTGTGTGGAATTGTTACAGCCGATGGTCGTGAATTTACCGGCCCTGTTATTTTGGCAACGGGGCATTCGGCTCGCGATGTTTATTATATGTTGCACGAGAACGGGGTGGAGTTGGAATCCAAAGGTATTGCCATAGGTGTGAGATTGGAACACCCGCAACAGTTGATAGATTCCATTCAATACCACAATCCCGAAGGTCGGGGGAAATATCTTCCGGCTGCCGAATATAGCTTTGTCACACAGGTGAAAGGGCGAGGTGTCTATTCGTTCTGCATGTGCCCCGGCGGATTTGTAGTCCCGGCAGCCAGTGGTCCCGAACAAATTGTTGTAAACGGTATGTCTCCGTCGAATAGGGGTTCGGTATGGGCCAATTCGGGTATGGTTGTGGAGTTGCAGCCGGAGGATTTCGGAGCCCGGTTTTCTATGTTTGGAGTTTTGGCGGGGATAAAATTTCAGGAGGATCTTGAACGGCAGTGCTATTTGAACGGGAACTGCAAACAGACGGCTCCTGCCCAACGCATGACCGATTTTGTCAATCGTCGCAATTCGTTCGATTTGCCTCGTTCCTCTTATTCACCGGGACTCATTGCTTCGCCGTTGCATTTCTGGTTGCCCGATTTTATCGTCTCCCGGTTGCAGGAAGGATTCAAATATTTTGGGAACGTATCTCATGGATTCCTCACCCGGGAAGCCGTGATGATAGGGGTGGAAACTCGCACCTCTTCTCCTGTACGAATACCACGTGATAGAGAGTCGATGACTCATATTCGTTTGCGGGGATTTTACCCTTGTGGCGAGGGCGCTGGTTATGCGGGAGGAATTGTTTCGGCCGCTATCGATGGAGAACGTTGTGCCGAAGCTCTGGCTATGCAAATTAAACAATCGTCGTCTTTCGATCGTTCTGTTTAAAACGAATATATGAGGCTGATTTATCTTTTCATAGTGGTTTTTTATCGAAGCCGAGGATTTTTCAATCATATTCGATTATTATCGAGGAGGTGAAAATATCATAGAGAAGGCTTTGCGTAGGCGGCAGCCTATGTATGTTTTAGTATCGCATGAACATCGCGACCATTATAATCCCGAAATACTGACTTGGAAAAACTTGAATAACGATATACATTATATTTTCCCTTGCGAAATGTCCTCGTTGGACGAGCTTTCGGGGTTGCCGAATATCGTGTATCTCGATCGAGGCGAAAGTTATGAAGATGACCGATTACGGGTGAATGTATTCGGTTCCACCGATATGGGGGTGTCCTATTTGGTAACAGCCGAGGGTAAAACAATTTTTCATGCTGGGGATTTAAACAATTGGCATTGGCGTGACGAATCTACCGAAGAAGAGGTGCGGGAAGCTGAAACTGCATATGTATCGGAATTGTATTATATGAAGCGGACTATTAAGTCTATCGATGTGGCGATGTTTCCGGTCGATGCCCGATTGGGAAAGGATTATATGAGAGGGGCAGAGCAGTTTGTCGGGGAATTTAATGTAGGTATGTTTGTCCCTATGCACTTTTATCCGGCAGTGCGTAAAGCCGAAGCCTTTGCTCCGATAGCGAAGCGATACGGTACAGAATTTGTTCTATTAAGCCGTACAGGAGATTCAGTAATTATATAATAATGCTTATAAATCATGGAAGTAAAAGCAAAATTTGACCATTTCAATGTGAATGTAACAGATTTAAATCGCAGTATAGAATTTTATTCGAAGGCATTAGGTTTTACCGAAGCTCGTAGAAAGAGGCTGCCGATGGTTCTTTTGTATTGGTGTATCTTACCGATGGAGTTTCGCCGTTTTTTGTTGGAACTCACTTGGTTGAGAGATCATAAAGAAGCATATGAGTTAGGCGAAAACGAAAGTCACTTGTGCGTGCGGGTATCGGGCGATTATAATAAAGTGAGAGCCTATCACAAAGAAAATGGGTTGTGTATGTTTCGAGAATGAAGCTATGGGACTCTATTTTATTCACGATCCAGACGACTATTGGATTGAGATACTTCCAGCCAAAGAGGGTATTGCTTTATAAATAGTGAAAAGCTGCATTTCTTGACGTAAGGATGCAGCTTTTTTTAATTAAGTTGATAGAATGGCAAAAAGATTTTACCTTTGTAACATTCCATTACATAAGATGGTATGGAAATTTGTTCGATTGGATAAATAGCTTAGATGAATTAGGTATTTGATTTTCATAGAAGTTAGTTTGTCAAGACCATGAATTTACATAAGAGTTTGGTATGATCACATTTTGTATTGCTTTGTTGCTGTTAGTTGCCGGATACTTCGTTTACGGTGCTTTGGTTGAAAAAAAAGTTTTTGGGGTTAATCCGGGGAGGCAGACACCTGCTTATACCTCGACAGACGGTATCGATTATATTCCTATGCCGACATGGAAAGTTTTTTCTCATACAATTTTTGAATATAGCTGGGTTGGGGCCTATTTTCGGAGCCATTATGGGTATCCTTTACGGGCCTTCGGCCTATTTGTGGATTGTGTTCGGGACTATATTCGGTGGAGCTGTGCATGATTATCTGTCGGGTATGTTTTCGGTTCGTCGGAATGGGGCTAGCCTGCCCGAGTTGGTCGGCGATGAACTGGGGTCGGGAGTTAAAAAGCAAGTCATGCGGATTTTCTCTCTGCTTTTAATGATATTGGTAGGGGCTGTGTTTGTCGTAAATCCGGCTAATCTACTCGATTTACTTACTGGGGAAAATACGACCACGACCATGTGGACTGCTATTATATTCGGGTATTATATATTGGCTACGTTGCTTCCTATCGATAAACTGATAGGGCGGCTTTATCCTTTATTTGGATTTGCTTTGCTGTTTATGGCGATTGGGATTATGATATCTTTGTTTTTGCGTCCAGACAGTTTACCGGAATTTCACGAAGCGATAGGTTATACACGACCGGACTCTGATGTAAATCCCATATTTCCTATGATGTTTATTTCGATAGCTTGTGGAGCTATTTCTGGTTTTCATGCTACACAATCTCCGATGATGGCTCGTTGTCTGAAAAATGAAAAAAATGGGACGCCGGGTATTCTATGGGGCAATGGTTGTCGAGGGTATCGTCGCTTTAATTTGGGCGGCTGCGGCGATTGCCTTTTTCAATGGGTCATTCGATGCACTTTCTGAGTTCTTGAAAGGGAAATACTCCGGCTATTTTAGTCAATGATATATCGGTGGGCTGGTTAGGAACTTTCGGTGGAATTTTGGCTATGCTCGGTGTCATTGCGGCGCCTATAACCTCGGGTGATACTGCGCTCCGGTCGGCGCGTTTGATTGCTGCCGATTTTTTGCATATTCCTCAAAAAGAAAATCCGAAATAGACTATTGGTTTCTATTCCGATTTTTATTCTTGCATGGCTCGTGATGATGATCGATTTCGAAGTGCTTTGGCGCTATTTTGCATGGTGTAATCAAACTTTGGCTGTGTTTACATTGTGGGCATTGACTGTTTGGTTGGCTAAGGAACATAAATGTTATTGGCTCACTTTGATTCCGGCGTTGTTTATGACGATGGTGACGGTTACTTACATATTTTTTGCTCAGGAAGGGTTTCGGTTGTCCTATTCGGTTTCGCTGGGCATAGCCGTCTTTGTTACGTTGTTATTATCATTTTTGTTTATCCGGTTTCTCCGTACTCTATCGAAGAGGGTGTCTATAAAGAGATAATCGATTGGTGTCGTTATGAATAATTTGACTAACTATCATTCTCATTGTGATTTTTGTGATGGGCATGCCCCTATGGAACTTTTTGTACGGGAGGCTGTGAAAGAAGGGTTTTCCTCATACGGTATTTCCTCTCATGCTCCATTCCCTGTGCAGAATGGTTGTAATATGCAAAAAGAGAAAATGACGGCTTATTTGGAAGAATTTCGTCGTTTGAAGCGACTGTATTCCTCCGAGATAGATTTATATATAGGTCTCGAAATAGATTTCTTAGACGATTCGTTCAATCCTTCTATCGACTATTTTCAATCCCTTCCTCTCGATTATCGTATCGGGTCTGTACACTATATCGTTGCGCCCGACGGTACGCCTGTCGATACAGATGGATCACCGGAACGATTTCGGAACTATGTGGATACGTATTTCGATGGAGATGTTAAAGGGGTAGTTCACCGATTTTATCGTAGTTCCTTTCGTATGATCGAGCTGGGGGGCTTCGACTTTTTGGGACATTTGGATAAGATAGGGTTGAATGCCTCTCTCTATTGTCCGGGATTGGATCGTGAATCGTGGTATAAAAAATGGGTGACAGACTATCTTGAAGAAGTCGCTTCTCGAAATTTATTGGTCGAAGTCAATACGAAGGCTTGGGAGACTCGTGGACGTTTTTATCCGAATCATGATTATTTCGAGTTGATGAATGATTTGGGAATTCGGGTAGTCGTTAATTCGGATGCCCATTATCCCGAGAAAATAAATGCCGGCCGGATAGAGGCTTTGTGCGCTTTGGCACAAGCCGGGTATACCAATGTCTGGCAATTTTGTAAAGGTAATTGGGTCGACGTTCCTATTGAGGATTAAATTCCGTTCGTTCCCTTTCTGTAATAATGTAATTGTTTCTTTCTTAGTTACTGCTTTTTTTGTATCTTCGTGCCGATTTTTACGCAAAGATTATTTAAGAAATATATGGGCAAGAAATTCACCGAATATTCTCGTTTCGACCTCTCGGAAATCAATAAAGAGGTTTTTGAACCAATGGGATAAGCAAGATCTTTTTCACCAAAGTCTGGAAACGCGCGAAGGGTGTCCTTCATTCGTATTTTACGAAGGTCCGCCTTCTGCCAACGGTATGCCGGGTATTCACCATGTGATGGCCCGTTCCATCAAAGATATATTCTGCCGTTACAAAACCATGAAGGGATTTCATGTGAAACGTAAAGCCGGGTGGGATACTCACGGGTTACCCGTTGAGCTTGGGGTTGAAAAGGCTTTGGGTATCACCAAAGAAGACATCGGTAAAACCATTTCTGTGGCCGATTATAATGCGACTTGTCGTAAAGACGTGATGAAATTTACCCGCGAATGGGAAGACTTGACACACCGTATGGGATATTGGGTAGATATGAAGAACCCTTATATCACGTATGACAATCGTTATATCGAAACTTTGTGGTGGTTGCTCAAACAGTTGTATAATAAAAATTATCTTTATAAAGGATATACCATTCAACCTTATTCTCCGGCAGCAGGTACGGGATTGAGTTCACATGAGTTGAACCAACCCGGTTGTTATCGCGATGTTAAGGACACGACTTGTATAGCGCAATTCAAGATTAAGAATCCGCGTACGGAAATGACCGCTTTCGGAGAACCCTATTTCTTGGCATGGACCACTACACCGTGGACGTTGCCTTCCAATACGGCTCTTTGCGTAGGCCCGAATATCGATTACAATCTTGTACAGAGCTATAATCCTTATACCGGTGTACCCATTAGTGTAATAGTGGCGAAAGTTCTCGTGCGGACTCTATTCAATCCGAAAGCCGAGGGCCTTTCTTTGGAAGATTACAAGCCCGGTGACAAACTCATTCCGTGGAAAGTCGTTGCAGAATATAAAGGTAACGATTTGGCCGGAATGGAGTATGAACAACTGTTGCCGTGGGTAAATCCGGGAGAAGGAGCTTTCCGGGTTATTACCGGTGATTTCGTGACAACCGAAGAAGGTACAACCGGTATCGTGCATATCGCGCCTACATTCGGTGCAGACGACGATCGTGTAGCTAAGGCCAACGGTATTCCTCCTTTGATGATGCTCGATAAAGACGGCAATCGCCGTCCTATGGTCGATATGACCGGTAAATTCTATCTGATAGAAGACCTCGATCCTGATTTCGTTAAGCAGAACATAGATGTGGAGGCTTATAGCGAATATGCCGGCCGTTATGTGAAAAATGCTTATGATGCCGCACTTACTGCCGATGATGCCACGCTCGATATCGATATTTGCGTTTTGTTGAAGCAAACAAACAAAGTATTTAAAATCGAGAAACACGTGCATAGTTATCCGCACTGTTGGCGTACCGATAAGCCTGTGCTTTATTATCCGCTCGATAGTTGGTTCATTCGTACGACGGCTTGCCGTGATCGCATGATAGAACTCAACAACACGATAAATTGGAAACCGCAGTCTACTGGGGCGGGACGTTTCGGGAAGTGGCTCGAAAATTTGCAAGATTGGAATCTTTCCCGTAGTCGTTATTGGGGAACTCCGTTACCTATTTGGCGTACCGAAGACGGGAGTGAAGAGATTTGTATTGGTTCGGTCGAAGAATTGTATAATGAGATAGAGAAATCTATTACTGCCGGATTGATGAATGAGAATCCTTATAAGAAACAGGGTTTTGTCCCCGGCGAATATACGGCTGAAAATTACGATAAGATAGATTTACATCGCCCGTATGTAGATGATATCGTGTTGGTTTCCCCTTCGGGAAAACCCATGAAAAGAGAGAGCGACCTCATCGATGTTTGGTTCGATTCGGGTGCTATGCCTTATGCGCAGATACACTATCCTTTCGAGAATAAAGAAGTATTTGACAAGCGGGAAGTATATCCTGCCGATTTTATTGCCGAAGGTGTAGATCAAACGAGAGGGTGGTTCTTCACGTTGCATGCCATCGCCTCGATGGTTTTCGATAGCGTGGCCTATAAAGCAGTTGTTTCGAACGGGCTTGTTTTTGGATAAGAGCGGAAACAAGATGTCCAAACGTTTGGGTAACGCTGTCGATCCGTTCGGTGCTATCGAAAAATTCGGTTCAGATCCGTTACGTTGGTATATGATTACCAATTCTTCGCCGTGGGATAACCTCAAATTCGATTTGGAAGGTGTGGAAGAAGTTCGTCGCAAGTTCTTTGGAACGTTGTATAACACCTATTCTTTCTTCGCATTGTATGCCAATGTAGATGGTTTCACATTCGGTGAACCCGAGGTTCCGATGGAAAAACGGCCTGAAATAGACCGTTGGATTATCTCTCTTTTGAACTCTTTGATTAAAGAAGTCGACGAACAGTTTGCCGCTTACGAGCCTACTCGTGCAGGGCGGGCTATATCGGATTTTGTAAATGACAATCTCAGTAACTGGTATGTTCGGTTGAACCGTAAACGCTTCTGGGGCGGAACGATGACGGAAGATAAATTGTCGGCATATCAAACGCTTTATACTTGCCTCGAAACAGTTGCCAAGCTCATGGCTCCTATTGCGCCTTTCTATGCCGATCGGCTCTATACAGACCTTACTGCGGCAACCGGACGAGATACTCGATCGGTACATTTGGTCGATTTCCCGGTAAGTTACAACGATTATATCGATTTGGCTCTCGAAGAGCGTATGCAGATTGCTCAGACTATGACTTCGATGGTATTGGCTTTACGTCGTAAAGTGAATATCAAAGTACGTCAGCCGCTCACGACCTTGATGATTCCGGTATTGAATAAAGAGCAACAGGATCATATCGAAGCCGTGAAAGATTTGATTCTGAGTGAGGTGAATGTGAAAGAAATGAACTTTGTCGATAATGCGGCAGGTATATTGGTAAAACGGGTCAAACCCGATTTCAAAAAAGCTTGGTCCGCGTTATGGAAAGATTATGAAACAGTTGGCAGCTACGATAGCTTCTATGTCGCAACCGGATATTATCGAATTTGAGAAGAACGGAACTTTTACTTTCGAGATAGATGGGCAACAGGCTACTATCGAAGCGAGCGATGTAGAAATTATCTCCGAGGATATTCCAGGGTGGTTGGTTGCTAACGAAGGTAATCTTACGGTAGCTCTCGACATTACGGTGACCGACGAATTGCGCCGCGAAGGTATTGCCCGCGAGCTGGTGAACCGTATACAGAATATTCGTAAAACTTCGGGCTTCGATATTACGGATAAAATCGATGTATATATCGCTTCGAACGGGGAGACCGATTTGGTTGTGGAGGAATATCGCGACTATATGTCTCGACAGGTCTTGGCCAATACGTTTGAGATATTGGGAACTCTTTCTGGAGAGGCAGTCACCGAGCTGGACTTCGATACGTTTAAGGTGAATATCAGAATTGTTAAATCCTTGAAATAATGGAGGTCCATAGGGATATTTCTGTTATATTTGACCGGATATAGAACAATTTCCGATTGTGGTCGGTTCTTTGAATAATTGAATGTGGGATTTTAAGTAGCAATAATTATGAGTGAAAAAAACACGTTATTCCGATGCTGAACTTGAAGAATTTCGGCAGATTATTAATGAAAAGCTCGAAAAAGCATATCGTGATTATGATTTGTTGAAAGCCTCGATTATGAATACCGATGGCAACGATGTTACCGATACGTCGCCTACATTTAAGGTGTTGGAAGAAGGTGCTAGCACTCTCTCCAAAGAAGAGGCAGGACAGTTGGCGCAACGGCAGATGAAGTTTATTCAGCACTTGCAGGCTGCGCTTGTACGCATAGAAAATAAAACATACGGGATTTGTCGGGAGACCGGTAAGCTGATTCCGAAAGAGAGACTTCGTGCTGTTCCTCATGCAACTTTGGGAATTGACGCGAAGGAAGATGGAAAAAGAAAATAGTTTGCCGATATCCATATCAATCTGTTCTTTGAGGAAACAGGTAAAGAGGATTGGCAGTTTTTATGAAACTTGTTGAAAAGTGATATTAAAATTCGACCTTCGGGGGCTGTTCTTTGGGTAGAAAGCACGAAGGTCGAATCTTTTGAGATAGGATAAAAGTGAGAATCTTTTTATTTTGGATATGAAGAAATTAACCAAAGGGCAGGTCGCTCTTATTACGATTGTTCTTGTACTCATTGTCGACCAAGCCGTGAAGATATGGGTGAAAACTCACATGTATATCGGTGAATCTATACGAGTGACCGATTGGTTTTATATAGCGTTTATCGAAAATAACGGTATGGCTTTCGGTATGGAAGTGGGAAGTAAGTTGTTCTTGTCTCTGTTCCGTATTGTTGCCGTTGTTTTTCTGTCGTGGTGGATGCTGAAAATTAAGAATCGTCCCCAAGTCGCTACGGGATTCATCGTTTGCTTGGCTTTGATTATAGCGGGAGCTGCGGGAAATATTGTAGACTGCCTGTTCTATGGATTGATATTTAACGATCCTGTCCCCCCTTTGGTCGCTTCTTTTGTGCCGGGAGACGGGTATGCCGGGCTATTCTATGGGCGAGTTGTGGATATGCTCTATTTCCCTCTGTTCAGTTTTTTTATTGGCCCGATTGGATACCGTGGATAGGAGGTGAGCGGTTCGAGTTTTTCCGTCCGGTATTCAATATTGCCGATTCGGCGATTTCGGTCGGAGTGGTTTGTATGATTCTCTTTTATCATCGTTATCTCTCTTCCGAAAATAAACAAGTTGAGAAATCCGAATAGCTTTATGAGAAATCCGATATGGATCATATGGTTGGTTTTATGTTTGTCGGCATGTGGCAGCCGTACCCCGGATTATGTCATTAATGAGAAAGATATGGAGGATTTGTTAGTCGATATACACAAATCCGAAGCTGTCATAGAATCGAACTATAATATCTATAACAACAATGCCGATAAGAAAAAGATAAGAGAAGCCGTATTTTTTTTGCGTCATGGAGTCACTCGGGAACAGTTCGACACGACTCTTGTATGGTATGGGCATCATATTGAAACCTATATGAAAATATACGATCGTGTGGTGGAACGATTGAAAGCCGAAAATGAGGAGGCCAAAAAACTATTAGCAGAAGAAAATTCCCAAACGATGTCGCAGCCGGGCGATAGTGTAGATGTATGGAAACAAAGGCGGAGCCATATCTTCGACTCCCGGTTATCTGCCAATTTGTTAGCGTTCGATATCGCTCCCGATGAAAACTTCCGTACTCGCGATTATTTCGAGTTGAAATTTAAAGTCGTCATGCTACCTAAATTAAGCGTGAACCCGCAAGTATATATGGCCGTACGTCATACCGATAATGGGGTGGCATACAACAGAATCGATATAGATAAGGGAGGGTGGTTCTCTTTGCCGTTACAATCCGATTCTGTTACGGCGTTGTCCCGTCTTTATGGATATATCGTTCTTCCGGAGCAATCGGTTCGGGAGAAGGTATATATCGATAGTTTGATGTTGATTCGTAAGCACTATAACGATCGTATTCCCGATGTGGATAATCAGGTGTATATGCCAGAGCGGTCGGTCGTAAGTGGCGAATCTAAGAAAGCTGTTGCAAAACGGATTATCAAATTGAAAAGTTAGGTTCATAAGAGAAGATCATTGGATTATGAAGAAAGGATTCTTTTCGCATCAGTTGTGTTATAGGCGGTCGTTGCTCAATAAACACATTCTCTATCTCACTTTCGACAATAAAGTCGATAATATATTGCCATTCCAGCGAGAAGTATCTTTGACTACCTTTTGTGAAGGTGTGTTGTTTGTCGTGTCGCCCGGTTTCGAACAGGAAAAAGAGGAGTTCTGTCGCATATTGCGGGAACAGCTCTCCGGCAATCCTTTGCTCACGGTAGGAGAGGCTATTATTCATAATCCCGTCTATCTTCGTAATATGGCCGACGACATCGCCCCTTGCAGTCTGTATACTGTCACATCGATAAATTGGGCGACGGCTCGGTTAAGAGACGACGAACTCACGTTGGTGAAAGTACTCTGAACAGACTCTTGTTTTATCTGGTGAGAAAAAAGTATTCAATTTTTTCCCTACTCCGATGATTATCGAAGATAGGGAAAATATCGCTTGGTGTCATTCTCGGTTTCGTCCGGTTAATACTCCAAGATATATAAAGCTCTGGGGGAACTCCATAACGGGGGGAGAACTCGAGCTGTCGGTGTGTAATAATATCATGGGCGGATTGTACTTCCGATAAAATCTCGTTATAACGGCTCATGTCGACCGTCAGTGGAGAGTCGTTCCCGTTCATGATAACCAATACATTTTTCCCTTCGTAGCTGCGGCGATATACATACAATCCGTTGTTCGGCATGAAGTGCATCATCTCCCCGTGTGACAGACAGGGATTGTTTTGTCTCCATTTCAAGAGAGTCCTGCAAAAGTCAGAAGGCTTCGTTTTTGCAAGGGAGTGCGGTCTTGGGATAAGAAATCGTTAATCGTATCGCCCGGAAATCCTCCCGGAAAATCGAGGCGGACCAATCCGTCGGTCTTTTGCTTGCTCCCGTGCATTAGAATTTCTGTCCCGTAATAGATTTGGGGAATCCCACGGGTTGTCAATAGAATGCGATGGCTTGTTTGTAAAAGCCCAAGTGGGAGGGTTCGGACAACAGAAACGATCGGTGTCGTGGTTGTCGAGGAAGTTAAGTACATTCATTGGGTCGGCAAACATGAAGTCGAGTGCAAGGTGGTCGTAGATCAGATTCAGCCCGCCCCAACTGTCGGTTTGCGAAGTAAACGCATCACGGGCTATACCTTGTAGCGGAAAATCCATAACGCTTTTCAAGTGGGAGTTACGTGATGTATCCAAAATGCTGTTCCGTTGCCAATAGGCCGAACCGGCTTCGGTTCCGTACCAGCATTCTCCCACGATGTTGAAATTAGGGTATTCCCGGTTGATGTCGGTACACCATTCGGACATGGAATCGAAAAACACATACGGGTGAGTATCCATACGTATGCCGTCGATTCCGAAAATTCTATCCACCAGATACTATTCTGAGTCAGATATTTCATTAAATGCGGATTGTGCTGGTTCAAGTCTGGCATGCTCTCTACGAACCAACCTTCTACGGTCATGCTTTTGTCATATTCCGATACGTAAGGATCGAAGTGGGGAGTAAGACGGTAGGACGTTTGTCGATAACCGTCGGGGAAGTTGAACCAATCGTGCGACGGTCGGTCCAAGAACCAGATATGTTGGTCTCCGCAATGGTTGAATATCATATCCATGACGACTTTCATACCCCGGTTATGGCATTCGGTTATCAAATCCCGGTAATACATGTTTGTCCCGAACCGAGGATCGACCCGATAATAATCGGTTGTTGCATATCCATGATACGACCCTCCGGGCATATCGTTTTCGAGAACCGGATTCAGCCAAATGGCCGTTACGCCCAAGTCTTCGATATAGTCCAAGTGCTCGGCGATACCTTTTAAGTCCCCTCCATGCCGGGCATCGGGATTGTTCCGATTTACGGGTGAAGGAAATCGCATGGACGGAATGACGTTTGTAGACGGGTCGCCATCGGCGAAACGGTCTGGCATAATCAGATAAAGTACGTCCGTTGCGTCGAATCCTTTCCGGTTTTTTCTCCTGTATGGTTCTTGCATTGAGTGCGTATGGGATATTTTGTTTCTCTCGTTTTCGGCTCAGTTGAATATCGAAATTGCCGGGTTGGGTCTCAGGGGCGATACTCAGATAAAGGAATAAATAATTTTTACTGTCCAGACTGACAGCTTTTGTTAAGGTTACGCCCGGGTAATCTATCTTAATTTTACAGTCGGCGATATTTTTCCCGTATAACATGATTTGTAGCTCTCGGTCTTGCATTCCGGTCCACCAGAATGGAGGGTCGATTCGTTCTATATCTATCTTTGCATAACTTGTGCTTAGGGTGCAGAATAGCAGGAATGATAGGGAATATCTTTTTCATACGTATGGCATTTATGGGTTTTTCTGTTGGAGAAACAATTATATGCAAGACTTGGTTCGTAAGGCAACTTCATTATAATAGAGAAAGGGAGGAGATAATCTTTATCTCCTCCCTTTCTCTGTTCGTATTATTCGAAATCTTAAATGACTCCTTGTGCCATCATGGCTTTGGCTACTTTCATGAAACCTGCGATGTTGGCTCCTTTCATATAGTTGATGTATCCGTCCGCTTCGGTTCCGTATTTTACACATTGAGTGTGAATGTCGCTCATGATTTGGTGCAGACGTTGGTCAACTTCTTCGGCACTCCATGAAATGTGCATGGCGTTCTGTGTCATTCCAATCCCGAAGTGGCTACGCCGCCCGCATTGACAGCCTTGCCCGGTCCGTACATGATACGATGTTTGATAAATAAATCGATAGCTTCAGGGGCGGCAACCCATATTGGAGATTTCACCCACACAGATAACGCCGTTTTCAATAAGCCTTTTGGCATCCTCTTCGTCGAGTTCGTTTTGTGTGGCACAAGGAAGAGCGATGTCGACTTTTTGTTCCCAGGGACGTTTTCCGGGGAAGAATTGTACTCCGTATTTTTTTCGGCATAAGGTGCGACTATATCTTCTCCCGATGCGCGTAGTTCGAGCATGTAGTCTATCTTTTCGCCTGAAATACCGTCTGGATCATATACATAACCGTCAGGTCCCGAAATGGTGACTACTTTCGCTCCTAGTTGTGTAGCTTTTGATGCCGCACCCCATGCTACGTTGCCGAATCCGCTGATGGCGATTCTCTTTCCGGCGATGTCTATTCCTTTGGTTGCCAGCATTTGTTTTACGAAGTAAAGTCCGCCGTAGCCGGTTGCTTCGGGACGAACAAGGGAACCTCCGAATTCTAGACCTTTTCCGGTAAACGTTCCGGTGTGCTCGTGCGTCAGTTTTTATACATACCGAACATGTAGCCGACCTCACGGCCTCCTACGCCTATATCGCCCGCAGGCACGTCGGTGTCGGGGCCTAAATGTCGCCACAATTCCAACATGAATGCTTGGCAGAATCTCATGATTTCGGCATCTGATTTACCACGAGGGCTGAAATCCGAACCACCTTTTCCACCACCCATAGGTAGAGTGGTCAGTGCATTTTTGAATGTTTGTTCGAATCCGAGGAATTTCAATATGGAAAGATTTACCGATACATGGAATCTTATTCCTCCTTTGTACGGGCCTATGGCATTGTTGAATTGTACCCGGTATCCTAAGTTTACTTGTATTTCGCCGTTATCATCTACCCAGGGCACTTTGAAGGTGATGATTCTGTCGGGTTCGACAAGCCTTTCTATCAATTTGGCTTTTTCGAATTCAGGGGTGTTGGTTATAAACTTCCTCTATGGAAAGTAACACCTCGTGTACCGCTTGTAAATACTCCGACTCACCGGGGTGCTTTGCCGCCAATGATGTCATGATGTGCTCGATGTTCATAGTCGCGATATTATTAAGTTAAATTCTTGGTTGGGCATCTCTTTGGAAGATGCTCGTTTCTCTTATCGCAAATGTACATATTTATATGGATAAAAAAATTTTTTTTACTACTTTTGAACAATAAAATCGCAAAAAAATAAAATGGCAATTTGAAAGCCGGAATCGACACAAAAATAATGAATCGACCAAATATTAACCAATTATATCTGAAAGATACCTCTTTTGCTAACTTAATGCAAAAAAAAGAGTGTTCAATGTCTTACTTGTTGCGAGCCGATATGATGCTTTTTATCATGGAAGAAGACGGGCGGGTGGAGGAACAAATTTACTTCGAATATGTTTCTCTGAATCTGAGTTCGCCTCCTCGGGTGAAACAGGTAACGACCAATGAGGAAGCCTTCGAGGAATTGGCTTTGAAACGTTATGACTTGATTATAACTATGCCCGGAGTCGATGTTCCGAGACCTTTACGCAGGCAAAGGCGATGAAACGTCTTTACCCTTATATCCCTATTGTCGTTCTGACCCCTTTTTCTCACGAAGTTTCAAGGCGTATAGCAAAGGAAGATTTGAGTGGGGTGGACTACGTGTTCAGTTGGTTGGGTAATGTCGATTTGTTAGTGGCTATTATTAAGCTGATCGAAGATAAAATGAATGCCGAAGTCGATATTACTTCGGTAGGTGTGCAACTCATTCTATTGGTAGAAGACTCTATCCGGTTCTATTCTTCCATTTTGCCTAATTTGTATAATTTTGTGTTGAAGCAATCCCAAATATTTTCGACCGAAGCCTTGAACGATCACGAGCGAATGCTGCGTATGCGGGGGGCGTCCCAAAGTAATGTTGGCACGAACTTATGAGGAAGCTATGCATATATATGAAAATATTCGGGAAACATGCTAGGTATCGTATCCGATGTTTCGTTCGTTAGGGCAGGCGAAAAAGATAAAAAAGCAGGAATAAAATTTTGCACCTATGTGCGTTCTTGCGATCCTTACTTGCCTCTTATTATCGAGTCTTCCGAACGCGAAAATCAAAAAGAAGCCATTAAGCTCAACGCTTCGTTCTTGGATAAAAATTCTAAGAAATTACCGGTCGATTTGAGAAAAACGATATTGAAAAATTTCGGCTTCGGTGATTTTACATTCATCAATCCTAATACGGGAGAGCCTATCGTGACAATAAAAATCTAAAAGATTTACAAGACAATATAGATATTATTCCCGACGACTCTCTTTATTATCATGCCTCTCGTAATCACATATCCCGATGGCTCTATTCTCGGGCCATTTTCCCTATGGCCGAAGCCTTGCAGCCTCGACAAATTACCGATTTGAGTGAGATATCTGAGATTCGTAAACTCATTTTCGACGCTATTGTACAGTATAGAAAAATGAAGAATAGGGGAGTAGTTGCCATTTTCAAGCGTGACCGTTTTGACAAATACTCAATTTTGCTCGTATTGGTAATGGTTCTTTGGGAGGAAAAGGAAGAGGCTTGGCGTTTATCGACGCCATGATAAAAAATCCGACTTTCGATAATATCGAAGGCGTGAATGTGACCGTTCCCAAAACGGTAGTTTTGTGTACCGATATATTCGATACCTTTATGGAGAGTAATAATCTCTATCAAATAGCTCTTTCCGATATTTCCGATGAAGAAATTTTGGAGCATTTTCTTAAAGCGAAGCTCCCCGAAAGAATTAAAGCCCGATTTTTTGGCATTTTTCGATGTGGTGGGTAAGCCCATTGCCGTTCGTTCGTCGAGTCTGTTGGAAGATTCCACTATCAACCTTTCGCCGGTATCTATTCTACCTATATGATACCCTCGTTGGACGATAAGAACGAGATGCTCCGTTTACTGTTAGACGCTATAAAAGCAGTTTATGCCTCGGTTTTTTTACGCCGATAGTAAAGCCTATATGACAGCTACGTCGAATGTTATCGATCAAGAAAAGATGGCGATTATATTGCAGGAAGTGGTGGGTACGCAATACAACGATCGTTATTATCCGTCGTTTGCAGGAGTAGGCCGTTCGATAAACTACTATCCTATTAATGACGAAAAAGGCCGAAGATGGAGTTGTCGACTTAGCCATTGGGTTAGGAAAATATATTGTCGACGGAGGACGCAGTTTACGATTCTCTCCACGGCATCCCAATAAAGTATTGCAAACCAGTACACTCGATTTGGCGTTGAGAGATA
>VOFI01002779.1_pt1 | contig 23805 bp, 25 predicted proteins | sample 5384131 | NCBI WGS metagenome assembly VOFI01 (sample SAMN12384728, study PRJNA508395) | human gut metagenome | isolation source: healthy gut H | host: Homo sapiens | reverse complement strand
AACAATACTTACGGCATCATTCCCGGTGACATGGGAAAAACCAAAAGACGGTTATAATACAGCCGGAATTGTACAAGTAAAAGGAACGGCTGATGTGTTCGGGGAATCAATGGATGTTACGGCATCTGTGAGAGTTCAGGAAGCGGAAGTTACAGTTGGTGCTAATATCGCAAAAGATGCACTGACTTTGAAACAGGACCTCACAGTTACTTCAGATACACTTGAAGCAATCCGCGACGGCAGCCGAGAAGTTTCCAGCAATACAAGCGGTGGAGCAAATACGACGCTTTGGAGTAATTATGATAATTCTAATCAAAACAGAGATGATAAAGATGCAGAGATTACGTTTGAATATGCAACAAAGATGAACTTTAATCAGATCAAGATTTTCTTTAGACAGGATAGTTACTCAGCAACATATCCGGATGCGAAGACAACACAGATTTTCGTATCAGATACAGGTGCAAAGAGATACGTGGACATTAGTTGATACTACAGAGACTATTGCACAACAAGATAATAACGGAGTAAAAGAGTATAAATATGATTTTGCGCCGACAAGCGGTGTGTTTGTTAAGATTCGTGTGGTGAATTCTAATGCAACCGGTAAACCGGCAGGATTTACATGTACAGCGATTGCTGAGGCGGAATTGTATAAAGCAGAAACCGCAGATTTTGCAACAAACACAACAGCGGAACTGCAGAGCCTGACTGTAGATGGTAAAGCGGCTCCGGCAGAAGCGCTTACAGCAGGATCATGGAATGTTTCGGCAAAAGAAGTGAAAGAAATCGCAGCAGTAGGAAAAGACAATGCGGCTGTAACAATACTTCCGGCAAAGAATAATGCTGTAAAAATATTGATCGAATCAGAAGATCATAAAACACAGAATACATTTGTGATCAACCTCGGCGTGGCAGATCCGGCAGATGACAGCAAGGATTACACAGGAGTTATCACTCCGTCGGCGGGAAGCACTCAGCCTAATAACGGAACTGATATTGGCAAAGCATTTGATAAAAAGAATGATACGTTCTGGCATTCAAGTTGGAATCCGTCAACAACAAACGAAAACCTTTATGTAACTATGGAACTTGCAGAGGCACAGAAGATTGATGCAATCCGTTATTTGCCGAAGGGTGGTAATCTTACAGGAGGAGATCAGAACGGTCGTGTGAAGACATATACTGTAGAAGTAAGCATGACAGGTGCTGATGATTCATGGACAAAGGTAGAGATTACTCCTTCAACACAAGAGTGGGCAAACGGAACAGATTGGAAAATCGCTCAGTTTGTACAGCCGGTTGAGGCGAAGTTTATCCGCTTTACAGGTGTTGAAACTTATGGTGACGGAGGTCAGGAGAACAAGTTTATGAGCGCGGCTGAGATTCGTGTGAAATTAGCAGAGGACGAACCGGTAGTACCGGAGCCAAAGCCGACAGAACTTGTAATCCAGAATCAGCCGACGAAGACAACTTATACAGAAGGTGAAAAATTCGATCCGACAGGACTTAAAGTCGGAGTTAAATATGATAATGGTGAAGTGAAAGATGTAGCAGAATATAACGCTGAAACAGCAGGACAGTTCACATTTGATCCGGCATTGAATACAGCGCTTACTACAAATAATACGAAGGTAACTGTTACATATAAAGGTAAAACAGCAGACATTATCATTCAGGTTAATCCAAAAGAGGAAGAGCCGAAAGTAACAGGAATTGAAGTTAAGACATTACCGAAGACAAAATATACAGAAGGCGATAAATTCGATCCGACAGGACTTGTGCTTACAGTGAAATATGACAAAGGCGAAGATAAAGAAGTAGCTTACGGCGATGCAACAAAAGCAGACTTCACATTCAGCCCAAGCCTTGACACAGCACTGAAAACAAGTGATGAGAAAGTAACAGTAACATATGCAGGCAAGACGGCAGAAATCGGTATTGAAGTGAAAGCTGACACACCGGTAGAGCCGGAAAAACCGACGGTAGACAAAATTGCCGTTAAGAAAGTGCCAGCTAAGACAACTTATAAAGCAGGAGAGACATTCGATCCGAGCGGACTTGTTCTTACAGTAACGATGTCAGACAAGACAACAAAAGAAGTTGCATACGGAGACGAAACAGCAAAAAAAGATTTTGTATTTAACCCAACACTTGATACAGCACTTACAGAAGGTATGAACAAAGTTGATGTAACATATGCAGGCAAGACGGCAGAAATCGGTATTGAAGTGAAAGCTGACACACCGGTAGAGCCGGAAAAACCAACGGTAGAAAAAGTTGAAATTAAAGACAAATCCGGCTAAGACAGAATACAAAGCAGGAGAGACATTCGATCCGACGGGAATGAGTCTTACAGTAACGATGTCAGACGGAACAACAAAAGTTGTTGCATACGGACCGGAGACGGCAAAAGATTTCTCCTTTAATCCGAGTCTTAATACAAAACTGACAGCGGATACGAAGAAAGTAACAGTAACATACGGCGGACAGTCGGCAGACGTAGCTGTATCGGTGAAAGCAGATCCGTCAGAGGATAAGAAACCGAATACAGAGAAACCGGACAAAGGCGGAGCGGTTCAGACAGGAGATAACTTTAACGTAACGCTGCTGATCGGACTTGTAGTTCTTGCAGGTGCGGTTGCAGGCGGAGCGGCTCTGACAATCTTCAAAAGAAACAAAAGAAAATAAGCCTTATCCGTAAATAGTACGGAAAAATGCAGGGCTGCCACTTAGTGGCGGCCCTGTTTGCATTGGAGCGGCAATGAACGAAAGACAGAAGGATCAAGACCTTGGAAAGCCGCCTGTAATCCAAGAATGTGTCTTTGGGAACTTACGGTAATTCCGGCATAACGCTGTATTGTTAATAAGCGCTATATTTTCTGCGCAATATCATGTAAAAGCTGTCTTGTTTACGCCAAAAACCTTGACATTAATGGGGTTGATGGTTATAATAGAAATTGTGAAATAAACTAAAAGAGACAGCGTGCAGGGACAAGTTTTCCTGTCGGGAATAGACAAAAAACAGTGAAAAAGAATGACAGAAAAGGAGCGTTATCAATGGCGGAGGCAAAGAAAAGATTACTTACTTATGCCGGATTAAAGGCACTTGAAGATGAACTTGAAACTCTTAAAGTTGTCAAACGGAAAGAAGTTGCAGCTAAGATCAAAGAGGCAAGAGAGCAGGGAGATCTTTCCGAGAATGCAGAGTATGATGCGGCAAAAGATGAACAAAGAGATATCGAAGCGCGTATCGAAGAACTTGAAGGCATTCTGAAAAACGCAGAAGTGGTTGTTGAAGATGAAGTTGACTTTGATAAGATCAATGTCGGATGTACGGTAAAGGTATTTGACATAACATTCGATGAAGAGATGGAATTTAAAATTGTGGGATCAACAGAGGCAAACAGCTTGGTAGGAAAGATTTCAAACGAGTCTCCGGTTGGTCAGGCATTGATCGGAAAAAAAGTGGGAGATACGGTAAGCGTAGAGACACAGGCGGGAGAAATCAAGTACAAAGTGCTTGAGATCAGCCGTTCAATGTAAACAGATGATTATAAACAGACCTCTTTTTAAGAGGTCTGAATTCGCATGTATGGGAATGTTTTAAAGAGGCGAAAAAGGCAGATAAAGAGAAAAAAGCGTAACGGAATAATAAGAGATAAAGCAAAACAGAGAAAAGTTATCCGGGAAAGGAGATAAGAAAGTGGCACAGGAGCAGAAGAATGTACAGGAACAGGATCTGAATCAGTTGAGAAAGGTACGCCGTGAGAAACTTGCAGAGCTGCAAGGAAGCGGAAAAGATCCGTTCGTGATTACAAAATATGATCAGACACATCACAGTGTAGAAGTAAAAGAAAATTACGAGGAGCTTGAAGGAAAGCAGGTTTCCATCGCAGGACGTATGATGTCAAAGCGAGTAACGGGAAAAGCATCTTTTTGTAATGTTCAGGATTTAAAAGGAAATATTCAGTCTTATGTAGCAAGAGACAGCATCGGTGAGGAAAATTATAAAGAATTTAAGAAACTTGATGTCGGTGATGTGATCGGAATCGAAGGAGAGGTATTCAAGACAAAAACAGGGGAGATTTCCATTCATGCATCTCATGTAACACTTCTTTCCAAGAGTCTTCAGATTCTTCCGGAGAAATTCCACGGACTGACCAATACAGATATCCGGTACCGTCAGAGATATGTGGATCTTATCATGAATCCGGAAGCGAAAAATACATTTATCAAACGTTCTAAGATCATCAGCGCGATCCGCAGATATTTGGACGGCGAAGGATTTATGGAAGTGGAGACTCCGATGCTTGTTGCAAATGCCGGGGGCTCAAGGCAAGACCGTTTGAGACACATTTCAATGCTTTAAATGAAGACTTGAAACTGAGAATTTCTCTTGAACTTTATCTGAAACGTCTGATCGTCGGAGGTCTTGAAAGAGTGTACGAGATCGGTCGTGTATTCAGAAACGAAGGACTTGATACGAGACATAATCCGGAATTTACATTGATGGAGCTTTATCAGGCATATACAGATTATAACGGAATGATGGATCTTACAGAAAATCTTTACCGCCATGTGGCACAGGAAGTTCTCGGCACAACGAAGATCGTTTACAATGGCGTTGAGATGGATCTTGGCAAACCATTTGAAAGAATTACAATGGTAGATGCCGTTAAGAAATATGCAGGCGTTGACTGGAATGAGGTTAAGACTTTGGAAGAGGCTCGCAAGCTTGCAGACGAGCATCATGTAGAATATGAAGAGCATCATAAGAAAGGTGATATCTTGTCATTGTTCTTTGAAGAGTTTGCAGAAGAACATTTGATTCAGCCGACGTTCGTAATGGATCATCCGATCGAGATTTCACCGCTTACGAAAAAGAAACCGGAGAATCCGGAATATACAGAGCGTTTCGAGTTCTTTATGAACGGCTGGGAAATGGCGATTCAGAGCTGAATGACCCGATCGATCAGAGAGAACGTTTCAAAGCTCAGGAAGAACTTTTGGCACAAGGTGACGAAGAGGCAAATACAACAGATGAAGATTTCCTGAATGCACTTGAGATCGGTATGCCGCCGACAGGAGGTATCGGATTCGGTATCGACAGAATGTGTATGCTTTTAACAAACAGCGCCGCGATCAGAGACGTACTGCTTTTCCCAACAATGAAAACACAGGGCGGAGCTAAGAATGAAGCAAACAATTCAGTACAGGCAAAAACAGAGGAAAAACCGGCAGAAAAAATTGATTTTTCCAAAGTTGAGATCGAGCCGTTATTTAAAGACGATGTAGATTTTGAGACATTTTCTAAATCAGATTTCAGAGCGGTAAAAGTAAAAGAGTGTACGGCAGTGCCGAAATCTAAGAAACTTCTGCAGTTCACATTGGATGACGGAACAGGAGAGGATCGTACGATCCTGAGCGGAATCCATGAATATTATGAGCCGGAAGAATTGGTTGGCAAGACATGTATCGCTATTACAAATCTGCCGCCGAGAAAGATGATGGGAATTGACTCCTGTGGTATGTTGATTTCAGCGGTTCATAATGAAGAAGGGAAAGAAAAACTTCATCTTCTGATGGTTGATGAGCATATTCCGGCAGGCGCAAAATTGTACTAATTAATGTGAAATAAAATAAAAAATGATTTTTATATCAATTTTGTACCATAATGAAAACAGATTTAAAACGTTATAAAGAGATATAAAGAGATATAAAGAGATATAAAGAGATAGGCTCATGGAATGTATTTTCTATGAGCCTGTTTGTGTTATGTAAAGGCAGATGACAGTAGATGAAAGATTATCGAACCATGATTATTATTATGAGTGGAAGAAAAACAGGATTATATTTTGAAAATTACGAAAAAGAGTGGGTACTTGACGGAGCAACTGTTCTCTACGGAAGCGCCCGGAACTAAGAGCAACTCTTGAATATGATTTTTTGCAGGAAAAAACTTTATTTACAAAGGGTTTTCGATGGAGGAAATCATTCATCATCTTGCAGTCTTTGTTTCAAGATTATGGCAAATCCATATCTTTGGTGAGGAAAATACAAGAGCGACGGCAGTATTTTTAATCAAGTATTTGAGAACGCTCGGATTTTCTGCCACAAATGATATTTTTGCGAAAAATGCTTGGTATTTTAGAAATGCACTTGTCCCGGCAAATTATACGAACCTGCAAAAGGGTATCCACGAAACAACCGAGTATTTGGAGGTATTCTTGAGAAACTTGCTGAGGTTATACATAAGAAGGACTGGCTCAAATAGCAAATGTATCAGTTCAGACAATTACACAAGTGCAGTAAAAAAAGAATTGCAACAGTTAAGCACATTCTCTCAAATTAAAGAAATTAGAGACAAAGAACTAAATTCAGTAATTCTCTCGCATCTTGAAATGAGTGAAGATTTAGTTGAGGGAATCAAGAGCGAGTGGGAACAGAAGAAAATATTCAAAAAACAGATAAAGGGTGATGATGGCACTACATTAATCGAAGATAGCTATTGTACGAGAAGTTATGTTAGGGAAATAATTCTAAGATATTGTCAAAACAGAACGTTCTTTAGAACAAAATTTAACATTAAGGATGGAAATTTGTTTTGATAAATAGACTGCGAGGTGTTAGCAAATTGCGATACCTCAATTTTTGTCAATAAGATAAAATTTGATTACATACAGTTATAAAAGATGGGTTATAAAAGATGTATAGAGAGTACCTTTTGTTTTTAGAGGAATTACGTTATAATAAAATCGAAACAATCTGTTATATGTTATAATCAGAGGAGTATGAAAGAAATGTGTACACGAAATGAATTGAACTTAATATTGCAGGCGATGACTCAGGCGTATCAAGCGGTATATGGAGCAAATGTTGTGAAAATTATTTTGTATGGTTCTTATGCTAGAGGCGATTATCAAAAGGATTCAGATATAGATATAGTCGCTATTGTACAGGGAGATAGAGAAAAACTTCAACAAGGCTTGAAAAGTGTGTGGGATATTTCTTCAGACTTGGAATTAGAGTATGGTACGATAGTGTCTCCAACGGTTATTCCTTTTGCTGAATATGAGAAGTATAAAAATGATTTACCTTATTATAGAAATATCGAAAGTGAGGGGGTAGAAATCGTTGCCTGATAATAGAGAAGAATTAAAAGTATATCGCTTGGAAATGGCAAAAGAGCGACTGCATTCCTCGAAAATACTATTAGAGGCTGGAAGTTATAAAGATTCTATAGGTCGTTCCTATTATGCAATGTTTACAGCGGTGCGTGCATTGCTGGCGGTAGAAGGACAAGACTTTTCAAAGCATGCCGGAGTTATTGCATATTTTCAGAAAGAATATGTGAAGACAGGAAAGTTTGACAAGAAATATTCAAAATATATCAGTCAGGCATTTCAAATTCGAAACAATACCGATTATGCGGATTTTTTTCTTGTGTCTCTGCAAGATGCAAAGGAACAGTATGATAGAGCTGAAGAATTTGTAAAAGTGATTGAAGAGTTCTTGAAAATGGAATAGAGATTCCTACATTAGCACTACACTAAATTTACATCAATTTCAAAGAAACTTATGAAGGAGTGCAAAGGTTTTTGTGTGTTACTTAATATCAACTCTCGATAAAAATTCAGCAAGTGATATCGGAAAACGAATCCCTTTATCATGAAAATACTGAAGGATATAATCTTCAGATAAAAAATATTTTCCTATCAATTCATGAGTTATTCTTAAACATTCTGCCGGAAAGAGGACAGCGGGATATGTGAGAGTATTTATGAATCCTCTGTCGTTATAAAACAGAAACGGCTTGGAATGTTCAAAAGCTGTCATAAAGATTTCCCCGTAGAGCCTCTTTTCGATTGTTTTGACAGAGTGCTTGAATTCCGAAAAGTAGTCTCTGTCGGTTTTTAAAGATGTATATTGCTCAGGGAAGGCGTGAGAAGCCTTCCTGACGTTGTTTTTGAAAGTCAGGATCGTTTGTGAAAAAGAATTGGCAAATGTTGTAAGGGCATCTGTAAGCAGACAACATCTGTAATTCAAGTTTTCTTGATCAAGTTCTAATTGTCCGTTAGAGAGAGCGTGACTGACAGCGGGGGCGTTTGTTATATTGAGATAGAATGTTGTGATTTTTTCTTTTTCTTTCTCAATCTGCTGTTCTATGTCGTTTATGATCTTAGTGCATCCGTTGGAAAAGGTTTCGTAGTCTTTCGCCGAGATATGGTGAATGGAATGGTCATCTAAAGTTTCTTCTGCAAGAGAAAATATTTTTGCAGAAAAGGAAGACAGAGAATGTTTTATGCTCTGCATCAGTTCGTTTTCACCTATAATAGTCCACGGCTTTTTGTGTGGATATAAGGTCGTTAAATCTAGTTTTTTATTTTCTGAACAGGTCTGTTCATATAATTTTTCCCTGAAAGTATTTAACAGAATATATGCGTTTGAAACAACCGGAGCAGCGGAATAATTTTTGAGGCGGCTGTTTTGCAAAATTGCGGTTAATGTTTCGGTTAAATGAAAAATACAATGCCGGAGCGCCTCTTTTTGGAAATCGTTTTTTGAGAAAGTATTATAAATTTCTTCCGTAGTACAAAAATATTTACGGCAAAGAATTTCATCAGTTAAAATCCGATATTCTGTTTGGGTAAGATCGTTTTGAAATTTTTCTGTCTCTGTAAATGTCTCGTCAAGTTCATGGAAAAACGAAGTGACAGGGGCATTTTTTTTGAATTTACTGGCAGCTTTGATATAGCAGATTAAAAAAGGCGTAATGGGAGCGGGAACATTCCATTTGATCGCTGTGCGATCGTATTCGGATGCAAGATCGGTATATGGAGGAAACTGCAAAAAGCAGGGGGTTCTCAGGCAGAGAAACTGATACATCAACTTATGAATATATAAAAATTCATAAGGATATTGCTCGCTCTTTTTAACTGCATTGTAAGTTAAAGAAAGAAACATAGGATTAGAATAATCGGAAGAGGCGTAATACATACATTTTTTGAAAAAATTAATCCATTTGTGTAAAGTGCGTTCGTCATAAGAAGAAGTCAGATTTCTGAAAGCGCATAAAATATCGGATTCTGAAGTGATGGGAATTGTGTTTTTGTTTGCTGCTTTCATTTTTGAATCCTCCTTCGGTATAAAAGGCTGCAAAAAAAATCGGAAATTTTTTGCGGCTTCATGCTGTTTGATAAAGATGGTTTAATTATAGTGTCAGGCAATAAAATAATCTGTTTATATTGTAATGCAAAGTGAAAGAAATAGAAATAGGAGAATGAGTATGTTTCAAAAGCCGGAAGAATCAAAAAAGAACAGCTCGGCAGATAAGACTGAAAAGATAAGAGAGATTTATCGCTTCTTACTGTCTGAAACCGATTATTTGAAGGAAATTGGGAAAGAGATTGACGAAGAGACGGAGAGGCTGTTGAAAGAAAATAGAGTGAATTTGGAGAAAAAGACGTATGAAGAGGTTCGCGATGAGTTATTTGCATTAACGGAGGCTGCAAAAGAAAAAGGATTCATACAAGGTTTTCGATATGCCGTAATGTTAATGAGAGAAATTACTGTAAAGCTTTGACAATTTTCAAAATCTGCTCTTTTGTTTCATTATTGCAGGAGTGTAACTCATGGAGAATTTCCTGTTCGATGGCAGAGGATGAGTCGTTATATTCATCGGAAAGAATATAGTCAACAGTAGTATCTAACGCATTACATATCTGCACTAAAACAGAAAGAGAAACTTTGACACGGTTATTTTCGATATTACTGATATGACTTGTATTCACATCAGCAGCATTAGCGATATATTCTTGTGTTAAGTTTTTGGAAAGGCGGATTTTCTTTAATTTTTCGCCTATTTGTTCAAAGTTTAAAGTGTCCATGCAGTAACCTCCAAAAAAATATTGATTTAATTGTAATATTTACTTAGTTATAGTATAATTATCTACAGCTATAAAAATATTAGTTATAAAGGAAGTGCAAAAAGGAATGAAGTGCGAAAATTGTGGAAATGAAGTTAGGGAGGGGGCGAAATTTTGCTCAAAATGTGGAAGCAATATATTGGAGCAGCAGGAAGATCACAGCGGTAAACATAATGTTCATGAGACGAAAACGGAGAAAAGGTGTGTGAATTGTGGGAATGTACTTAGAGAAGAGTCAAAATTTTGCCCTAAATGTGGGAGCAGTACATTGGAACAAAAAGAGGATGTAAGTACATTAAAAGATGAAGAAAAGGATAAAGCGGAACAAAGTAAAGGAACATTTTATTTTGAAAAAGTAAAAATGATCGGAAGATTACGATACAAAATTATCCGAACAGAAGTAAGTAATAATGAAGAGCGTTTGGAGATAAGTCAAAAGATACATAGATTTTTAAGGAAAGAAAAAGAAAACCATTTGGAGATAAAATTATCAGAAATCGGTTCAATGGAATTAAAAACAAAAATGGATTTTTGGGATACATTGTATGCAGCGCTATTTGGGGTAATGTTTCTGATGAATATAACAGATGTAGCATGGCTTTTATTGATAGCAGTCTTTCTTTATACAGGTTATGGAAAGGTTTTAAATTTAAAAATGAAAAATGGACTGAATTTTGAAATTCCTGTAAATGGAATGACTGAAGATGTGGAACAGTTTCGGTTATTGATCGGAAAAGAATAAGGAGCGTGCGAGATGAAATATTGCAGAAATTGTGGAAAAGAATTAAATTCAGATATTCAATATTGTCCGAATTGCGGCGCTTCTGTAAGTGAGGAACAATCAGGGAAAAATGAGAATTCATATCAGGAAAGTAACGCGGATGGATCGCTTTGGGAATCTCTTGTCGAATTTTTTAAAGCGCTGATTGAATATATGAAAGAAGCGGGGCTTCATATTATCGATGCGATTGACAAAATCATTCAGATGCCGCCGAATATACCGAAAGATTCTATATGCTCGTATTGTAACAGCGAGGATACGTTTCCGATTGTTAAGAACGAGACAGAGATTAAAACAAAAGGATACAGTATGGGGCGCGGGTGCTGTGGAATGTGTTTGCTCGGTCCGTTTGGATTATTGTGCGGAGCGCTCTTCACGGGCTCTAAAGTAAAGAGCAGATCTATCACCTGGTGGGGATGTAAAAATTGCGGAAGACAACATTTAGCGCAGCATGACGCTGTTGAAACGTTAAGTTCGTTGATGGATAAAATGACAGTAAATTGTCTTTGCTATGGCGCGCTAGGTTCTCTTTTGCTTTACCCGATACTGGATGAATTAGTGCATGGATTTTTAAGAACGGTCATCGTTGTTTTGATCGCTGTCATAGTGGGAGTTTCCTTGCCGTTATATTTTTGCTATCAGTTATGCGAGGATATAGACAAACAGTTAGGGTATAGTATTTGGGATATTTTAGAAGTAGAAAAGAAACAGGAAAAATTTGAGTTGTATAAAATTTTCAATGCTTTCTTTAGCCGGTACACTGATTTTTTGTCTGTCCGATCTTAGTACATTTTGCAGAGTAAGATGATGATGGATAAAAGAAAAATATATAAGAAACTTATGGTGATAGGAAGAGCGACGGGATGTCATCAATTACCGGAACGAAGCTTTTCCTTTCGCGGAAAACAATTTCCGGTATGCGCAAGATGTACGGGGGTGTTTATAGGAGAAGTTTTGGGAATCTTCTTATTCAAGGTCGGCGAGATTTCCAATATAATTGCGGTCGTGTTTTCTCTGATCATGTTTGCAGATTGGTTCGTACAATATAAATTTCATTACGAATCAAATAATATACGGAGATTAATAACCGGTCTTCTGTGCGGATATGCGTTCGGAAATATCATTATGAAATATTTAAGATATTTTATGTGATTGAAAACATTAAAAGAGAATGTAGGAGGAATTTGCCATGTTTTGCGAAAAGTGTGGAAAAGAAATAAAAGATGGGGATAAGTTTTGTCCGTATTGCGGAGCGGAAAATGAAATAAATAAGGAAGAACCGAGTCATGATATACCGCCGGATTTTAGCGTCAAAGGCGCAGGAAAAAAGAAAAAAGGAGCGGTTATCGCGATCGCTGTTTTAGTTATTATTGTGGCGATCGGTATTTTTAAATGCAGTTCAAAGGATGAAATATTAAGATATAATGTGCATGTAATTAATAATACCGGTTTTGATATTTATGCTCTTTATGCTTCAGAACCTGATGTGGATAACTGGGAAGAAGATTTGCTTGAGTATGGTATAGTGTATGATGGTGAAAGGGTAGATATAGAGTTTGTGATCACAGAGGAGGATCTTGACTGGGATTTTGCGATAGAAGATTTTGAAGGAAATGTTCTTGAATTTTATGGTTTGAGTTTTGCAGAGTGTGATGTAGAAGGAGCGACGTTGATTTTGGAATATGACGGTTATAAGGGAACTGCATCGTTATATTAAAGGTAAAATAAGATAAAGGATGTAAAAAAATGTTTTGTGAAAATTGTGGAAAAGAAATAAAAGATGAGAATAAGTTCTGTCCGTATTGCGGAGCGTCTGTACAGCCTGAACAGAATGGCGAACAGCCAGAGCAGTCGGCACAGCCGGAACAGAAGAGCGAACAGCCAGAACAGTCGGCACAGCCGGAACAGAAAAATGAACAGCCAAAGCAGTCGGCACAGCCGGAACAGAAGAGTGAACAGCCAAAGCAGTCGGCACAGTCAGACCAGCGGTTGACACAAAAAAGAGACAACAGGTAATTCAAGTGCAGATGTTAAAAACAAGGGTGTGTCTCATCCTGCGCCGAAAAAGAAAAAAACAGCGGTAGTAATTGGAATTATCGCGATGGCAGCAGTCATAATAATCGGAATTATTGCAGCAGTGAAAATGTTTGGAAGTTCCGATGCGAAAGAAACTGCAAAAGATTCGACATATAAAGAGGTTAAAGAGAATGCAGCTGAGAATCGAAGCCGGCGAAAAAGGAAAATGTAAAACCTAAAAAAGAAACTGATGGGGAAATGAAAAAAGATTCCGGGCAAGAAGAAAAAAAGGAAGAAAAAGATAACAGTAAAAGGGAAGCTGTATTGACAGACCCGGTCACAATGGGATGGGCAGGTACATATAAAGACGATGATTCGGGAGACAGGCTTGTGATTGCATCAATCGGATATGAATGGTCTTATGTTATCTATACGTCGAGCGGGCAGATTTTTGAGAAAGAATCAGAATGTGGTGCATTCGGAGATTATTTAGAAGGGCAATATTATACGTTCTATAAAAATGAGAACGGATTGTTAAGCGTAACTTCAGGTGCAGGCAAAGGCTGGGGAAACTATCGCAGGATCAGCGGTACATATACGCCGGATCTGGAGATTGAAGGTACTTATGAAAATGATACTACTACGATGATCGTGTACGATCAAATGGCAGAGGCAAGTACAAAGTATGTTCCGACAGGATCTGATATCGCGGCAGTCCGGGTAGAGTATAATAACGGGCTGGTTATAGACGGAAGATTATATACGCAGGGAGACGGCGGGCTTTCGATTATAGACAGCGTTTCCAAAGAAATATACGGAATTGCTACTTTTGAAAACGGAGAGGTAAAAGTGACTGGAAGTGGATTTGACGGTATTTTAAAATCGAAGTAAAGGACGTATAAAACGTTGACAATTACATATAAGAAGAGCAGCTAAGAGACGCCGCAGCTTGCGGCGTCTCTTATCGTTTATGAAAGACTGCATTCTTTCAGGAGATGTTGTGTTTTTTCAAGAGCCTTTACTTTATGAAGGCTTGCCTGAATTTTTTCTGCGAGCAGAAGGTGTTCTTTTGCAGAGTGGATTTGGTTGATCTTTAAATATGCTTCTCCTAACAAGTATGAGATTTCGGCAGTGTAGGCGTGCGAAGGCTGAAGGATCGTTTTCCGAATGCTGAGACATTTCAAATAGTTTTCAATCGCTTCTTCGTATTCTCCTTGATAAAAATGCCATAATCCGATGCTTTGGTAAGACCATGCCGTGTCAGGATGTGTTTCTCCCAACGTGAGCTTTCGGATTTCCAAGCCTTTTGCGAAATATTCAAAGGCATCGTTAAAGTGATAAGAAGAATCGTTTTTTGCCGCCTGTGTATAGTCATTGCCGATCATCGTTAATGACGCGGCAATGATCGGTTCGTTATCAGGGTATATTTCCTGACGGATCTCTAACGCTTTTTTATGCCATGTGATTGCATCTGCGTACTTTTTCTGCCGCTGATATACTGTTCCGATATTGTGATAAGAATAGGCGATCTGTTCGAGATCGGGATTTTCAACCGACTCCCGGATCTCGCGGGCTTTTTGATAATTCGCCAAAGCTTTATCGAAGATATCAAGGTTAATATAGATCACGCCCATATCATTATAAATGTCGGATGTTAATTCCGGATTTTTTATATGGTTGATATCAATAATATTTTGAGCTTTCGTAAAATAATCCAAAGCCTGTTCATATTTTGACGCTTTTCGCATAACTACCCCTAGTTTGTCATATATCGTGGCAAGCCTTTCGGAAAAATCTTGTCCTGAATTTTCGATTGTCGTGATTGCCGACTGATAGTGAGTAATTGCTTTTTCGTAATCGGCAAGTCTGACGGCAACTTTTCCTGCGGTTTCGTAGTAAGACAGTTGTAATTCGATATCGTCAGATGATTCTTTGTTTAATAGTTCCAACCCTTTTGTTAAGTATGAATAAGATTCATGATACATAAGGCTGCGCCATAAGATTAAGGCGATGTCGTACATTAAGCCGAGATGTTCGGAAGTATATTTGAACATGAGACCTGCGTTTGCAAGAACGTCGCATAAATCATTCGACATACTGTCTTCGATCACATCTGCGGAAGCCGCTTTCAGAAATTCAATTATTTTGTTGATAAAAACTGAACATTTTTCTAAGGAAGGTTCCGTATTATTTATTAGCAGCTTTAATGACCGGATGCAGATGAATCTGTGATGAGGCCGGACCGTTGGGTCTGTTTTGTATGATCCAGCTTTGACGGATCAAAGCGTTGATATCTGAATTATTATAATCTAAAAATTGTTTGAATAAGCGCTGTCTTATGCCGCTTATCGACGTAAGAGAGAGGTTCATCAATATTTCTTTTTGGACATCGGTAAGATTGCTTGTGTCAAAAAGTTTAGATATAAAGTTGTTCATTTTTTCCTGCTGATAAGTATTGTCTTTTTCAATGACCACTTTGCTTATATCGTCATATTCAGGACTGTACAAAATATCTGTCATTTCTTCAGGCGTTAATGTTTCGGCAGTCATTGTTTTTGCGATCAGTTCTAAAAGAAGAGTATGACCTTCTACCATATTGAATATTTTAAAATAGTCGCCGTATTCATCTTCGGGGATCGTAAACCGTCCGTAGTGCATAAATAATTGAAGCTGTTCTTGCTTGGAAAGCGGATGGATCGGCAAGAGAAACTTTTCTGAATCGAGATCGGTCTCTCTTGAAGTGAAGAGAATATGTATCGGTAATTCTTTTAACCGCACATAATTTTCCCGATCAGCCGGGTGAGTATCCATATTATCGATGATAAGCAGAGTATCTTCACCGTAAGAAGCGAGAATGGAAAGTCGTTTCTCAAATTTTTCGTCTTCTGAAAAGTGAGATTCATCCAATCCTGTAAATTTTATTTTTAAAATTGTGTTTTTTATATCGCCTGTAAAAATGATCTGCTGGATTTGTGTATAGGAATCTTCATATTCAGCGGCATATTTAAGCGAACAGTAGGACTTCCCTAAACCGCCGATACCGTAGATGATACAAGTTCCCAAACTGCATAAAACAGAGCGTATTTTCTCAAACATATCCTGTCGTCCGAAGAAAGTATTGTTTTGTATCGGGTTATGAAACGGCTCAAAAGCAATGGCATCGGAAGGGGAACGGTGAGTGGATTTTGACGCAGATTTCGATGACACAGCATCTTTTTCATATTTGACTTCTTTTAGTAAAGTGAGCAGAAAAGTTTCAGCGTTTTCAACTGATCTGTGTTCTTTATAGTGTGAGTATGCCATGTCTATTACTTCATTCGAGCAGTCCTTGTCCTGAAGGTATGTGTAAAGGCTGTGAACACTTTGAAAATCAGTTCCGATTTCGGCTTGGCAAAAGACGTCTCTGTAAAAAACATCATAGGAAATGTCTTTTTGCATTTTTCGTTTATTGTTTTTGATATTGCTGATAATAGAAGGATCAAGGTTAAGCCATTCTGCGATCCTTACGTTGGGAATATTCAGTTGTTGAGTTAAATATTGAATGATGACAGCGTAATTTAACATATTTACCTCCGATCAATAATGATAATTGTCATTGTGTTGTCAATTTTTTGTCATTTGACAAAGAATAATCTTGTCAAAAAGATGTCAACTTGCAGTTATTCATGATAACGGGAAAGGGTGATACGATAAGCTTACAAACAAGAGAGGTGTAACAGTTCAGCTTGAACCATCCGTAAAACCGCACTCGTGCTTCTTATGGCTGAATAGTTACATTATATCATAAAATGAGGAGGATAACTTATGGATCACATGATTAAGGAAAAGTTTATTGTAACAGACGGAGAAAAAGTGACGGACGAAATATACAGAGTGACGGGACTGGATATTGAAATAGATCAGATTATAGAGAATATTTCGTCAGAAGAGTCAAATATATATTTTTTTGATAAAGATTTATCGGAAAAACCGGAAAATGAAAAAGACGTTATTCTGGCATGGATTGATACAGGAATCAAGGTGAACGGAAATGAGCCGCTGATGATCTCGCTCTTAAAACGATCTGATTATTTCTCAGGATATTATGTCGGAACGCCGTCTTATTTAGTAAATGGGATGTGCAGGAAAACTCTGTATTCTGAAAAAAAACTTCGATCAAATTTATTGAAATTTTGTCATCGATACAGGGAAGAACATGCGGAGCGTATTTGTAAGGTTGAGACGGAAGTAAAAGACAGAAGTGAGGGATATTGCGAAAAAACGATTTTTATAAAAAATGAAGAAGTACTTTCTAATGTTACAGAAGCGATCTATGGCAGATTATTGTTTCCGAACTGGAAGTCAATGAAAGGGCTTGACAGATATATCAAAATCATAGGAGCAAGGATAACGCAGCTTGTCGATGCCGGAAGGACAGAATATTTTGTCGCGAATAAAACGAAATCGGCAATCGTAAATACCGGAATGATGGATTTATTCGGAAATGATTTTTTAGTTCTATATCGATATTATGAAAAGTACAAGACGTATATCGCGGAGCGTGTAATCGAGAGTAAACAGGATTATTTGAATTATGGATTTACAAAAGAACAGTCAATGATGCAGATTGAGCCAATCAGTTTTTTCGATGAAAAAGAAGAAGTGTTTAATCCGAAGAAGGAAGATTTCGACATTAATCAAAACTGTCTGATCCACATCATACAGGAAAGGCGGGAACGTTTTCCGGAAAGCATACGCAGTCAGAGCGACAGCAAGATCGCAGGTCAGATCATGAATGCTCTTGAGCGGGGGATTAAAATGCAGCGCCGTGACAGATCGTTTGCAAAAGCTTCTTATTCAGGGAAAAGCGGAACTATTTCATGGTTCATGCCTCTGCATATAGATGCTCCGTTAAGTGAAGATCCGGAACTTGTCATGGTAGTAAGAAGATCGGGAGACTTCTATGAGATAAAAACAATTTTGTCTTATGACGATGAATTGAAAGACCGCATTACTGCTTTATCTTTATACAGCAAACTCTGGTGAAAAGGAGGGATGCCGAAAGTGTATGAATTTTAGAATGACGTTTGGATCAGTGAAAAGGAGTATGTCAAGGCAGGAGGCGGCTTTGGTAAAGGGACAAAATGAAACAAGAATCAGATGAAGCATGTGGAAAGAAACAACAGAGGAGGAAGAAAAAAAATGAATGAAAACAAAGAAAAAACAGCAGGAAATTTAGCAAACAGTGTGGTAGAAGGGTATGACTATTCTGTAGCAGTGAGAATGTCAGGAAGGGCAGGGGCATATTCGCCGACCGGCGGAAAAGGAAATGCTTTTGAGGTGATGTATTCTGATAAGAAGAATCTCTCTAATCTGCTGAAGCCGGACACGACAACAACGCTTACGAATTCGTCAACTGCCCGTCAGGTAGATTTGGTTACGAAGAAGGGAAATCGCATTATAGAGAGGATTCAGTGCAAGGATACTCCGAGTGCAAAAGGAACGATGGATACGATCAAACGGGTGCAAAACGGTCAATATCGAACAACGCAGTTAGTAGGAACGTCTGAAAGTGCGGCGGCATTTAATGCAAAGGCGCCTTCTCAAGGTGTGACTAAAGTAATGAAAGACAGCGGAATCTCAACGAAAGATACAACCCGTGTAAGCAATAAGTTTAACGGAGTCCAGTCATCAACCGGGATTGCCAATGCGGCAAAATCGTCGGCAAAACTCGGAGGAGCTTTCGGAGGAGGAATGGCTGCGGTGGAATCAATCGTGAACGGAGACGATCTGTCAACGACGACAGGAAATGTTGCGTCCGGCGCTTTGAAAGGATCTGTTTCCGGGGCGGCGGGAACAGCCGCATCAGAGGCGACGATGGCGGCTCTTGCGGCCGCACCGATTCCGTTAGCCGCAAAAGTTGTTATCGGGATCGGCGCGGGAATGTTTGCGGGAAGTGTGGCATCGGATGTTATCAGCGATGTGTGCGACGGAGTCGGCGATATTGTGTCAGGTATTGTAGACGGCATCGGTGACTTTTTCGGAAGTCTTTTCTTATAAGTAACAGTTCGGTTGAAATGCACATTGCCGTTTGTGATATAATGAGGTACACTATATAGAAAGATCTTGTACGGAAGCGATTTGTGTATTTAAGGAAAAGAAATCTCGATACAAAAGTTGAAGTCGTGCACATGGAGGTGCAAAGCAGAAGATGAGATTGACTTTACAAAATCATATTGTATGTGCGGATTATGGACAGGTGCATTTAGATGCCCGGGTGGTAGGACAGATCATAGATTATACGGCGGAAACTTGGCAGCCGGACAGACCGAAGAAAGAGCGGGAATGTAATATAGAACAGGGGAAGATCGCGGAGGAGATCACCGAACAATTTATTCGTCAGTATTATTCTCAGGAGTTGTCTTTGAAAACTTACGATGAGATCAGAAACGATGATTTTAAAAAACATGCCCCGTTTGATTTTCTGCTCTGGAAAACCGGAACGGTCAACATTGCTTTTATAGAAGAAGCAATCAGGCAGGATATTGCAAGAACACCTAATAAATTTGTGAAACTGAGCAATGTTACAAGGCGGTTATGCAGGACATTAGGCGTGAAGATCGTAGAAGTAAAATCTACGAATATAAGAAACGATTTGAAAGTAGAAAGTGATTTCACAGGGGATTATGATAATGTGAAGTCAGTGCAAAAACTGTTGGAGACGATCCGGCGTAAAGATGATGTATTCTGTTATCCGAAGTTGAAACGGCGGGAAAGTGATCCTGGATATTGTCTGGATGATTACTGCAGGGAAGTTCAGGAAAGGTTTTCGGAATTTGACGGATGTAAGGGCGAAAACCTGCGGCGCAGAGTGATCGCATGGGAGTGCGAAAATCAGTGCTGTGATATCTTTGTGAGAGTTTACCTGGATCGTCCGGCAAAAAAAGGATTTGTGATCGGATGGATGCAGAAAGAGGAATTGCTCGATGATACGGTTCAATTTAAGCGTATGAGACAGAAAAATAAATCAGAACTTGCCTTGTATTTTGCAAAGAACTTAGGAGAGACAAAAGGTATTGACTGTTTGGCGCAGGCGTTTGGAAAGCCGAAGCAAAGAGTGTATGCAAACCCATATACGCCGACAAATTTTTATCATAAAACAGATGACTGCAAGTTTATAAGAAGAGTGCCGAAAGAGGAGCTGCTCATTTTTGACAGTGAAGAAGCGGCGATTCAAAACGGAAGATTTATAAACCGATGCAGAGAATGTTTTTCAAAAGACGGATGAAGTATGGCAGAGCAGGAAATAGTTGAGGAAAGACATAGATGGAAAAGATGAGATTTGAATCTGTTGACGGTTTTCAGGAAAATATCCGCAGGCTTGCGGATATTTTCCCGTCATGCGTAAAAGAACAAAAAGATAACGATGGGAAGACAATCCGAAAAGTCGATATCAATACGTTGCAGCTTCTTTTGGGAATCAATCAAAAGGAAAGCGAAACATGCGAATTTTCATGGGTCGGAAAGCGGGAAGCCGTAAAAGAAGTTTATAAACCGATCAGAAAAACGCTGCGTCCCGTAGTGCAAGACTCTGTTGAGTGGGATTCGACAGGCAATCTCTATATAGAAGGCGATAATCTGGATGTGCTGAAACTTCTTCAGGAAAGTTATTTGGATTCGGTAAAAGTAATCTATATCGATCCGCCTTATAATACGGGAAATGATTTTATTTATGCGGATGATTTTCGGATCAGAGCGAGAGAATATGTGAATGCAGGCGGAGCTTCTCAAGATGATAAAAACCGGATGTATCAGAATTTGGATTACAGCGGAAGGTATCATTCGGATTGGTGCAGCATGATTTATGCACGGCTTCTTGCCGCCAGAAACCTTCTCTGTGATGACGGAGTAATTTTTATCAGTATAGACGATAACGAGCAGGCAAATTTAAAAAAAATATGTGACGAGGTTTTCGGCGAACGAAATTTTGTCAACTGCTTTATATGGAATTGCTCTACGGCAGGCGGTATCCGGCCGAAATTTGCGAGTAAGACACATGAATATATATTGTGTTATGCAAAAAATAAAACTTGTCTGGATATGTTTTTTGCGCCGTTGTCAGGGGAAGCGATCAAGATGTATCGGGAAAAAGACGAGCGGGGATTATACAGAGATAAAGATTTTGTGTTTAAAAATAAATCGACAAATGCAAACCAAAAATACGAGATCATCTGTCCGGACGGGGAGAGAGTGCGTCCGAAAGACGGATATATTTACCGGTTCGTGCGGGAAAGGTTTGAGCAGGCAAAGGAAGAAGGTCTTGTGACATTTAAAAGAACGAAGACAGGTCCGCTTGTCGATCAAAACGGAGATCAGGCACATTGGAACATCTATATTAAAAAATATTTGGGAGACGCGATGGGTGCTCCGTCCACTTTGATTCCGAAAGAGGCAGTCAGCATATACAATGCAGGTACGCAGTGCGTACAGGAACTGTTTGACGGAAAAAGAGTGTTTGAGAATGTAAAGCCGGTCAACGTCATACAATATTTTATCAATATGGCGGCAAAAGACGGCGATATCGTAATGGATTTCTTTTCAGGATCGGCGACAACGGCTCATGCGGTGATGCAGACTGAGGCGGATAAAAACATAGATCTGCACTATATTTTAGTTCAGATACCGCAGGAATGTGATAAAAAAAGTGAAGCGTATAAGGCAGGATATAAGACAATCTGTGAGATCGGAAAAGAACGGATCCGCCGGGCAGCAGAAAAAATAAAACGGGAAAACGGATGCGAAAACAGAGATTTTGGATTTCGTGTGTCTGCGGCTTGATGAAAGTAATATGGAGGATGTTTATTACATGCCTGAAGAGTATACGCAGGAAATGCTTTACGGACTTGAGACAAATATTAAGCCTGATCGTACAGACTTAGATCTTTTGTTCGCCTGTCTGACGGAATGGGGACTTTTATTGTCAAAGCCGTACTCTTCGGAGAAAATCAGTGGTTATACAGTGCATTATTATGACGGAAAAGAGTTAGCCGCCTGCTTTAATGAAAATATATCCGAGACTGTGATCAGAAAGATTGCCGGACAGCATCCGCGCCGGGCAGTATTTTGTGACGCAAGTTTTTCGGACAGTGCTTTGCGAAGATCAATATGAGCGAGCTTTTTCGTACGATCTCACCGGAGACACAGATAAAAGTAATATGAAAGAGTCCTGGAGCAAAGTTATAGTCGGCAACTAAAGTCATAGTCTGCGGAAAAACTATAGTCTGTAGTCAAAGTTATAGTCAGCAGCCCAAGTTATCGTTTGCGGCCCCAAATGGGAGTGATATGTCCGCATATACAAAACAAAGCTGCAGTTAGATCAAAGAGAAAAAGTGTAAGTGTCCTCCGTGGAATGAGAGGGAGAAAAACGATATCCCAGTTCTTTGAATTCACGGATGTCCGAAACGCTTTCGATTTTCTGATCTGCCATCCAGCGTACCATTTCGCCGCGGGCGATCTTAGCCTGAGTGCCCTTGACTTTTATTTTTCCGTTTACCTCTTCGCCGAAAATACATGTAATGCGCGGATATTTTTGTAGGGAAGGATTGCTTTACTGTATTCTGCGGAAGCGAGATTGACAAGTTCGGTCATCCCTTCTGCGAGGAGACTTTGGTACAGCGTATCGCTCCAGTATTCATAAAGGTCGTTCTTTTTAGCAGCTTCTAACTTTGCCTGCATTTCCAAACGATAGGGAATAACTTTGTCTGTCGGTTTTAAGATTCCGTAAAATCCGGATAAAATGCGAAGGTGAACATTTACATAATGCCACTGGGCATCTGTAAAAACGGAAGGAGCAATGTGTTGATATTGAATTCCTTCATAGGCAAGAAGCGCCGGTGTTACCGCCTGATCGGGAGAAAAGGCATGAAGTCTTTGATAATTCTGTTCGGCAAGTTTATCACTGCATTTCCAAAGTGTTTTCAGTTCCTGTATATTTTTATTTTTTAAAATCCCGTGAAGCACATCTGCCCGGTCAGAAAAGACCGGGACAGTGGCGTTACAGGGGAATTCATCTGTGATATTCATCTTTTTTTGCCGGTGAAATGACAATTTTCAGCATGGTAATTATTCCTCTGTTCTTTCTTTTTGTTTTTTCAGTGTGTTTTAGCAGTTTTCTCTGTCATTCGTAAGTTTTAGCTTATCGAAGAGGAAGAACATCAATCCCATGATCATTCCGACAACACATGCCAGTACCATACCTGTAAGCTGAATACTTCCAAACTGTACTTTGATACCGGATAGTCCGGTTACGAAAATAATAGAGGTCATTGCCATATTTCTTGATCTTGCGTAGTCAACTTGAGAATCGACAAGGATGCGGATACCTGACGTGCCGATCATTCCGTACAGAAGGAATGAAATTCCGCCGATAACAGGGCCGGGGATAGTGCTGATCAAAGTCGTCATTTTCCCAATGAAAGAACAGATGATCGACAGTACCGCGGCGCCTGCGATAACGTATACGCTGTAAACTTTTGTCATAGCCATAACTCCGATGTTTTCGCCGTATGTTGTTGTCGGTACGGAGCCGATAAATCCTGAGATCATCGTGGAAAAATTATCTGCAAAGAGGGAACGGTGCAGACCCGGATCTTTCAGAAGGTCGCGTCCGACGATTTTGCTTGTTACGATCTGATGTCCGATATGTTCAGAGGCGATAACAAGGATAACAGGCAGAATGATCACGATTGCTTCCCATTTGAATTTTGGCGTGGAGAAGTTCGGAAGCGCAAAAAATGATGCTGAAGCAACTTTACTGAAATCAACGATTCCACATAAAAGAGCCGCGATATATCCGGCAATGATAGCGATCAGGATCGGAATCACGGCAAAAAATTTGCGGAACAATACAGATCCAAGGACAGCGGTTAAAAGTGTGACAAGAAATACGATCACATTTTTTCGGATCGATGGAAGATGCCGTAAGACCTGCATTGGAAGCGGCTGTTCCGGCAAGTTCAAGTCCGATCAGTGCGACAACCGGTCCCATAGCGGCAGGGGGAAGTACAACGTCGATCCATTTGGAACCGAATTTGCGGATGA
>VOFI01002757.1_pt1 | contig 23823 bp, 43 predicted proteins | sample 5384131 | NCBI WGS metagenome assembly VOFI01 (sample SAMN12384728, study PRJNA508395) | human gut metagenome | isolation source: healthy gut H | host: Homo sapiens | reverse complement strand
CCGATGGGGCGGAGGCTGGCAGCTATGGTCAAAAACGCATTTTTCTATGATGCCGCCGAAGGACTGTTGGCATCCATTATTTTGCTGATTGCGGAATACTGTCCGCCGGAGAAACGGCACATCATTTCCGTATTCAAGCTGATTCAGGACCTGCTGGCTCCCTCGCCGGTTAAGAACCGCAGCCTGTTCCAGCTTCTGATGGATAAACTGCCGCCTACCCACAAAGCGAAATGGTTTGCTGGAGCGGCGCTGAACTCCGCGGATCAGGCAATGGCCTCCGTCCTCTCCACCGCCATGTCCCGGCTGAATGCTTTCCTTGATTCTGAAATGGAGCAGATTCTGTGCTTTGACAGCGCGTTGGACACGGAAACCTTCTGTACCAGCAAGTCAGCTATTTTTATTGTACTTCCGGAAGAAGATAACACAAAATATTTTATGGTATCCCTGTTCCTCCAACAGATCTACCGGGAGATGCTGACCATCGCTGACGAGCATGGAGGGAAGCTGCCAAACCGTGTCATGGTGTTCGCTGATGAGATCGGAACCATCCCTAAAATTGAGTCGATGGAGATGATGTTCAGCGCCGGACGTTCCCGGCGGATCAGTATGGTACCCATTATCCAAAGTTTCGCGCAGCTCCAGAAAAACTATGGAAAGGAAGGCTCCAGCATTATCATCGACAATTGCCAGGATATCCTGTTCGGCGGCTTTGCGCCAAACTCCGATAGTGCCGACATTCTCTCCAAGGCGTTGGGCAACCGCACAGTGCTGTCCGGTTCCATCAGCAGGGGGAAGAACGATCCCAGCCAGAGCCTGCAGATGATGGGCCGCCCGCTGATGGAGCCGGACGAATTGAAAACACTGCCCAGAGGCCGCTTTATTCTCGCAAAGACCGGCTGCCATCCCATGCAGACACGGCTCCCGCTGTTTCTCAAATGGGGAATCTGGTTCGGCGACCCCTATGAGGTGGCAGAGCAGGCCGCAAGGCCAGTGTCCTATGCCGACCGGTTCGAGCTGGAACAGGAAATCATGAGGCGCAGAGATGAGTGCGATGAAGATGGGGACTTTGGGGAACCACTGCTTCCGACCTTTGGTAAAACAGGTTCTGTGGGTCAGCTTCATGCTCCCACACCGGAGCACAAGGCACATCGCGGTCAGCCACCCCGCCCGCCGCTGCGGACCGATTAGGGGGTGGAGCTTTCGTGGGATATTTTTCAGCCATTTATGGGGGGGAGGATTTGCCGCACAGGGCAAAGACGAAGGGATGACCCGATATGGCAGAAAACATGGTTAACGGTCTAATCAACGCCCTGTCGGCAGTCATAGCAGTAGAATATATGGACCATGGATTCCCAAAACGTTATCAGGGAACCAGGCGCTGGCTATTGTTTGCGGCAGGCAGTGCGTCTTATTTCCTTGTGGTGAGCGTCCTGAACCATTACATTGTATTCGAGGGCATACTGGGGCTTTGTTATGCGGTGGTTCTGGTTCTATATGGTCTTACAGCTCTGAAAGGCAGACCTCACATGATTGTGTTACTGGGGATGGCGTGGGTTCTGATTATAATCATCAATGCGTATATGGTGTTTGCCATCATGGGCATCATGACCGGGAGGCATCTGAAGGAGCTTCCTAGCCAGCGGAGGAATCATTTGGACCTATTCGGCGCTGGCGGCGCTGGTGCTTAAATTTGCCATGGGACGGGTGGTTCTTGCGTTGTACCGAAGGAAGGACAATGCCGGCCAGGCAGAGGATGGGATTATGGCGGGAACCTTCCTTCTGCTGTTCGTCATGGTGCTGGGGATGTTCCGCCTGGAGGGGTGCGGCCTGAACCAGAGGGGAGGTACTATCTCTCCCTATACCTTTTGGGCGGGTTCATCGGACTAGTTCTGCTGTTAGGGAGAGTCTATCGTCAGATGGGCAAATATTACAGGGAAAAGCAGGAAGCAGAATACCGGAAAGAAAGGTGGAGGGCTCAGGAGGAACAGGTTCTCAACCTGTTCCGTATCGGGAGAGAAGTGAACCACCTGCGCCATGATATGAACGGAAAGCTGGATGTGCTGTGCCGTCTGGCGGAAAAAAGGGAGGTACAGGGGAATTGTCGGACTATATAAAGGAGATGGATGCAGAACTGGGAAAATATCCGGAGCTTCCCCAGGACACGGGGAATGAGGGAGTGAATGCGATGCTGATGAAGGCGGTGCCGGAATGCAGTGAGAAGGGGATTGAATTCCGCTATGTGGTGCTGGGGCATATAGACGACATGGACAGTATGGACATGGGAAACCTGCTGAACAACCTGTTGTCCAATGCGGTGGAGGCAGCGGAGAAGAAAGAGGGAAACAAGGAAGTGGAGCTCATCATCAGACGGGAAGGAGAGGCGATAGAGATTGAACTGGCAAACAGTACCTCGGGTTCCGTATTGGAGAAGAATCGAGGCTTGCAAAGCCAAAAGCTGGAGCAGTCCAATAAGGATTTAAACAGTTGTGTGGAAGACTGCAAAGCGAATGGAATTCCCTGTCTATACCATTGCTTTTGGATCATATGAGGGCAGCAAGAGGGTACTGGAGCAGATTGCCACGGACACTGGCGCCAAAAAGTTTTACCGCACAAAGTCGGAGGCATTGATTGAAGTGCTGTATGGGCTATTCAGTCACAACCTGCCCTATCAGATTCAGCAGTTTTCCAGCGGAATCTATGCAGGAGGAAAACAGGAAATCCGCTGCGTGTTTGATGAACTGTACTTAGATGAGATGGATGTGCTGATGATTTCTCCGGAGCGATTGGGGATACCGCAATCATGTATGGGGAAAACCAGATTCCCATGACCAGCCTGTCCCATTACGCGGTGGGGAAGATTGAAGGCAGCCAGATAGATAATTCCATAAAGGAACTGACCGTCAATACGTCCACGGCAGAGGGGCAAAGCCTGAAAATCTTTTGTCATCGGCTACCGGAAGCTGGTACCTGTATGGAACATTGACACGTCCGCTCCAAAGAATCAGGATCTGCAGTATCAGGTCTACTTTAAAAGACAGGAACGGGAAGCAAATCAGGGATGAGGCATTTTACCGGAAGTTCAATGGGAACTTTTATGTACAAATCCCGCAAATAGCGCTGATTATATACAAATGCCGTCTGCAGATGTTTCAGATGGAGTGATTCAGGGAACTGTCCGGATTAGCCATTCCGGCGAATACAGCCTTACGGCCACACTTACTGATTCACTGGGGAGTTACCCATTTAACGCCGGGCTGTCTGTGAATAACGTTCCACCCTCTGGTAGCCTGCCGGAGATACGATGCAATGTGTTAAGCCAGCCCCTCGCCTATGATTTAAACCAGCATTTCAGGGATGCGGATGGGGATGCGCTGCAGTTCTCCCTTAATCAGGAGGGCAGAGTGAATGCGGAAACGGAGCTTGCGGGAAATCTGCTGACAATCCGGCCGGAGCACTCGGGCACGCAGGCTATTACCCTGTTTGTTTCAGACGGAGAGGATACCCTTGCATACCCGGTGAATATATCAGTCATCCCTTTGTGGAGGGCATATTGGTGGGTAATTGTAATTATCTGTGCCGTGTTGGCGGTCATCCTTTGGAAACTTTTTACAAGCCAAAGCCGGAGTTAGAGGTAATTGCTGAGAAGAAAAAAGCAGAATCGGTTTGCCGGGAAACTGGATGCATACTTCACCGTCCTACCTGAAGGAAGTGAGGAGATACCTCCCTTACCTTCCCCATGCACAAGCTGAAGGAATCCAGGGTGAGCCTTGGAGAATTGCTGCAGGGAATACCCAGAGGCCTCGGATGGACTGGAGCTTGATCAGGTTTTTCTGATTGCAGATGGGGGAACGCAGGATGGTTTTATACCATTCCTCCAAAGCTACGATTATGCTGGGTAGCTCCATCGCATGCAGGCAGCTTCAGTACAGCGTAAGCTTTGGCGACGTGGTCTACATTACATCCCGTGATGGATGTTACGAGCTGGAGCTTCATTACATAGCAATGATTCAATGAACATTGAAAAGGAATATAAAGCGAGAATAAAATCCCGCTTTATAAAATATTGAGAAAAGGGAGCAAGGCCTATGGAAACAATAACCCAGACAAACAGAACCATTCTGTTTGCCGAAATGAATCCGGAGCGGCTGAACCTGCTTACACTGATTGGTGATGTAAGAGGTAAGAACAGCCTGGATGATGACAAAATCAAGGAAATTAACGAGGAAACTGCTGGTGGGCAGTTTTGATGAATTCATGGAAAAGTTTTCACCCGTTGTATATTCCTGGTGTGATGCGGTCACAGGCTCCATTCAGTACAGTTTGGTGAAGCCGGAAAATATTCCAGACAACTGTATTACACAGATTCCGCTAAATGAGCAGAACGACCTTTTAAATATGCTTATCACTCTTTTGGACGCCAAAAGCGCCCAGGGTCTAGCCAATGCGGATTTTAAATTTTCCGAAGTTCTGGATATGATTTCCCCAAAAAGATTATGGACGACATTAGGCAGGTCAGGAGGGAAATCCAGTATACCTACGGGAAATACATGGAACTGGATGAGGGCGATCCCAAGCGTCTGGACATCGGGGACAAGCTGAACTATGAGTTTGAACAGGCCAGCCAAAATTACCACAATATTTTAAGTATGCTCCCGTTGGCTATTGAGGATTCCAAGAAGCGTCTGCTTCTGGGAGACAGCGATGCCGGGCAGGGCAGCCAGGACTTCAAGGCCGGACTCCTAAGCATGGGAGATGACGGGGAGTTAAAGATTTTGGAGGTAAAGCAGGAGGAGAGTACCCAGCTGGCGGTGGTAGATGATCAGATTAACACCAGCCTGATGGAAACCTTCCGGACGATTACGATGCCTTAAACGGCAATCCCTCCGATTACGTCAGAGATTTGGTTGTGCGGACATTCTGCCCCCTTGGCTCCACCATGGAGAGCAAGGTAGACCGGAAGCGGAGGTTAGAAACTACAATAATTATTTGGAATTTTACAAAAAAGCAAAGACGATTTTGTAAAAGCGGTTAAGCCTCTGGTGGAGAAAATCCTCGGTGTAAAAACGTTTTTCGACCAGTATCAGGTGAAGGAGAAAGGAATGCAGCCGAAGCTGCTTGTCACCAACACTCCTCTGGATATGATGGTAAAGTCCAGCAACCTTCCCAGGCTGCTGACCTACTTAAATACCACCAACGATAAGAACGAGTTTGACAATACCCTGTGGTTTGGTATTGTGCCCGACGTGGAGCTGAGCCAGACGGGCGGCGGCAAGCTGAAGCGCCCTGCGCTTTGCAGGCAACCAGAAGGTGGAAAAGCCAGGAACCAACACAATGGAAAGTTTCTCGGCGCTGATGAATGCCATCTACCCATACCGGATTACCACATTTTTAGTTTCCGGACCGGGGAGGAGACCTCCTTCAGCTATGTTGCCACCGAAGGAATCGGGATATTCAAGGATAAATGTACTCCGCTCATGAAGCGTGACTTCAGCGAGTTTGTAGTACCCTGCATCCCCAACGCAACCATCATTCCCAAAGACAAGTCAGGGCTGATTCTGGATAAGAAAATGGTGATGGATGAGGAAGGCAATGTGGCACTCTCCGAGGAGAAGGAAGACACCATGAAGATGTGGATTGAAGGCGTTTATGTGGGAGCAGCCTATGAGGCCGCGGGAATCGTGGCGGCATGGCAATGCCCGGAATACTTAAAACAGCGCTTTCCGGGAGCCAGCATGGAGTATCCAGGCGTGCGGTTTGACGTGGAGGCGGATGACAATGCCCTACTGGCGGCAACCAGCATGACAAAGGAGATATCCGGTTTTACCAACGCAATCAAGAATACCATCAACAACACCGGCTTCGGCTTCGTGTTCACATCGGACAATGCCCAGTATAAAGGCAGAGAAATCAAAAGAATATCATGGTTTATAAAGCAAAGGAACTTACTAAGCAGTGGCAATGAATTCGAGCCGATTTTACAAAACCATGGTGATTACGTACATAGAGCGTATGTTGCGGTTTTACAGCGGGGATTTCAAGCAGGATAAGATTTTGAAATTCTTCAGTAACAACCCCAGCAGCCAGAAGAGCCGCTGGGATGCAGACCGCCAGCATGTAAACCCATCCTTCAGGACGGGGACGAGCTGGACTACTCCATTGATGAGAAGAACGGGGTTTGCAACGTGCTGGTAACCTTCAGCGGGACAAGCAGGAATTTAAAGGTAGAGCTGACCCGGAAGGCAGGGAAACGCAGTGTAAGAGTGATTTTTGCAGTTTTAACACAGGAACATAATTTAGAGGAAAAAGATATGGGATTACGCTTAAAAAATCGAGGGGAAATGAAACAATTAACCTGCGGGAAACCAGTATCATGTCGGTACAGTTTGGCGCAGACATCCCCCATGACTCCAATGCGCGTTCCACGGATTTGGGGAGCACAGTAGAGATTAAGGGGAAGATTCTTTGCAGCGGTAGGAGGCGAACCGGCGGATGATACCAGCAAGATTGCCAGATGGGCGCTTGTGCCGGCTGGAGAATTTCGACTGTTACCGCAATGTGGAGATTGACGTAATTAACGCCTCCCAGGTGGTGAGGCAGATTACAATCCCCAACGCATTCGTAATCGGCTATAAGGAAGATTTCACGGATGATACGGGAACCGGCGTGTTTACCCCTGCTTCTGAAGCAGAAGAAGGGACAAGATGGCAAATATGAAGTTTGAGGGCGGATTCAGCGGCGAATAAAAAAACTGTCAGGAAAGGAAGGAACATAATATGGGATTCACATTAAAAAGTAGAGGGACCAAATTTAATTGAATTAGGAACGACCAGCATTACCAGTGTGTGTAATTCGGGGCGGATATCCCCCATGATTCCAACGCGCGTTCCACGGACTTGGGAAGCACGGTTGTGATTACAGGGAAGATCCTGACCGCAGTGGATGGAGATCCATTTGATTCAACCAGACAGCTGGGTCTGTGGTCGTTAATTCCGGCTGAGAAGTCGGACTGTTACCGCAAAGCGACCATTGAAGTGATTGCAGCATCCCAAGTAATCCGCAAGTACACATTCCCCAACGCGTTCGTGGTAGATTATAAGGAAGACTATGGAGACTTAGAAGGGGTTGGAACCTTCCGTCTGATGATTAAACAAAAGAAGGACAAAATGGCGCAGATCGCTGTAGAAGGCGATACAGCGTATAACACATGCAGTTGCGAGAAGCAATGCAGAAAGGGCTGCCTCCCCCGGCAGCCCTTTTAAATAAGCAGGTATAGTATGACGGATTATTATAAGGTGCTGGGGTGAACGCCCAGGCAACAAACAAAAGAAATCAAGGCTTCCTACCGAAAGCTGGCAAAACAGTATCATCCAGATGCAGCAGGGGACGACCCGGAAAAGCCCAGGAAGATGTATGTGATCCAGGAGGCATATGACATTTTTAAGCGACCCTGAGAAGCGGGAAGCTTACGATGTCAGATTGCGGGGCGAGATATCGGGAAGCTTTTCGCACAGCCGGAGGGGCTGCCATGGGCCGCAGAGGCAGACATGAACCGAATGTAGGGCAGACAGGCGCCCCTGAGTCGGATATGAGCCGATTTGAACAGTTTTTCGGTTTCCGGCCGGGTAAAGGAATGGAAAACCAGCCGGGGGTAAAAACCCCGGACCAGGAAAGCCGGAGGGGACCTGTTAATCCGGAGGAGATGTTTGCCTCCTTTTTTGGAAAGATAAAACGGTAGGAAGCGGGAAAAAGTAAATGACGGAAGACAAAAAGCAAAGGCAATCTGTGACGGGCTCATCATCGTATGTATACTTCTGATGTTTGGGACAGGAAGCATGGGAAAAGGCTTGGGAGGAATTCGGATACTGACCATATTCGCAGTAATCTGTACGGCGGCAGCGGCCATCGACCTGCTCTTCCTGTGGGCGCATAGGGACAGGGACAGCGTAAGGTGGACTGGTAGGCGGCAGGAGGCCGCCGCCCGGATGCAGGCCGGGGAGCTGCTCCTTCTTGACGAACAGGACAAGCCGGTGAAGTCCTGGAACATAGCAGGAAATGACTGCAGTGGTGATTGGCCGAGGGGGCAAAGATGAAGAAGTGGATGTAGACTTGGAGGACAGCGAGTATGGCACCTTTCATTGATCCGCAGCATGCGGCTTTAAACTACTGCCTGGATGGCTGGTACATTGAGGATCTGGGTTCCACCAACGGGGTGAGAGTCCAGAAGGCGGAGGACGGAATCTGCTATAAGCTGGCGGGACGGCCCTGCAGGGTAGAGGCGGGAGACATCCTTTACATAGCTAATACAAGGCTGCTGCTTAACTGACGGAATGGAACGGGCGCACAGCAAAAGCTGGCAGTACAGAAACAGGGATGGGAGACATGATAAGATGAGTTTAGAAAGATGCCCGAACGGGCACGTGTACAACGCAAGGCGGTATGGAAAAATCTGCCCTTACTGCAATATGAAGCTTGCAGGAGAGGATGAAGAGAAGAAGCCGGTGGGATTTGAGCCTCCGGTGGAGCTTCTTGAAGAGGAGGAAGAACCGGTATGCGGCTGGCTGGTGTGTGCATCCAGGGGGCCAGGGTTGGCAAGGATTACAGAATCCATAACGGCAAAATTTTTGTGGGCCGTGGGGATGACATGGATATCAAATCCTGGGCGACAATGAGATCAACCGCAGGAATCATGCTGTCATTGTCTACGACCAGAAGAAAAGGAACACGGTCATCCTTCAGGGGATTCGGCAGGGCTGGCCTATCTGCGGGGAGAGGCCGTGTACGTCCCCGCGCAGTTGAACCCGTATGACACCATCGAGATGGGAAAGAGCCGCTTCATCTTCGTACCGCTCTGCGGCCAGAACTTCGAGTGGAATGATACGGAAGGGAACGGATGACAGGGGGCATGACGCCCACGGTATGTCTGGCTGTGATTTTGGCCATGGCAGCGGCGGTACGCCTGATTCTTTCCGTTAAAAGCGGCGTAACGATGGAAAGAGCGCAGGGAGGTATGGAGCGGCCTTACGGACAGACCTGGGGAAAGGTGGAAAAACCGTTCTGCGGGTTGGGCCAGACCACTGGCAGCCAGGTCGTACAGGCGGACTGTGCCCAGGCCGTCCCGGACCGGCGCCGGGATCATGGCTGTCATAGCGGATGGGATTGGGAAAGAAAACACGGGAAAGGTATGTGCGCAGATTGCGGTGGACACCCTGCTGGACCGCTATGAGCCATACCGTATGCTGAATAATCCGGAATATTTCTTCCGAACCGCTGTTTATGAGGCAAACTTGCGGATTCAGAAAACGATCGGGGAGCGTAAAGGCGGAACCTGCCTGGCGGCAGTGTTCTTAAACGGACAGGCTATGCACTATGCCCTGGCGGGAGATTTAAGAATCGCCCTGCTTCGGGGAGGGGAGCTGATCCCCATCAGCGAAGGCCAGACCATGGACGTATTGGCCGTCCACGCATACGAGGGGGGAAGATATCCAAAAAAGGAGGCGGTCTGGAGCATGGAGGAAAAACGGGCCTGGAACTATCTGGGGTTAGACGGCTTTCATGAGATTGAGACGGCGGAGCGCCCTATCCGTTTAAAGGCAGGCGACCAGATATTCCTGGCAAGCAAGGGAATCTGGCAGGAGCTGTCCTGGGCGGAGATTGAAGATGTCCTAATCAGCCCCATGAATCCGCAGGAGAAGGCGGAGCGTCTGGCGGCTATGGCGGACCGGAAGCCGGGAAGCTCTAAGGAAAATGGGAGTGTATTCATCATAGAGGCGGAGGTGGGCAATGAGACGGATTAACTCGGAATTCCGGACCCGGTTCATGTCCGAGGAAGGGCAGAAGCTGTCCAATCGGGACTACTTCGGGTATGCGGAAATGGACGACTTCGCCTGTTACGTGCTGGCCGACAGCCTGGACGGCGAGCCGATTGCAAACAGCGCCAGATTCGTGGTGGAAAGCCTGATCCGCAGCTTTGGCGAAGGCCCTTCCATGAGGAAGGGGAGGCTTAACCGGTATATGATGGAGGCACACCGGGAGCTCTTAAAGCAGCGGGGCGGGATGCATTTAAAGGCTTCCGTTATCCTGGCTGTGACAGACTACCGCAGGATACGGTACTGCTACGTAAGGGAACAGCCGGCTCTACCTTTTAAGGAACGCCAGGGTTCTCTTTCAGACACAGGATCAGTCCCTGGCCAGGGAAATAATAGAGAAGGAACATCTCCCATTGGACCGGGCGGCTGCCCATGAGGAGCGCAACAATCTGTATTCCTATTTAGGAGAGCGTGGGAAGCCGGATATTCTCATCTCGAAGAAACGGAAGCTGGAGAATGGCGACATACTCGCCATGATGACGCGGGGAACCTGGGAGGCGTTAAGTGACAAAGAGCTTTTGGAGCTGTCAAAAGATGCAAAGGAACCTCAGGAGATTCTGGAGGCGGTGGAGGATTTAATCCTTGGAAAACAGGAACAGGAAGGCATTGATAACTACACGCTTGCAGTTACCTTTGTGGACAAAATCTACCGAGCGCCGAAGCGGAAGTTCCCCCCTGAAAAAAGTGCTTATGATTGCTATGCCGGTAGTGCTGGTAGTGGGCGGAATCAGCTTGGGGCTGTATCTGAAGCACCGCAGCACTAAAAATAAAGAGGAAAGCCTGGCCGGGTACATGGACAGCGGCGAGGCATACATGCGGTACGACAATTACCAGAAAGCAGCGGATGATTATACTCAGGCCAAAAACTAGCCAACAGCCTGAAGCACACCGATGAGGCAGCGGGAGGCAGACCACTACCTTAAGCTGGCCCAGCAGATCCAGCTGGCAGATGAAGCCATGAAGGACCAGCAGTACCAGAAGGCCCAGGACCTTTACCTGACAGCCAGGGAGTTGTCCCAGGCGGCGGGAAACGTGGGGAAGAAGTACATTGATTCCCAGCTTGCCCAGACGAAGTCCTACATTGACGTGTACGACCTGATTGAGCTGGGAACCCAAAAAGGAAGAAAACAGGGGATTTGAATGGAGCCATTGCGGCCTATAAAGAAGCCAGGGACAAGGCGGCGGCCTTTGTATTACAGCGATGGGAAGGACGAGGCCATGAAGAAGGAGGCTGCGGCGGAGCAGAAGGCGGACAAGGCGGAAGAAAAAGGCCCAGGCCCAGTCCCAGGCGGCAGCCCAGGAATCAAAGCGGCGGCAGAGTCCCGAGGCAGCGGAACAGAAGGCCCAGGCCGATAAGGCGCAGGAGTCAGAGAAGGCCCAGGAGGAGCTGAATAACCAGCAGAAGGCCAATGACCAGAAGAACGCCATAGACTTAGAAAACCAGGGGAATCAGCTCTTCGCAGACGGAAAATATGAAAGCGCCATCACCTATTACCGGACGGCCCAGGCAATCTATACCCGGCTGGAACTGGTGGAGCTGGCGGATGCACTTAATGACAAGATAGCGGCGGCTCAGGCGGGGATTGCGGCCAGGGACGGCGGCATGGCTGGACCGGCGGACGCCCAGGCTGCCGGCAGTCCAAAATCCGGCGCTTCTGCATCCGGAATCGGGCCTGGGGTCCAGCCGTGACCCAGGCTGCCCGGCAGCGGCGATTCCAAACTGCCGGAAGGCGTTTCAACCGCGCTCCGGCGCAATACATATGACAGGAGAGGACAGCCATGAACCGATACACCTATACCCTGAATCCGGGACAGAAGGAACCGGAGATGAAGCAGACCTATAAGCGGAGCCGGCTGGAGCAGATGACCACCTTCCAGCTTAAGGAGATATGCCGTAAGGAAAGGCTGGTGCTTCCCTCAGGGGCGCCTGACCGGGACGGCCTGGTGCGGCTGATTATGCGCTTTCGCGGGCAGAAGGATTACCGCCACATTGAATGCGGCGGGGAGGAGGGGATGGCACGCATTCAGGCATTCCTAAATAAGACGGTGATTGGCGTCTCCAGCCAGACCACCATCGGATTCCCGGCACCATTACCGTGTTTCGGGGACCGGGCTGAATGAATTTGACGGCTACCGGATTGAAGCTGATTCAAGCCTCTATGAGGGGTAACTTACTGTTAGTGGACGAGGCGGATCAGGTTTATACCTGCTTTTATATAAAGGAAAAAGAGGCGGGGATTCTTCCTGTACCAAAGGGTCTGAGGTTCCAATCCTCCCGCTGGAAAAACATCAGTATTTTATCGTATATTTCCCGGATGAGCAGATATCGGAATTTTTATATGACTGCTACAGCGGAAACCGCGTCACGGAGCCGGGATATGTGGAAGGGGTCCGAATCCCGCTTCTGGATTTGCAGGTAAAGGAAGTGACAGAAACGGCGCTTCCATTGGTGATTGATTTTGGAAGCTCCAATACCACCATGGGAATCTGCCTGCCGGATGGCTCCACAAAATCGCCCGTGCGGGAAGTGGTCATGTGATTCCCAGCGTCATCGGGGTAACGGAGATGCTGGATGGAACGCCCAGTTATGCATTCGGCTATGCGGCGGCTGAGCTTGGCAGCCAGAATTATCAGGATGAAGATGTGCCTGTATTCCATGACATCAAACGCTGGGTGAGCGATGCCGGGCGGTTCGAAGGGGTCATCTTAAAGAACGGGCATAAATACCAGATTGCCCGGAAGGAGATGCTGAAGGCGTTTTTTAAGAGTACCTGATTAATCTTGGGATGCAACAGTTCAAGGTGAAGTTTAAGAATATCCAGCTGCTGGCCCCTATCCGGCAGAAGGAGAAATTTGAAACGCTGTTTAAGGAACTGCTTCCGGAATATCAGGTGGACTGCACCCTGGACGAGGGCATGGCGGTCCTGTTTCACAGCATCAACAGCCTGATATCCCAGGGGAACTATCAGAAGGGGCGGGTATCACGCCTTGGTCATCGACTGCGGGGGAGGCACCACAGACTTAACCTCCGGAAGGTTCCGGATTGACAACAGCCGTGTCTCCTATATGGTGGATGTGGAAACCAGCTATGAGAACGGGGACACCAATTTTGGCGGCAATAACTTAACCTTCCGAATCCTTCAATTGCTGAAGGTGAGGATTTCCCAAACATTGGGCTATTTAAAAGGGCAGAAGACGCCTGGCCCTGGGGAAAGGGGGGCAGGCATCTCTGGAACAACTGAATGAAGAATATGAGAGGGCGGAAGCCATCCTGCCTACCCGTTTCAGGGAATACGAGGAGCGGAGCCGGGAAGAGTATTTCCTGGTAAAGAACAACTACTATTACCTGTTTGAGCTGGCGGAGCAGATTAAGAAAATATTCTTCCAGGCGCAGTTCCAATATGAACTCTGGGTCAGCACGAAAAAGGAAGAAAAAAGAACCGGCCGTATTCCTGGACAAGTGGAGGCTGTCTGTTATAACGGATGGCCGTTTGGAGCATTTGCGCCAGGAAATGGAATTTCCACTCTATTTAAACCAGATTGAAGAGATTCTCCGCCCCGACATCTACGGCCTGATGGAGCGGTTTCTGGAACAAAAGTTTGAGCAGGGAAGGCTGGCGGATTATGAGATGATTAAGCTTACGGGCCAGTCCTGCAAGTCTCCGCTGTTTACGGAAGCACTCAAGGAGTATGTGCCGGGGAAGCTGATTCAGGGAACCAGGCAGGAGGCGGACGGCTCGGAGCTTAAGATGTGCTGCCTGGAGGGGCGCTTTCGTATTTTCTGAACTGTAAGCTGGGCTACATGAAGGTGAACCAGGATTATCAGGTAGGAGCGCTGCCCTATGAGATTATGGCCTACACCCATGAGAATGCAGAGCAGATTTTTAATCCGCAGCCTGGACACTGAGGACCACATCGGGTGTATTTCCCGGTTCATGATTGGCAAGCAGCTTGACCTGTACTTAAATGATGACACGGGGCGGCGGCTGAAAAACCTACTACTTTGAGTATGATACTTCTAAGTTTGAGAAGACGACCCAGGAGGAGATTGACAAAAAGTATCAGGGAACCGTTATCCAGGAGGAAACAGACATCATACTGGAGGGCGAGATGAAGTTCTTCGTCTGGGTATCCAGGAAACGCTGGGGCTTCATGGTGCTGCCGGTGCTCAGAGAGGCAGAGCAGCTCTATAAGGGGGAGGAGACCTTCTTTGACTTTGAGGATGACACGTGGGAGCAGAATTTCTTTGATGGGAGGAAGTAAAGCCGGGGAGGTGCTAAATAATGCTTGATGAACAATTAATTAAAAAGAAGTCCAGGCCAACAGGGCAGCGTCAGAAGAAGAAAAGACAAAAACAATCATGAGTGAACTCATAGAACGTCAGAAGAATCAAAAAGCGATACCAACGTTCTTTGAGGAAATGTCAAAAGGCACGGTGGAATTAGACCAGAAGCAGTATAAAACAGAAAAAGAGGAAGCTTTTCCAGGACAGGATAAACCTCATTGTGTTTCCGGAAGATATTGAGTCCTACAATGTACAGGACCAGATGGTGGTCGTCATTTATAAGGAACTTGAATTTTCTGTAAATGTTTATGACGCCAAAACCATAATGAATCCTATGCAGGGAGAAGATTACCAGCTTCAGATCATGAAGCAGGTCCGGGAATGTGAAATGGCCTATGAACCGATTGAGAGCGGGGAGTTATGTTCCGGACCGCATTCCTTCACATACGCATCAGGGATTATAAACAGCAAGGAAGGGTACCTTTTTACAATGAGCTTCTATAGCCCATCGGTAAGCGGCATCGTGGGGAGCTTTACAAGCAGATTACGGAAGCGGTTTCCATACGAGAATCTGTTTCGGGCAATGCTGGAACATTTTTACGTATAGGAGGTAATTACATGGAAGATTATACGGTAACATATGAGAATTTACGGCTGGCGCCTTTCAAGGTGGAACATATTGTGGCCTTGTCCTTGTCAAAAAAGCGTGAATGAGCATGGGACACTGGAAGTGACGGCAATACTCAGTGAAGAAATTGGAGACCAGTATATCTATTTAGTAAAAATTTAATGCCGGTCACCCTTTCTGACAGGAATGGCCCGGGTAAAGAAAAATTTTATTTAAAGGTCTGGTAACGAACATAAACATCAGCAAGAGCGGAAATGTATATTATATGCAGCTGTCTGCAAAGGGCAGTACCTGCTTGATGGCGGTTGAACGGAAATCAAGATCCTTTCAGGATGTGACCATGACGACTCACAGGCTAATCGGAGAAATCATAGCAGGATATGAGGGGAGCGGATGTCCTCATTCAGATACCCGATGAGCCGATTGGGAGCCTTCTGGTACAATATCAGGAAACAGATTGGGAATTTTTGAAACGGCTTGTATCCAGATATGGAGCGGTTCTTATATCAGACATATGCATGGATGGGATAGCCATCTTTGCAGGAGTAGCAGACAGGGGGGAAAGCCATAAAATATCAGCCTTCCAGTATACAGTCAGAAAGTCAATAGAAAGCTATGAGCTGATGAAGAAAAATGGCTGGCCGGATGCCAATGAAATTGAATATATTGTGTTTGAAGTGGAGAACCCAAGGGTGTTTGCCATTGGAACCCAGGTGGAATTAGATGGAAAGCAGCTGTTTATAGAGCAGGCATGGCATACTCTGAATGATGGGGTGCTGCATAACCTTTATTTATTGAAATTAAAGGAGGGCTTTCGGTCGTTAAAGGCATATAACACAATGCTTGTGGGCAGCTCTGTATCCGGAAAGGTAGTGGAAGTTTCAAGAGACAGAGTGATGGTAGATTTAGATATTGACGGACCGGGGCGTGCGGCCTACTGGTTTCCATACTCCACTATGTCCGCCTCACCGGATGGCAGCGGATGGTATTGTATGCCGGAAAAAGGTGACGGCGTTCGGGTATATTTTCCCACAAAAGAGGAAGGGGAGGCGTATGCAGTCAGTGCAATCAGCGGGCATAAACCTGCCGCTGGGGATAATAACGACCCTATGGGAGATCCCAATGTGAAGTATTTGGCTACTGTGCACCAAAAAGTTATCAAATTTGCGGAGGAAGGCATCATCATCAATGCGGACAATGGGCAGGCAACGGTTTTTTCTCGGCAAGGATGGGAAGCTATTGCTGTACAGGGGCCCAAAAAGTTGAGGTTGCGGCAGAAGAAGTTTCAATTATGGCAAAAAATAATGTGACAATTGCCGCACAGAATCTGGTCACGCTAAAAACGGATTATCACATATAAATGTTTACAAATCAGGAAATGTCATAATCAAAGGGAACTAAAGTATACAGCAATTAGTGCGGGAGGATTTATGGACAGAGCATCAGCGCTTCAGGAGTTCCATGAAAAAATCGTCGGAATTACCCAGACGGCAAAAAGAAAAAATGCAAGGCGAATTAATGAGCAAACCGGATGAACTTTATGGACGGATTCTGCAAGGGGCTTGATGAGTTGTGCTATACAACAACAGAAAAGCAGCGGAATGAAGCACTGCCATCCATACGGTATTTTCAGGTCTCTCTGCTCAGATCATATATGCCTCTGGGACAATTGTTTTTTTGGTGTCTGCCTATGATCGCAATTATTTTCTTGACAGAAAAAGGCGTGAGTGTCCTGATACGGGCAGATGATATGGCTGGTCCCATGGTGCGGCTTCAGGAGGATTTATACCAGATAGCAGGAGAATACCGGGGAAGGATTTTACATTCTGATGCCGACAGGGCGCTTACGGAAACAATGTATTCAGTGAACCACCAGCTGGCTGACAGGGGCGCGGCCTTATATGTGGGATTTTTGATATGCGGGCTCAGGTAAAGACGGTTCATAAGGAAACCCCGTTTTTTTGTAAAGTGGGGCGGTCATTGGGAGGAAAGCGCCACTGTATTTGTAGGGGATACCCGTAAGAGAAACCAGGAATTGTTTGAAGCGGTGAATCAGAATAATGACATTGAGAAAATGGACACGGCCTATGTTTATGGAAACTGGGACGAAATCTTGTTTGACGGCTTAAAAATGGGAGGAAAAAGCTTTTTTTATATCAGAGCTTCCGTAACACGGTATTTGAGCAGTGCCAGTTGACTGGCTGCACCTTTTATGGCAAACCTGCGAAAAGCCCAAATGAGAAAAACTATTTTTGGGGCTGTAATCTAAGCGGCTGCAACTTTAGAGACTCGGCTCTTGAAGATGTCCTTTTTCGGGCTGCGACCTGACGCATACTGTTTTTAGCGGCTCGGAATTAAAGAATGTCTCATTCGCCCAGTCAATCATGGAGGGCGCGGAGTTTTTCGAGAGAATGTGTTCCATTCTTACGTTTAGAACCAGGCCAGTTCCAGCAGATAAGAATCCAGGCGGAGGAATAGAATGTTTTTTCGATTAGAGAAGATAAGGAAATCAAAAACAGAATTCGTTTTAAATACGCCCAAAGCGATACATATGTGGGAATTGATGAGGAAGATGCAAAAAAAGGTAGACGACATTACGATTCTTTTTTATGGAGGGAACAAGAGCAGCATCTATCCAGACATCATAGAAAGTCCGTATTCCTGGTTTCGGACCGTTTAAAACAGTTGATTGAGCCTTTTGAGGACAGCGTTATCTACAAGCGGGTTATTTTAAGCCAGGTACAAGAGGAGAGACAGGCCGTATACTGGCTGATGGTCCCCAAGACGCTGGACTGCCTGTCTGACGATTCGGAATATTACCCGAACGGATGGGCTAAAAAAGTGGAATTAGATCCGGCGAAAGTGGGGCTGCACCGTATATTTCGAATCAATCTGTTTCCACGGCCGCTGTTTATCGTCAATCTGGATGCTGCAGAGGCCATCATGCGGAGGAAGTTTGACGGAATCATGCTTGTACCAGTGGAACAGAGCGAAAGGGATACTCAGTAAAGGAGGAGCGCAGTGGGTGACAGTACGATGAATTTTCATTGGGTGGATAATGATGCCCTGACGGTTGAGAAGACTGTAACGGAGAAAGCGGGCGACATTACAAAAGCGGGTTCCGGAGCTACTTTGGATGACCATATCGCACAGGCCAATAACTTGATGGAGGAACAGGCGAAAAGCGCTCACTCTGCCAGGGAACAGGAGGCAGAACAAGGAAAAGCATCAGAAGTGCAGGGACCTCCGACACGGGAACAGGACTTTGCAAATCGAGTGGAACAGAAAAAAGGCGGAAAATGCCACAGAGGAAAGGAGCAGCATGATTGCCGCCAGGGGCGCGGGAGAGAACCGCGCAAACCATGACGTGGCAATGGCCATGATGATTGCGGATGAAAAGCAGGCTCAGATAGACGCGCTTAACGAGATGTCAGGAGATTCCCCCATCTATGTGGTGCATGGGGCCAGAATGATCTGCTCCATGGGTTCCAGGGAGGCCCGTCTGGTATTGCCCATGGATCATGGCGTTTATCTGAGGAGCCACCCTCAGATGACTGCAGATGACTGTGCAGCGCTGACGAATATCCAGTGTTTTGGAAACTGCTTCAGCACGGAAAATCCCAAAATGAAAGAAGCCGCTATAAAGGCGGTTGAGTCCTATAATGAAGAAAACCCCCAGCTTTTGGGATACGGTAAAGGGGTGGTTTGGGATTCAGCCGAAGGAAAAAGAAAATAGATCCCAGCAAGGAGATGCTGGCTCAGTGCATCTGCGAATGCGTCCCTAAGATCACGGCCCAGTATTGGGATGAGAAAAACGAAAATACCAGAGTGGATGGAAAGCCGACATTGACCCAAAAGGGGGTTGCGGCATGTTCCTGGGGCGGCGTCATTAAAATATACGTCAATGGGCAGGATGAATAAAGCTGACTTTATACGGAGGTGGAGATTGTAATGAAGATAATTTATCAGTCGATATGGATAGAACTGCCATATCCGGTTGTTACCATTGTGGATTTCCGCAGTTCAGAGTCACTGAATGCCCATGCCGAAATAGCGTTGGAGGCAGTGATTGAAGAAGAAAAAAGGCTGCTGAATGTTTAAACCAGAACGCGGAAAACCAGACCATCAAGGCAGGAGTTATGGAAAACGGCAGGAAGTCCCGGCATTCTTTATGGGTTATCTGTCAGAGCTTGATATTTACTATGAAAAAGGGCAGGCAATGCTTATGTTGACTGCTGTTTCCTATACCAGAAAGTGGGATGTCAGCAGGTTAAGCCGCAGCTTCCAGAATCTGGATTTCACATATGGCGATATTATAAACTCCGTCCTTTCGGGCTATCCTGGCGCCGAATGGATGGGCAAGGCTGATACGGAACGCAGAATAAGCGGGCTGATTCTGCAATATGAGGAAACTGACTGGGAATTTCTGTGCAGACTGTCCACACATTTTTCCACGTTTATCATGACAGACCCTTCCACAGAAGGAGGAAGGATTTATTTTGGCATTCCAGAGATTGACGAGGGGGAATGCGTGGAAGAAGATGATTATGAGATTGCCCAGAATATCGCAGGGGGTATCAGGACAACGTATATAATGCAGGTCTGGACGGCTTGTCCCAGGACAACCTGCAATGGAGGATTATCAGCAGGAAACGCTGGAAAATGGGGGAACGGGTCACTTGGAACCAAGTCCCCTGTCTGGTGGTGTCAGTTCAGCTTCAGGCGTATAATTCGGACATTCTCTATGCTTACACATTAGGGAGGGCGGATGGGCTTTATTCACAAAGTTATGGAAACCGCTCAATCATTGGTCTCAGCCTTCCGGCCCTGATTAAAGAGCGAAGCGGAAACCAGCTCAGGGTTCAGTTTAAGCTGGACCCCGGCTACCAGCCAGGCAATAATGTATACTATACATACGCCATAGAGACGGTAAGCTGGTACTGCATCCCGGAAATTGGCAGCATGGTTCATATATACTTTCCAACCTGGGATGAATCCTATGCTATAGCTGTTCATGCCATGCGGTTGGGCAGCGCCCAGGCGGGACGAAAGAAAGCTGTTGGTGATAAGTCCTTTACGACCTGTGACGGGAAGGAGATGCTGTTTACAGAATCAGGAATCACGTTCCTGTCGGACGCCGGCATGGCATCCACTCTCAGCCTTGAGCGGAGTGGCACGTTAAAGCTGGAAGGCAAGAATATCGCAATAGGAGCAGATTTGTCGTCAAAGATTGGGGAAGCAACCGTTGTAGTGGGGGAAGATGAAAAGACGGTTACGGCAAAGATAATCACTATCAAGTCGGAAACAGGGACAGGTAACTCTTGGGATTCTGGAAGATTATGAGGCGGAAGAGCCAAAGCTTAAGGAAGAAACGGGGATTGCCTTATTCCAGGATGGAAATATATTGATTAAAGCGGAGAAGAAAGCGTACTACATCGGTGAGCAGAAAGATCCGCCCCTAATTACCTATTCCGATGAGGACTTAAAGGCGCAGGATGCAGCACAAAGAGAAGAACACAACGCGGAGGTTATGGAGGTAAGAGCCAATGAAGCAAAAGGGAAAATTAGCTTTGGAGCGGCGATAGCGGTAGCGGGAGTGGTTATTACCGGTGCAGCCCTTGCAGTGGCTACGGGCGTTACAGGGGGAGCAGCAGCTCCCTTTGTGGGTTCCATATGCGGCGGCAGCCAGTGCAACCCTGGGAACGGTAGCAGTGGTAGAAGGCACAAGCAATGTGGCTGAAGGGGCACAGGATTTATCAAAAATGCATACGGGAGATTTTTCCCAATCTGCAAATCCAGTCTTAAAATATATGTTTAATAATGACAGGGATGCTTATTACCAGTCCATGGTTGGAAATATCATGATGGCGACTTCACTCCTGCTGTTGACGGCTCCGGGCGCGGGTAAGGCGGCATCCATGACCGTAAAACAGTTTTTAAAGCAGGCATTGGTGAACACTGGGAAACAGGCAGCGCTAAATGCAGGTTTGGGGATGGGTCAGGCGTACCTTCTGGATGCAGCAGATGGCTATATCGATATGAGTTTAGAAGATTATATGAAGATTGGAGCCAGAAGTGCAGCCATTACGGCTGTGGGAGGCGCCCTCATGATGCCGGTTGGGGCTGCCGCGAACTTTTTACAGGCCGCTTAACAATTTGATAACAGGCAGTCCCTGGGGGGCGCTTGGATTCATCGGAGTTGAAACTGCGTTGGACGTGGGAACGGATGCTTTTGCCAGATGGCTAAACGGAGAGAGCTTTGACATGGGTGATTTCTGGATGTCCCTGGGGAACCCATCTGGCCAGCAATGCAATCTTTTCCATTGATCCGGTGGACGTGGCCACAGGCGGAATGTTCCTTGCAGAAACGGATATGGCATTTAACGATATTGGAGACGGGGGGTATTTAAAGTCCAGCGTTTTTATAATTCCGTCATACCATACTACGGAACCGCCGGACGAAAATGGCGTTTTTCCTTCGAATCCAGGATTATCTTCCATGATGAGAAGCAGAAAGCGGATGTTTTCTGTGTGGATGGACATACGGAGAGCTTCCTGCTCACAGAGGGAGGGATACGTCAATAAGAAGGGCGGAAGCCGGGCATACCATCTGGAGGCGGAAGAAGGCGAGGGCTTCCTGCTTCTTGAATCACAGGGCAGGAAAGTGTACCATTACGGCTTACAAGGCCAGCTCCTCTCCGTCACGGACCGTATTGGGAACCGGATGGAAATTAGATACAACGGAATTCTGGCAGAAAAATCATCACATTCAGCGGGCATGAAATTGGGATTGCCTATGAAGACGGCAGAGTGGCGGAGCTTCCGGGACGAGACGGGTCGTCTCGTCCAGTACAAATACAGGGAATGCTGCATGACGGATGTCCGCCATGTGGACAAGGGGATCACCACCTATGCCTATGACCGGAATGCCAACATCACCAGGGTTGTCGACCCCAAGGGCAATTCCTATATCACCAATGAGTATGACAGCGAGGGACGGGTAACAGTCCAGCGCTATCCGGACGGAAGCAGGAGCACGGTGGAATACAGGCCGCATAAAGGGAGAGCCTGGTATGCATTGAGGCATTTGACCGGACGGAACGGTACTGTTACAACGAAGATGGGCTGATCACCCATAGCTATTTTGATGACGGAACCTGTATTGAGTACGGATACGACCAATGGCAGAACCGGATCTATGAAAAAAAAGACCGTCTGGGGAATGTGACGAAAAGGAACTATGATGTAAACGGAAAGCTTCTGTATGAGGAGAAACCATGCGGACAGTGGGAAAAATATGAATATGACCCGGACGGGAACCTTGTCCATAAGCAGTCAGCGGCGGGGAGGGGAATCCCTGCTTTGCTATGACGAAAGGGCAGCCTTGTGTCAGAGGCAGTTAAAATGCAGGAATCCTTATGGTCACGTACAACGTATGAAAGTGACCGATACGGTAGGATTTTAAAAAACAGACGGAGAAGGGAACGAGACGGTATATGAGTACATCCTGGATGGCCCTGTTCTGGAAAACCCAATGCGGGTGGTGGACCCCATGGGGCAGGAGGTACGCTACGAGTATGACCGCGCAGGAAGGCGAACCGCCGTCATCACTGCTTACGGACGGGCTGAGTTCGCCTATAATTCCCTGGATTTAGTGACGTATGTCAGAGACGGGGAGGGAATGAAACAAGGAGATTTTATGATAAAGCAGGGAGATTAAAGTTCATGGTCCCTCAAACCTGGCGGAAACAGGGGGAGGGCTGGTCTTATAAATATGATTTCTTCAACCGCCTGATTGAGGTGCGGGACCCTTTAGGGAACCGTCAAACGAACCGAGCGCGACCTTGCGGGGAAGATTCTCCGGGAAATCCATCCGGAAGCATATGCAAAGGATCGGGAACAGGGTGAGGGTATCCGTCATGAGTATGACCGGGACCGGTACCGCCTGCGGACAATTTACCCCGACGGAAGCACGGAACGCCGCTTTTATGATGCAAACGGCAACCTGATCAAACGGGTAGAGCCGGTGGATTACAGCCTGGAGCGGGACGATGGGCCGGGGAGACCTATGAGTACGATGGGCTGGGCCGGCTTACCTGCATGAAGGACCCGTCGGGGAACGTAAGCAGAAGGATAAAGTATGACCTGGCCGGCAAATGCGGTGGAAGAAATAGATGCCTTGGAAACACGACGTACAGTTCCTACGATCTGCTTGGAAACCTGATACAGAAGCAGGAGCCGGTGGAAAAACGGGATGGGGCGGTGTTGTACCGAGTGACCCGCTATGAATACGACCGGAACTCAAACCGCACGGCGGAACACCAGGGGATTGAACAGGTGGCCCTTGGCGGGGAGCCTGGCCGCTGGGGGCATCTGCGCTACACGTATGACAAGTTGAACCGGCTGATCAAGGTGGAGGACGGTTCAGGTGCAAGGGCCGAATACCAATATGACTGCCTGAACCAGAAAAACCTGTGAGAGCTTCCAGATCAACAAGGACACAAGGAAAGTCATACGCTACTGCTATGACCGGGCGGGACGCCTGACGGAGAAAGAAGGAGGAACTGGAAAACCGGTTCCTGCAGCCTGGAAAGAAGGCAGGAAGTGTGTGGTCGATAACCCGCTACCAGTACGACAAAAATGGCAACTGCACAGGTAATCACGCCGAAAATTGCTACCAAAAAAAGCTGTTAAACGCCCTGGGGCAGACAGAGCAGGAGAATGAGTACGATCCTGCGGGGAACCTGATAGGGTCTGCCGACGGGGGAAAGAGCCGGGCAGAGTATGTCTGCAACCTCCAGGGGAAGCCGCTGGAGATCCATACCGGTTCGGATTATCTTCGGGAAGGCCGCCCGGCCCAGTCATACACCTATGACGCCAGAGGGAACATCACCGGGGTACAGGACGGAAACGGGAACCGGACGGAGTTTCTGCTGGATGAGTGGGGCCGCATCGTGGAAATCCACACGCCGGAGGGCGGCGTGGAGCGGTATGCATACGATTATGCCGGCAACATCACCAGCACCACGGATGCCAATGGAGGA
>VOFI01003724.1_pt1 | contig 23878 bp, 36 predicted proteins | sample 5384131 | NCBI WGS metagenome assembly VOFI01 (sample SAMN12384728, study PRJNA508395) | human gut metagenome | isolation source: healthy gut H | host: Homo sapiens | reverse complement strand
TGTACTTCATGATTCCAGTTGCGGCTATTATAAAAACAGCTGAGAAAAACAACATAAAACCGATACCATACTAAAAGACATTTTATGGGATAATGATCATTTCGCAGATTTATTTAATGCAAAGCGTTATTTGATGGAGAACAGGTACTGAAACCCTGCTGATCTCATGGAAGTAGATACAGATGTTTCCTCCATGGTGAAATTTAACAACCATGCAGAGACGGTTCAGAAAGTCCTGGACGTGGTGAAGAAAACAGCCTATGGCGTGGATTTTGTAATCTGGGGGCTGGAGAACCGGAGTAAAAATCCACTATGCAATGCCTTTACGGCATATGATCGGGGATTCCCTTCGTATCTGAAGGAATACAACGAAATCGCAGCCAGGAACAAGGCTGAGAAAGGGTGTGAGTCTTCTGACGAATTCCTTTCCAACTTAAAGAGGACAGACAGGCTCCATCCAGATAAGCCTGTGCGTATATTATGGGAATGGGACGGACCGTTCTGTCTGGCAGATATGCTGGAAATCCCGGAAAGACTGAAACCTTTGGTATCCGACTATAAAATGAACTTGCTTCAGTTAAGGAAAAGCGGATCACTGCGGTTTCATAATGCAGATGTGGATACCATATTTGATGTAAGCCGTTCCATTTATGAAAAGGATTTTCAGAAGATCAATACTGTGTATAAAGAAAAGGCAATCCCTGCAGAACTCGGAGTCGTGATCGGAGCAATCACAGAATCCCAGAGACTGATTAACCATGCTTTGCAATCAGAGAAAAAAGGGAGGGCAGATTTATATGTGTGGTGCATTAGAGGAATTGGTAAACGAGGGCGTTCAGCGCGGCAGACAGGAAGGAAGAATCGAAGGTCTCAGGAAGGAATTCTGAAAGGACAACTGGAGGGAATCCATGCCAATATTCGTACTTGCAAAACGTTTAAGATCAGCAAATCAGACACAATCAAGAACGTTGCGAAAAAGAATTTTCACTGTCAGAGGACGAGGCAAGAGATTACGTGGAGAAATACTGGTAGGAATCAAATATAATCAGAAGTGTATGTGGAGCAGAATCTATAATGGTTCTGCTCCAATTTTGTTTATAGCAGAAAGGAAATAATAAAATGAAAGTCTATGGGTATTGCAGGATTTCTACATCCAAGCAGTCAATGGAGCGGCAGATCAGAAATATTAAGCTGGCATATCCAGACGCAGTTATTGTAAAAGAAACATACACAGGAACGATAATACAGGGACGAAAAGAATTTGAAAAGCTGCTCAAAAATAGTTTCTACTGATGATACGCTGGTCTTTGATTCAGTATCTCGTATGAGCCGTACTGCACAGGAAGGGTACGAAATGTACCAGAAACTATATAACCAAGGCGTATCCCTGGTATTTTTGAAAGAACCTCATATACCCATATTTGCAGTGCCGTTTATACAACTTTTCCTGTAATACAGCAAAAGTTTTTAGGGTTGTTATTCCTTCTGAATCATAGTAATCTATAGATATCTTATGAAGAGAACCGCATTTGTCGGTTTGCAGGTCAGGAGGAAAATATGCCAGATATCAGAATACAAAAAATACAAAAATCCCATTATTTCTGGTTACAATCCAGATCCGTCGATTTGCAGAGTCGGGGATGATTTTTATCTTGTAAATTCAACTTTTGAATTCTATCCCGGAGTGCCGGTTTACCACAGTAAGAATCTTGTGAACTGGGAACTGATCAATTACTGTCTGAGAGATAAAGAGCAGCTTTATCTGGACGGTGTTCGGCCGTCAGGCGGAATTTATGCGCCGATGCTCTGTTACCATAACGGTGAGTTTTTTATGACCACTACCAATGTGTCACATAAGGGACATTTGATTGTACATACCAGCGATATTTATGGGAAATGGTCAAAGCCGGTATGGATTGATCAGGGAGGGATTGATCCTACTTTGCTGTTTGATGGTGAAGATGTTTACTTCGCCTCTACTTCCAGAGATAAAGATGACAGGGATGGAATTTTTATGTGTAAAATCAATCCATACACAGGAGAAAAGCTGTCCGAAAGTGTATGTATCAGTCATGGATGCGGCGGAATCTGTCCGGAGGGACCTCATATTTACAAGCTGAATGGAAAATATTATTTGCTTCTTGCAGAGGGTGGCACAGAATATGGACATATGGTTACCATGCAAAAAGAGCAGATTCTCCATTTGGACCGTATGAGGCGTGTCCCCATAATCCGATTCTCAGTCACCGGGATAATCCGGATGGCTCTATTTCCTGCACTGGACATGCTGATCTGGAAGTAGATCAGAATGGAAACTGGTGGCTGGTTTGTCTGGGAATCCGGCCTTCTTGCACTCCGCAGCGAGGTCTGAAACTTCATCATCTTGGAAGAGACCTTTTTAAGCCCTGTAATCTGGGATAAAGAGGGTTGGCCGGTTGTTGGAAACGATGGCAGAATCGCTTTGGAAATGAAGGGACCACTTCCAGGCGACCAGGTGCAGCCGATATGCCGGGATTTTACAGATGATTTTTCGGAAGAGAAATTCAGCCTGCATTATAACTGGGTTCGAACTCCACATATGGAAAATTATGTGCGTGATACCGCTGCCAGACGGCTTATTTTGAAAGGAACAAGCGTAACTTTAAATGACACGGATACTCCGACATGGGTCGGAATCAGGCAGAAGGAATTTGATGTTGAGGCAGATGTTGTGGTGAGTCTGAAAGAAAATTTTTCAGATGCCTGTCCGGTTTCCCAAGACAGCAACGTCAAAGGTCTAAATAAAAGAGTGGGACTGGGTACATTCTACAATCAATTTTATCATTATGAAATTTACTTAACCAGAGAGGACGGACAGTACAAGGTTTGTCTTTCCAGGCATATTCATGATATGTTTGCAAGAACAGCTGAGAAGGTAGTATCCTCTGGGGAAAATATTCATTTTCGTATTATCGGTAATCCTCTGGAATATGATTTCTGGTACAGCGAAGATGGAAAATACTATGAGAAGCTGGGCAGCGGTTCTACTGCAGGGGCTGGCTACAGAAGGAACTATGTACATGAGTTTTACCGGAACTTATATCGGAATGTTCTCAGAAAATGCGGAAGGGCATTTTAGAAATTTTTCAGTGAAGATAAAATAAAAATTAATTGCTGAATAATCACAGGTTAAACGGAACCCCCTGCCGGGCGGGATCGCACTGCGGCGCAAATATAAATGTGGCCGGAGGCGATCCGCTGCAGGCAGAGAATCCTGTAAAATTGTGACGTACATCTTACAGAAATCCTTTTCAAACAAAGACTGTGGGAAAAAGTCTGTAAATAAGATTCTTCTATGATATGCAAGGGGGTGATGAGCCTGAAAATTAGGCTTTTCACTCTTCAAACACGCTTTAATCAGATCGTGAAGCGCTCTCTTGAAGCTGATAAATTGTGCCAAATCTGACTGGCAAAATGCATGGGGAAATCGAAAGATTATTTTCCGCATCTGCAAGATTTTTCTTCAATTCGATCATTTTGTCACGCAGCTCTGCTGCCTGTTCAAGTTCAAGTCTGCAGCAGCCTGGCGCATCTGTTTTTCCAACTGGGAGATTAGGTTCTTCAGCTCTTTTTTTGCTCATGGATTCCGGATCCTTCTTCAGCTTCACTTCAGTTTCAGCAACTGCCTTGGAAACTGCAATCAGATCACGGACTGCCTTCTTAATAGTAGTAGGAGTAATTCCATGCTCCTTATTATAGGCTTTCTGGATTTCCCTGCGACGGTTGGTTTCCTCAATGGCATTTCTCATGGAATCCGTCATCACGTCTGCATACATGATAACGTGTCCTTCGCTGTTTCGGGCAGCACGGCCAATGGTCTGGATCAGGGAAGTCTCAGAACGAAGGAAGCCCTCCTTGTCTGCATCCAGAATAGCAACCAGAGTGATCTCAGGAATATCCAGTCCTTCTCGCAGAAGGTTAATGCCTACAAGCACATCAAACACATCCAGGCGCATATCGCGGATGATTTCCGCACGCTCCAGGGTATCAATATCCGAATGAAGATAACGGACACGGATTCCCACATCTTTCATATACTGGGTAAGATCCTCGGCCATTCGTTTGGTGAGAGTTGTGATCAGCACTTTGTTTTTCTGGAGGTTTCTTTTGTTATTTCAGAAATCAGGTCGTCTATCTGTCCTTCTACAGGGCGCACCTCCACCTTCGGATCCAGAAGTCCGGTCGGGCGGATGATCTGCTCTGCGCGGAGAAGCTCATGGTCGTATTCATAATCTCCCGGGGTAGCAGATACAAACAAAACCTGGTCCAGTTTATTCTCAAATTCTTCAAAGCTCAGAGGGCGGTTATCCTTGGCAGAGGGCAGACGGAAACCATAGTCTACCAATGTCTGTTTACGGTTCTGGTCGCCTGCGTACATAGCGCCAACCTGTGGGACTGTCTTGTGTGATTCATCAATAATAAGAAGAAAATTATCCCCGAAATAATCCAGCAGAGTATAAGGTGGCTGCCCTGGCTCCAGTCCGGAAAGATGACGGGGAATAGTTCTCAATACCGGAGCAGAAGCCGGTTTCTTTCATCATTTCAATATCAAAGTTGGTACGCTCGGAGATACGCTGGGCTTCCAGAAGCTTGTCTTCGCTTTTAAAGTAGTCTACCCGTTCTTTTAATTCCTCTTCAATGGCAATGGCCGCTTTCTGAATCTGCTCCGCTGGTACTACATAATGGGAAGCAGGGAAAATACCGATGTGCGCAAGCTGGCATTTGATCTCTCCGGTAAGCACATCAATCTCGGAGATACGGTCAATCTCATCTCCGAAAAACTCCACTCTGACAGCGGTATCTGAGCTGTTAGCCGGAAAAATCTCCAGAGTGTCGCCACGGACGCGGAAGGTACTTCGGTGGAAGTCCATTTCATTTCGGGTTGTACTGAATGTCGATCAGCTCCCGGATTACCTCATCACGATCCTTAGTCATGCCAGGACGCAGGGAAATCATCATGTCCTGAAATTCCTGAGGAGAACCCAATCCATAGATACAGGACACAGAAGAGATGATAATAACATCTTTCCGCTCTGACATTGCGGCTGTGGCAGAGAGACGGAGTTTGTCAATCTCGTCATTGATGGCAGAGTCCTTGGCAATATAAGTGTCAGAAGAAGGCACATATGCTTCGGGCTGGTAATAATCGTAATAGGAGACAAAATATTCCACTGCGTTCTCAGGGAAGAATTCTTTCATCTCACCGTAAAGCTGTGCTGCCAGAGTTTTATTATGGGCCAGGATCAGAGTAGGCTTATTCAGCGCCTGAATAACGTTTGCCATAGTAAAAGTTTTACCAGAGCCGGTGACACCAAGCAGCGTCTCAAACTGATTTCCCTCTTTAAATCCCTTTACCAGTTTCTCAATAGCCTGTGGCTGATCGCCGGTTGGTTTATACTCGGAATGTAATTCAAAATGATCCATATAAGTCCTTTCTTTTATAAAATCAAACACGCTTTAACTGTTTTCAGTATAGCATCCTTTTTATAAAAGTACAGCAGAATCGAATATTTGTTCTACTCTCTGAAATGCCAGAAGCATTCCAAAACTTTAATTGACAGACATACCTATAGTGCGTTATCTTAAAAAAGAAAAAGCGTGATTGTTCATGACCTGACCAGTAACACGCTTCGCGATGCACAGAAATCATGCAGAATTATTAGGAGTGCCGGAAATGGAAGAAAAACAAAAGAATAAAAGATATGTGCTGAGAAAGCTTTTTTTGCCTCTTTATATCTTAGTACGTTTACTTTTGGCGGCGGATATGTGATCGTTACTTTATTAAAGGAGAAATTTGTGGATCAATATCACTGGATCGATGAGGAAGAAATGCTGGATCTGGTGGCAATCGCACAGTCATCTCCAGGAGCAATTGCAGTAAACGGAGCAATTGTGGTGGGATACAAGCTTGGGGAATACCGGGAATGCTGCTGTCGGTTCTGGGGGCTATTATTCCGCCAATGGTGATCCTGTCCCTGATTTCCTTGTTTTATGATGCATTTCGCTCTAATTATTACATAGCAGCTCTTTTGAAAGGCATGACTGCCGGCGTAGGTGCTGTGATCATTTCCGTGGTATACGACATGGGGAAAAACGTGGCGAAGTCAAAAGACTGGGTAAATGTGATTATTATGGTCATCAGTTTTTTGTGCAAGCTATTTTCTGAAGGTGAACATTATTTATATAATACTTATTGTGGCTGTATTTGGATTTGCGCGTACATTTGTGAAGGAGGGCAGCAAAAAATGATTTATCTTCAGCTCTTTTTCAGCTTCCTTCAGATTGGTGCATTAAGCTTTGGAGGTGGATATGCAGCAATGCCTCTTATACAGGAACAGGTAGTGACTATGCATGGCTGGCTTTCTATGGAAACTTTTTCGGATCTTGTGACCATTGCAGAGATGACTCCTTTGTAGGAACCAGGATTGCTGGTCCTGGTGGCGCAGTGGTGGCTACTCTTGGCTGTATTTTACCCTCCTGTATAATTGTAACCCTGCTGGCATATATTTACACGAAATACCGGAAAATGTCCCTTCTCCAGGGAACTCTTACATCCCTTCGCCCGGCGGTTGTGGCCATGATCGCCAAGGCAGGAGTCACCATTTTAGTATCATCCTTTTTTATAAATGGTGCACTGGAACTGTTTCGGGAAAACATATGCATTCGAATGGTGGTATTCTTTACTGCCGCACTGGTGCTTTTGAGAAAATATAAAATGAATCCCATTCTGGTGATGGTTTTGTGCGGTGTGGCCAATATGTTGTTTTGCGCGGCTGTCGGAAGCTGACTGGAAAATATATGCCAGCTGACTTTCGTATATGGTGCTGCCGCAGGTAGGCTGCACCTGTGTTTAGAAGAAAAAATAAAGGGGGATAACAGATTGAACATATGTGTATATGGCGCTTCAAGTGCACTGCTTAAAAACATTTATTATGAAAAAACAGAAGAGCTTGGAAGAGCAATGGGAAAAAGAGGTCACGGTCTGGTGTTTGGCGGCGGAGCTACCGGAATGATGGGAGCAGCAGCCAGAGGCGTGGCAGCAGAAAATGGTTACATACTTGGAATTGCTCCCCGATTTTTTGACCAGCCTGGAGTTCTGTATGAGAAATGCACGGAATTTATTTTCACAGAGAATATGAGAGAGCGCAAAAAACTTCTGGAAGAAAAATCAGATGCTACGATCGTAGCACCTGGCGGAATTGGTACTTACGAGGAATTTTTTTGAGATTTTTACCTTGAAAAGCCTGAAACGTATTGACCGCCCAATTGTGCTGTATAACATTGACGGATATTATGACAAGATGAAAGCATTGCTGGAGTACACAGCAGAAGAGAAATTCATGGATTTTTCCGTGCTGGATCTGGTAGTCTTTCTGGATGAGCCGACAGCAGTTCTTGACTATCTGGAAAATTATAAAAAAATAGAGGCCGCTATTCAGCAGGGGCTGTTTTGCGAAACATATAACTGTGAAGGTGCTGAACAGTTACAAAACGGACATGTCGCCTATGGGCGGTATTCCTATATAGGAAAGAAGATGCCAGGGAAAATTTTCTCAAGGCATCTTTTTTCATTTTATGCGGCAGCAAACATAAGACTGCGTTGGCAGATACCTGATAGTATCCTTGCTGCCCCAAAAAGTATTGCAGTAAGGAGAATTTAGCCAGAATGGTAAAGTATAGGGTAAAAACTATCAAAAAGATGAAAAAAATTTGTAAAAATATTGACAAAAGGAATACTGAGGTGTATCTTAAGAACATAGATGTTAGCACTCCTAAATAATGAGTGCTAACAAAGGAATTCGAAGAAGCCAGACGGAAATCAGAATCAGGTTTGACCGTCTGCTTTTCAGGAAGGAGCAGATATTTCATGGATGAAGTATTAGATGAGCGCAAACGGAAAATACTGAAAGCAATCATCAAAACTTATATGGAAACAGGTGAGCCTGTAGGTTCCAGAACTATTTCCAAATATCCGGATCTGAATGTCAGCTCTGCCACCATCCGGAATGAGATGTCAGACCTGACAGATATGGGATATATCGTACAGCCCCACACCTCAGCCGGAAGAATTCCATCAGATAAAGGCTATCGCCTTTATGTAGATGAGCTTACCAGGGAGAAGGAAGCCGAGATCGCAGAAATCCGTGATCTGATGATTGAGAAGTCAGATAAGATGGATAAGGTGCTTAAGAAGGTTGCGAAGGTTCTTGCCACGAATACCAATTATGCGGCTATGGTTGCGGTTCCCCAGTATAAAGGGAAGCACCCTGAAGTTCATTCAGCTTTCACGAGTCAATGAGCGGCAGCTGATTGCCGTAGTTGTATGTGAGGGTAATGTTATTCGGAACCAGATCATTAATATTGATGAGGAAATGGACGACCAGACGATCCTGAAACTGAATCTTCTTCTTAACACGAACCTGAACGGTGTACCCATCCAGGACATTAATCTGGGCATGATCGCCAGATTGAAAGAACAGGCGGGAAGCCACAGCGGTGTGGTTGCAGATGTGCTGGACGCAGTTGCAGCTACAATTCACGTGGACGAAGAAGATATGAAAGTATATACATCGGGAGCAACCAACATATTTAAGTATCCAGAGCTTGCAGATACATCCAGAGCCAGTGAGCTGATTTCCACTTTCGAGGATAAGCAGGAACTTGCGGATATGGTCCGTGAGGAAATGGGAGATCCGGAGAACACAGGAGTTCAGGTATACATCGGGGATGAAGTTCCGGTACGTACCATGAAAGACTGCAGTGTGGTCACAGCTACTTACGAGTTGGGAGATGGAATGCGTGGAACTATTGGAATCATCGGTCCCAAGCGAATGGATTACGAGAATGTAGTGGACAGCTTAAAGAAATTAAAAGTCCAGCTTGACGAAATGGTAAATAAGAAAACCTAGAAAGGCGGTTGAAAGCGTGTCAGAAGAAATGAATAAAGAAGCCGAAGTACAGGAAGACGCAGTTGACATTCCGGTAACAGACGGAAGCGAAGAAGAGGCAGCAGATACAGCCCAGACAGCAGAAGAGGAGACTTCCGAGGAACCAGCACAGACAGAAGAAACTGAGCAGTCAGATCAGGAAGCCGAATCTCAGAAGGAACCGGAAACCAAGACAAAAACTTCTTTCTTTGGCAAGAAGAAAAAAGAAAAAGATAAATTTGAACAGCAGATTGAAGAACTTACAGACAGGCTGAAACGAAACATGGCTGAATTTGATAACTTCCGTAAGAGAACGGAGAAAGAGAAATCCAGCATGTATATCATCGGAGCTAAGGACATAGTTGAAAAAATGCTTCCGGTTGTGGATAACTTTGAAAGAGGTCTTGCACAGGCACCGGAGGATGATTCATTTGCAGAAGGCATGAAGATGATCTACAGGCAGATGATGACAGCTTTTGATGAGATGGGTGTGAAGCCAATCGAAGCTGTAGGTAAGGAATTTGATCCGAATCTGCATAATGCAGTGATGCATGTGGAGGATGAAGAGGTTGGAGAGAACATCGTGGTAGAGGACTTCCAGAAGGGTTACACTTATAAGGATTTCGTTGTAAGACACAGTATGGTAAAAGTTGCTAATTAACAGAAAGCAGCTTGGAGAATTAAACTTCATCGACATTTTCTAAAAACAAAGTATAAATGTTACTGTTCGTGTAATGGACAGCAACCATGAATTTTTAAACAGGAGGAAAATTATCATGGGAAAAATCATTGGTATTGACTTAGGTACAACAAACAGCTGTGTAGCCGTAATGGAAGGTGGACAGCCAACAGTTATCGCAAATACAGAAGGCGCAAGAACAACACCATCAGTTGTCGCTTTCACAAAGACAGGTGAGCGTCTGGTAGGTGAGCCTGCAAAACGTCAGGCAGTAACAAACGCAGAGAAAACAATCTCTTCCATTAAAAGAGAGATGGGTACAGACTATCGTGTAACAATTGACGACAAGAAATATTCTCCACAGGAAATTTCCGCTATGATTCTTCAGAAACTGAAAAAAGATGCAGAAGGATACCTTGGTGAGAAAGTTACAGAAGCAGTTATCACAGTTCCTGCATATTTCAATGATGCTCAGCGTCAGGCAACAAAGGATGCCGGTAAAATCGCAGGTCTTGATGTAAAACGTATCATCAACGAGCCAACAGCAGCAGCTCTTGCATATGGACTTGATAATGAGAAAGAGCAGAAGATCATGGTTTATGACCTTGGTGGTGGTACATTCGATGTATCTATTATCGAGATTGGTGATGGTGTTATCGAAGTTCTTTCCACAGCTGGTAACAACCGTCTTGGCGGTGATGACTTTGACCAGAAGGTCACAGACTATATGCTTGCAGAGTTCAAGAGAACTGAGGGCGTAGATCTTTCCAGCGACAAGATGGCTCTTCAGAGACTAAAAGAAGCTGCAGAGAAGGCAAAGAAAGAGCTTTCTTCCGCAACAACAACAAACATCAACCTGCCGTTCATCACAGCTACAGCTGAAGGACCGAAGCACTTCGATATGAACCTTACAAGAGCTAAATTTGATGAGCTGACACATGATCTTGTAGAGATGACTGCAGAGCCGGTTCGCCGTGCACTGTCTGATGCAGGACTTACTGCTTCTGAACTTGGCCAGGTACTTCTGGTTGGTGGATCTTCCCGTATCCCGGCTGTTCAGGATAAGGTAAGACAGTTAACAGGCAAAGAGCCAAGCAAGAACCTGAACCCGGATGAGTGTGTAGCACTTGGTGCTTCTATCCAGGGTGGTAAGCTTGCAGGTGATGCTGGTGCCGGTGACATCCTTCTTCTGGATGTTACTCCACTGTCACTGTCCATCGAGACAATGGGTGGTATCGCAACTCGTCTGATCGAGAGAAATACTACAATTCCGACAAAGAAGAGCCAGATTTTCTCAACAGCAGCTGATAATCAGACAGCAGTAGATATCAACGTTGTACAGGGTGAGCGTCAGTTTGCGAAAGATAACAAATCCCTTGGTCAGTTCCGTCTGGATGGAATCCCGCCAGCAAGAAGAGGTGTTCCGCAGATTGAAGTAACTTTCGATATTGATGCCAACGGTATCGTTAATGTATCCGCTAAGGACCTTGGAACAGGTAAAGAGCAGCACATCACAATCACAGCTGGTTCCAATATGTCTGATTCCGAAATCGACAAAGCAGTCAAAGAAGCAGCTGAGTTCGAGGCTCAGGATAAGAAACGTAAAGAGGGAGTCGACACAAGAAATGATGCAGACGCTATGGTATTCCAGGTTGAGAATGCACTGAAAGAAGCAGGTGATAAACTGGATGCAAATGACAAAGCAGCTTCCGTAGAGTCTGACTTAAATGCATTAAAAGATATCCTTGCTAAATATGCAAATACAGATGAGATTGAGATGCTCAGGTCGCTGAGATCAAAGCTGCTCAGGAGAAGATGATGGAAAGCGCTCAGAAGCTGTTTGCAAAAATGTATGAGCAGACAGAACCCAGGGGGTGGTGCTGGTCAGGCAGGCCCTGGACCGGACATGGGAGGAGCTTCCCAGGGCGGTAACGAGGCTGGTTACGGCGATGATGTTGTAGATGCTGACTACAAAGAGGTTTAATTGAATAATAAGTTCCAATATTTCGAACATGAAATAAACGCAGCCCGGTCATGATTCATGACCGGGCAGTGGTGGTGACAGACATATTACAGGAAATGGGCGCTGGCGCCTTCCATAAGATAACCAAATACAAAAAGTTAGGAAAAGAAAGAAATCATGGCTGATAAAAAAGAGATTATTATGAAGTCTTAGGTGTGGATAAAAACGCCGACGACGCAACATTAAAAAAAGCATATCGAAAGCGGGCCAAGAAATACCACCCGGATGTAAATCCGGGTGATAAAGAGGCTGAAGCGAAATTCAAAGAGGCGACAGAGGCTTACTCCATTTTAAGCGATGCCGAGAAGAGAAAACAGTATGACCAGTTTGGTCATGCAGCTTTTGAAAACGGCAGCGGTGGCGGAGCAGGCGGTTTCGGCGGCTTTGATTTCTCCGGCGCAGACATGGGTGATATCTTCGGAGATATTTTCGGAGATCTGTTTGGAGGCGGCGGAAGCCGCAGACGTGCCAATAATGGACCTATGAAGGGTGCAAACCTTCGTGCACGCGTGAACATCACCTTCGAGGATGCTGTATTTGGCTGTGAGAAAGAACTTGAGATTATTCTGAAAGATGAATGTACTTCCTGTCACGGTTCCGGCGCTAAGGCTGGTACCTCACCGGTTACCTGTCCGAAATGTAATGGTGAAGGTCAGATTGTTTACACCCAGCAGTCCATGTTTGGCATGGTTCGTAACGTTCAGGTGTGTCCGGATTGTCATGGTACAGGTAAGATCATCAAAGATAAATGTCCGGATTGCCGTGGTACCGGATACATTTCTAATCGCAAGAAAATTAAGGTATCTATACCGGCCGGTATTGACAATGGTCAGAGCATCCGCATCCGTGAGAAGGGTGAACCGGGTATAAACGGAGGTCCGAGAGGCGATTTGCTTGTAGAAGTAAATGTTGCACGTCATCCGATCTTCCAGAGACAGGATATGAATATCTTCTCTACTGCGCCTCTTACATATGCGCAGGCAGCACTTGGTGGCGAAGTCAAACTGAATACAGTAGATGGAGAAGTTCTCTATGAAGTGAAACCAGGAACTCAGACAGATACCAGAATCCGTCTGAAGGGAAAAGGTGTTCCGTCCCTTCGAAACAAGAATGTTCGCGGTGATCACTACGTAACTTTGGTTGTTCAGGTACCAACCAACCTGAATGAGGACGCGAAAGAAGCTCTCCGCAAATTTGACGAGGCATGCGGCAATCGTCCTGCAGGCAGTGCCGGCGATAGCACAGAAAAGTCCGAAAAGAAGAAAAAAAGCTTCATGGACAAATTAAAAGAGAGCTTTGAAGAGTAAAAAATCAGTTTTTCCATAAAAAGAATAAAGAAAAGGGGAGATATCCTCTTTTCTTTTTTTGTTACTTATTGTATATTAAAGGGTAGCCGCAACGTTACTGTCCGTGCTGCTGGTCAGGAAATGAGCAGTAACATCGCAAGAGTCCGGAAAGGAGTTTTGCCTTGAAAACAAAGAAAAGAGATTTGTTAAACCGATATATTCCTCTGTGGTCTATTGCACCTCTTGTGACCATCATGGCAGTGAATTGCCTGATTTACTGGGGAAGCAGTGCGCTTACAGCTGGCAGGTATCACTATGATTTTACGATGGCATTTGCCAGGGAAGTTCCGTTACTGCCTGTATTTGTGTGGTTTTATATTCTGGCATTTCCATTCTGGGCGGTGGGGTATTTGCTGGCGACAAGGCGTGGTAAGGATATGTTTTACCGGTTTGTTGCCACAGATCTGACCATACATTTTATTTGCTTTATCTGCTTTATTTTAATACCGACCACCAATATAAGACCGGAGATCGCAGGAAATACCCTTTCGGAAAAGATTCTCGCTCTGGTATATTCCCTGGATGGCGGGAACAGTCCTTCTAATTTGTTTCCCTCTATCCACTGCTATGTGAGCTGGATGTGCTGGAAAGGTGTGGAAGGCTCGGAGAAGGTGCCGAAATGGTATCAGAGATTTTCTCTGGTATTTGCAATTCTGATCATTATCTCTACCCAGGTGCTGAAGCAGCATTACATTGTGGATGCAGCAGCGGCGTTGCTTCTGGTGGAGTTTTTCTGGAGATTTTATCAGAAAGGGCAGCGGCATAAGTGGGTTGTGCATATTTTTTCACATAAAAAGAAGTAACATGGACATAAAAAACCAGTAATTGGTCAGGTGAATTGAAAAAAATCAGAATAAAGTAACAGATAACAAACCGTTTCGAAAGATGTTAAAAAATACCATATTGTGATTATGAAGAAACAGCTTTCAATAATAAGATTGGAGAAATAGTATGAAGTGGAATCGCTTTACCATCAAAACAAAAACAGAAGCAGAAGACGTTATCATCTCTGCCCTTGCAGACGTTGGGAGTTGAGGGCGTAGAGATTCAGGGACAAACAGCCTCTTACCGAGACAGATAAAGAGCAGATGTTTGTGGATATTATGCCGGAAGGTCCAGCGGATGATGGAATCGCCTATCTGAATTTTTATCTGGAAGAGGACACAGAAACTGCGCCTGTTCTCGAGAAAGTACGTGCTGTCCTTGAAGAAGTACGCGGATACATGGATATCGGCGAAGGTACCATCACAGAATCCCAGACAGAGGACAAAGACTGGATCAATAACTGGAAACAGTACTTCCATCAGTTCTATGTAGACGACATTCTGATCGTACCGTCCTGGGAAGAAGTGAAGGCAGAAGATAAGGACAAGATGATCCTCCACATTGATCCAGGTACAGCTTTTTGGAACTGGTATGCACGAGACTACCCAGCTGGTAATCCGTCAGCTGAAGAAATTTGTGACAAAAGACACCCAGATGCTGGATGTCGGAACCGGAAGCGGTATTCTTGGAATTGTAGCTTTGAAGCTGGGCGCTGCTCATGTTGTGGGAACTGACCTTGATCCTTGTGCAATTCCGGCAGTGGCAGACAATAAAGAGGCTAACGATATTAAGGATGAGACTTTTGACATGCTCATTGGAAACATCATCGATGACAAAGAAGTTCAGAATCAGGTCGGATATGAGAAATATGACATTGTAACAGCTAATATCCTGGCTGATGTACTGGTGCCTCTGACACCGGTTATCGTAAATCAGATGAAAAAGGGTGCTTACTATATCACATCTGGAATCCTGGACGTGAAAGAAGAAGTAGTGGTAAAGGCAGTGAAGGATGCCGGGCTTCAGCTGGTTGAGGTAACCCATCAGGGAGAGTGGGTATCTGTCACAGCCAGAAAGGAATAATTATGCAGCGCTTTTTTGTGGAGCCTTATCAGGTTCTGGAAGAAGAACACAGGATCACTCTTTACAGGTCCGGATCTGAACCATATGAAAATGTTCTGCGCATGCGCATTGGTGAGGATGTGTGGATCAGCGATGGCAGTGAGAAGGAATATCACTGTACCATAGAAGAATTTCAGGAGGACAGCGCAGTTCTTCATATCCTTTATGCCCAGGAATCCCAGTATGAGCTCCCAAGCCGGATTTATTTGTTCCAGGGACTTCCCAAAGGGGATAAAATGGAATTGATCATTCAGAAGGCTGTGGAGCTTGGCGCCTACGCTGTTGTTCCAGTTGAAACAAGGAGATGTGTGGTGAAGCTGGACGCAAAGAAAGCGCAGAAGAAGGTTACCAGATGGCAGCAGATTTCCGAGAGCGCAGCTAAGCAGTCTAAGCGTATGCTGATCCCGGAAGTGAAAAAATGTAATGAGCTGGAAAGAAGCACTTGCCTTTGCAAAAGGACTGGATGTGGTCCTGATTCCTTATGAGCTTGCCCAAGGTATGAAAGAGACCCGGGAAATCCTGTCGGCAATTCAGCCTGGACAGTCTGTGGCGGTCTTTATCGGGCCGGAAGGCGGCTTTGAGGAGGAAGAAGTGAGAGATGCCATGGAAGCCGGTGGGAAACCGGTGACCCTTGGAAAAAGAATCCTGCGCACAGAGACAGCAGGTATGACCATGCTGTCTATTCTGATGTATACGCTTGAGTCTGTTTAAAAATATTTCAGCAATCTGCAAGACGTGTCAGAGCCTGTTTGAAAAAATCATTTCAGCAATCTGCACACCCCACTTTGCGGTATATTTCACCCGAATTCGGCTGCCGCAGCTCGCTACTGCGCCCTTATCCGGGCAAAAGCTTCCGCAAATTGTGACGCACATCTTGCAGAAAGCCTTTTTTAAACATGCTCTAAAAAAAAGAGGAAAAGTAAGAAATGGAAGCATATTTTTGATAACTCCGCTACCACAAGATGTTATCCTGAGGTGGCAGAGATTGTGGTAAAAGCAATGACAGAGGATTTTGGAAATCCTTCTGCAATGCATTTAAAAGGTGTGGAAGCGGAGAAGTATGTCCGTGAAGCTGCACAGACACTTGCCAAAATTCTCAAGGTAAATGAAAAAGAAATCATTTTCACCTCTGGCGGAACAGAGTCAAATAATCTGTCCTTGTTTGGCGGAGCGGATGCAAATAAAAGAAGCGGAAATCATATTATCACCACCTCAGTGGAGCATGCAGCTGTAGGACAGCCTGTAGAGCGCTTGGAACAGATGGGATATGAGGTGACGATAGTCCCTGTAGATCACAGGGGTGTGGTTCAGCTGGAGGCGTTAGAGAAGGCTTTGCGCCCAGATACGATTCTGGTATCTACTATGTATGTAAACAATGAGGTTGGTGCCGTGATGCCAGTAGAAGAGATTGCAAAACTGGTTCATGAGAAAAGCCCGAAGGCTCTGTATCATGTAGATGCGATCCAGGCATTTGGAAAATACCGCATTTATCCCAAAAGGCAGGAATTGATATGCTCTCTGTGAGCAGCCATAAGATTCACGGACCTAAAGGTGTAGGATTTTTATATATCAATGAGAAAGCCAGGATTCAGCCTCAGATCTTAGGAGGAGGCCAGCAGGCTGGTATGCGGTCTGGTACAGATAATGTACCTGGAATTGCAGGACTGGGTGTTGCTGCAAAGATGGTCTACACGGATTTTGATGAGAAAAATTGAGCATATGTATCAGCTGAAGGAACGCCTTGCAGAGGGTTTTCTGAAACTTCCTGATGTTCGTCTCAACGGAATGGAGATAAGAGAAGGTGCACCTCAGATCTTAAGCGCCAGCTTTCTGGGCGTGAGAAGCGAAGTGCTGCTTGATACTCTGGAAGAAAAAGGTATTTATGTTTCAGCCGGAAGCGCCTGCTCCAGCCACAAAAAAGAAAAGCTGCCGGAACCTTAAGTGCAATGGGAATGGAAGCAGCCCAAAGAGAAAGTACGCTGAGATTCAGTTTTTCAGAGGAAAATACATTTGAAGAAGTGGATTATGCATTGGAAGTGATCGGGCAGGTACTGCCTATGCTTCGGAGATATTCCAGACACTGATGCAGCGAGGAAAAGAAGAATGAAATGCAGCGCCGGGGAAAGTCCGGCAGCCGCATAAAATAAAGAAACAGGAGGAAATTAAATGATATTTCACGCATTTTTAATAAAATACGCAGAAATAGCTATCAAGGGCAAAAATCGATATCTGTTTGAAGATGCCCTTGTGAAGCAGATGAATATTGCTCTTTCTAAGATAGAGGGCGATTACCGCGTTGTGAAGGAGCAGGGCCGTGTTTATGTATTCTGTCCGGAGGAATACGATTTTGAGGAGGCTGTAGCTGCATTAAAAACAGTATTTGGTATTGTTTATATCTGTCCGGTAGTGATCTACGAGGACAAAGGATTTGAGCAGATGCGCTCTGACGTTGTGGAGTACATGAAGAATGTACATCCGATTATCACGGCACCTTCAAGGTATATACAAGACGTGCAAAGAAGTCCTATCCGGTAAATTCCATGGAAGTAAGTGCAAGGATCGGTAAAAGCATTCTGGATGCTTTTCCAGAGGCGAAGGTGGATGTACATCAGCCTGAACTTACTGTTTCTGTTGAAATCCGTGAGAAAATTTATGTATATTCCAAGAGCATCAAGGGACCTGGCGGAATGCCGGTTGGAACCAATGGAAAGGCAATGCTGCTTCTTTCCGGCGGGATTGACAGCCCGGTGGCAGGATATATGATCGCAAAGCGAGGCGTTAAGATTGAAGCTGTTTATTTCCATGCTCCGCCGTATACCAGCGAGCGTGCGAAACAGAAGGTTGTGGACCTGGCGAAGCTGGTGGCAAAAATACAGTGGACCGATCAAGCTTCATGTAGTAAATTTCACAGACATTCAGCTGTACATTTACGATCAGTGCCCACATGATGAGCTTACTATCATTATGCGTCGTTATATGATGAGAATTGCAGAGCATTTCGCAAAGAAGGATAACTGTCTTGGACTTATTACCGGTGAAAGCATCGGTCAGGTTGCCAGCCAGACCCTGCAGAGCCTTGCAGCAACGAATGAAGTGTGTACATTACCGGTATATCGTCCGGTGATTGGGTTTGATAAACAGGAAATTGTAGAGCGTTCCTGGGAGATTGGAACTTATGACACTTCTGTTCTTCCATATGAAGATTGCTGTACTATTTTCGTCGCAAAGCATCCGGTTACAAAGCCGAACCGGAATGTGATCCGCAAGTCAGAGGAGAAACTGGCTGAGAAAATTGATGAACTGATGGAAGCGGCGCTTAGCACTGCAGAAGTGATTGAGATCCAGTAAAAAGTGGAAAAGAACTCAGAGACTGCATGAAATCATCGAAAAAAAAAAAAAGAGGAACTGTGAACAGGTCCTCTGACAAGCGAATATTAATTATTCAACTGTATATTTGTCGATGATTTCCATAACGCTGTCAAGAGCAGCTCCGTCAGCATGAATATTGAGGTCGATCGGTTTGGATAAATCCAGGCTGAAGATACCCATGATAGATTTAGCGTCAATCACATATCTTCCGGATACCAGGTCGAAGTCGCAGTCAAATTTACTGATCTCGTTTACAAATGCTTTCACTTTATCGATAGAATTCAGCGAGATTTTTTGCTGTTTTCATTGTGATATAACCTCCCTTGGATTGTTAGTAGTTTGCTTTACAGTACTCATATTACCTGTAGGCAGGATAAAAGTCAAAGGTGAAAAAAAGAGAAAAAATGGCAGTAGAATTAGTGAAAATGTATAAAAAATTTACAACATTACTGTGTACTGGTAATATTCCGCGAGATGCTTTTCGTGAATGAAATTTACAGAAAATCCGGGAAGTGTGGTACGAAATCACGCATTTGCATGAATTCGGTGCATCGCGGAGGGGTTATCCTGCATGGTATGGACGGTACTAGTTTTGGAGGAAAGAATGAAAAAAAAGGTTGCATTACACAATCTCGGATGTAAAGTAAACTCTTATGAGCTGGAAGCTATGCAGCAGCTTCTGGAACAGGCAGGGTATGAAATCGTACCTTTTGAACCAGGTGCTGATGTTTACGTAATAAATACCTGTACGGTAACAAATATTGCAGACCGTAAGTCCCGTCAGATGCTTCACAAGGCGAAAAAGATGAACCCGGATGCGGTGGTAGTAGCAACAGGATGTTATGTACAGACTGACGAGGGAAAACTGGAAACGGACGAAGCAGTAGATCTGGTACTTGGAAATAACCAGAAGAAAAAAATATTGTGGAAGTTCTGGCTGAATTTGAAAAAGAACACCAGCGTCAGGCTCATATTATTAAGATTAACCAGACAAAGGAATATGAAGAACTGGAAATCAGCCGTACAGCTGAGCATGTACGTGCTTATATTAAGGTGCAGGATGGCTGCAACCAGTTTTGCACTTATTGTATCATTCCCTATGCAAGAGGCCGCGTGCGGAGCAGGGAAAAAGAGAATATTTTAAATGAAGTGCACAAGCTGGCCAAAGCCGGCTACAAAGAAGTGGTGCTTACAGGAATTCATCTCAGCTCCTATGGAGTGGATTTTCCTGTGGACAAAAAAGAAACTTTGCTTTCTCTTATGCAGGCAGTAAATGAAGTGGAAGGAATTCAGAGAATCCGGCTTGGCTCCCTGGAACCGGGAATCGTCACAGAAGAATTTGCAAAAGAGCTGTCTTCTATGTCAAAAGTCTGCCCCCATTTTCATCTTTCCCTGCAGAGCGGATGCGATACGACTTTGGAGAGAATGAACAGACGATACAGAAGCGCGGAGTATAAAGCAAGATGTGAACTTCTTCGCAAATATTTTGGAAATCCGGCGCTGACAACAGATGTGATCGTTGGTTTTCCAATGGAAACAGAAGAGGATTTCCAGGCCTCTTATGATTTTGTGAAAGATATTCATTTTTATGAAACTCACATTTTCAAATATTCCCGCCGCCATGGAACAAAGGCTGCAGCCATGCCCGGACAGCTGACAGAGGCAGAAAAAGCTGTGAGAAGTGACAAAATGCTGGAGCTGCACCAGAAGCGTGCGGCAGAATATGAGACTTCTCTTCTGGGAAAGACTCTGGAAGTGCTTCTGGAGGAGGAAGTGGAGATTGATGGAAAAGCATATTATCTGGGACATTCCAGAGAATATGTAAAAGTGGCGGTGCCGAAAACGGAGAAATACGGTGTAAATGATATTCTGGCGGTGAAAGTGGAAAAAACTTTGCAGCCACATATTCTGCAGGGGAGAAGAAATACAGGTTCTGTAGGGCGTGACCAGTAACATAATTATTACTGTTCACTGGTCACGTTCCGCGAGGTGTTTTTATGTGAACAAAGTTCACATAAAACCCGAGAATCTCAGCGCGAAATCATGCGAATGCATGATTTCTGTGCATCGCGAAGCGTGTTACTGGTCAGTTCGACCAGTAACCACACAATTGCAAATGACAGGCAATGCAAAATTAGGATTGTAATTTACACGTAATTATATTAAAATAAAAAAGAAATAATCGTAAGGACGTGAGAAAAATGGCAGAAAATAATCTGGGAAGTACACAATATTTCAGAACAAAACCAGATCAGGAGCTTGAAGTGAAAGAAATCCTAGACCTGGTTTACAACGCAATGGAAGAAAAAGGCTATAATCCTGTGAATCAGATCGTAGGATATATTATGTCCGGAGATCCGACTTATATCACCAGCCACAAGGGCGCGAGAAGCATGATCATGAAGGTGGAGCGCGACGAACTGGTAGAGGAACTTTTAAACGAGTATATTAAGAACAAATCCTGGGAATACTGATTATGAGATTAATGGGATTAGACTACGGTTCCAAGACGGTGGGCGTTGCCGTCAGTGATCCACTGGGACTTACCGCACAAGGTGTGGAAACTGTCTGGCGCAAGCAGGAGAACAAGCTGCGCCGTACACTGGCACGTATTGAAGAGATCATTTCGGAGTATCAGGTAGAGCGTATTGTACTTGGATATCCGAAGAACATGAATAATACTGTAGGCGAGCGGGCGGTGAAATCTCTTGAGTTTAAAGAAAAGCTGGAGAAGAGGACTGGCCTGCCTGTTGTGATGTGGGATGAACGACTGACTACGGCAGAAGCGGAACGTACTTTGATGGAGACCGGTGTCAGACGTGAGAACAGGAAGCAGTTTCTCGATCAGATGGCTGCGGTTTTGATCTTACAGGGATACTTAGACCGAATGAATATGAATAAGGACGAAAATAATGGAGAAAATTAAATTTCAATCTGAGGATGGGATTATAGAATTTTTGTGGAAGAACAGACTACAGTTGCAGGAATCACTTATCTTCTGGTTTCCGATTCACAGGACGATGAGGCAAACGCCTATATTATGAAAGATGTTTCAGAAGAGGGAAGCGAAGAAGCCAGCTATGAGATGGTAGAAGATGATGAAGAACTGATGGCAATTTCAAAGTATTTGAACAGATGTTGGACGACGTAGATCTTGAAATGTAATAATTTGCTGGGCAGATCGTGAACAGTGATGCGAAATCATGCTTTGCATGTTTTTTTGTGCATCGTAAAGCGTGTAATTGTGAAAATACTGAACAGTTACCAGCCGAAACAAAATAAAGTCGCTTTATCCTGGTAGCGTGAGTTTGGAGGATAAAGTGCGCAAAATGGAGGATAGATTGATTGAAGACGGAAAATGAAATGAACAACAACGGGCAAAAAGACTCCGGCAGCCGGAAACGGAACAAGAAAACCAAATTTCAGACATAAAAATTACAGATATAAGGCACAGCCGAAAAAGGACGGAAAAGATGGTCAGAAACAAGGACAGGATAAGCAGGCCAAGGGAAATTATAAACCTCAGTTCCGCGGTCAGGGTAAGCCTGCCTTAAAGAGACCACGCAAAATAACAATGGCTCAAGCTGAAGATCATTCCACTTGGTTCTGGAGCAGATTGGAATGAATATTACAGCTTTTGAGTATGAAGACAGTATAGTAGTAGTAGACTGCGGACTCGCTTTTCCAGAAGATGATATGCCGGGAATCGATCTTGTAATTCCGGATATTACCTACCTGAAAGAGAATATTTCCAAGGTGAAAGGATTTGTGATCACCCATGGTCATGAGGATCATATTGGTGCGCTTCCATATGTACTGAAGGAAGTAAATGCACCGATCTACTCCACCAAACTGACGCTTGCGCTGATCAGCAACAAGCTGAAGGAGCATAATCTGACTAAAACTACCAAGTTAAAAGAGGTAAAACACGGTCAGGTGATCAATCTTGGTGATTTTGCAATTGAATTTATCAAGACAAACCATAGTATCCAGGATGCATCTGCACTGGCTATTTATTCTCCTGTGGGAATCGTGGTACACACAGGTGACTTCAAGGTGGACTATACCCCTGTATTTGGAGATGCCATTGATCTGCAGAGATTTGCGGAAATCGGACGGAAAGGCGTTCTTGCCCTTATGTGTGATTCTACAAATGCGGAACGTCCGGGCTTTACCATGTCTGAGCGTACAGTTGGTCATGTTTTTGACAATCTTTTAATGAATATAAGACTGCAAGAATCATTATCGCAACGTTTGCTTCCAATGTAGACCGTGTACAGCAGATCATCAATACCGCATACCGCTTTGGACGTAAAGTGGCAGTAAAGGCCGCAGCATGGTAAATGTTATTACCACTGCCGCAGAACTTGGCTATCTGCGTGTTCCGACCAGACTCTGATCGAGATCGACCAGGTAAAGAACTATCCGGATGAGCAGCTTGTTCTGATCACTACAGGAAGCCAGGGCGAGTCCATGGCTGCCCTTTCCCGTATGGCTGCCAATATCCACAAGAAGATTACCATTAAACCTAATGATGCAATTATTTTCAGCTCTCATCCGATTCCAGGTAATGAGAAAGCTGTATCCAAGGTTATCAATGCTTTCCATGAAAGGTGCAAAGGTTATTTTCCAGGATGTACATGTATCCGGTCATGCGTGTCAGGAGGAGATTAAGTTGATCTACTCCCTTGTGAAGCCGAAATATGCGATTCCGGTGCATGGAGAATACCGTCATCTGACAGCACAGAAGCATGTGGTGGAAGAGCTTGGATATTCCAATGACAATATCTTTATTCTGAAATCCGGAAATGTTCTGGAGATTGATGAGAATAGTGCGGCTGTTACTGGTTCCGTACACACAGGAGCAATCCTGGTAGACGGACTTGGTGTAGGAGATGTAGGAAATATTGTTCTTCGCGACCGACAGCATCTTGCAGAAGATGGAATTATGATCGTTGTCATGACTTTGGAGAGACACAGCAATGTGGTGCTGGCAGGACCGGATATCGTTTCCAGAGGCTTTGTATATGTAAGAGAGTCAGAAGACCTTATGGATCATGCAAGAGAAGTGGTGGAGCTGGCTCTTGACGGATGTCTGGATAAAGGTATCACAGACTGGAGCAAGATTAAGGCAGCAGTGAAGGATGCACTCAGCGACTACGTATGGAAACGTACCAAGAGAAGTCCGATGATCCTGCCTATTATCATGGAGGCATAAGCAGAGGCGCGATGAACGAGATAAAAGACTGTATAGATGCACTTCTTGCAGCTGTACAGAACAGTGAAGAATATCAGGAATTTGAGAAATACAGAGATCTTCTGAAGGAGAACCCGGAGCTTATGGACCGTGTGAATACATTCAGAGGAAACAATTTCAGACTACAGAATGAAGCAAACAGAGATGAGCTGTTCCGGGGAACGGAGCAGCTCAACAGAGAATCCAGGAGCTGCGCAGAGATCCCTTTGTAAACGCATTTCTTGATGCTGAGCTTACTTTTGTAAAACTTATGCAGAAGATATGCAGGACACTTACAGAGGGAATCGATCT
>VOFI01003748.1_pt1 | contig 23886 bp, 35 predicted proteins | sample 5384131 | NCBI WGS metagenome assembly VOFI01 (sample SAMN12384728, study PRJNA508395) | human gut metagenome | isolation source: healthy gut H | host: Homo sapiens | reverse complement strand
TGGCCGTAGTATACATCGCAGTGCTCCATTTTAAAGAACATGGATCATTCTCCTTCCATACCGATCTTGTAACGGTCGCCAAGGTATGCCCGGATGACTTCGGGGTCGTTCTGGATCTCGGTGGGCGTGCCCTCCGCGATCTTGGCGCCGTGGTTGATGACCGTGATGACGTGGCTGATGTTCATGATGATATCCATGTTGTGCTCGATGAGCAGGATATCCTTGCCGGACTCATAGACCTTCTTGATAATGGCCACGAATTCGGCGCGTTCGTTCGGGTTCAGGCCCGCAGCCGGCTCATCGAGGAGGATGAGGGTCGGATCGATCATCAGCGTGCGCGCCAGCTCCGTCATCTTCTGGCGGCCGTAGGGCAGGTTGCCGACGGTACGGTCGGCGTACTGCTCGATACCGATGAAGCGCATGATCTCCATCGCCTTCTCGCGCAGCTCATCCTCCTCGCGCTTCGTTTTGAACGGGTCGACGAGGAAACGGGCGAAGTTCATCTTCGCATGGAGCTGGCCGCCGACCATGACGTTTTCCAGCGCGGTCATGGAGCGGAACAGCTTCAGGTTCTGATACGTTCTGCCCATGCCGGCCGCGGCGATCTTATGCATCTTCCAGCCGGTGATGTCTTTGTCGTTAAAATAGATCTTGCCGGAGGTCACCGGGAAGGAACCGTTGATCATATTGATCGAGGTCGACTTGCCGGAGCCGTTGGGGCCGATGAGCGCGTGGATCTCGCGCTCCTTGACCTCAAAGGAGAGGTCGTTGACTGCAACCAGGCCGCCGAAGCGCTTGGTCACATGCTCCAATCTCAGTACGGACATGGATCAGCCCTCCTTCTGCGTTTTCTTCCGGCCGGCGAAGAAGGCGGCAGCCTTTTTGAGCTGGGAGAACAGGTGAGACAGGCCGAGCGGATACACCAGCAGGAGCAGCAGCGCGATGCCGTAGAACACGAGCTGATAGTAGTCGCCCATGAAGCGCAGCAGCTCGGGCAGGATCGTGACGAGGATGGCGCCGATGATCATGCCGGAGGTCGAGCCGATGCCGCCCAGCATCAGCATGACAACGAACTTCGTGCCGTTATCGGTGGTGAAGGTCGTCGGAGCAACGTACTGCATGACCCAGGTGTAGAACACGCCGGCCAGACAGCCGAGGATCGTGGCGATGAGGAAGGCCATGAGCTTGAGCTTCGTCACGCTCAGGCCGACGGACTCGACTGCCTCGGGGTTATCGCGGACAGCCTTGAGCGCGCGCGGCCGTACTTGGACTTCGTCAGGCGCACGGAGAAGATAATCAGCAGGATCGCAATGACCAGAATGAAATAGTACAGCTGCGCCTGCGTCTCAAAAACAATACCGAAAATATTCGGCTTTGCAATGTCCTTGACGCCCATAGCGCCGCCGGTCAGCCACTGCATGCTGTTGGCCAGCAGTAGACGATCTGTGCAACGGACATGGTAGTCAGGGACAGGAAGATGCCGCTGACGCGGAGACTCGGGTAGCCGAGCATGAAGCCGACGAGAACGGCGACGACCAGAGCGGCCAGCAGACCGATGAGGTTCGTCGAGCCGGTCGCCTGCGAGATCAGGGCCGACGTAGGAGCCGAGGGGCTACGAGGGCGATGGTGCCGAGGTTCGTCTGGCCCGCCAGACCCATGACCACGTTCAGGCCGAGAACGGCGACGAGGTTGATGAGCGTCTGGCTGAAAAAGCTGGATGTAATAGTTCGTGGAGTAGATCATGGGCAGGACGACAGCCACAACCAGCATGATCACGGGCAGGATCAGGGAAGTTACCGAAATCTTTTGCGTTTCATTTCCATTACCCTTTCCCATCAGACTTTGTGGCGCATGAAGCCGCCCGGACGGATCAGCAGCACGACGATCCAGGAACACGAAGGCAACGATGTCCTTGTAGACCGTGGGGATGACCAGAATGGCCAGGGCCTCGACCACGCCGATGAGAAGGCCGCCGAGGATCGTGCCGGGGATGTAGCCGAAGCCGCCGACGATACCGGCCGCCCAGCCCTTCAGGCCGATCATGTTGGACATGGTCAGGCTGATGGTGAACAGCGGGATGGTCAGGACGCCGATGATACCGCAGATGACGCAGCTCAGGCCGGTCGTAATATTGATGCTGCGGTCGATGTCGATGCCCATGATGGCCGCGGCCGTCTTGTTCTGCGCAACGCAGCGCATGGCCTTGCCGGGCTTCGTGAGCTTCAGGAACATCTGAAGCGCGATGATCAGAAGGATGGCCACAACGATGATATATCCATACGCCTTGGCAAAGACGAAATCGCCGATTTTGATTACGCCGGTCAGGAAGCCGGGAATCGTGAAGGAGTAGGGACCGTAGATCAGACGCAGGGCCTCGGAAATGACCTTGGCAAAAATCTGGGTGCCCACAATGGAATACATGGTCAGCGGCATATTGCGCAGGGGGTTGAAGATGGTGGCGGAGATCAGACAGCCGAGCACGAACATCACGAGGAGCGTGCAGAGGATGCTCAGCCAGATGGGCCAGCCGAGGCCGACAACGAAGGTCCCGCCAAAAACGAAGGCGGCAGTGGTGATCAGCATATTATGTGCAACGTTCAGCAGGCCGGAGGACTGCCAGACCAGCGTATATTCCACGCCGACCAGAGCGTACACGAAGCCGAGGGCAACACCTGTGATCAGCAGCTGCAGGATAGTTTCAAGCATTGCTTTCCTCCCTTTCTTGCTAATGTAAAAAAAGGCCGTCCAACCAGTTTATCCAGTTGGACGGCCTTGGAAGAGTCTAAAAACCTATTTCGTTTCGATTATTCCGCGGGACCGTGGTGTACATCACAGGAACATTGTCCTTGATGACTGCGACGGTAGCGGAGTGGATGACAGGTTGTTCTCGTCGCAGGTAGCAACGCCCTGGGCATCCGGAAATCCTTCGTCTCGGCGACGGCGTCGCGGATGGCCTGGCGGTCAGCGCTGCCCGCACGCTCGATGGCGTCGAACACAAGCTTGAAGGTGCTGTAGACGTCGGCGACGTAGAGCTCAGCCTTCTGGCCTTCGCCGTAGTCGCTGGCATACTTGTCGCAGAACGCGGTGACCTCGGGATCATCGGAGTTGCCGACGAAGTCGGTCACGGAGTACCAGCCTCGACCCACTCCGGCTCGCACAGATCGCGGACCTGATCCATGGTGATAGCCGGGAAGCAACGGTCGGGACCCGGAAGCCCAGCTCGTATGCCTGACGCGGAGAGGACGTACTCAGCGTCGCTGGCCCAGACGACCATGCACTCAGCGCCCTTGCTCTTCAGATCGCGGATCTGACCGGTGACGTCGGTGTCGCCGATGTTGATGGCTTCGGGATAGACAGCCATGCCGGCATCCTTGCAGGCGGCTTCGATGACTTCCATAGCGCCGGTGCCGAACTCGTTGTTCGTGTACAGATACCGACGGGACTTTTGACCTTGAACTCATCGATGATGAGCTTCGCGGGCGCAGGAGGCCATCAGGTTGTCGCGTTTGCACGGACGAGGAAGCAGTACTTCGTTGTCCAGCTCAAGGAGCTTGGGGTTGGTGCCGAGGCCGAAGAAGGGGATCTTCGCATCCTTGTAAACGCCTTCAGCGGCGAGGATCATGCCGGAGTTCCACGGGCCAACGACTGCGGAGATCTTGTCGTTGCCGGCGAAGATGTTCGCGACGTTAACGGCCATGGCGTTGTCGGTGGCGTCGTCCTGGATGACGAGCTCGACCTTGCGGCCGCCGAGGAGGCCGCCGGCCGCGTTGACTTCCCCGTCAACGGCCATCTGCGCAGCCTTCACCATGCGGTCGCCGTTGGCAGCGTCAGCGCCGGTGATCTTGGCGCCAGGCCCGATGTAGATGGGCTCACCGGAGCCGGTATTGCTATCGCCGTTGCTGTCGGCGGTATTTTCGGTGTTGGTGGTATCATTGCCCTTTGTCTCGTCATTAGAACCGGCGCAGGCGACCAGGCCGGCGACCATTACGAGGACAAGCAGAAAGCGATCAGCTTTTTCATTGGTTGTTCTCCTTATAATAATAATTCTCTGTCGACCGAGATGCGGGACCAGTGCGTGGAAAGGGGTGGTGCTCCGCCGTGGGAGGCGGAGCACCGGAGGAAGAATCGCTTTTGTGAGGATGAATTACTTCATGTCGGCAAGGATCTTCTCGATCTTGCGCTTGTTGGCCTCGTCGAGCTCGCCGAGGGGCTTGCGGGCAGGCCGACATAGTCGAGGCCCTGAGCCTGCAGCGTGTACTTGCAGATCTCCTGCCAGTGAGGCACGCCGTTGACCTTTGTCATAGAAGAAGTAGTTGATGTACGGCTGGATGTTGTCATGCGCAGCGCGGGCAGCCTTGACGTTGCCAGCGAAGCAGGCATCCTGCAGAGCGCGGCACTGCTTCGGCAGGACCGCCGGGAAGCCGGACAGCCAGCCATCGGCGCCGCAGAGCAGGCCTTCCATTGCGCAGTAGTCATGGCCATAGAAGACGGTCAGCTTGTCGCCGCAGGCGAACTTCAGCTCATGGACGCGGTTGGGATCGCCATGGGCAGCCTTGATGCACTGGATGGTGCCGTCGTCGACGAGGACTTGACTTCCTCGGTGTTCAGCTCATAGCCGGCGAACCAGGGGTTGTTGTAGACCATGATGTCGATGTCCAGAGCAGCGCGGATGTCGCGGAAGTGCTGGAGAACAGCCTTCTTATGCGGGTTGAGATAGAAGGGCAGGATAACCATGACACAGTCAGCACCGTGGTCCTGTGCGAACCTGCTCATCTTGATGGTATTCAGGGTATCGTATCTGCCTGTACCGCATACCAGAGGAACCCGACCAGCGAGGAAGCTGGAGACATGAGCGATGATCTCGCGCTGCTCTTCCATGTTCATGGAAATGTTCTCACCGGTGGAGCCGCAGATGGAGATGGTCTGTGCGCCGTTGTCGAGCAGCCAAGTCAGATACTTTTCCATGCCGGTCTTGTTGTAGGTCTGATCGGCATTCCAGATCGTCATGCTGGCCGGGCAAAGGCCGTAAGCTTTCTTTTGTGATCTTTCATTGTGTTTTCCTCCTTGAAATGATCCTTTCGGATTTTGGAACAAAAGTAATTATTTCCACCGGCTCATGCCGGACGTGGACCGGTTCAGGCGAAGCGCATCACGACGTAGATGCCGAGGGCCGCAACGAGGCCGCCGATGATCGCGCCGCGCAGCCACGGCGTCGGACGCTCGATGCGGCTGCGGATAAGGGTCGGCAGGCCGCCGCAGAGCACCAGCGCGGCCGCAAGGCCGAGGGAATTGAAATGCTCGCCGTCGTTGCCGAAGCGGAGGATGCAGTAGCCGCCGCCCGCTGCCAGAAGCAGACCAAGTGCAAGCTGCGCCAGGATGAAAATGCGTTCCGGCACGTTTGCGATGCGTTCGTTCAGCTTCGTCATGTTCCGTGCTCCCTTCGCTCTTTCTGACTGGATTATACACCGCTCGACACCGGTATGTCAACAGATTGTATGACAACAAAATCAATTTCGTAGAAATGTTCAAGAAATCTCGCCAGATTTTGTGCACTTCGCCCATATATTGTCTGACAATACGACATCATGCCGACTCCGCTCGGAGGCGTCTGCGCTTTCCTGCCCGCGCCGCCCCCCACCTGCCGGAGCAGAAAAAGCGCGCCGGAAGCACGCATTTTCTCCGATTCGGCCGATAAAAATGCAGTCTCAGAAAAGAGACTGCATTTTTTGTTGAAGTATCGATGGCGTGTTGTAGGGTGCGGCGTCCCCGACGCACCGTGTACAGCCCGCAAATTTGGGGCCGCTCCCGATGCATGCACCAGCCATTGTAGGGGAGCGGCGTGCCCCTCCCGGCACGGTACTGACGGCCAGTGCAGGCTGCCGATAAGACGGTGAACGCCAAAGGTTTGTCATTGCGAGGCCCCAAAGGGGCCGTGGCAATCTCGTGCGGCAGTTACGTTTTCGCCGAAGGTTCCCCCTGTGATCCAAACGGGTACTGCAGATTCCCACGTCGCTTCGCTCCTCGGAATGACAATTCGGGGGCGTTTACCATTTTAACGATACCGTGTACCAGCTGTTAGCGCCTACCGGGCCCTCACAACCCGCAAGGGGGGCACGCCGCATCCGTAAGGCGGCAAAGCCGCCAACGGATGCACAGTGACCGCCGCTGCAGACGCAATTGGTTTGTACGTTTATCGATGGCCTGTACCGGTCGGCGGCATTGCGCCGGGCCCGGCTGTCCCCTCCCACAAGGCGTGTGCGTTTGCCCGGCAGTTGGTACAAATCGGCAGTGCCTCCCCGAGATTGCCACGGCCCCTGTGGGCCTCTCCGGGAGCCAGCGGGGGCACAAAACCGCCGCAGAGGAGCTCTCCCCTGCGGCGGCAGTTATTCCGGAAAATCAGATGCGGGCAACGCCGGAGGCCTTTGGCAGCCTCGGCGACGGCAGCGGCGACAGCCTTGCCGACACGCGGGTCAAATGCCTTCAGGAATGATATAGTCGGCACTCAGCTCCTCGTCGGAGATCAGGTCGGCAAGAGCCTTGGCGGCGGCCATTTTCATCTCCTCGTTGATGTCGCTGGCCCGGACGTCGAACGCACCGCGGAACATGCCGGGGAAGGCGAGAACGTTGTTGATCTGGTTCGGATAGTCGCTGCGGCCGGTGGAAACGACGGCAGCGCCGCCGCCTTTGCCTCGTCCGGGAAAATTTCCGGCGTCGGGTTCGCGCAGGCGAAGATGATCGCCTTCTCGTTCATGGTCTGGACCATTTCCTTCGTGACCATGCCAGGAGCGGAAACGCCGATGAACACGTCAGCGCCCTTTGAGCTGCTCGGACAGCGGGCCGGCCTTCTTTTCAGGTTCGTGACCTCCGCCATCTCTTCTTTGATCCAGTTGAGGCCGTCGCGGCCGGCATAGATAGCGCCCTTTCGATCGCACATTGTGACATTCTGGAAGCCTGCGGAAAGAAGCAGCTTCACGATCGAAATCGCCGCCGCGCCCTGCGCCGGAGGTCACAACCTTCACGTCCTCTTTCTTCTTGCCGACGACCTTCAGCGCGTTCGTCAGGCCGGCGAGGGGTGATGACAGCGGTGCCGTGCTGATCGTCATGGAAGATGGGATGTCGCACTTTTCCTTCAGCTTGCGCTCGATCTCAAAGCAGCGCGGAGCCGCGATATCCTCGAGGTTAATGCCGCCGAAGCTGCCGGAGATGTTGTAAACGGTCTCGACGAACTCGTCGACGTTCTTCGTCTTCACGCAGAGGGGAAGGCGTCAACGCCGCCGAATGCCTTGAAGAGGACGCACTTGCCCTCCATCACCGGCATACTGGCCTCCGGGCCGATGTCGCCCAGACCGAGGACGGCAGTACCGTCGGTGATGACGGCGCACAGGTTGTGGCGGCGGGTCAGCTCATAGGACTTGTCGATGTCCTTCTGGATCTCCAGACAGGGCTGTGCAACGCCGGGGGTGTAGGCCAGGCTCAGGTCGTCCTTCGTCGAGACCGGGACGGTAGCGACGACTTCGATCTGCCCTTCCACTGCTCGTGGAGCTTCAGAGACTCTTTTGCGTAATCCATGATAAACTTCTCCTTTTTCTTTTTGATCAGTCTATAAATTTCATACAGGCTATATTGCTTTTCGCTTTCCGAAGCGATGGATCGGCGGAAAGGCTCCGTCATCCGCCGCCGGGGATTGACGCAGAGGGATTATAAAAAAGACGCTTTGTGCCAATGCCACCATGATCGGCAGCGTCAGGACCGACAGCAGCGTGCTGATGGACACAAGGTTGGCCGCCGTCTCGCTGTCCTGCCGGAACAGGGTCGAGAACATCGTCGTGGCGGCGGCGGCGGGGGGGGCCGCGATATCCACGATGCAGGCCGCCAGCAGCATGCCGTCCAGCCGGAAGGCCTTCTGCAGCAGGAACATCAGCCCGATGCCGCACAGCGGGATGACGGCAAGACGCAGGGCAATGGTGATGTAGTAATTCGCGTGCTTCCAGATGGTGCGCAGGTCGGCCTTCGAGATAGTAGCCGCTGATGACCATGGGAACGGGCACGTTCAGGGCGCTGAAATAGTGGATGGGCTGCAGGATGATCGCCGGCAGCTCAATGGAGCGCACAAAGATCACGATGCCGGTCAGCACGGCGGGATGCCGGGGTTCAGCAGCAGCTTTTTGAACGAGATCTGCCTGCGGTCGCCGCTCATGAGCACGAGGCCGAAGGACCACGCCACGAGGTTATACACGCCGATCCACGTTGCCCCGTAGAACACGCCGTCCGCGCCGAACAGGACCTGCTGCAGCGGCAGGCCCATGTAGCCGCAGTTGGCAAACACGGTGCCGTAGCGCAGAACGCGGCGGGTCGGCTCCCTTACCGCCGCGGATGCAGACATAGGCAAACGCGGCATACAGCGCGTGCGCTGCAAAGGCCAGCAGGGCAACGATGCCCATGGCGCGCAGCATGGCGCTGTCAAACTGGCGGCAGAACGACTCGACGATGGCGCAGGGACCGACGATCTTCAGCGCAAAGGCCGAAAGGTGGGAAATGCTCTGGTCGTTGAAAATGCGGATCTTTCCGCACAGGAATCCGACAGCCAGCAGGACAACAAGGATGAGGACCTGCTCGCCAGTCGACAGGATATTGCCCAGCATAGAATCCCTTCTCTCTGCAAGATGGTCTCATCATAGCAGAGAATTGGGATGATGTCAACGGTGAAATTGTATGTCAACTGATTGTATGACAACAAAATCATTGACAACCCGTGGAATTTCTGATAGGATGTTTTTGTGGGAACTGACAAAAATTTGTCTGATGTCTCCCCTGATACTGATTCTGATTAAAACATTTAATCAGGAATCCCGTGTGCGCACACTCGCATCGTGCTGACGCACACTCGCATCGCATCGTGCTGACGCACGCTGCGCCGTCTCATGCAGAATCTGACGCGCCAGCGCCTCCATGATGCGGCGGTGTGGCTCGACCACGTTCGAAGAATGGCAAACGAATTCAGCCGGTTTGAACTGCTTGTAAAGACGAGGAACGGGTTGTTTTTTCAGATTCGTGGATGCTTGCCCAGTTCATTTTCCGTGGGCAGCTTTTCGCCGGGATTTCTGCCCGGCTCCTGAATGTAGCTTCGGATGCTTTCGATCACCTTGTCGGTGGTTGACATCTTGTCGATAGGGATCATCATAATCTCCCGCTCCTCTCTCGTTTGCCAGCTCTCGCAGTTAACTGCACATTACTTGACATTTTGCATTGCATAATGTTCTAGGTACTTCTGTAATCATATTAACGCATCAATTCAGAAATGTCAAGCGAATTTTATTCAAAACATGCGGCTCCGCCTCCCGGGCAGGACCTACAAAAGCTTCAGGAGGGCTTCAGATCATGACAAATCAGACCGGCTATATCGTTTACGCGACGGACAGCGTCGGCACCGCACTCGGCGAGATCGAGCCGGGCGCGATCCGCCTGCTCGGCGAGCCCGGCAGCGGGCGCGTCACAGCCATTGAGCACATCCCCTTCGGCCATAAATTTGCGCTGCGTGCGCTGCACGCCGGAGACCCGTGATCAAATACGGCGCGCGCATCGGCACGGCCACGCAGGATATCGCGCCCGGTGAGCATGTGCATCTGCACAACATGCGCAGCGACTTCGACGAGCGCGCCTCAACGCTGGACGCCGAGACGGCCCCTGCCGGAGGACGTCGTCTATGAACTGTACTGAGAGGAGGAAAACGCCATGGAAGCAAAAACCGATCTGCCAGGCCTGGCTCCGCACGGACGGCGGCAAGGGCATCCGCAACAAGGTCCTCGTGCTCTACACCGTGGAGTGCAGCAAGCACGTCGCAGAGTCCATCGCGGCGCATTTTCAGGCGCAGCACAGGGACGTCGATGTCACCGGCTCGCTCGCATGTCTGGACAATCAGGCCGTCGTGCAGCGCATGCTGGCCTACTGCGTCCATCCGAATGTCGGCGCCGTGCTCATCGTCGGCCACGGCTGCGAATATATCGAGCCGGACCGCATCCGCGACTTCGCGCGGGCCCACGGCCGCCCGGCCGAGGCGTTTTACCTGCAGAAGGTCGGCGGCACGGAGGCGGGCATCGCGCTCGGCTGCAGGCTCGTCGGCGAGATGCTGGAAAAGATCGAGGCAGGCCCCGTGCGCCGATGTACGCGCATGAGCTGATCATCGGCGCAAAGTGCGGCGGCTCGGACTTCACGTCCGGCATCGCCGGAAACGCCGTCATCGGCAAATTCTTTGAAAATCTGACCGCCGCGGGCGGCACGGCCATGATGGAGGAGGTTGCCGAGGCCGTCGGTCTGCGCGGCCATCTGGTCTCCCGCGCCGTGAACGAGGACGTCGCCCGCGACGTCGGCCTGACCTATGACAAGACCATGGAGTTCTGCCGCAGGCTCGGCCGCTACTCCATTTCGCCGGGCAACTTTGTCGGTGGCCTGACGACGATCGAGGAAAAAGCATGGGCGCCGTCGTGAAAATGGGCGGCTGTAAGATCGAGGGCGTTCTGAAGATCGCGCAGCGGCCGAAGCACCGGCTTCTGGCTGCTGGACGTCATCCCGGACGACAAGCCCGAGCCAGCCTTCTTCTTCGGCGGCGACGCGACCGGCCTTCTGGACCAGATCGCCTGCGGCTGCCACCTCGTTCTGTTTAACACGGGCCGCGGCCACGTCGGCGGCACGCCCGTCGCGCCCATCCTGAAGCTCACCGGCAATCAGGAGACGTTCGACATGCTCAGCCACGACATCGACTTCTGCGCGGGCAGCGTGCTGACCGGCGCGGGAGACGAAGGCCGAGGCCGCCGAGCGCCTGTGGGGCCTCATCCGGCGCATCTGCAATGGAGAACAGGTGCACGCCGAGCGCGTCGGCCACCGCCAGGGTACCCTGTTCTTCAACTATCAGGACCCCCGCCGCGTCGTCCCGTGCCGGTATTGATCAGGCTCTCTCCCAGCCGGTAAAGTAGCCGTCCGCGCCGAAGACCGGGCGCAGCGCCACGCCGTCTGTGCGGAGCCACGGCATTGCGGCCGTGTCTGCCAGCAGGCGCTCCGTCACATAGAACGTCTGCACATGGTTCGTGTCGCGGATCCACATGGCGCGGTAGCCGCTTGCCGCATTCGCGCCCGTGATGGTATGCAGGGCAAAGCGGATGGCAAGGTCATCGTTCTCCATGACGATCGGGATACGGAAGCCATTGATATCGCGTGAGGTCAGGGAGTTGGGATAGGTCTGCTCCATATCGACCTTGTCAAACAGGCGGCGCGTCGTCACATCGGCATTGCCCATGCCCGTGGCATTGTGGTGCGCCTCGTCCGTCAGATCGCGTGCAACGATGCGCTCGGCAAACGGCCGGGAAATGCCGTTCTGTGCGGAGCGGCCGGTGACGTTCGGGTCCATGCCCGCGCCGCTGATATTCTTGCCGATCCAGTCGACGATCAGAAGATCGAGTTTTTCATACGGAATTCCGAAGAGCTGCGCCGCCGCATCCGGCAGCAGCTCTTTTTCCGTCTCCAGAATTTTGTCCGGAGCGACGGCGACGACGCGATACGTCTCGTGATAGCCGTTTTCCATGGAGGCCATACCGCAGAGGATATTCGTGTTGGCGATGATCTCCAGACCGATCTCCACAATGTTCTGCGACATGCTCGGGAAGCCCTCGGCATGGCAGATGTCCGCGCCGAACTGCTTGCCCATGCCGATGACGATCATCTTGAGGATGCCGCTCTGGATGGGGGCCGCGGATGTCCGTGTGTGGGGCTTGATGCGGCCGATGGGAATGATCCAGTCCGCCTCCGCCGCATAGCGGTCGATCTGCGCCGGGAAGCCGTGCGGCTTCGTAACGCCGACCTGTACCGTCTCCATGCTCGAGCGGATGGGCGCGCCGGTATATTCTCGGTAATGCCGAAATCGGCGAGAATTTTCTTCTGTCCCTCGGCCTGCGCGCCTGCGTGGCTGCCCATGGCCGGGATGATGAACGGCTCTGCGCCGTGCTCGCGCACGACCTCACAGACCGTGCGGACAATGAGCGCGATGTTGGCGATCTCGCGTGAGCCCGCCGCGATGCAGACGCTCTGGCCGGGCTTCAGCTGCTCCAGTGTGCCGCTCTCCTGCATCACGCGCCGCGTCTCTGCCGCAACGTCCTCGAGCTTCGGCGCGGAGCGCGTATTCTCGACGCGGTAGAAATTCGGCACACGATCGTGCTGGAGCAGGGCTTCAAAATGCTCATGCCTGCGGGCCTGCCTTTTCGATCAGGTATTCCGCGGGATCGATGCCGAGGTCCCTGGCAGATCTTGACGATCTCGTCATAGGTCTTGTCATTGACCTTCACGCCCTCCTCCGCCACGCGCGCCATGTGGGCATAGGCCTTATCGCCGTGCGTGTAGATGCGGGTCTGGCCGTCGGCCAGCGCAGAATTGCGGATGTCCTCGAGGTACTGGCTGAAGCGCTTTTCCATCTGCTCCTTGTCGCCGAAAATGGAATAATCGACGGCCATGAAGAAATGGCAGACCTTGTCGACATTCGGCACAACGCGGACCTCGTTGCTCGTGCGGCCGCCGGACAGGATGCCGCAGAACAGCTCGACGAGCAGGCTCAGGCCGTAGCCCTTGTGGCCACTGTTCGTCTCGCCCTCGCCGCCGACGGGGAAAATGCCGCCGAGGGACTTCGTAGCGCGGATGCGCAGGAAATCGTTCGGGTCATAGCTGGGAGAGCCGTCCGAATTCATGAGCCAATCTCCGGGCAGGGTCTTGCCCGCCTTGGCGTAGACCTCCATCTTTCCGGCAGGTACCACGCTCGTGGCCATGTCAAGATGGAACGGATGCGGCGTGCCCGGCATGGAGACGGCGATGGGGTTCGTGCCCATCATCGGCTGCTTGCCGAACGTCGGCACGACGAGGGCCTCGGTGTTCGTCATGGAGATGCCCAGCAGGCCCTGATCGGCAGCCATCTTGGCATAATAACCGGCGATGCCGTAGTGGTTGGAGTCGCGGACGACAACAATGCCGACGCCGGCCTTTTTGCCTTGTCAATGGCCATCTGCATGGCGGCGACAGAGACGGGCTGGCCGATGGCATCATGCGCGTCGATCACGGCGGAGACGGGCGTTTCGCGGACGATCTCACTCTTCGCGCCGCGCTTGATGCGGCCGATCTCCAGAGAATGCGTATAAAGCTTCATGCGCTGCACGCCGTGGGGACTCGATGCCCATGCGGTCAGATGCCAGCAGCACGTTGGCAATGTCCTCACAGTCGGAGCGGCTGTAGCCATTGCGGGTAAAAACTTCCACGGTCAGGTCCCAGAGACGCTGATCATCAAAATAACGGTATCCCATAGTTGATTCCTCCTGTATTTAGCCGCCGAGATAGGTCTCGCGGATCACGTCGCTCTGAATCAGTTCACTGCTCTTGCCCGAGTGGGCGATGCGGCCGTTTTCCAGCACATAGCAGCGATTGGAGATTGAAAGCGCCATATAGGCGTTCTGCTCGACAAGGATGACGGGCAGCTTTTTCACCGTGTTGATATTATGGATGACGTCAAACACATCGTCGACGATGACGGGGGCCAGACCAAGGGACGGCTCGTCAAGCATGACCATGGACGGGTCACTCATCAGGCCGCGCGCAATGGCCAGCATCTGCTGCTCGCCGCCGGACATGGAACCAGCCTTCTGCTTTTAGGCGCTCCTTCAGTCGCGGGAACATGGTGTACATTTCCTCGAGCTTCTCGTTCATCTGCGCAGCCGTGTAGGAGCGGCAGTATGCGCCCATTTCCAGATTTTCCAGAACGGTCATGTTCGGGAAGACCTCGCGGCCCTCTGGAACATAGGCAATGCCCGCCTTGCAGATCTTGTGCGCATGCATGCGGTTGAGCTTTTTCCCGTCGAACGTCACCTCGCCGCGGCCCATGTGGACCAGGCCCATGATGGTCTTCATCATCGTGGACTTGCCCGCGCCGTTTGCGCCGATGACGGAGACGATCTCGCCGGGGTAGACATCGACGTTAATGTCATAGAGCACCTGCACCTTATCATAGTAGGAGCAGACGTTTTTCAGGCTTAAAATCGGTTCCATACTCATTCCTCCGTGCGGAAGCGGTCGCCCAGATAGGCCTTGACGACCTGCGGGTCATGCTGGATCTCCTCCGGTGTGCCCTCGGCGATCTTGCAGCCGAAGTTCAGCACCGTGATGCGATGGCTCAGGTTCATGACGACGTCCATGTTGTGCTCGATGAGGAACAGATCGATGCCGCTGTCATAGACCTTGCGCAGGATATCCACAAACTCGCGGCGCTCACTCGGGTTCAGGCCCGCGGCGGGCCTCGTCGAGCAGGATGAGCTGCGGCGTCGTCATCAGCGCGCGGCCAAGCTCGCAGACCTTCTGGCGGCCATAGGCCAGATTGTCGACGGTCTCGTTGCGCAGATGATACATGCCGATGGAGTCGAGCACCTCGCACGCCTTCTCGCGCAGGACGCGTTCCTCGCGGTGGCTGCCGCGCAGGTCGACGATGAAGCGGGAGCATGTTGTGGGAAACATCCTTCTGGCCGCCCATCATGACGTTCTCCAGCACCGTCATGGAGGAAAACAGCTTGATATTCTGGAACGTGCGGCCGACGCCCGCCTTGACGGTCTCAAAGGTCGGCTTGCCGGTCAACAGCGTATCGCGGAACCAGATCTGGCCGGACGTGGGCGGAATGACAGAGTTGATGAGGTTCAGCGTCGTGGTCTTGCCGGAGCCGTTCGGGCCGATGAGGGCGTGGATTTTGCGCTCCTGCACGTCAATGGAGAGGTCATTGACCGCAACAAGGCCCTCGAAGCGCTTGACGAGATGCTCAATTCTTAATGTGGTCGCCATCCGCCGTACCTCCCTTCTCCATAGCCGGTGCGCCGACGCCCCTGCGGGCGCGCAGCCTGTTCCACTTTTCGCGGATCGGAGCCGCCAGCGAGACGATGCCCTTCGGCAGGAAGAGCGCGCACAGCAGAACGGCCGTGTAATAGACGAAATAATAGTACTTGCCAAAAACGGAGCAGCTCCGGCAGCAGCGTGATGATCACGGCGCCGATGACGTTGCCGAACACCGAGCCGATGCCGCCGACCATGAGCATGATGACGAAGTTCGTGGACAGGTCCACCGTAAAGGACTCGGGGTTGATGTAGCCGATGAGGTGGGCATAGAGTGCACCCGCGAAGCTGCCGAGCATGGCGGCCAGCGTAAAGGCGCGGATCTTCACCTTCGCAACGTCAATACCGCAGGATTCCACGGCGTCAATGTTGTCGCGCACGGCCTTGAACTCGCGGCCCCACTTGGAATTGACGATACGCCAGGCAAACCAGACTACCAGAATTGCCACGATGAGCACCATATAGTAATACGAATCGTGCCCTCGATCCGATAGCCGAAGGGAATTGTAGCGCTCGATGCCGCGCGATGCCAGCGCCGCCGCCGTCACGCCGGTTCATGTTGTTCAGGGAGCATGCGGATGATCTCCGTGAAGGCGATGGTCGTCAGGGGAGAGATACACACCGCGCAGGCGCAGGCTCGGATAGCCGAGCGCCTGCCGATGAGCCAGCCGACGCACAGCGCCGCCACAAGGCCGAGCCACGGAGAAACGCCGAGCTTCACATTCAGCAGACCGGAAACGTAGGCGCCCATGGCGAACATACCGGCGGTGCCAAGGTTCATCTGGCCGGTCAGCCCGGTGATGAAGTTCAGGCCGCAGACCGCGATCAGATAGATTAGGATCTGACAGGCGATGGTCATATAGTATTCATTCCGGATCATCTGCGGCAGCAGGGCTGCGATCACGGCAGCGATCAGCAGCGGCAGCAGCCGGAAGATCAGCTTTTGTTCCTTTTTTTCATGCGGCAGCCCCCTTACTTATTTTTCTTCCCGAGGAGGCCTGCGGGCGGAACAGCAGGAACGCAACCAGAAGAACAAAGGCCACAACATCCTTATAGACCGACGGCAGGATCATGGAGGCGACATTCTCGACGATGCCGAGCACAAGGCCGCCCGCGATACAGCCGGGCATGTAGCCGAAGCCGCCCAGAACGCCCGCTGCAAAGCCCTTCAGGCCGATCATATTGGACATGGTGGAGCTGACATTGTACAGCGGCACAACCAGGATGCCGATGCAGCAGCAGATCACGGTACTGATGGCGATGGTGATCGCCATATTGCGGTTGACGTCGATGCCGACGATCGAGGCCGCCGTGCGGTTCTGCGCCACGCAGCGCATGGCCTTGCCGGGCTTGGTCTTCTGCAGGTAGAACTGCAGCAGTGCAACGATGACGATCGCGGCGATGATGAGAAACAGGTTGGATTTTGAGATAACGGCATTGCCGATCTGGTAGGTGCCGGACATGAAGTCCGGGATCGTAAAGGCGTTGCCGCCCCAGATCAGGCAGGCAATGCGGCAGATTGCCGGTAGTCCGCCGTTCCGCGCTCCACAAACGTCGTCATCCGGCAGCGCTCCTGCAAAGGCGCTCCACGTCGATATCCGTCGCTGTAAATCCCTCCTCCTGAACAGCCTGCTTTCCGCAAGCATCGTGCCGTCTTCTGCAATCAAGCTGTGCCTGGAGAATACCATATCCGTCGTGATTCCCCTTCCCCCGCACTCGCATACAGGTAAGCGCAAACCAACCGCGCCGACTGTGTGGAAACCAGCCATCCGCCGGGTACGCCTGCTTGCCGATCGTTTCATCGCTGCCGAGGGTTGACCACTACCGTCCTGCCGGCAAGCGCATGCCGGGTAGATGGGCTGTCCGGCACCCACAGATCCTCGCCAGATTTCTACGGCAAAGACCGAAAATCCCTCTGTTCCTCACAGGCAAATAAAAAGCTTTGTCCCAAAGGGGATCTCCCTTCCGCCGAGCAAAAATCGTGCCGTTTTCATCCTCTGCCTGGAAATGGCGTTTTCAAAATTCCCCCATAGTTCGGCAGATGCTGCTTCGGGACGATCATTTCCCCTTCATAAAGCACCGGGCTTATAAAGCTGATGCCCGCCGCATCGGCAGGCCTACCACTGCGACGATGCCTTTTCCGCCGCGATTTCCAGCAGGGAGCGCTCCGCCGCATCCTGTAACGCTCTTTGCGAAAAAAGGTCGCCGCAGGTATAAGCGGTAATGCACAACTCCGGAAAGCCGATAAGCCGCACCCCGTCGTCCGCTGCCGCCCGCAGCATGGCGAATCAACTGCTCCGTGTTGTATTTGCAATCCGCAACCCGTAGCGCCGGCGTCCCCCCGCGACACGGATAAACCCGTAATCCATTCCATCACGCTTCTCTTTTTTCATATTCAGCACCGGCTGCTTTTTACGGCCCTCCGTCTGCCCCGGGCCGCCCACCGGCGTATTTCCCCTTCCAGGCGCTTCCTTTCTGCGGCTAATTATACCCTATTCCGCGCCAAAACACAAGGCTTCATCCCGGCCCGGAAGGGTGATCTCGCCCGCATAGTCCGTTGCGAATATCTGCCGTACCGCCTCTACGGTTTCCGCCCTTCCCAGCGCCCACATCAGTTTTGTAACCGCTGCTTCCGTCGTCATATCCTGCCTTCAATTACACCGGCAGCATGCAACGTTTTCCCCCCACATCCCATAAAGGGAAATATCACTGCGGTCGTACAGGCATTGGCTGCACACGACCACGGCCACGCCGCGCTGCACCAACCGCCCAATCTCCTCCGCCAGATCCCGCCGTTGGACATGCAGCCCTCCGACGCCGAAGGTTTCCAGCACCAGCCCTCGGCAGCCCTCATCTGCGATAGGGCGCGGAAAATCGACAGGTCTGTCCCTGGAAAAGCTTCAGTAAAAAATGTTGCTGCAAAGGCTGGTATCCAGCGCCGTTTCCTGCGATGGGTTCCGGTCGTACTGCGCAAAGTCGTCAATGGCGACGCCGTCGCGTAAATCCGTCCCCGGTACGGGAAATTGACGCTGGCAAACGCATCCATTCCCCATAGAACGCACTTTGACCGCGCGGCGGCCAGCCGTCAGTTTGTAATGGAAGGCAATGTTGACGCCTGTTACACCATGCTCCACCGGCAAACGCCGTCGCCAGGTTCGCCCGGCCGTCGCTTAACGGGGGCTGAGGCGGGATCTGGGACCCGGTAAAGACGACCGGCTTGTGCAGGTTCCGCAGCATAAAGGTGACGGCCGCGCTGGTATAGGCCATCGTGTCGGTGCCGTGCGTAACAATCACCCCCCGTCATATTGAGGCAGCCCGTGATAAATTTCCTTCGCAATCAGCCGCCATTCTCAGGCTGGATGTTGGAACTGTCCAAATTGAGGATTTCTCTCTGAGTAACGGAAACCGCCTGCCGAACGGCCCAAGCGCCTTTACGAAGCGCTTCGGAACCCGGTTCCGGGGAAAGCCTGCCACTTCTCCCATGCGCGCTACGTCGTCCCGCCGGTTGAAAGCACCAGTACCTGTTTCATCGCCGTTCTCCTCCCAATGCTTCGTTTTCCCCTATTTTCCATGGGGCCATAAACCAAACCCACGGCGGAAAGAAATCGAAGGAAGCGCCATATCCATGATGATTGACGCATGTTTGCATCCAGTACTTGTCAAATCTATGGATGGACGCGCATCGGCGTTTGCAGGATATCAATCGCATATGACCTAGGGCGTCCACCATAGAAACAACATGCACAGCTTTGGAACGGCGACCTTACCCCGATGAGGGCCGTGGGCAATGTTCCGGAACTCCAATTCCATGGGCGTCTCATTCCTTGGAATCATCGCTCAAAAAGCATCTTGACGAACACGAAAAGATGCTTTTAAACACGACACCGTACCGGCGATAATATCGGCAGGATCAGCGAACAGGGGCTTTGCGGCAACTTTATCTGGGCGTAAAATCATCAGGCGCGGCAGCGCGCAGGGATGGCGCCGGGCTTCCCATAAAAATTTCCCGCTTTCCAATCCGCAATTTTCGGCAGTTAACTTTCAGAAGGGATCCCCGCGGCCTCACCGCCGCCCGAACCGGGAAAACGGGCGACGCCTCCCAGAGGCCGCCCCCTCGCGCATTTGCAGGATTCTGTTACCTCGCCAAAAAAGATGTACGTACAATTTTTCCGCACACAAGGAGGTAATCAAATGACAAACATTCCTGAAGTCAAGCTTGGCATCATCGCTGTCAGCCGCGACTGCTTTGTTATTTCGCTTTCCGAGCCGCAGGAAGGCAATTGTCGAAAGCGTCCAGGCAAAAGGCGGCTGCATTTATGAGGTCTCGCGCGCAGTGGAAAACAGATGCGATATGCTCGCAGCCGTGCAGGAGGCGAAAGACGCCGGCTGCAACGCGCTGGTCTCGTCCTCCTGGGGAATTTCGGCCCTGAAATCCCGGAAACCATGATCCCGAAATACTTTGGCGGGCCGGCTATGTATCTTGCGTCGGCGGAAGAACCCGACAACAACCTGATCGGCGGAAGAGGCGACGCCTACTGCAGGATGCTGGTGCTCCTATAATCTCGGTCTCCGTCACGCTAAAGCGTTTATCCCTGAGAACCCGGTCTGCACCGTGGAAGAGGCGGCGGGCCTGATCGCGGATTTTGTGCGATCGCGCGAATATCATCGGCCTGAGCTCCTTTAAAATCTTTACTTTCGGCCCGGCCGTACGACTTTCGCCTGCAATGCGCCGATCAAGCCGCTTTACGATCTTGGCGTCGAGTCCAGGAAAATTCCGAGCTCGACCTTCTGGTTTGGCCTCTTTCAAAGCGCACGCAGACGACCCAAAGAATTCCGGATGTCGCCAAAGATATGGCGGAGGAGCTCGGCGAAGGAACCAGTATCCGGTTCCCTGACCCGACTTGCGCAATATGAACTGACGCGCTGCTCGATTGGGCGGAAGAACAAGGGCGCCAACCAATACTTTGCGTTGCCAACAAGTGCTGGCCTTCCTTCCCGGAGCAATTCGGTTGAACCCTGCTATGTCAACAGCCGGTTGACAGCCGTGGAATCCCGGTCGCCTGGGGTTATTTGGCGCGTTGAGCGGAGCTATATCGGCATTTGCGTCACCGGCGACGCGGTCACGCTACTAGATATCAATAACACGGTGCCTGCCAACATGCTACAATGCGGAGATCAGGAAGCACATGCGCTGACGGATACGCCGCCGGGTTCCATTACGTAGCACGCCGTCATATAAAAGCCTGAATCAGGGCTGCAAACTGAATTACCAGTGAGTTATGAACGGCGGGAGGGCGGGCCAACTTCACCCGTGGAACACTGGAGGGGATATTATCCCCGAGCGCGTTATACCGCCAGGGGACGCCGGCGCCGCGGCCGCTTACATCGCGCAGGAAGGTGCCCGGTCGCCCCGCTCAGCTTCGAAGCGGGATCGGCGTCTTCGCCATCCCCGAAATGGAGCCGCTTCTACCGGCATGTCTTGGTGGAGAAGCGCTATCCGCCTACATGGCGCAGTTGCCTTTGCCATTGCTGGGGAAGGGCGCTGTTTTCGGCCACCAATATCTCGGTATCGGCGACGTTGCCAACCAGCCGAAAGGGATACTGTGCCCCTCCGAGAGAATCCTTTGCATAAATCGGAAGACAAACCAAAGCCGCCGGCCAACCGGCGGCTTCTCTTATGGAAGGCGGACCACGCGCCCGTCCGAAGGATCGCTCGGACGGGGCGTGATCATTCAACCGTTATCGGCGGGTACGGAGCGGCAAGCAAGCGATTACAGTTTTGCCCCTGAATCCCGCTTCAAAGCAGAACTGCTCATATTCCACGCACGGGCAGTAACCAGCACCGTACGGGTACCGCTCGGCAGCGCGATATGCGGGAAGGAATCCCCCTCACAGGATTTCTGCCACTATTGAACGCGCATTCACTCCCGTTTTCCAGCACGGTGCGCTGCTGGTATTGGCAAGATTGGCGATTTCAGGCAGAAGCGGTGAATTGGGTTCAACCGTGAACGAACAGTTTATGCGGCTTCGCCGTAAACAGGACCTCCTGAATCTCATACACATACGGCGGCACCGGAAGGGTCCGAATAGGCTGTCCCTGATTGCGATGGACATAAGCGCCGACCTTGTCAGGATTTCCAGCGATTATGCGGCGCCATGCCGTCTGCCATCGGGCCGATATTCAGCAACCGTTCCACCGCGGGCATTAATTTTCAACAACAAGCGGATCAAGCTTCTCCGGCTGCTTCCAGTGGTCGAATTTGCTGTAGCCCCAGGTGTCGTTGAGCGTCGCTGGGACCTCCCAATCTCCTGCAAACGGAGCGGAAAAGATGAAATTATCGCTGGTGGTCAGATATTCGCCCAGACCGTTTCAATTCGTCCGCTGACCAGGCAATTCGGCTGGAGCCGCTTGACCAGCTCCACCATTTCCCGGCTTTCCTCATAGGTTGTTCCCATCGGCGTATCGAACCAGATCAACGCAATATCGCCGTACTCAAAGCGTCAGAATCTCTTTGAGCTGCGGAAGGCATTTTCATCCAGGTAGCGCCGGTGATCGCTTTTGACTGTTGTCCTTTTTGGCCATATAGCCGTCGGGGTGATGCCAATCCTGCGCCTGGGAATAATACAGACCAAGCCGCATCCGTGCCGGTCGCAGGCCTCCTTCATCTCCCGCAGTGAGGCGGCCATAGGGCGTGTGCATGATATTATAGGGCGACACGGCGGAGTCGTGCAGCGCAAAAGCCGTCGTGGTGCTTGAGGTCAGGACGATATAATTCATCCCCAGGCCTTTGCCTTTGTCACAATCATTTCCGCGTCGAAACGGACGGGGTTAAACTGCGCCGCCAATTTTTCATATTCTTCAACCGGGATTATCCAGATCGTTCATAATCCACTGGCGATGTTTTCCGTCTTACGGCCCTGCATCCCCCACAAGAATTGCATAGAGGCCAAAGTGAATGAACAAACCGAATTTTTGCGTCTTTAAACCATTGCTGCTTCACGTATCCTTCATTTCCATACTCCTCTCCAACTGTGCTCTCAAAGCGCCAGCCGGTATCGGGTCCTATATCGGGCAGAGCTGTGTCCGGCCGCGCGCCTTCACGGGTGCCGGCCAGAGCAGGCCGTCTGTTGATCCAAGTTAAACAAAAAATAGCATGTTTTCTTTTTCCCGTCAACGAAAGGAACAAGCTAAGACAAAAACGTCCATATTACGACATAAAATGCCAGGCGCCTGCATCTTCCGTGGAGGTACGGGTTCCCGGCAAAAAAAACGGCTCCGGCGCTGTCCCGCGCCGGAGTTGAAAGCCTGCTTATTGAATGGTGTACCCGCCATCAATCAGCAGGTTATGCCCTGTAATCATCCCGGCCGCGCCGCTACACAAAAATGCAATTATGCCGGCGACCTCATCCGTCTCTGCAAAGCGTTCAGGATGGCATTTTTAAAATGCCTCTCCGACTTCCCCGGCCCAGGCCTTCTTGCCCAATGCCGTCAGCACTACGGTCGGCGATACGGCGTTCACCCGATCCCGTATTTCCCCCACTCGTACGCCATCACCTTGGTCATGGCAATAATTGCGCCTTTGAGGCACAATGGGCGACATGCTTATCAAGCGCGATCACACCGCCTGGGACGCCATATTGACGATGCATCCCGGCTTCCCCGCATCGATAAAGTATTTTCCCGCCGCCTGTGCCATCAGGAAAGAGGCCTTCGCTGACCGCCATCGTCCGGTCCCACATTTCCTCGCTCAGCGTCTCCGCACTGTCAAGCGCAACAATCCCCGCGCAGTTGACCAGGGATATCGATCCCGCCGAACTTTTGCACGGCCGTCCTCAAAAGTGCGCTGCGGCAGCTTTCTTCCAAAAGATTTCCGCAGACGAAAGCACAGTCGTCCCCAGCGCCTTGGCCGCATCCTCCCGTCTCCCGGGCTATATCCGCAATCAGCACCTTGGCGCCCTTTCGATAAAAAACGCTGCGGTGGCGTTCCTGATTCCGGCGACCGCGCCGCCTGTTATGACCGCGCTACCTTACCGTCCAGTGAAAAATCCGGATCCGCTCCATAATATTTCAGCATCTTATACACTCCCCTTCTAATTTTTCAAAAACAAAACAAGCTAGCCGCCTTACCGTTCCTCCAGCGCACTGAAGCCGCCCGCTTCCCGTGTCAGCGCCTCATGAATGACCGCCGCCACAGCCGTCCCGGATCAACGTGATGTCCACCTTTCCCGCGTCAGCAGGACGCTGGAAAACCGGGCCGAAGCCGCCAGCCGCGAACTGGCGGAACTCGCAGGAAGCGTCATGGAGCGGGTGATCGGCAGCCTGGCAAATGCAATCTGGTTTTCCGCGGTTAAAATTGACCGGGATCAAGGGAAGGCGCTATTTTTGTCCTGCCCAGAGGGAAGTATTGCGCTGGATCGCCGTCCGAGTTTCTCAGGCGCTGCGTGACCGGCTGGGAATCCGGCTCTTCCGGCATGACGCCTTTGCTATCCGGATGGAGGAACAGCCGAACCAGGCCGAAGTTCGGTTTTCCAAAAGCGGTCCCGCCGACGCTGCGGGAAAAGGTGGACATCACGTTGATCCGGGACGGCTGTGGCGGCGGTCGTTTCAATGAGAGCGCTGACACGGGAAGCGGAGCGGCATGTGCGCTGGAGGAACGGTAAGGCGGCTAGCTTGTTTTGTGATTAGAAGGAGTGTATAAGATGCTGAAAGTATTATGGAGCGGATCCGGATTTTTCACTGGACGGTAAGGTAGCAGCATAACAGGCAGCGCAGCCGGAATCAGGAACGCCACCGCAGCGTTTTTATCGAAAGGGCGCCAAAGGTGCTGATTGCGGACCATAGCCCGGGAGCGGAGGATGCGGCCAAGGCGCTGGGGGACGACTGTGCTTTCGTCTGCGGAAATCTTTTGGAAGAAAGCTGCCGCAGCGCAATTTTGAGACGGCCGTGCAAAAGTTCGGCGGGATCGATATCCTGGTCAACTGCG
>VOFI01003664.1_pt1 | contig 23920 bp, 26 predicted proteins | sample 5384131 | NCBI WGS metagenome assembly VOFI01 (sample SAMN12384728, study PRJNA508395) | human gut metagenome | isolation source: healthy gut H | host: Homo sapiens | reverse complement strand
ACGGAAGTCGTGAGTAAAAGACAAATCGCATTTCTGAATCGACGAAAAACCGTTGTCCATATTACTATCGCCAATGCGTTCGACTTTAATTTGCCTCGGCCATTTCCGATTTTCGGTAAAAAAAAGAGTATCTTCGTCATTCAATTATATACAGACAAACCGCATAAGAAAAGATGGACGAATGGTTGTCACGTACCCGGCTGCTGTTTGGCGATGAACCGATAAAGCGATTGCAAAATGCCCACGTCCTTGTCGTGGGGGTGGGTGGTGTAGGGGCTTATGCCGCCGAAATGGTCGTGCGAGCCGGTATAGGAGCTTTGACGATTATCCACGGAGACACCGTGTCCGAGAGCAACCTGAACCGACAATTGGTCGCTTTGCACAGTACATTGGGAAAACCCAAAGTCGAGGTATTGAAAGAACGGTTTCTCGATATAAACCCCGATTTGGAGCTAACGGCACAGCATCGTTTCATCGAAGAGGAAGATATTCCTGCTTTGTTGGAGGGCGGCGAAATAGATTTTGTCATCGATGCCATCGACACGCTGGCGCCGAAGGTAGCTTTGATCGCCTATTGCCTGCGGCATAAAAATCAAAATCGTTTCATCGATGGGTGCAGGCGGACGCAAAGACCCGTCGGCCATACGGATAGCCGACATAGCCGATACCTACCATTGCGCTTTGGCAAAAGCGGTAAGATTGCGACTGCGGAAAGAGGGTATCTCCAAAGGTCTGAAAACGGTATTCTCCACCGAGCAGGCCGATCGTAACGCCGTCGTGGTCGTGGAGGGAGAACGTAATAAAAAATCGACCGTCGGGACGATTTCTTATCTGCCGGCAATCTTCGGGTGTTATCTGGCGGGGCATGTCATTAGAAAACTAACAGAAGTATGATAGAGATAAAAACATACACAAGAGCTATGGTTCTTTGGAGGTACTGAAAGGTATCGACGCCGTGATCGAACAGGGCGAAATCGTCTCCATCGTGGGGGCGAGCGGAGCCGGCAAAACAACCTTGTTGCAGATCGTGGGAACGCTCGACAAGCCCGATTGCGGGGAAATCTTATACGACGGCAGGCGGGTGGATAACCTCCCCGATAGGGAAATGGCGCGTTTCAGAAACGGTAACATCGGATTCGTATTCCAGTTCCACCAGTTGCTGCCCGAATTTACGGCTCTCGAAAATGTGATGATTCCGGCTCTCATCGGGGGGAAAAAACAATCGGATGCAGAACAGGAAGCCAAGCGGATACTCGATTTCCTGAGCCTGAGCGACCGACTGGGACACAAACCGGCTCAACTGTCGGGCGGTGAAAAACAGCGAGTAGCCGTCGCCCGAGCATTGATAAACCGCCCCTCTGTTATACTTGCCGATGAGCCGTCGGGAAGTCTCGATTCGAAAAATAAAATCGAATTGCACAAACTGTTTTTCGACCTGCGTGACGAGTTCAAACAGACGTTCGTCATCGTCACGCACGACGAGACGTTGGCTCGAATGACCGATCGTACCCTCTTCATGAAAGACGGTTCCATCGTTTCTCCCGCTTCTGTCGAAGAATAAAACAAGGCATACAAATGAAAAGAGTTGGTTATACGGTTGCTCCTTTATCCTTTTATCTATCTTCGCAACGGCTTGCGGAGACGATGAAAAAAAGATATTTACGGCATCTTCTATGCCGACATCGTCACTTGCCATACGAATAAAGGCAATCCTTATTTCACCTACCAGACAACCGATTCCGCTCCGGTCGATACGCTTTATCCCGTTTCGGAAGTAAATAGCGATGACATGGGCGAGGGAGTGCGCGTATTGCTGCAATACCGCCCGATAGAAACGTTGTCGGAACACAAAAAGCAGGTAGAAATACAAGCGCTTTCGGCTATTCATTTCGACACGCTCCGAATAGTACCCCATGACAAAATCGACCAGTTGCCCGACGATACTCTTTATTTGCAAAGCGCATGGAAAACCGGCGACTTCCTTAATCTGAGGTATCGTATCGACTATCACAGCCGGCCGCACAGCATCCTGCTTGTCGCCGACGAAGCCGAGCTTTCCGGCGATACCTTGAAAGTACAGTTGCGACACAGTCGCAACGACGACCCCGAGGGACATTGGGCAATCTATACTCGTCGTTCAATATCTCGGCTTATTGAAGCCGTCCTTATACGACGCTGCAACTTTATGTAAATCAAGTAAATTTCAACTATAAATACTATTACTTTAAACTGAACTGATTATGGAAGAAAAAAGGAAATCCAGATAGAATTGTCTGCCGAAGTAGCCGAAGGCATTTACTCCAATCTCGCTATTATTTCTCATGCTCCGTCGGAGTTCGTTATCGACTTTATCCGCATGACTCCGGGTGCTCCCAAAGCTCCGGTGAAATCGCGTATCATTCTCACGGCCGAGCATGCCAAACGATTGTTATTCGCCTTGCAGGACAACATACGCAAATACGAAGCACAATTCGGGCCTATACAAATGAACGATCCTCAACGGGGTGGTATGCCTCCTTTCATGGCTCCCGGCGGGGAAGCCTGACAACCGACAGGAGGCGAATTCTCTCTAACTCGTTATCTTTTCGGGTGTGACTCGGAATAACTAATCTCGTAAAAAAGGAAAGACAATGAACATCACTTTGCAACAATGGCTTTCTCGACAGCCTTATACACAAACGACCGACAGCGATCGTTACTATACGCAACTGGCCAACCGAGTATATGACCTCGTAAAAATATCTCCGTTGAAAGAAAGATTAACCGAGGAGGCCACCAAAAGTCTTTGTTGCGATGTCGTAGGTTATTTTGCCGATATTCTGTCCGGTACGGGATTGTGGGCAACGTTTCTCTCCCACCACCGCTCGCTCTACGGTCGTACCCTGCCATTCTTTCCCGCCGAGAATTACTACGACGGGGAAGTCAATCGGGAAGACCTTCGAGTGCTACTCTGGTATCTGCTTTGTACGCACGACTCCTTGCACGAGATTCTTTCCCCGCTCGACAATCGTCTCATCACAACGGCTGATACGATTTACGATCTGTTAGAGTCGGAATACGAAACAGCTCCCGACTCACCCTTGTTACAAAATTTTGTCTTCCCGAGCTGAACGATACCGACGACCCCGAATCCCGTTACCGATTCGCCGAATGGCTCTTTTGGGATTCGTTTCTGCTGGGTCCTTCCAATCGTTCGCTCGCCCGGCAGCTTTCACACGAGGCACAGAGTAAATCGCATGGAGACAAAGAAAGAATCGCCAAACTCGGCGAGCTGCGTCGAGAATCGCTATACACTCTGCCGGCCGGACCTTTGGCGCTCTTTGCTCACGAATGGGTCTCTTTGCTTTGGCAACACACTTTCCCCGAAGAAGCGGAAGAGAAAAAGGAACTTCACCCCTATTACCGGCAATTCACCCGAGAAACCGGAGGCATGCCTGTCAAATACATAGACTCTTACTCGGAGTTGGACAAATTTCTTACCGAAGGGATGCAATGGGGAGAGACAGAAGGCGGACATCTCTCGCACCTCGCCGGGAAAAAAATTTTATTCTCTATGTTACGCCTTACAAAGGCATGCTCATCGCTTCGGATATAGCCCAATGCGTATGCGACCCTGCCAATCCTTGTTACGACCCGCAGGCAGCCCGGAGGGATGCACTGTCGCTCCTTACCGTACCCGGGCGGTGCCCCATAGACCTACTCATCTATTTGTGCGAAAACCGACTGCTTCCCGATGCTCGCTTCGCTGACGGAGACTCCGCACTTGTAACCGAAAACTGGGACTTCATCGCCCGCTGTCTCTTGCAGGATTATTATCGGGCAGTGTAAATACCGCTGAGTTTTTTAATCCCTTCTCCCCAGCCGTGTCCCGTAGTATTATGCGATAGAGGAGAAGGGTACAAAGCTATCTTTGTGCCGAAACGAGAAATACCATTTTCAATTCTCTCCCTCTGCTCATCGTAGATGAGATAGGGAGAGTGCCCGTAGGGCGAGGGGGTTGAATATCTGATATAAACCGATTGATGTGATAGCGCTTTTCAACCCCTCCGTCACTTCGTGTCACCTCTCTTATATGACCTTGTAATGCTACGGGGTACGGCCGGGGAAGAAGGAGAGCTTTTTTCTTTATGGTTTAGCATTTTTTGTAGAGAGAGGAAACTATCCAACCTTCTCCCCTCGGTAGCGAAAACAAAATGGTGTGCCTGATTTGGAGAATTCGGAGAAGAGTATTACCTTTGCATTCGAATTTTTATTCAGTTATTCGTATGATTCAACAGGGCAAGCATATTTGTTTCGGTGTAAGGCGCAGGGGAGTACGTGCGCTTTCGATCGTGCATGTCCATTGGTTCAGCGGCTTTATTTGACTGCCAATCGATTTTTAGGGGGATAATTTATAAAATCTCGTTTTCTTTTCCCCTTTTGCGGGCGGAAGCCCTATCCGGTTATTTTCATTCGTATAAACGTAAGCTCGGATACGACGACGGAGTCGTTGTAGTCTGTGGCATAAAAGACAGTCAAATTATGTTTCGTATTTTGATCCTTTTGGTTTTGGGTGTTGGCGTAGGATATATGTTGCGCGGACGTTCTTTCGTCGGCGTGACGAAATGGATATACAGATTACCGTTTGTGTCCTGTTATTTGTGTTCGGGGTGTCGATAGGGTCCGATCGTAATCTCGTAGATAATTTTACAATTTCGGTTGGCAAGCGGCTGTAATTGCCTGCCTCGGAGTGCTTGGGGAGTATTGTGGCCGCTCGTGTAGCTCAACGATTGTTTTTTTAAGAAAGGAGGTGAATCATGAAAGGGACTTTGATGATTTTGGTTTGTTTCCTTGCCGGGGTATTTGTAGGGTTGGGCGATTTCGCTCCGGGTGGTTGCTCGGTCATGATTTGCCTATAATTATTCTTTCGCTGTTGATTGTACAAGTGGGAATTAGTTTAGGTTCGAACAACGATTTACGCGGATTATTCCATTCGCTTAATCCCCGCATGTCTCTTTTGCCTGTTTTTACTATCGGTGGTACGCTTTTATTTTCGGCCATAGGTGTTTTTTGCTGCATGGGCGTGATTTGAACGATTGTTTGACGATCGGCAGCGGTTTCGGGTATTACTCGTTATCGTCGGTGTTGATAGCCGATATTAAAAGTGCCACTCTCGGTCCGCAAGGAGCTGCCGAGTTGGCGACTATCGCTTTGCTCGCCAATGTCATACGCGAGATGATCGCTTTGTTCGGTACACCGTTCTCGCTCGTTGGGGTGGGAGGTTGGTTCCTATTTCGGTAGCGGGTATCAATTCGATGGACGTGTGCCTTCCCATGATCGTGCGAAGTTCGTATAAGGGAGAAGAACTCATACCGATAGCTATTTTACATGGCATAGCACTCGAAGTAAGCGTGCCGTTTCTTATTAATGCATTCTGTTGAGCGGTCTGTTTAAAGTTCGGTTATGCCATAAAAAAGAACGTATCTCGATCATACATTTGTCGAAAAATACGAGACGATGGTAGAAGAACCTTTTGTAAACTTGCGCACGGCGATAGAATCGACCCGCCAAGCCGTACTGCTCAAATACTATAACGAGCTGTTGGAGCTCGATCCCAAGACTCAACCGAAACAGATCACGGCGGTAACCCGCTGTGTCGATACGCTCGAACGGCACAGTCGGGAACAGGAAGAGCAACAAACCGACAACGACATCGACAAAATGATAGCCGAGGGACGTTTGCCGGGGGAATATGTGCAGCGTTACCGATGGTGTAAACGTGCGGCATACTATTTTTCGTCTATTGTCAGTGCCATCGACGAGACCGATGCGTATGATTTGCCCGAGGGTGAAAAAAGCATCCTTATGAAGAATTTGCAAGTCGTTTTTGGGAAGAGGTCGCTCGTCGTTATTGGGCTGCCAAAGATGAGGTGAAAAAGGATATGGAGGAAAAACGCAAACAATGGAAGCGGGGGCGATTGGCGAAATGCAGCCGTCGCAAGAAGACCGGCAAATCGCTCCGGTTGCCCAAAGTTCTTCCTGCACCGCCTACACCTCCGCCTCCCTCTCCCAAAGGATATTTCCCGCATCTGCCCGTTTCGCCGCAGCCCGCAGCGGCATGGTGCATGGGATAGGAAAGAGGTTCTTCTAAACCCTTTAAAAATTTCTAAGCGATTCTTCTTAACCCCTCTCCTCAGAAACTGTCGTTTCTTCGGTGTCTCCCCTATTGTACTGCTTTGCGGCACAGGGGGAGAAGGAGAAATACCCGCAAAGCAAAGAAAAATTAAAACAGCAGCAAAGCGATGTTGTCGAAAGATTTCCACCTTCCTCCCTGCTGTGCCTTGTAATGCTGCGGAGCACGGCAAGAGGGAAATACACTACCCTATTCCTGTTATTGAAGGCATTAATACTTCTCCCCTGTGTTTTGCGGCGCAAAATATAGGGGGAGAGACAGAGGAGCGATAGCGACGAAGAGAGGGGCTTGGAAAATAGCATGTTATATTTTGAAGGCTTAACCCCTCGTTTGTGCAGGCACCCCCCTATCTCATCTACGATGAGCAGAGGGAGAGTGTTGAAAGTATCCTCTTAAACAGCTTTTATCCGCTCCGATGCTTTGTGGGTATTTTCCCTCCTCCCTGCCGTATCCCGTAGCCTTACGGGGTGTTTTGCGGCGCAAAATATAGGGGAGGTGGCACGAAGTGACGGAGGGGTTGAATATCATCAAAAATCTATTCGGATGCTTTTTCTTAACCGCTTGCCGAGGAGATAGGAATGTGGTTGCCGACAAAAGATTCATTGTTAACATTCAAGTCTGCCCTCATGAGTTTTCTACTGAGTCCTTTTTGTCCTTTTTGCTCTGCATTCGCCTTGTACTATCTTTGGCAAAGTCCGGGATAGGCTGCGATTCGGCAAAAAAAACAAATGGATTTGTTCTTTTTTTGCTCTCATCTTGCACTATCTTTGTACCCATTAAACGAGTATAGTACATGAAAATAGAACAGATTATATCCGATGCTGCGGTCAAAGCGGTGAAGGCTTTGTATGGAATCGAGGCAGCTCCCGGGACGACAGTTCCTCAAAAAGACGAAGAAACAGTTCGAAGGAAATCTCACGTTGGTGGTGTTCCCTTTTTGAAAGCCTCTCATAAGGCCCCTGAAGCTACGGCTCAGGAGATAGGCGAGTATCTTCTCGCCAATGAGCCGGCAGTCGCTTCGTTCAATGTAATCAAGGGCTTTCTCAATTTGGTGATCGCTCCTTCGTTTTTGGAGCCAGATGTTGCATCACATCGACGAGGAGGCCGATTTCGGGACGCATAAGGCTGCCGCCGATGCTCCTTTGGTCATGGTGGAATATTCCTCGCCCAATACCAACAAACCGTTACATTTGGGACATGTGCGCAACAACTTGTTGGGATATAGTCTTTCCGAAATCTTGAAAGCCAATGGCAATCGGGTGGTGAAAACCAATATCGTCAATGACCGGGGTATTCATATCTGTAAATCGATGCTGGCTTGGCAAAAGTGGGGCGACGGTGTCACCCCGAAAAGGCCGGGAAAAAAGGCGACCACCTTATCGGTGATTTCTATGTGTTGTTCGACAAACATTACAAACAAGAACTGAAAGAACTGGAAGCCAAAGGCATGACCCCCGAAGAGGCCGAGGCCGCCTCGCCGCTCATGCAGGAAGCCCGCGCCATGTTGCGCAAATGGGAGGCCGGCGATCCCGAGGTTCGTTCGGTTTGGGAGATGATGAACAACTGGGTCTATGCCGGATTCGACGAGACGTATCGTCGCTTGGGCGTGGACTTCGATAAGATATATTACGAGTCGCAGACCTATCTCGAAGGGAAAGAGAAAGTGCTCGAAGGATTGGAAAAGGGTATCATGTATCGGAAAGAGGACGGCTCGGTATGGGCCGACTTGACGGCAGAGGGGCTCGACCACAAATTGCTGTTGCGCAGCGACGGGACATCGGTGTATATGACGCAGGACATCGGTACGGCCAAGTTGCGTTTCAAAGATTTCCCCATCGATAAGATGATTTATGTGGTGGGCAACGAACAAAATTACCATTTTCAGGTTCTTTCTATATTGCTCGACAAACTCGGGGTTCAAATGGGGCAAAGATCTCGTGCACTTCTCCTACGGCATGGTGGAGCTGCCCGAAGGAAAAATGAAATCGCGCGAAGGTACGGTAGTGGATGCCGACGACTTGATGGACGAGATGATCGCCACCGCTCGCGAGACATCGGCCGAATTGGGCAAACTCGACGGCTGTACTGCCGAGGAAGCGGAAAAATTTCTCGTATCGTGGGTTTAGGCGCATTGAAATACTTTATTTTGAAAGTCGATCCCCGCAAGAACATGACTTTCAATCCCAAAGAGTCTATCGACTTCAACGGGAACACGGGGCCTTTCATTCAGTACACCCCACGCCCGCATCTGCTCGGTCATGCGCAAGGCTGCCGAAGCCGGTATCGATTATCGCCAAGTGGACACCGCTAAGGTCGATCCCTCTGAAAAAGAGATTTCGCTCATTCAGCATTTGGCCGATTTCCCTGCTGTGGTCGCCGAAGCCGGTCGTATATACAGTCCTTCGCTTATCGCCAACTATGTGTATGATTTGGTGAAAGAATACAATCAGTTCTACCACGATTATTCGATTCTGCGCGAAGAAAACGCCGAAGTGCGGGCATTCCGCCTAATGCTTTCGGCCAACGTCGCCAAAGTGATAAAAACCGGTATGGGATTGCTCGGTATCGAAGTGCCCGACCGTATGTAAAAAAAATAACTGTTAAAATAGAGAGAAATGGAAAATTTGTATGATTCTTCTTATAAGTCGGCTACCGGGACATCGGTTTTGTCGATGGTGATGCGTAAGGTGTACGGGCGTATGTTCCTCGCCCTTGTCGTAACGGCTCTTACGTCGTTGTATGTGGCTTCTTCTCCGGCCATATTGTCGGTCGTGTTGGGAAACCGGGCTGTCTTTTTCGGCTTGATGATCGCCGAGCTTGCCGTTGTTTTCGTTGTCTCGGGCATGTTGAATAAACTGAGCACGACGACCGCCACGCTGTTGTTCTATCTGTATGCTGTTCTCAACGGAGTGGTGTTTTCGTCCATTTTTGTCGTGTACGATTTGGGCTCTATCGCCTATACGTTCTTCATCACGGCCGGGGTGTTCGGGGCGATGAGCGTGTATGGCATGGTTACCAAGAACGATATGACCAAGTTCGGGAGCTATTGTATCATGGGATTGTTCGGGTTGATCATCGCATCGGTTGTCAATATATTCGTGGCAAGCAGTACTCTCGACTGGATTATCAGTTTGTTCGGCGTGGCTTTGTTTATCGGATTGACGGCATGGGACACCCAAAAAGATCAAGAATGCGGCCTATGTGACCGATCCTTCCCAGACCGGGAAGTTGGCGACGATAGGCGCTCTGTCGCTTTATCTCGACTTTATCAACTTGTTCCTTTATCTGCTTCGTATTTTCGGAGGTCGTAGCAACGATTAAGCGTTACGGGAACTGAATCTATAATATACTCGATATGACACAACCGTTTTATATCTATAATACACTTACCCGAAAAAAAGAAGAGTTCAAACCGTTGAACCCTCCCTACGTGGGTATGTATGTATGCGGTCCCACGGTTTACGGGGATGCTCATTTGGGACATGCCCGTCCGGCCATTACGTTCGACCTGCTGTTCCGTTATTTACGGCATTTGGGATATAAAGTGCGCTATGTGCGCAATATTACCGATGTAGGGCATTTGGAAAACGATGCCGACGAAGGGGGAGGATAAGGTCGCCAAAAAGCACGGCTCGAATCGCTCGAACCGATGGAGGTGGTACAATATTATCTGAACCGTTATCACAAAGCGATGGAAGCTCTTAACGTGTTGCCGCCGAGTATCGAGCCGCATGCGTCGGGGCATATTATCGAACAGATCGAATATATCAAAAAAAGATTATAGAGGCCGGATATGCTTATGTAAGTAACGGGTCGGTTTACTTCGATGTAGTGAAAGTATAATAAAGACCACCATTACGGCAAGTTGTCGGGGCGCAATATCGACGACCTGCTCAACACGACGCGGGAGCTCGACGGACAGAGCGAGAAGTACAATAGTTTCGATTTCGCTCTTTGGAAAAAGGCTTCTCCCGAACATATCATGCGGTGGCCTTCGCCGTGGAGCGACGGTTTTCCCGGCTGGCATCTCGAATGTTCGACCATGAGCACCAAGTACTTGGGCGAGGAATTCGACATTCACGGCGGAGGCATGGATTTGCTTTTCCCCCACCACGAATGCGAGATAGCCCAGTCGGTGGCTGCGCAGGGGCACGAGACGGTGCACTATTGGATGCATAACAATATGATTACCATCAACGGGCAGAAGATGGGCAAATCGCTCGGTAACTTCATTACACTCGACGAGTTCTTCTCCGGTAATCACAAATTGCTGCAACAGCCTTATTCGCCCATGACGATACGCTTCTTTATCTTGCAAGCGCATTATCGCAGCACGGTCGATTTCAGCAACGAGGCCTTGCAAGCATCGGAAAAGGCCCTGCAACGTATGCTCGAAGGGTGGGACAACCTCTCGAAGATCGAGCCTGCCGAAGTTTCCACGGTCGATGTGAAAACCATTCGCGAACGTTGTTACGAGGCGATGAACGATGATTTGAGTACGCCTATCGTTATCTCCCATTTGTTCGAAGCCGTGAAGATTATCAATACGGTATTGGCGGGAGGAGCTACTTTGTCGGCCGAGGATTCGGCTCATTTGAAGGAAACGTTTCGTATATTCCTTTTCGATATCATGGGCATTTGCGAAGAGGCCGGTGTTTTCGGAAGAGGGGAACGAGGCCTATCATAAAGCCGTGGATTTATTGCTCGATGTGCGCAAAGGAGGCTAAGGCTCGTAAGGATTGGACGACCTCGGATTACATTCGCGACAGGTTGTCCGAGATAGGTTTTGAAATCAAAGACACCAAAGAGGGTGTAGAGTGGAAGTTGAAATAAACAGACTTTCGATGAAATGATACGACAATCCCCGTGTTCTGAGAGAACACGGGGATTGTCGTATGTAGAACGTTCGGAGTCTCTTTTATTTCTTCATTTCTGCAACGAACTCGTTGGCTTTTGCCACGGCTTTGGTGATGTGGTCGCAGATATGATCGTCACCGATAAGCCGGTCTATATTCGCCTTTTTGAGGGTGGCATGTACCGTGGGATTGACCCCCGACAGAATGACATGTATCTTCTCTTTCTGCGACGAGGTAATCAGGATTTCGAGGTTATGGATAGCCGTAGAATCGATAAAAGGTACTTTCCGCATACGGATAATGCGCACCAGCGGACGATCGGCCATACTACGCATCAGTTCGTCGAACTTGGTGGCTACCCCGAAGAAGAACGGGCCTTCTATCTCGTAAACTTCCACGCCTTTGGCTACTTTCAAAACTTCGTGGGTAGTCGATTCGGTTCCGGTCGCAATATCGAGCTCGTCGTGGAGTACCGATATTTGCGTGGTCTCTGTCATGCGGCGCAAGAAGAGGACAACGGCCAACAACAGCCCGATTTCGATGGCGATCGTAAGATTGAATATAACGGTAAGCAGGAAGGTGATAATGAGTACCGACACGTCTGATTTCGGATTTTTCAGCAGGGAACGTACCGTGCGCCAACCGCTCATGTTATAGGAAACGACAATCAATACACCGGCGAGGCACGACATGGGCACGAGCTTGATAAGCGGCATAAGGAACAGGAATATCAACAAAAAGGACGACAGCGTGTATTATACCGGCAATGGGGGGTACGCCCGCCGTTGTTGATATTGGTCATGGTACGGGCAATGGCTCCGGTGACAGGGATTCCCCCCGAAGAAAGGAACCACGATATTGGCTGCTCCTGTGCGATAAGCTCGGTATTGGAATTGGTCTTGTCGCCGGTTACACCGTCGGCGACGGTGGCCGAGAGTAAGGATTCTATGGCTCCCAATACGGCGATGGTAAATGCCGGAGAGAGTAATTGGTTTATCGTCTCCATATTGATATTCAGAGCTTGCGGCTCGGGAACTTCATTGCTGATGTTAAAACGGTCTCCGATGGTTTCTATTCCTTCGATTCCCCAAAGACGTTCGAGCACATAGACCAGCAAGGTCATGAGAATAATCGCCATGAGGGAGCCCGGTATTTTGTTGGAGATACGGGGAGTGTAGGCAATGATGAGAATACTGAGTATTCCTATGCCCAGCGACCAGAAATTGGTGGTCTCGATGTGCTGGAAGTAAGCGACCCACTTGGATATGAAATCGGCGGGGACGCTGTCCATCGATAATCCGAGCAGGTCTTTTATCTGTGTGGCGAAAATGGTAAGCGCGATACCGCTGGTAAATCCCACGACAATGGGGTAGGGAATGAACTTAATGATGGTTCCCAAGCGGAAGCAGCCCATCAAGACCAATATCAAACCGGCCATGAAAGTGGCTATCGCCAGTCCTTCCAATCCGTAGGCTTGTATAATGCCGTATACGATAACGATAAATGCTCCGGTAGGCCCGCCTATTTGCACGCTGTTCCCGCCTAAGAAAGAGACGATGAATCCGCCGATGATAGCGGTAATGAGACCTTTTTCGGGAGATACGCCCGAGGCGATACCGAAAGCGATAGCCAAAGGCAGAGCGACGATACCGACGATGATACCGGCCATGAGGTCTTTCGTAAATTTTTCTTTGGAATAGCTTGCCAGCGAAGCGAGAAACTTCGGGTGAAAATCTAATGTACTTTTCATCTTTTTACCTATTTTATACCTATTATTCGAAGAGCCCGATTTCGACATCGGGATTCGACAAATTAATTACCTCTCTAATCGATTGGGTGACCGATTTGAAAAAACGCAACAAAATTAACTATTTTTTATGGTTAAAGCCAGTATTTGCCGAAAAAATAAAAAAAAATAATAAAGAGAAAATACCACCCGGATATTGGGTAATGGTATTTTCTCTTTATCGAATAGTGCGGTGGTACGCTTAATAGATAACCAACAATCCTATTTTTCCCGTATCGTTCGAATGGATTACATAAGTGCCGGCTGTCAGGGCGTCGGTAGAAATCGTTTCACTTTCATTTCGGAGGGTTTGCCTGTCGAGCAACATACCGTTCACCGAATAGATTTCGAATATTCCCGAACAACCGGCGTTTACACGTTCTCCCTGTTTTACGGGATTGGGCGAGAACAACATACAACGTTCTTTAAGAGAAGTAATTCCCGATGTCGTGTTTTCTACCAATGCGAGTGTGTTTTGTGCTTTGTGCCAGATTGAGCAGCGGACTTTCGTTGCTTAAAGGAGCATAGATTTCCAAGCTCGACCGTAACATTTTGCCTTCGGCCACGGCGGCGATTTCTTTATCGTTCATACCCGAACGCCAGAAGAACAGTTGGCGATAGTCTGCCTTATCGGACGTATTACTCCCGCCTAAGGCAAATTTCGTTGCTACGAGCTTTTCGGAAAGCTCTCCGCATTTTACGCCGTTCACATACAGTTGGGTCATTCCCCACGCATAATAGTGCGTCAAGGATATACATAACCATTCGTCATTGGCCGAGGTGGTCGATGTGATTTGTCCGTCCGATGGCGATTCGTAAACGATATTTCCGTTTTCGTCGATTTTAATGTTACCCGTGCCGTTTTCGGTCTCGAACGAGGCGAGAGTTCCGGCAGAAGAGGCTTTCACTTCGAATGAAAGGGTGAAGGGGTGAACGATATTTTCCGGTACGAATTCGATGTGTTGCGTAGCGGACGCTTTGCCCAAAGCATAGGCGGTGCTTTCTTGTCGTTGTGGAATGGTTTTTCCGGCATCCAGAGCATCGAAGAGTGACGGTACTATGGCGTAGGACATTTCCCGATGTCCGTCCGAATTGGGGTGTGCTCCATCGTTTTCAATCGCTTTGACCCAGCGTCCTGCTCCGTCGTCGACAGCTCCCAGCATGTTTACCGAAGGTACTTCCCATTGCTGTATGGTCAGGTTCAGGTTTTTCAAAATCTCATAATCGGAACTGTTGAATCCAGCGTTGGCATAGTTGCTTGCCATGACCGGCACGATACCTACGGAGTCGGCTTGGCAAATCAATTGTTTCATGCCTTTCTCGTAATTTTTCGCGGCTTGGTCGGTTTGAGTGCCATTGTTCCGTTCATTGCCGAGCGACAACCCGTAGAACACGTAGCGTCCGCAATCCCGCAATAGGTCTCGTTCCCAACGGTCGAGTACCATTTGGGTCGTATTCCCGCCGATGGAGATGTTCGAGGTGGTCCAGTCTTTGCCGATGTTTTCTTGTTTACGTTGTTTCAGCAGGTCGGTGTACATGTAGGCATATCCGTAATCGTTTGTTGCTCCTGTTCCATAGCAGACAGAGGATCCCATGAATGATATTTTGTATTCGTCGATTTCCTTACACGATTCGGGATAGGGTTTTTTCGATGTCGGGTTTTTCCATAGTCTGGTCGGTTTCATGTATTTCTACCTTATCGATGTTAGGCCCGTTGTAGCGACAGGATTCGGTGAACGAAATCGTATTCAGCCCTTTTGTCCAACCAAACCAATACCGATGTCTCTGCCGTGGGCAGTTGATCCCATTTGCCTTCGGACTTGTTCACATTGATATAGGTTTTTGCATAGTTGTTGATTTGAATATCCAAAGGACGTCCTGTGGGGTCGTTTGTAAAGATTTTCAATTCATACGGCCCTTCCTCGGGTATATCGACGCACGTGAATTGCAAGTAGGAATTATTCTTGTTGTTGAAGTCTCCCCACGTAGCGACCATTGGACATGCCTTCCAGATTTTTCACTTTCAGGTCTCCGTATAAATGGGCGTATTCGGCTTCCAATGTTATAGGGAAACCTTCTTGGGGTACGGGCAGGGGTGATTCCGAGGTTTCCAGTATTTCGAATTTATCCAAATTCGGACCTCCTGATGTCGTGGGATAGGGCGTTATTTTTATGGTATTCGTCCCGGCAGCCAAGTAAATCAGCACCTTGGCCGTTTCGGCAGGGGGAGTATCCCATTTCGCCGTTCCGTTAACGGTACATTCTACCTCTGGATAATTATTTACTTTTACAGTGAATCGACGTACACCATTGCAGTTGAAATAAGTTTTTGAATTCATAGGTTCCGGCTTTTTCCATCTTCACATTGTGGAAGAAGAGGTAACTACCCCGGTCGTTTCCGCCCACGTATTTCCCGTTGGAGAAACCGTCGCCCGATTTAACTCTCGCCGGTGAATGAATGGAGTCGGCGTTTTCGGCTTCTAAAACCAAAATAGGACTTTGAGCACATAGCCCGAATACCGATAATAAAAAGAATAGTGAGAATTTGATTTTTTTCATGGAGTTAAAATAGTTTCTCATGTCGATAATATTTTTAAGGATTCACATATTATGACACCAAAAACGTCGTGTACCCTTATACCGAATCGGGATTTTTTATTGTTGTCCGTCGAGCCTCGATGATGGCGAAAGTGTATTTTTCCCTTTCCGGGTTTCGATTCTTCTTTCGCCTATTTTTCTGTTTTTATGGCTGTTGCGGTTTAATTGTCGCTTGTTTACCGGACAAGTCGCGGGTTATAAATAGAACACCCCCTTTGTGGTTCATTTGTCGGACACAAAGGGGGGGTGGATATGGGTGATTCGCTCGCTGGCGTGTTATATTTTTTTTATAGGCTCGGCGGCGTTTGTGTTGTTGCCGTTCGAAATATTGCCATTGGGATTGTACTTTCTCGTTCATTTCGAGTTCGGGGTTGCTCTCGGCATATTTGTAACCGTTTTGAATGAATACCGGGATAAGGTCGGAGAATAGCAACGCATTGACTCCTTTGCTTTGGTAGTCGGGACGGACAGCTACCAACAAGAGGTCAACCCCGTCGTTTTTGCCTTTGAGGGCTTTGAGCAGATGGATAAAACCGAAAGGGAACAACCGGCCTCTCGATTTCTGTAAGGCTTTCGACAAAGAAGGAATGGCGATACCCACGGCAATCAAATCGTCTTGCTCGTCGACAATGGCTGTTACGTTTTCGAGCCGTAATAACGGAATGTACATTTTTACATAATAGTCGATTTGTCGTTGAGACAGTGTCGAATATCCATATAAATCGGCATAAGCATCGTTGATAAGGTCGAAAATTTTTTGACCGTAATTGCCTTTGTATACGTCGGATGCGTTTTTGAATTTCAGGATTCGCAGATTGTACTTTCGTTGTACGATGTCGCTAATGCGTTGATGCTTTTCGGGTACGCATTCGGGTACTTTTATTTTGTATTCCACCCAATCTATCGCTTTTTCGTAGCCCATGCTTTCGATGTGTTGCGGGTAGTATGGATAGTTGTAGATGGCAGACATCGTGCTTAGTTGGTCGAACCCTTCGACGAGTGTTCCTTCGGGATCCATGTCGGTAAAACCGAGCGGCCCGTGTATTTCGGTCATGCCTTTTGATTTTGCCCACTTTTCGACGGCATTGAAAAGCGCTTTGCTGACTTCTTTATCGTCGATGAAATCGACAAACCCGAAGCGTCCGGCTTTTTCCCCGGCCTTTTCATTGGCTTTGTGGTTGATGATTCCGGCAATTCGGCCGACGGGTTTCCCGTCTTTATAGGCCATGTAGTAAACCGATTCGCAGAAGTCGAACGCCGGATTGTTTTTTCGAATTCAAGGTTCCTACTTCGTCCAGAACCAGAGACGGTACATAGTATTCGTTTCCTTTGTATAAATTTATCGGGAACTTTGCGAACTTTTTCAAACCGCGAGTTCCTGATATTTCCTGAATAGTGATTGACATGATGTTTATAATTTCAGCAATTTGTTCTCGGTTGTTATTCCTTTATTCCGTATGCCAAATCTCCGGCATCGCCAAGTCCCGGAACGATGTAGGAGTGTTCGTCTAATTTATCGTCGATCGCTCCTACCCATATTGTCGTGTTTTCGGGGAAGTGGTCTTTCACGTAATCGATCGCTTGCCGGCTTGCGATTACCGATGCGATGTGTATGTCTTTGTGTGTGCCTTTGGTGAGCAGGGCTTTGTAGGATAGCTCCATAGATCCGCCTGTCGCCAGCATGGGATCTGTGAGTACCAACACTTTACCATCGATTCGCGGTGAAGCGATATACTCGATAAAGATGTCGAAATTCAGCTTGTCTTTATATTTCCGGTAAGCCGAGACAAATGCATTTTCGGCATCGTCGAGGCAACTGAGGAATCCCTGATGAAAAGGCAGACCTGCCCGAAGAATAGTGGCCAGCACGACTGTATCGTCGGGAAGATTGACATGGGCCGTTCCCAGCGGTGTTTTTACTTTTTTCTCGGAGTAATGGAGCCGGTGACTTATTTCGTAAGCCATTATTTCGCCTATTCTTTCGAGGTTTCGCCGGAATCTGATTCGGTCGGTTTGAATATTTACATCTCTTAATTCGGCCATAAATCGGTTTATTACCGAGTTTTTTCCGCAAAATTGATTACTTCCATATTTTGTGTTTTTTGCCGAAGAGCAAAAGTACGTATAAATTTTGTTTTGGAAAATTATAGATTGTTTTTTCTTTTGTTTTGTTCTTTAAAAGGAAAGAAACAGACCTTTTTGCTATCTTGGCATAGCGATTGAGGGTGTGTTTGTAATAAATACAAACAATTAGCGAAAATTTTCTTTAATTAAATCGTTACTTGTAGAATTTGTTTTTAATTTTGCAGTCGGTTTTCATGGATTAAGAAAAAAGAGAAATATTTTATAAACCATTAAATTTCAAAACAATGGCAACATTAGATTTAAGCAAGTATGGTATTAAGGATGTAAAGAGATTTTACACAATCCTTCTTACGAAGTTCTGTTTGAGGAAGAAACCAAAGCAGGATTGAAGGTTATGAAAGAGGTCAGGTGACTGAACTCGGTGCTGTGAATGTAATGACAGGTATTTATACCGGTCGTTCTCCTAAGGATAAATTCTTTGTGATGAATGAAGCCAGCAAAGATACTATCTGGTGGACTACCGATGAATATAAAAACGACAACATACCTTGCTCGGAAGCAGCTTGGGCCGATTTGAAAGCCAAAGCCGTTAAAGAGCTTTCGGGAAAGAGATTGTTCGTAATGGATACTTTCTGCGGCGCTAACCCCGCTACTCGTTTGAAAGTACGTTTCATCATGGAGGTTGCTTGGCAAGCTCACTTCGTAACTAATATGTTCATCCGTCCGACAGCTGAGGAATTGGCTAACTACGGCGAACCTGATTTCGTTTCTTTCAACGCAGCCAAAGCGAAAGTAGACAACTACAAAGAGCTGGGTCTGAACTCTGAAACCGCTACCGTTTTCAACTTGAAGACTAACGAACAAGTTATCTTGAATACTTGGTACGGCGGTGAGATGAAGAAAGGTATCTTCTCAATCATGAACTATCTGAATCCTTTGAAAGGTATGGCTTCGATGCACTGCTCGGCCAACACCGATAAAGAAGGTAAGAGCACAGCTATCTTCTTCGGTCTTTCCGGAACGGGAAAAACTACTTTGTCTACCGACCCGAAACGTTTGCTTATCGGTGACGACGAACACGGTTGGGACAACGACGGTGTGTTCAACTACGAAGGCGGTTGCTATGCCAAAGTTATCAACTTGGATAAAGAAAGCGAACCCGATATTTACAATGCCATTACACGTGACGCTCTTCTCGAAAACGTTACGGTTGATGCCAACGGAAAGATCGATTTCGCAGATAAGAGCGTAACGGAAAATACTCGTGTATCTTATCCTATTTATCATATCAAGAATATCGTAGAACCGGTATCGAAAGGTCCTCACGCTAAACAAGTAATCTTCCTGTCGGCCGATGCATTCGGTGTTCTTCCTCCGGTTTCTATCTTGAACGCAGAACAAACCAAATACTATTTCCTCTCTGGTTTCACCGCTAAATTGGCCGGAACAGAACGCGGTATTACCGAACCGACTCCTACTTTCTCGGCTTGCTTCGGAGCTGCATTCTTGTCGTTGCATCCGACCAACTATGCCGAAGAGCTGGTTAAGAAAATGGAAATGGTAGGCGCTAAGGCTTATTTGGTGAACACCGGTTGGAACGGTACGGGCAAACGTATCTCTATCCGCGATACTCGTGGTATTATCGATGCTATTCTCGATGGCTCTATCGACAAAGCTCCGACAAAGGTTATTCCTTATTTCGACTTCGTTGTTCCTACTGAGTTGCCGGGTGTGGACAAAAATATCCTCGATCCTCGCGATACTTATGCTAATGCTGCCGATTGGGAAGTTAAAGCTAAGGATTTGGCCGCTCGTTTCATCAAGAACTTCTCTAAATTCGAAGGTAATGCCGCCGGTAAGGCTTTGGTTGCTGCCGGTCCGAAATTGTAATCGTACACGATTTGACTCTATACGCAACAGGCCGCTTCGTCGAAGCGGCCTGTTGTTTTTTTTGTGATGGTCCGGTGGATTTTCAATAACGATGAAAGTATTGTCTTCTGCTGTGTCTCGTGGTGTTACAAGGTGGGTATAATAGTGTATAAAACTTTTTTTTGGAAAATCGACGGGGCTGTTTCGATGAATCCCTTACTTCTCTATATTTTCCATGTGGAAAACAGACCATAGTGCTATGGGATATGGCAAGGGAAAGGTTGAGATGCTTATACTTATTTTGTTGAGGGCTATTTTGTTAGTCGGTTGGTAGTTTCCAACTTCTCCCCTGCTTCGATTTTCAATCGGAGATAGGGGACGTCGCAGGAGTGAATCCTACGGAGAGGGGTTAAATCTAAGAAGCTGTTTTAAATTTATAGAGAAATAATATTATCATTGCAAGCAGGTATGTTCCGGCCATATTGAGCCCCTGTCTCGCATCTTGAATCCCTTGATTTTTTGTCAATAGCTCGCTATTGACTGCATATCTCGGACTCCCATCTGCTTCAACATAGGTCTCAATCTGTCTCGGAATAAATTTAAAACAGCTTCTTAGATTTTTTTTATAGGAATTTAACCCCCTCGCCCTGCGGGCACTCCCCCCCTATATCGCTGCGCGACACAGAGGGAGAGGTTGCTGCTCCCTGTTATTTTTGTTGTTGCCGGTAATTTTCTAACCCCTCCGTCACTGCGTGCCACCTCCCCTATATTTTGTATTACAAAACACAGGGGAGGAAGTTTAAAATATCACTCCGATAGAGGAATATAAATCTCCCACTGTTTTAAGAATTGATTTTTTATTATTCAGAATAAGAGGAGAAAAGAAGAAATGTCCTGCAATGCTGCGGGACGTGGCAGGAGGGAGGTTGCTGCCCTAATCCGTTTCTCTTACTGCGGGTGTTTTTCAACCCCTCCGTCCTGTGGACACTTTTCCTATATTTTGCATTACAAAACACCCCGTAATGCTACGGGACACGGCAGGGGAGGAGGAGATTGCTCATAAAGTTCCGAAGGGGTAGAATTAAATATAGCTAGACTTTTCCATGTACTTCTTTCCGCTTTTATCGGGCGGTGAAGATGCCGGTTTACAACTTCACTTTCTTTATCTTACCCTTACTTTCGTTGTGCATACGGTCTACCGCGGTCACCACATATACATATTGGCGGGTTCCGTGTTTATAAGGGGAGCAAAAAAATTTCGTGTCCCGAGTAATGGCTACGAGATGGGATGTATCACATAAACAAATGTCTTCGCTGGGTGCAAAACGATAGACACAGAAATAAATTTGCTTCTGCATCTCATCGTTGGTTTTCTTTCTTTTCCACTGCAATTCGTATCCCTCGGGAGTCCATTTTGCCTTCAAACCCTTCACCTCGTCGGGAGCATTGCTGTCGATAAACGTATAGGCCGGGATAAGGGAGGGAACCGCATGGTAATACCCCTTCAAGTCGTCGGCTATGCCTTTATAATTTTCCAACAAGGAATAGCCCGGCCAGAAACAGTTTCCACCTACATGGTCGAGATAACGGCTCAACTGCATTTTATGGTTCAGTTGCGTGTATATGGGATTCACGTCGGTAGCATTCATCGTACGTGCCACGTCTTGACCGATGTAGAGATGACGTCCGTTGGCATGATTGTTCCACCAATAAATCAGTGTCTCGACACATGCGGCCTGATGACCTATCTCCCAATAAAGTTGCGGTAACATGTAATCGACCCAACCGTTGCGTGTCCACAGCAACACATCGGCATAGAGCTGGTCGTAGTTTTGCAACCCGTTCGTCGCACTGCCGTCCGGGTCGCTCTTTTGATTCCGGTAAATACCGAACGGGCTGATACCGAATCGCACCCACGGTTTACGCGATTTTATAATCTTGTGCAGTTCCTTAATCAATGCATTGACATTCTCCCGACGCCAATCGCCACGATCCATACCGTTACCGTACCGGGCATAACTGTTTTCATCATCGGGGAACTCGCTGCCTGCTATCGGATAAGGATAAAAATAGTCGTCCATGTGAATGGCATCTACATCGTATCGCGATACAATATCGTCGACTACCCGGCCGATGAAGCGGCGGCACTCCGGTAACCCCGGATCGAAATAGAGCTGTCGGCCATACCGAACGAACCATTCGGGGGTGTTTATGATAGATGTGCGATGCGGCGAGCGGCTCATCGGCATTAGTTCCCACCCGATAAGGGTTGAGCCACGCATGCAACTCCATGTTGCGGGCATGACATTGCTCGATCATATACTGCAACGGGTCCCACAACGGTTCGGGAGCCACGCCTTGCTTCCCGGTCAGATACTTGCTCCACGGTTCAAGTTCCGAACGATAAAAGGCATCGGCCGTCGGGCGTACTTGGAAAATAACCGCATTGATACCGATATGCTGCAAACTATCCAACATTTGGTCGAAATAGTCTTGCATCGCATCCCGATTCATCTCCATGTAGCGACTCTGACCTACCGTGTGAATCCATGCTCCTCGAAACTCCCGTTTCGGGTGTTCTGCGCCCTGCGACACCATTCCGCTTAAAAAGGAAAACAATAATAGTGATAAATAAATTTTAAGTTTCATTGTATTGATTTTTTGTTTTGTGAGACAAAAATAATAGTGCAAGGCAAGGAGATAACCAAATTTATTTGTTTCTGTGTTCGTTCATATTATCTTTGTCACTACGAATATAGGAAGCAAATCGAAAATGCAATTTCCGTTTGCCTTTGCGCTCACCTTTCACTATATTTGCAATATGCGAGAATAAGTCGGGTTGGGCATGAAAAAAATGAGATTGGTTTTATCCGACTCGTTTTTTACTCTGCATGCACAACGTGCAAAATATAGATATGATATGGATATTATATGGATTATTGTAGGAGCGATATGCTTGCTCGTCGGGTTAGCGGGTTGCTTTCTTCCGGCACTTCCGGGTCCTCCGCTCTCTTATGTGGGCATGATACTTCTTCATCTCACCGACAAGGTGCAGTTTACTGCGACACAACTTATCGTCTGGGCTATATTGGTCATTATCGTACAGGTGCTCGATTACCTCACACCTCTCATCGGTACGAAATACAGCGGAGGTAGCAAATGGGGGAACCGGGGCTGTATAGCGGGAACCGTCATCGGCATATTCCTCTTCCCTCCATGGGGCATTATTTTTCGGTCCTCTCGTGGGAGCCGTCATTGGCGAACTGTTGGGTGGCAAACTTACACACGAAGCTCTCAAAGCCGGGCTGGGCGCTTTTGTAGGATTTCTCTTGGGGGTAATTTTAAAGGTATCGCTCTGCGGTTATTTCGTGGTTGTCTTCATTTCTGCTCTATTCTGATTTCTTTTCTTTCTTTCCTGAGAAGAAAGACAGAAAAATTTTTTTTCGAGCGGTATGATGATGGCTCGGTCGATAGTTCGTGGGGATTGTCCTTGTATATTTCAACCCCTCTCCTCAGAAACGGTTGTTTTTTCGATTTCTCCCCTATTGCTTCGCTACACCCCGCAATGCTACGGGGCACGGCAAGGGAGAGGTTGATGCCCGGTTTGCTGCTGTCGCTGTTTTTTCAACCCCTCCGTCCTTCGGACACCTCCCCTATATTTTGCGTTGCAAAACACAGAGGAGGAGGTTTAATGCCTTTTGTCGCATTATCTTGGCGAATGATATGGATTGCATTTCTCTTTCTCCCCCCGCTTCAATTCTTCATTGAAGATAGGGGGTATAGTTCCGGCTTGCTGCATAGTAAATTAATTTGCCGGACTCTGTTGTCCCCCTGCCGGTATTTTCTAACCCTTCCGTCACTATGTGCCCCCTCCTCTATTGTATGGCTGTGCTACACCCTGTAAGGTTACGGGGGCGCGGCAAGGGAGGAGTTTAAAAGTAACCCTCTATTCATAGACTGAGTCATAATAATGGGGGAGAGAAGGGGAAAAATTTTTTGCGAAAACGTCTTTTTGCTATCTTAGTAGCGCAAAAAGGGAGGTACAAACTATGGGGAAACGAGTATATTTAGGCTTGGGCTCGAATTTGGGGAATAAGGAGCGAATCGTGAGAAAAGCCATCGACAAGGTTGGTGAACGGGTGGGAGCGGTCGTTGCCGTGTCGTCGTTCTATAAGACGGCTCCGTGGGCTATCAATCGGTGCATACGTTCTGTAACGCTGCTATCTCAGTAGATACCGATTTATCTCCCGAAGAGTATTATTCACCGTACAGGAAATCGAGCGGAATTGGGTAGTAAAAAGCATCGGGAAAGAGATGGCAGTTATGTCGACCGGCTTATCGATATAGATTTACTCGACTATGACGGTTTGGTGTTGGATACTCACTCGCTGGTGTTACCTCACCCGTATATGCACAAGCGGACTTTCGTGATGACCCCTGCTTGCCGAAATAGGCTCCGCAATGGGTGCACCCGGTATTGGGAAAAGACGGCAACGGAGCTATTGGAAGGTTTACGGAACGAAAAGTGATTTAGCCCCCAGAGTTTTATTTATA
>VOFI01001471.1_pt1 | contig 23922 bp, 24 predicted proteins | sample 5384131 | NCBI WGS metagenome assembly VOFI01 (sample SAMN12384728, study PRJNA508395) | human gut metagenome | isolation source: healthy gut H | host: Homo sapiens | reverse complement strand
CACGAATAAAAGCAACCTCTGTTTTTGTGCAATTCTTCTAAATCTGAAAAATTGCGTGAAAAACAACTTGCTATTTTGATGCGCACCCGCACCTTTTTCGGAAATTCTCAAAGCAGTTTTCTTCCAATTTCCGGATTTTTGTCAGTTTCTCGCCGTCTCTGCAATATCCCGGAGTTCCTGCTCCAGCTGGCTGTCGATCATTTTACAGCTGCTGCGGTCATAGAACACCCCGGTGATGTCCCACAGCATGGGACACATCCCACGGGAATACGCCGCACGTGCCACCGCCGTGAGAAATGTCCGGACGGCGTCCTCGGTCTTATTCCCGGTGGAACAGCCGTATTCGCCGATGATGACCGGGATGCCGTTGTCCAGGAAACGGGTCTGGAGCTTTTCCATGTCCTTTTCCAGTATCCGCTGGTCTCTGGGCGAACCCCAGGTGGTCTTTGCCTTGCCCCAGTCGGCGTCCTCTTCCAGGATGCAGAACGTAGACGGCGTATAATAATGTACCGACACGGCGCACCGTCCGGCGCTGTCCTCCGGCATCTGGAACATCTCGTCACAGGTCATGTCCACGTCTGTGGCATAGCCGGCAATGAGCAGATGGCGCTCCGGATTGTTGCCGCCGGAGCTGCGCACCAGGTCCACGAACTTCTGGTTGATACGGTTGACGATGCCGTATGCCTCCGCCTTGCCATCCTCCGAACCGCTGTAGTGATTCCACAGATCGTCGAAACAGCCCTCTTCGTTCATGGATTCCAGAATGAGATGGTCGCCGTAACCGGAAAAGCGCTCCGATACCTGCTCCCAGATGCGGGTGTATTTCTCCATGCAGGTGTCATAGTCGGTGGAGAATCCGGCGATCCAGCCGTTGTCCCAGTGGAGATTCACCACGGCGTACATCCCGTTGTCCAGCACATACTGCGCCACGGTCTCCACACGATCCAGCAGTTCCGGCGCAATGGTGTAGTCGTCTCCCATCAGATTCGACCACGCCACCGGGATGCGCACCGAGTCGAACCCGGCGGCAGCATAGCCTGCGATCATTTCCTCAGTCACCGTAGGGCTGCCCCAGGCGGTCTCATAGCTGTTCACGCCGCCGCTGCTGTCGATCCAGTCGCCGCACGCCTCCAGGGTGTTCCCCAGGTTGATGCCCAGCCCCATTTCCGCCACGATGTCGCCTGTGGTCATATCGTCCCGCATTTCCGTGCGGAAGTCCGGCTTTTCCTCTGCCTGGCTGCTCTCTTCTCCGGCGGTGCTTTTGCCGCTTTCCGTGCCGCAGCTGCACGCCGCAGCTGTCATTGCCGCCGCCAATACCAGGGCAGTCAGTTTCTTTCCAAATCCCATATGTTCTCCTTTATCCTTTCTTCGGCGGTTTCATGGTCAGTGCAATGCGCTTGCGTTTCAAGTCCACATCCAGCACCCAGACCTTTACCACTTCGCCGACCTTGACTGCCTCCAGCGGATGCTTGATAAACCGGTCGCAGATCTGGGAAATATGCACCAGCCCGTCCTCATGGACGCCGATGTCCACAAAACAGCCGAAGTCGATGACATTCCGCACCGTTCCCACCAGTTCCATGCCCGGTTTCAGATCTTTCAGCTCCATGATGTCACCGCTCCGAAGCAGCGGCGGCGGCAGTTCGTCACGAGGGTCACGTCCCGGCTTTGCCAGCTCCTTGATGATATCCTTTACCGTCGGCTCACCCACGCCAGCTTTTTTTTCGCAATGGCTGCGATACCGTGCTGCTTGGCAATGGATGTGATCTCGCTGCGGTCCTGTCCGGCAATGTCCGCCAGCTGAAAGCCGCATTCCCGGAGAATCTGCTCCGCTGCGCCATAGCTTTCCGGATGCACGGCGGTGTTGTCCAGAGGATTCTTTGCGCCCGGAACACGGAGGAATCCGGCGCACTGTTCATACGCCTTGGGTCCCAGCTTTGCCACCTTTTCAGCTGTTTCCGGTCAGTGAATGCGCCGTTTTCCGTCCGGTACGCCACGATGTTCTTGGCGATGGTCTGGTTGATGCCGGCGATGTGGGACAGCAGGGAGAACGAGGCGGTGTTCAGGTCTACGCCTACGTGGTTCACGCAGTCCTCCACCACGCCGTCCAGCGCCGCCGACAGCTCCGCCTTGGGCATATCGTGCTGGTACTGGCCCACCCCGATGGCCTGGGGATCGATCTTCACCAGTTCCGCCAGGGGGTCCTGCACCCGCCGGGCCATGGACACGGCGCTCCGGAGTGAAACGTCATACTCCGGGAACTCCTCTGCCGCCAGCTTGGACGCAGAGTACACCGATGCCCCAGCCTCAGAGACCACCATATACGCTACAGAATAGGGCAGCTCTTTCAGCAGTTCTGCCACCACAGCCTCGGATTCCCGGGACGCCGTGCCGTTTCCGATGGCGACGGCGGTCACATGGTGCTGCCGCAGCATCTTCCGGATGGTATCCTTGCCCTTTTTCCAGGGATGCGCCCTTTCCCAGGGTGATGTGCGCCACGCCGGTATCCAGCACCTTTCCCGTCTCGTCCACCACAGCCAGCTTACAGCCGGTGCGGTAGCCGGGGTCTACGCCCAGGACGGTTCGGTTTTTCAGCGGTGCCGCCATGAGCAGCTGCCGCAGGTTGGACGCAAACACACCGATGGCAGCCGTTGCCGCCTGTTCGGTCAGCGCCTTACGGATCTCCCGTTCCACCGCCGGGAACAGCAGCCGCTGGAACGCATCCTCTGCGGCAGTCTGCACCAGCTTTCGCAGGGACTCTGGTTCTTCACAAACTTCTGGATCAGCATGGATGCCCCGTGTCCCTCCGGCAGCGTAACTGCCACTTTCAGTGCGCCCTCCCGTTCGCCACGGTCGATGGCGAGGACACGGTGACCCACGATGCGCTTTACCGGTTCGGCATAGTCGTAGTAGTTCTGATAGGGTGTTTCCGCATCCGCATCCACGGCGTGGGACTGTATCGTGCCGGTGAGCATCACCAGACGGCGCATCTGTTTGCGCAGGTCGGCGTCGTTCGCCATCTCCTCTGCCAGGATGTCCATTGCGCCCTGGAGCGCCGCATCCGTATCCGGCACTTCTTCCGTGAGGAACGCCTGTGCCGCCTGCACCGGGTCTGTTCCGGCATCCTGCGCCATCAGCGTCCGTGCCAGCGGCTCCAAGCCACGGGCGATCGCCATAGACGCACGGGTCTTTCGCTTGGGACGATACGGCAGGTACAGATCCTCCGTCTCCACCAGAGTCTCCGCTTTCTGTATCTTTTCCGTCAGTTCCGGGGTCAGCTTGCCCTGGGACTCGATGGCGGAAAGGATCTCGCTCTTGCGCTGTTCCAGCTTGCGCAGGTATTGCAGCCGGTTGTCGATGGCACGCAGCACCTGGTCATCCAGCGAGCCGGTCCGCTCTTTCCGGTAGCGTGCAATAAAGGGGATGGTCTTGCCGTCATCCAGCAGGGCGATGGTGTTGTCGATCTGTTCCTGCCGCAGCTGGAACTCGTCAGCCAGTTTCTGTGGGATATTCAATATAGATTCACTCCGTTTCGATTTTGCTTGAATGTATCGCTGTTATAATAGTATAGCAAATTTCGGAAGAGATTGCAAGGGGGTTTTTGGGGATGCGATTTGTGCTGAAATAGTGAACCGCAAACTTAATCCCCCTGTCCCTTCGGGACATCCCAGCACAAGGCACACCCTACGGGCGCCTTTTCAAGGGGACATAATAGACAATCTCTGATACCGGAACGAGCGAACAATGTTCGCCCCTACGATTGGACGGATGGTTTACACTTTTGTGCAGAGTATTCTCGAGCGCATTTTCGCAAAAATCTTGACAAATCCGGCTTTCTGTGCTAAACTATAATGTATGTGTCAATGATATGTCAATCCCCGGCGCAATGCCGGATAATCTCAGAGCCTGCGGCGCATCTCTCTGCATATGCCGGATGCTGCGCACGCTCTTCAAAAAGGTGGAGCTGTTACAATGAAATTAGGTATGGTTGGGCTGCCCAACGTGGGCAAAAGCACCCTGTTCAACGCCCTGACAAATGCAGGCGCAGAGTCGGCAAACTATCCGTTCTGCACCATTGAAAAAAATGTAGGCATCGTCTCTGTGCCGGACGCACGTCTGGACAAGCTGGCTGAAATGTACGAGCCGGACAAGTTCACCCCGGCTACCCTGGAGTTCGTGGACATCGCCGGTCTGGTGCGCGGCGCAAGCAAGGGCGAGGGTCTGGGCAACAAGTTCCTGTCCCACATCCGCGAGGTTGACGCCATCGTTCACGTTGTCCGCTGCTTTGAGGACGATAACATCATCCATGTAGACGGCAGAATCAATCCGGCATCGGACATCGAGACCATCAACCTGGAGCTGATCTTCTCCGATATGGAGATGGTGGCACGCCGCATCGACCGCACCAAAAAGGCGCTGAAGGGCGACAAAAAGCTCCAGGCACAGGTGGACTTTCTGGAACGTCTCCAGGCGCACCTGGAAGAGGGCAAGTCTGCCCGTGGCTTTGACTTCACCGAGGACGAGCTGAGCTGGATCCACGATATGCCGCTGCTGTCCGCAAAGCCGGTGATCTATGCCGCAAACATGAGCGAAGAGGACTTCCGCAACGGCGTGGACAAAAATGAACACTACCAGGAAGTCAAGCAGATTGCTGAGGCAGAACACGCCGCAGTACTGCCCATCTGTGCGAAGATCGAAGAGGATATCGCAGACATGGAGGCAGACGACAAGGCAATGTTCCTGGAAGATCTGGGACTGGAGGAATCCGGTCTGAACCGCATCATCCGGGAGGGCTATTCTCTGCTGGGTCTCATCTCCTATCTGACCGCCGGCAAGCAGGAAGTCCGTGCATGGACCATCACCAGGGAACAAAGCGCCCCAGGCTGCCGGAAAGATCCACACCGATTTCGAAAAAGGGATTCATCCGTGCCGAAGTTGTCTCCTATGACGATCTGATGGCGTGCGGCTCTATGGCGGCTGCCAAGGAAAAGGGACTGGTGCGTCTGGAGGGCAAGGAATATGTGATGCAGGACGGCGACATCGTGCTGTTCCGCTTTAACGTATAAGAGTACCTCAACCGAACAAATGCAAACGAGGCAGAATGTCACCGCATTTCTGCCTCGTTTTTTCGCCGTAACAGAAAGGAAGTTATGCCTATATGCAAATGAAAGAAAAAAGAAAACCTCCCTTTTTGAGATCGAGTCTATCCCCAAAGCTGTGGCAGTACTGGCGATCCGTCGGTGCTGAGTATGCTGGTCACCGTGCTGTACAACATGGTGGACACAGTCTTTGTAGGACAGACCCACGACCCCTATCAGATGAATGCCGTTTCCATGGCGACCCCGGTGTTTATGATCCTCATGGCATTCGGCAACCTGTTCGGCATCGGCGGCTGCGCCTTTATCTCCCGTTCTCTGGGCGCACGGGAATATGAACGGGTGAAAAAAAAATCAGCAGCTTCAGTTTCTGGGGCGCTGTCTTTGTGGGACTGCTCGCCACCCTGGCGCTGACCCTGGGCGTGAGCTGGATCCTGCCGCTGGTGGGTGCAGATGCGTCCGCCAACATCGCCAATATTTCCAAGGATATTTCCGGCGACGCCTATGACAAGCTGGTGCAGAACTATCAGAATCTGGAACAGTACACCAGGGACTATCTGTTCTACATCGGCGTGGGTGCAATCCCCACGGTGCTGAGCAGCGCCATGAGCAACCTGGTCAAGGGCGAGGGTGCGGCGAAAGTCTCCATGTTCGGCATGATGATCGGCGCTGTGACCAACATCATCCTGGACCCCATCATGATCCTTGCCATGGGCATGGGCGTCAAAGGGTGCAGCCATCGCCACCAGCATCGGCAACACGGTGGCAACGCTGTTCTACCTCATCTATCTGAAAGTCAGCCGCACCATGCTCTCCCCGAATCCGAAGCACTTCACCATGAAAGGCGGCATTTTCAGCGGCGTGTTCTCCATCGGCGTCCCCATGTTTTTCACTAATGTGCTGATGAGCCTGTCCAACCTGGTGCTGAACCGGCTGCTGAATAACATCGACGTTCTCGCCACCGGCGGCATGGGCATCGCCATGAAAGCAAATATGTTGGTAGTGTTCATCCAGCTGGGCATCGGTATCGGCATCCAGCCGCTGGTGGGATTCCACTACGGCGCACGGAACTTCACCAAGATGACAAAAGTGGTACGGTTCAGCATGGTCTGCACCCTGGTGCTGGGGCTGATTCTGACGGCGCTGTACTTCCTGTTCACTGAGCCGGTCATCAGCATCTTTATGACCTCCGGCTCTTCCGGCTCTGCGGCAGATGTTATCACCCAGCAGAACTACGCCGTGAAGATGCTCCGGGCGCTGATGGTTTCCGGACCGTTCCTGGGTATCATTTTCGTGAACAACAACGCTTTCCAGGGCATGGGACATGGTCTGGCATCTCTGATTCTGTCCGTCAGCCGCCAGGGATTCATTTTCCTGCCGGTACTGTTCATCGCCAACGCTCTGATCGGTCTGGACGGTCTGATCTTCGCCCAGCCCATTGCGGACATCTGCTCTGTCATCATGGCGCTTATTATGATGGAAGTCATTAAACATAAGGACAAGCAAATGCTGAAACCAGGCATAAGAAAAGCATAAGTCAAGCGTAAATTACATGGAAATGCAAAAAATCCGACAACAGGAATCTGAGTCCTGCTGCCGGATTTTTTGTTTGACATTTTTGCAAAACGTGGTATACTGAATATCTGAGGGCATACCTGAAACGGTAGGCGGTCAAGTCTTTTTTCTGATTTTTGCTCCCACTGCTCATTTGAACAGATGGGAGGTGATCGGTATGATGGATCAATACGTCACCTTTGGTGATCTGCTGAAAATCGGCAGTTTTCTGCTGGATTGTATCAGCGTGATCTTGTACATTTACTATAATCATAAAAATAGTAATCAGAATCACCACGGCAAGAAAAAGAAATAACCGCCCCTAGCGTCCAAACTGTGGCGGTTATTCTTTAACCAATATGCAGTGGGAGCAGACCGTCTACTGGTATGCCCTCTCTATTTCTATTATACGCCATCACGCCCCTTTTGTCAAGGGGGCTTTTTGCTGAAAAATTGCAGATGCTTTCATTTGACATTTTTCGCAAAACGTGGTATACTGTATGTCTGAGGGCATACCAATAACGGTAGGCGGTCAAGTCTTTTTCTGATTTTTGCTCCCACTGCTCACTTGAACAGATGGGAGGTGATCGGTATGATGGATCAATACGTCACCTTTGGTGATCTGCTGAAAATCGGCAGCTTTCTGCTGGATTGTATCAGCGTGATCTTGTACATTTACTATAATCATAAAAATAGTAATCAGAATCACCACGGCAAGAAAAGAAATAACCGCCCGTATCTCCAAACTTGTGGCGGTTAAATCTTTAACTCAAGCAGTGGGAGCAGACCGTCTACTGGTATGCCCTCTCTATTTCTATTATACGCCATTTTTTTCGGGATTGTCAAGTCCCTTTTGAAAAAACCGCACACGCCGGTTCTCACAGTCCTACTGCTGCATCGACTGCCCGGAGTTCCTCATCGGTCAGCGGTTTCTGCCCCACGATCTGCAGGGTGTCCGTGATCTGTTCCGGACGGGATGCGCCCACCAGTACGCTGGTCACCGCCTTCTGCCGCAGGATCCAGCAGAGCGCCAGCTGTGCCAGCGTCTGTCCCCTGTCCTGTGCGATCGCCTGCAGCTGCCGGAGCTGCGCCAGGCGTTCTTCCGGCAGCTGGGATGCCTGCAAAAATCTGCCGTCGGTGCGGATGCGGCTGTCCTCCGGGATGCCGTGGAGATAGCGGTCGGTCAGCATTCCCTGCGCCAGGGGACTGCAAATGATAACGCCCTTTTTTCCGGGGCGCTGGCATCCAGGATGCCGTTGCGCTCCGTCTCCCGGTCTAGGATGGAGTACCGGCTCTGATTGATGATGAACGGGCAATGCAGCTCTTTCAGGATAGCCGCCGCCCGGCGCATGGTCTCGCCGTCATAGTTGGACAGCCCCACATACAGCGCCTTGCCGCTCCGCACCGACTGCGCCAGCGCGCCCATGGTCTCCTCCAGAGGCGTTTCCGGGTCGGGGCGATGGTGGTAGAAGATGTCCACATAGTCCACACCCAGCCGTTTCAGACTCTGGTCCAGGCTGGCCAGCAGATACTTGCGGCTGCCCCCGTCGCCGTAGGGACCGTCCCACATATCATAGCCGGCTTTGGTGCTGATGACCAGTTCATCCCGGTGACCGGCGAAAATGGTTTTCAGCAGTCTGCCGAAGTTTCGCTCCGCCGCACCAGCAGGCGGCCCGTAGTTGTTCGCCAGGTCGAAATGGGTGATGCCGCCGTCAAACGCTGTCTCACAGAGCTGTGCCATCCGCTCCAGGCTGTTGGTGTCGCCGAAGTTGTGCCACAGCCCCAGGGACAGCAGGGGCAGTTTCAGCCCGCTGTTTCCGCAGCGGCGGTATTCCATCTGAGAATAACGGTTTTCGTTGGGAATATATGCCATAACCAAACCCTCAAAAAGAATCCCCGGAACAAGTCTCCGAGGATTTATTTTTATGCAGTGTTACTTTTAATTACTTCTGTGTCTTATCCTTATCCGCATCTGCGTCCTCATCGGAGAGATACGTTTCAATGATAAACTTCGGGCGTTCCTTTGTCTCTAAGTAGACCTTTCCGATGTACTGCCCGATGATGCCGATGGCGAGGAGCTGCAAGCCGCCGATTGCCCAGATGGACACGATCAGCGAAGTCCAGCCCGTAATGGTTGCGCCCATGCAGTGCCGCACAAAGGAATAGATCAGCATGATGATGCTCACCAGGAAGATCAGCGTACCTAGCCGGGTAATGAGGGCGATGGGCTTTGTGGAAAGGGATGTGATGCCTTCCCAGGCAAAGGACAGCATCTTTTTCAGCGGATACTTGGAAGTTCCGGCGAAACGCTCCTTTCGGGCATAGTACACCTTGTCGCTCTTATAGCCGATCATGGGGACAACGCCACGGAGAAACATATTGACCTCCTTGAAGGATTCCAGTCCGTCCAGCGCACGATGGCTCATCAGACGATAGTCGGCGTGGTTGAACACCACGTCTGCGCCCATCATCTTCATGACCTTATAAAAGCCCTCGGCGGTGAACTTCTTGAAAAAGGTATCCGTTTTCCGGGCATTCCGCACGCCGTAGACCACGTCATTTCCGGCATAGTACTTGTCCACCATCTCGTCAATGGCATCGATATCGTCCTGGAGGTCGGCATCCAGGGAAATTGCCATGTCGCAGTGATTCTTCACTGTCATCAGACCACCCAGCAGCGCATTCTGGTGTCCCCGGTTCCGGGACAGGCACACGCCCTGGTAAATGGGATTCTCCTGGTGCAGCGCCTGGATGATCTCCCAGGTGCGGTCCTTCGAGCCGTCGTTGACAAAGACGATGCGGCTCTTCTCCGAGATTTTCTCCGCCGCCATCAGCGACTGCATTTTCGCCAGAAGCTGTTTTGAAGTTTCCGGCAGCACTTCTTCTTCGTTATAACACGGAATGACCAAATATAATGTATCCATCAGATTCATGCTCCTTACTTCCAGAATGCGATCAGCTGTGTCAGATGGTCACAGATCGCCGGGTACTGATCCTGGGGGAATGCGAACTTGAAGATCTGCACGCCGTTTACCACAACAGCGCAGAGCATCGCAGCCGCCATAAACTTCCGGGTCAGATCCTTTTTCGTTTCGTTCCTGGACTTCTGATACAGGAAGAACAGGATCGTCAGTGCGCCCAGCAGAATCTCCCAGGAGAAGTCCGCCGTATAGCGCACCGCATAGCCGCTTTCCCAGATCGAGCAGATGATGACCAGCGGCATGACCACGCAGGGCAGTCCCACCATCACGCCGTATTTCCAGCGTGTCTTGGTGTCCGGCAGACGGCGCAGTGCCGCACGGGCAAGCAGATATGCCGCAACCGGAATCGCCAGGAACAGGATGCCGGAGGTGTTGCCGTCATCGTTGAAGTAAAAGCCGTTGGTGTCCAGCTTGGAGAAAGGCGTACTGATGTACGGATACTCCGGCAGGAACTGAGGCGGGGCGAAGAGATAATTCCACAGACCGATCAGCACGAACGAGGTGTGGTACTGGGAATGGGTGAAGTCGTTGATGGTCAGCGAATACTGGATGCCGAAGTCCAGCGGCGAGCCGAACCGGGCATAGTTGTACACCATCTGGGTAATGCCCAGCGCCAGCAGCGGCAGGGCTGCGCACAGCACGTAGGCGATGCGCCGGGGCTTGCGGACTGCCAGAGACGAAGTGCCGTCCTCTGCCTGCACCAGCACATTCCCGGACTTGGGGATGGCGTACAGGAAATACAGCACTGCCACCACGGCATAGACCGCCAGAGTCGGACGGCACAGCACGGCGATGCCCAGGAACAGGGATGCCAGCGCCGTCCGCACCAGAGACACCTTGCCCTCGCTCAGCACGTTGGAACTGAACAGGAAATAAGCGCCCAGTGCCACAAAGGCGAATCCGGAGGAAATGGAAATCTCATAGAACAGCGTGCGTCCCACGCTGTACCAGATGCCGCAGGAGCTGAACAGGATCGCCATGCCGGCGATGATGTTTCCGGCAGAGACGTTTTTGCACCAGCGCTTGACGAATGCCAGATATGCCATTGCCAGGAACAGCAGTCCCACCAGGCTGAACAGCAGGATAGACAGGTTCGTGGAGCAGTAGTGTCCGGTCAGCTTGTGATACGGCAGATACAGCAGCACCACCGGTGCGATGCCGTAGTAGGAATAATACTTGCCGTCATAGAATACGTGGTCCCACTCCGCCTTTGCGCCGGAGTCGTTTCGCATTCCCCAGTCATAAGGGTTCTCCACCTGGAGCAGCGCATCGTCCACTTCTTTCAGCAGGGAAATTTGTCCGTTTTCGAAAGCGTCCACCTGTTCCTGTGTGATCTGGTTGCCGCTGTCCAGCTTGAACTGTCCGGCGAAACCGCCGTCGGGCAGCTTTGCCATAACGATCAGCACTGCCACGGCCATGACCGCTGCGGTCATCACTGTAATGGTACGACGGCAGAGCTTTTTCGTCTCCAGATACGGGCGTTTCAGCGTAGTGCTGCACGCCACCGCATAAGCCAGCGTTCCCAGCACCAGCACCAGCGCCATCCGGAGCGGCGAAACGGCAAAGGGAATGGGCGCATTCAGCTGTACGCTCTGCAGGACTACCCCGTCCCCGTCATTTTTTCCGGTGAACTTCAGACGCAGCTTGGAGACATCCCCGGAAAATTCACAGGCGATGTACTGGGTATTCTCTCTGTCCTTGACCAGCGCCTGCTTGGCGATATCGAACCGATAGTCCACATGGGTGGCATCCGCCATATCCAGCACCATCTGGGACTGCTTGGTGTCCTTCCCCAGCTTTGCCACGGCACGGACTGTCCCGATGGGTACGTTCAGATCGTTGAACGTGATAACGCACTCATTTTTGCCGGTGATGGTCAGCGTGTGCAGGTTCTCGTCCAGGGTATAGTCCCCGGATTCCACCGTGGCATCCGAGGGCAGCAGAATCTTCTCCGGATAGTCGCCCAGCATCAGATGATAGGACGGATACTGGAACACCGTCAGTTCCAGCACGGTCTTGACCAGCAAAAGCTTGCTGAAAAAGCGCACCGTCCGGCTCTTCCGGCACTGGTACAGCAGACAGGCAGCATACTGCAGCACAGCGGCAATGCCCATGAGCAGAAAAGCGCCCTCAAATTGACCGTAATCGGCGATGCCGAACAGGTCGCCCAGTCCCAGCACCACCAGCACGGCAGAGACTGCCAGCACGATGAGATTCGGCACAGACAGCCGCTTTTTCCCGGCGGCAGGCGCTTTCGGCGCAGCCTGCTCCGGTGCGGCATCTTCCGCATTTTCGGTATCTTTTTCCGTTTCTGCCATTTCGTCAGCAGCCGGTTTCTGTGCCAGCGGCCAGAGACGCTGTTCCTGCAGTGCTTTCTTCCCCGTCAGACGCAGCAGCCCCACGGATGCCACGATTGTCAGCAGCAGTCCCAGGAAAAACAGGACCGTGACAAAATTCATACAACTTCATCCTTTCTGATACGCCGCTCTGCCGTCTTTCGGAAAAGCAGCCGTTTTTCCCATATTCGTTCCCCGAATATGCTCATATCATAAATTGTAACATATTTCATGGAAAATGTCAACCTGCTGTGCAGCACTTTCACGAAAAACAATTTTCATGATAGCCTCCCCTGAAAGGGGAGGGGGACCGCCGTTAGGCGGTGGAGAGGTTCTTTATTAAAATCTTTTATAAGGTTTTCGGAATAAGTGGAAACCCCTCAGTCAGTGCTACGCACTGCCAGCTCCCCTTTCAGGGAGCCTCACTTGTCAAGCTCCATAATTTTAATCAGTATATTTATGAAAATCGATTTTCGTGCAGCACTTTCACGAAAAAAGCAGACGTAAAAAAAAAAGCACACCGGGTATCGTCTGCCCAGTGTGCCGCATTTTCTGTAGAGACACGTATATCTTACACCAGTTTCAAAACGTTCAGCAGTAAAATCCAGCTCATGCCGTAGTAGGTGACAACTGCCACCAGGTCGTTCACCGTGGTGATGAGCGGACCGGACGCAACTGCCGGGTCTACCTTGATCTTCTTGAAGAACAGCGGAATGAGCGTGCCGACGGCGCTGGAGATCAGCATGGCGAGGATCAGCGAAACGCCGATGCAGCCGGAAACCGCAAAGGAGAACAGCATGGTCTTGTGCTTGAACAGCATGATGTACAGCCCCACCATGGCGAACGACAGCACGCCCAGGATCAGACCGTTGAAAAAGCCCACACGCATTTCCTTGCCCACCAGCCGCAGCTTGTTCCGGAACGTAAGGTTCTCGTCCATCAGCACACGGATTGTCACCGCCAGGGACTGGGTTCCCACATTTCCCGCCATATCCAATATCAGCGACTGGAACGCCATGATAAGCGTCAGCTGTGCCACCACCTTTTCGAATGCACCCGCGACCACCGACACCAGCAGTCCCAGCAGCAGCAGGGCAAAGAGCCAGGGCAGGCGTTTCTTCACGCTCTGTTTCAGCGGCTCGTTCAGATCTTCCTCCGCCGTCAGACCGGCAAGCTTTGCATAGTCCTCGCCCATCTCTTCATCCACCACATCGATCAGACTCTGCGCCGTGATAACGCCCAGCAGCTTGTTCTGGTTGTCCAGCACCGGTATCGAGTCCTCGGAGTAGTCCTTCAGCTGTTCGATGCAGTCGTCGATGGTCTCGTTGGCGTACACATAGGGGAACGATGTGGCAATGAGGCTTTCCAGCGGCACACCGCTCCTCGCCACGATAAGGTCTTTCAGAGCGATCGCACCGTAAAAAAGCAGTCCGTCTCGTCCACCACAAAGAGGGTGGTCATGTTGTCGTTCTCCTCCGCCTGTCTGACCAGCTCGTTCATGGCATCCTTTACCGTCAGACCCTCGTGCAGGATGATGCAGTTCGTGGTCATCCTGCTGCCGATCTCGTCCTCGTCAAAGGATGCGATGAGCCGTATCTCCTTCTTGATATCCTCGTCCAGGGCATCCAGGATCAGTTCCCGTTTCTCCCTGCCGATGGTGTGCAGGATCTCCACTGCATCATCCGTTTCCATCTCGGAGACGATCTCGCCCGCCTTTCTGGGGCTGATCTCTTTCAGGCATTCCCCTGCCTTTTCCTCCTCCAGATGGGCGAACGCCTCTGCCAGCATCTCCGCCGGACAGATGCGGAACACCTTTTCCGTTCCTGCTCGCTGAGCTGTTCGATCACATCCGCAATGTCGCTGCCGTGATAATCCTCCAGCTGATTCAGCATGGCTTTCGGCGAAGTGTTCCCCCGGATAATGCGGAGGATCTCGCTCTCATAGTTGGGCTTTTCTGCTGTTTTTGCCAGTACCATTGTCTTTTCCATTGGAACCATCCTTTCCTTCGATCGGTCTCCCGAATTCACGATAGCAGGGACAGACACCGCACAAATGGCGGTCGTGCTGCCCGAAGTCAAAGGAAACAAAAATGCCCCGTCCGACAGCAGGTCAGACAGGGCAGAAAAGACAGCGTTCCAAAAAGGCTATGCCAAAAAAGGCAGCAGACGCAGCCGTCCGTGCCGTTTCTGATATGCCGGACGCCGCCTTCGTCCGTTTGACCTGCAACTATCTCCGTTTGCCACCTTTTTCACCTCACAATATTTCAGTCGTTCACGCATTTCTGCGCCTTGTTATTGTACCACAGCGAGTCCGCCGCCGTCCACCATGATTTTGTAAAATGGAAGTTAGAAAAGCGTAAACACGCCAGAACAGCCGCCACGGCAGAACACCGGACGGCTGCGCTATACTATTATAATAATGGGAAACTTCCTATTTTTTCCGCCGGAACAGCCCGGCAACGGAACTGCACAGCGGCACAGCCAGGGAGAATCCCAGGGCGATGTACAGCTGGGGACGGGTGAGCATAACAGTGGAGAAGATGACCCGGAGCATGGGAAAGACCACCGCCGCCGCCAGCACTGCCAGGGAAACTGCCACAGCGCCGATGAGCCACAGGTTGTTCCCATAGGGCATGGAGAACAGGGTGCGCCGTTCGGACTTGCACTCAAAGACGTGTACCAGCTGGGACAGGATCAGCGTGCAGAGCGCCGCCGTCCGGGCAGCCTCCAGCGTGCCGCCGGTGCGGATCACGGTAGAAAACGCACCCAGGGTACAGATGCCGATGAGGATGCCACGGAAGAAGATGCGTCCCATCAGCCCGTCGGAGAAAAAGCTTTCGTCCGGCTTTCTCGGCGGTTTCTGCATCGCCTCCGGTTCGGGCGGTTCCAGTCCCAGGGCAATGGCAGGGAGACCGTCCGTCACCAGGTTCACCAGCAGCAGCTGGGTAGGCAGCAGCACCACCGGCATCCCCATCAGAATGCCCAGAAACATGGTCAGCACCTCGCCGATGTTGCAGGACAGCAGGTATCGGACAAACTTCCGGATGTTGGCGTAGACGCAGCGTCCCTGTTCCACCGCATCCACCAGCGTCGCCAGGTTGTCGTCCGTCAGCACCACGTCTGCCGCCTGGCGAGCCACATCCGTACCGCTTTTTCCCATGGCAACGCCAACGTCCGCCTCCTTGATGGCAGGCGCATCGTTCACCCTGTCTCCCGTCATGGCGACGATCTCGCCACGCCGCCGGTACGCACGCACCAGCCGCAGCTTATGCGCCGGGTTGACCCGTGCAAAGACGGTGTACTGATCCAGGCAGGCATCCAGCTGGGCATCGCTGAGAGCGTCCAGTTCGTCGCCGGTCATCGCCTTTTTGCCCCGGAGCAGTCCTGCCTGTTTCGCAATGGCGGCGGCGGTGTTCTTGTGATCGCCGGTAATCATGACCGTGCGGATGTTTGCTCTGGCGCAGGTGCGGATGGCAGTCCGGGCGGATTCTCTGGGCGGATCCAGCATTCCGGCAAGCCCCAGAAAGACGCAGGCGCCGTCCTCCTGCCGGGCAAACGCCAGCACCCGGAGTGCCTGGTCGGACAGCTCCGTCACGCTCCGGCGAACAGCCGCACGGTCGCTCTCGGAAAACGGCACGGTCTTTCCGTCACGCATCTGAAAACCGCACAGAGGCAGGATGGCATCCGCTGCCCCTTTCCAGTAAGTACACGTCCCTGCGCCCTGGGTGACGGTGACGGACATCCGCCGGGTCTCGCTGTCGAACGGCTCTGAGCGCAGCACCGGATGAGAGCGCAGCAGTTCCTGCCGGGAAACGCCGCCTTTTTCTGCCGCCACCAGCAGTGCCACCTCGGTGGGGTCGCCTGTGGCAGACCAGCTGCCCTTGTCAGTTCTGGCGCTCCGGTCACGCCGGGCGGACTCTGGACTGTGTATCTCGGCAGTGCAGCAGAGTGCGCCGCAGATGAGCAGTTCCTTCAGCGCCGGTTTCGACAGAGGATTGACGTTCCTGCCGTCCTGCTGGATGGCGCCGGCTTTTTGCAGCCCCGTCCCGGTGACGGAAAACGACTCGCCGCCTGCCCGGACTGCGGTGACGGTCATGCGGTTTTCGGTGATGGTCCCCGTCTTGTCGGAGCAGATGACGCTGGCACAGCCCAGGGTCTCCACGCTGTGCAGCCGGTTCACCAGGGCGTTGCGCTTCATCATCCGGCTCACCGCCAGCGCCAGTGCAATGGTGACCGTCGCCGGGAGTCCCTCCGGAATGGCGGCGATGGCAATGGTGATGCCGGTCATGAGCATATCAAAGACCGGTTCGCCCCGGAGTACCCCAGCCAGAAAGACAGCGCCGCACACCCCCAGACAGAGTAGCGCCACCACCTTTCCCAGCCCGGCGAGCCGCTTTTGCAGAGGTGTCAGATCCTGTTTCACCTCCTGGAGCATGGCGGAGATCTGCCCCATCTGGGTGCGTGTACCCGTGGCAATGACCACTGCCTCGGCGCTGCCGTGGAGGACAGCTGTTCCGGCATAGACCACGTTTTTCTTGTGGAGATCGTTCCGGGTGTCTGCCGGGTCGCCGGACTGCTTGGAGACCGCCTCGGATTCGCCGGTGAGGATGGACTCGTTCACCGAAAGCCCGTCTGCACGCACCAGCGCACTGTCTGCCGGCACATTGTCCCCTGCCTCCAGCCGGATGCAGTCGCCGCAGACCAGTTCCCGTGCCGGAATGGTCTGCCACTTTCCGTCCCGGCAGACCGTGGCGGTGGGTGCGGTGAGACTGCGCAGGGACTCCAGCGTCTGTTCCGTGCGGTACTCCTGCAAAAAAGCCCAGAATGGCGTTGAGCAGAACGATGAGGATGATGGTGACAGCGTCGGTGATCTCCCCCAGAAAGGCGGATACACCTGTGGCAGCCAGCAGGATCAGCACCATCACATCCCGGAACTGCCCCAGGAACATCCGCAGAGGATGGAGCTTTGCTGCCGCCGCCAGTTCGTTTTCGCCGTCCTGTTTCAGACGTTCCCGTGCTGCTTTGGTTGTCAGACCGTTCATAGGATTCCTTCTTTCCCGGATTTGTTTTTGTGTTTTTGCTTATGTATATGCGGAAAAGCCAAAAAAGCATGACCACGGTAGAAATCTTTTTGGCAGAATCACAAGAAAATGCTTGACAAATGTGCCGAAATCATGTATAATGTAAAGGATGTGTTGGAAACGTGAGAATGGAACAGGCAGTTCCCGGTGAACCGACCTGTTTTCGCAAGACAAGGCAATGCTGCATAAAGCTCACGGAAATCAATTTTCAAAAATAGGCTGATTAAAATTGTACAAAATTATGAAGTTTGACAAGTGAGGCTCCCCCTGAAAGGGGAGCTGGCAGTGCGTAGCACTGACTGAAGGGTCTCCACTCATGCCGAAAACGTCATAAAAAGATTTTAATAAAGAACCCCTCCACCGCCTAACGGCGGTCCCCCTCCCTTTTCAGGGGAGGCTATCATGAAAACTGATTTCCATGTATAAAGCTCATGCAGCATTGCCCATATAGAAACGAGGTTGAAAAAATGCACTATCCCAAGTGGTTTTCCCTGCTGACCCTGGGTGCGGCGGCAGGCGGAATGCTCTTCTTTGGCGGTCTGAATGCGTCTGCGGCGGATGCCGTACCCCTGGAATCGGCTGCCCCGGCTGTGGCGACGTCCACGCTGCCGGAACTCTCCCCTGCGCCGGAGGAAAATCCGGGCGGCTGGGTCATGAAAGACGGCGCAAGAAAGTATCAGTACAGCGACGGCTCTTACGCCATCCAGGCGGCAACGGTAGACGGTGTCCTGTATCTGTTCGACTCCAGCGGCACGCAGATGACGGGCTGGCAGAAGATCGACGACACCTGGCACTATTATGACAGCGCCACCTATGCGGCGGCGGTGGGTGCGCAGAAGATCGACGGCGTGACCTATCTGTTCGACTACACCGGCGCACAAAAGACCGGCTGGCGCACCGTAGACGGGGTGCGGCGATACTACGACCCGGAGACGGGAAAGCCGGTGGAAGGCTGGGTCAGCTACGGCGGCAGCCGCTATTATGTGGACGATGCCGCAGGCAAGGTGACCGGAGAATACACGGTGGACGGTGTCCGCTATCTGCTGGACGAGGAGACCGGCACCCAGAAACTGGGGCTGTGCATCTTCGACGACCAGACCGTCCGCTATTACGATGCGAACGGCGAGCTGACCTCCGGCTGGGCAGAGGACGGCGAAAACCGCTATTATTTCAGCGAGAACTATGAGATGCAGACCGGCTGGCAGACGCTGGACGGCAAGCGCTATTACTTCGGCACGGACGGCATTGCCAGAACCGGCATCCAGACCGTGGACGGCAAACAGTACTGCTTTGCCTCGGACGGCTCCATGCAGACCGGGTTCCAGGCGGTGGGCAGCCAGAAGTACTACTTCGGCACAGACGGCGCTATGCTTACCGGCTGGCAGACCATCGGCAGCCAGCGGTACTACTTCCTGGAAAACGGCAATATGGCGACGGGAACGGTCACCATCGACGGAAAGAAGTACACCTTCAACGCAGACGGCACGCAAAAGAAAATCAAGATCTGTCTGGATGCCGGACACTACGGCAAATACAACCGCAGTCCGGTGAACGGTACATACTATGAATCCGACATGAGCTGGAAGCTCCACCTCAAGCTGAAATCGGCGCTGGAGGCACGGGGCATGGAAGTCATCACCACCCGGACGACCCAGGCAGGCGACCTGGGGCTGGAGGCACGGGGCAAGAAATCCGCCGGATGCGACCTGTTCCTCAGCCTGCACAGCAACGCCTGCAACAGTGCATCCGTAGACGCACCCCTTGCCTGCTGCACTGTGACCGGCACTATGGATGTACTGGGACAGCAGCTGGCGAACGTGGTACACCAGGTGATGGGGACAGCACAAGCCGGAACGATCTGGAAACGCCAGGGCGACAACGGCGACTATTACGGTGTTCTCCGTGGCGCAACCAAGGTGGGGACACCGGCGATCCTGCTGGAACACAGCTATCACACCAATCTGCGAGCCACCAACTGGCTGCTGTCAGATGCCAACCTGCAAAAAGTGGCAGAGGCTGAGGCGGATGTGATCGCCGCATTCTTCGGACTGCTGTAACAGAATCAAACATCGGCACACTGGGTAGACGATACCTGGTGTGCTTTTTTTCTGGTTGGTATCCGGCAAGCATCTTTCCCGTCTTATCAGAAGAGCCATTGCAACAGAATATCCAGCCTTTCATGCGAAAGCAGTCGTTGTCCTTGTTTCCGGAAAAAGCAGCCGCATGGCTGCACCTCTGGATATAACAATAACTCTGTATCTGCATCTGTCTCTTTTTCTATCTCTGAATCTAACTCTAACTCTTACTCTGACTCTTACTCTGACTCTTTCTCTATCTCTGTATCTACAATGTTACCCGGTACTGGTAACATTGTTCCCACAATGTTACTCGATGCTGGTAACATTGTTCCCACATTGTTACTCGACGCTGGTAACATTGTTCCCACATTGTTACTCGATGCCGGTAACATTGTTCCCACATTGTTACTCGACGCTGGCAACATTGAGATCACAATGTGAATCACATTGTGATCTCATTGTGATTCGTCCTCACTGACACAAAAAAAGCAGCGTACCGGAGATCAAACCGATACGCTGCTTTCAGAACTCGTCTTTGCAAGAAATGTATGTGGATTTTCGAGCATCACTTTTTGCGAAAACTTGTTCTTATATAATGGGAAAATTCAAGATGTCGTGATTATGCCTGAACCGGAGTGCCGGAAACTGCCTTTTCGGAAACTTCCACCTCAGACTCCTGTTCCTTCTTCGCACGCTTGCGGAAACCAACCAGCAGGAGACCTGCGAATACGACAGCGATCACGATGTCCAGACCGGATGCGATGCCGCTGCGGAAACCGTGAACGGTATAGGTGAACGGCATGAACGGGTTCAGAACCTGGTAGAACTTGTCGGACAGTTCCAGCGGATATGTGCCGGCGCAGCCGCTGAGCTGCAGTACCATGAATACCAGCAGGATAAAGTCACCGATGATATCCAGGAAGAAGTTGACACAATATTCCAGCGTCAGGAATGCCACAGATGCCAGGCAGGCGATGATGAGTGTCTTGCCCATATATTCCGGCTGGAAGTCGTTGATCCAGGACAGGCACAGGATCATGAGAACTGCCTGGAGCAGACCCAATGCCCAGAGCTTGCCCAGTGTGAGCAGCCATGCCTTGCCCGGCTTGCGAGCGCCGATCTTCTGATGATACGGCGAGAGCATAACGCAGAATGCCAGACCGGATACCCACAGACCAACGGACATCATGTACGCCGCCATAGCGTTGCCGTTTGTGGGAACGGTTGTCTCATACGTCTCGTTTGTCATTACCGGTGCAGAGAACATATCATAGGTCTTGTCGGTGCTGTCGATGCTGTTGACCTCGTCTGCGCCGTCGGCGATGGAAGTCTGGAGCGTTACCGCACCGTTGGACAGCTGTACCAGACCGTCACCCAGTTCTACCGAGCCGTCTGCCAGCTGGGATGCGCCGTCCTGGATCTGACCTGCGCCGTCTGCCAGCTGTGCTGCGCCGCTGTTCAGCGTGTCGTTGTTTGCCGCCAGCTGTGCAGTACCGTCAGCCAGCTGGGATGCACCGCTCTGCAGCTGAGAAACTGCATTGGTCAGTGTAGGAACGCTGTCTGCCAGGGTCTGTGCGCCGCTGTTCAGCGAGGACGCACCGCCCACCAGCGTGCCGGTGTTGGAATCCAGGGTCTGGAGTCCGTCGGTCAGACTGGACACGCCGCCGGTGTACTTGGATACACCATATTCCAGAGTGCTGCTGCCGTCAGCCAGCTGACTGAGACCAGCCTCCAGTGCCTGAGAACCAGGGATGAGCTGTGCATCCACTGCGGACTGTACCGACTGTAAGCCGCCGGACAGGCTGGTGATCGCCTGCTGTGCGCCCGGAAGTGCCTGGTCTGCGCCGGCAGCCAGTGTGCTGACGCTGGACTTCAGCTGTTCCATTGCGCTGGCAGAGCTGCTCAGATCTGTGCCTTCCAGTGCCTTGGACAAAGCCGGTCACCTGTGTGCCGATGTCCGAGATATCCGTTGCCAGAGAACTCATGGGGACGGAGAAGCATGACAGCAGTTCCTGCTGGGATGCCGCATCCAGAGACTGGAATACTTCCGTCTGGGTCATGGTGGTCAGTGCGGACTGTAAGCTTTGCAGCTGTGCGCCGGCATCCTGTGCGCTGGTGCCGATCGCCGTCAGACTGGCGGTCAGCGTCTGTACCAGAGCGCTGGTATCCGGCATGGAAGTGTTTTGCAGGGTGGTGTTCAGTGTGTCGATGCCCTGCTGGAGCTGTGTCAGACCGGCGGTCGCTGCTGCATCTGCTGGAGACTCTCTGCGGAGAGACTGCCGCTCAGACTGTCAGACAGGGTCTGCAAGCCGGCAGTCATCTGTGCGCTGCCCTGCTGGAGCTGTGCCGCACCGCTGGTCAGGCTTGCTGCGCCGTTTTCCAGCTGGCTGCTGCTGCCGTCCAGGGTCTGTGCGCCGCTGTAGGCTGCCGAAACGCCGTCGGTATAGCTGCTGACACCGTTGGAAAGTGTACCGGAACCGTCAGACAGTGCCACTGCGCCGTCTGCCAGCGTGCCTGCGCCGCTCGCCAGCTGATCCATGCCGTCAGACAATGTCTGCGCACCGCTGTTGACCGTTGCCACGCCGTCGGTATAGGTTTTTCAGACCGCTTTCCAGGGTCTTTTGCACCGTCTACGAAAGTAAAGGGAGCTGTCCGACAAAAGCTTCAGATTATCGGTGATCTTGGTGTTGCCGTCCTTCAGATCGGACACGCCGTCCTGGATCTGGAGCGCACCGTCAGCCGCATCGCTCATGCCGCTGCCGATCGTACCCAACTGGTCAAAGATGGTCTCGGTATACTCCTTGGTCACGCTCTCCGAAACTTCTTTCTGGATCTTTGCCAGCGCCGTTTCGCTCATCTTGCTTGCGATGTAGTTCGTGCCGGGATTGGTGACATACTGGAGTTCCATCTTCTGCGGCTCGTCGTCCATCAGCGTGGAGGCGTTTTCCGAGAAGTTTTCCGGAATGGTGATGACCATATAATATGTGCCGTCCTCAATTCCCTTTTTCTGCCTTGTCTGCGCTGACAAAGTGGAAATCCAGCTGGTCATTTTCCCGCAGTTTGTCTACCAGTTCGTCTCCGACAGCCAGTTCCTTGCCCTCATAGTCCACCGACTTGTCATTGTTGACCACTGCCACCGGCAGCTGATCCACATTCCCGTAAGGATCCCACATGGAACCCAGGAACAAGGTGGTATAGATGGTCGGGATCAGAACAATTGCCGCCATTGCGATGCCATTGAAGTGCCGCCAGAAGAAATTCTGTTTCTTTCCGGAACCGCTTGATCGCATAAATACCTACTTCCTTTCTGCATGAAACAATCACCGCTTTCCCCGAATGCACGGTCTTGTTTCGATTCTTGTGACGAAGAACAGCTGTCTATAAAAAAAATCTTGTCTATAAATAGAAAACTGTTGACTTTTCGTCCTGTATCTATTATAATATAAGGGAAGTGAATTTGCAACCGTTGATTTCACAAATTACGTCTACTAATAGACACTATGTTTATTAGTGGCTCCGGCAATCCCCGAATGCCGGACAGACGCCGCTTCGTATACTATTATAATGGACAGCACCCCACGAGACCTGTGCCGTGCTGCCGAAGATAAGGATGAAACAACATGACCAACAATATAAAACAAGAGCGGCGCTATCGCCGCACCGAGGCGCTGATCCTGAACGGACTGACCTCCCTGCTCCAGCAGAAGAGCATCAAGGAGATCACCGTCCGGGAGCTGACCTGGTGGACATCAACCGTTCCACCTTCTATCTGCACTACACAGACATTTACGACCTGCTGGAAAAGACAGAACAGCGCCTGTTACAGCAGCTGATGGATGCCGTCAACGAAAACTGGACGCTGCCGGAAACGCCGAAGAACTTCTTCGCCTTTCTGGAACAGACGTTCAACATCCTCTCGGAGAATGCCCAGCTCTGTTCGGCGCTCATCGGACCGAACGGCGACATCGCCTTTCTGCGGAACATCGAGAAGATGATCCGGGACAAGGGTCTCCAGACCCTGCGCTCGTTTGCGCCGAAGGAACTCCGGGAACAGGATCTCCAGTACGCCATTTCCTTTGCCCTTGCCGGGTGCGTGGGGCTGGTGGAACACTGGCTGAAAAACGGATGTCCGGAAACACCCACCCATATGGCGGAACTGACCCTGGTAATGCTCCGTGAGGGTACAACGTCCATCGGCGTGCCGGATATCACCCAGTTCGCCGCACACTAAAGACAGGTTCTGAGCCGTCCTGTTCCAGGATAACCGAAGAAGATAAACCAGCGTGAAACTGGATCACAACACCAGATAACAAAAAAAGAGCCTGCCGGGATAAAGCCGTTCCCGACAAGCTCTTTTTGCGTTTTTCAGGCATCTTTGCCCTTTGAAGTACCCCTGTAGAGGTCGATGCCCACATCGATTCGAGTGTACCGGAAATGGAAAACCTTATGGCATCCCACCGGGGACGATAAATATGCCTCCCTTGAAAAGGGAGGTGGATGCTCCGTAAGGAGCAGACGTAGGGATTATCCCCCTGTCCCTTCGGGACATCCCAGCACAAGGCACACCCTACGGGCGCCTTTTCAAGGGGGACATATGCCCCACCGTAGGGGCGAACACTGTTCGCCCGTTGTTGTGTTTCCAGGTATCCCTTTTCAAAGGGACACGACAACTCCCCCTGCCCTGTCGGGCATCTCCTCTATGAGAGAGACTTTTTCTAGGCTCCTCTTTTAGAGGAGCTGGCAGCCGTAAGGCTGACTGAGGAGTCATGTATCAGAAAACCCTATAGCATCCCACCT
>VOFI01003833.1_pt1 | contig 23934 bp, 35 predicted proteins | sample 5384131 | NCBI WGS metagenome assembly VOFI01 (sample SAMN12384728, study PRJNA508395) | human gut metagenome | isolation source: healthy gut H | host: Homo sapiens | reverse complement strand
CCAGCCTGCATAATTAAAACCATCATAGCTGACAAGTGCTTTTACAATCATAATACCCAAATACCAATACAAGCACAAAGAACGAAAACACTTAAAATCATTGAAGCATAATCGATAGTTTGCATCTTTAACACTTTGTAACGTGTTCTTTTTCTAGATGGATCATACCCTCTAGCTTCCATCGCATTCGCAAGTTGATCTGCACGATCAAATGCAGAAACAAATAGTGGAACAATTAAAGACAAAATGGCCATAATTTTTTCTTTTAATACTCCCATTTTCTAAATCCACACCACGACTTGCCTGCGCGTTCATAATACGCTGTGTTTCTTCAATCAATGTTGGAATAAACGCAACGCAATACTGATTATCATCGCAATAATGTGAGCTGGTACACCAACCTTTTCAAAAGGCTTCAACAATTTTTCCAAAGTCAAATCCAAAGGTTTTGTTGTTGCTGTTAATACAGTTGTGATAACGACCATCAACATTAAACGAACCACAATATATAACGTTTGATTTACGGCATCACTATAGATTTGTAAATCCTTGATTGAAAACAAAGGTGTTCCTGTTTTAATAACCAATAGGTTAATAACCAACAAAAGAAAGCCATCATCCATAACATTGGTTTCATTGTTCTTAATGCATATTTAATATTTAATTTTGATAAATACAAACTCAATAAAATAAAAATACCTATAATCACATATCCAAGGACTCCTGCAGGAATAAATATCGCAACCATTAAAAAAATAACATGATCATAATTTTAGATCGAGGATCCATCTTATGAACCACAGAATCTAATGGCATATATTGTCCTAACGCAACATTATTCATGTTTCTTCACCTGCTTTTTCTATTGAATCCACAAGTGAATTCATATCCATAATATCTGGATTCATGTCATCATTTCTTGAGCACCTTGAGGATCAAGACCTGCAGTTGGCTCATCTAAAACTAAAACTTTGGGATTCAATACTAAAATACCGGCAATTGCAACACGACGCTTTTGTCCTCCACTCAAATCAAAAGGAGAACGATCCAAATAACTTTCATCCAAACCTACAACAGGCAAGATTTTCTTTACTAGTTGAGAAGCATCTTCTTCACTTGTTCCAAAGTTTTTTGGTCCAAACGCAATATCCTTACCAATCGTTTCTTCAAACAATTGATATTCAGGAAACTGGAATACAAGACCAACTTCTTTTTCTCAATTGCTTCACATCTTTGATTTTCAACAAAGGCTGAATTCAATACCTTTTAATGCAGCATGCGAAAAAGGGGTATTTTCATTATATGTGTGCTCTAACTTCTTTATTTCAATCGACATAATTTTTCTACCACCTCATCTAAACGACATACATTTTCCTTAAAAATCCCACGCTTCTTTAATTCTTTAGAAATCTTTAAACCAAAAGGAATATCCAACTGCATTTTAGCTAGCTTATCTTCCTGTTTAAAAATATCCATTGGTGTTCCCTGCATCGCAATCTCACCATTTTCTAATACTATGACATTTTCAGATTGAGCAACCTCTTCCATATCATGTGTAATTGATAAAATAGTGATATTTTTTTCCTCATGTAACTTGCGAATCTGCGCATTAATACTTGCCTTACCTTGAGGATCCAACATACTTGTCGATTCATCAAAAATAATAATATCCGGTTCAATAGCTAAGATACCCGCAATCGCTACACGCTGTTTTTGTCCACCAGATAATTTAGTCGGCTCTGCACTTAAAAAATCCGTCATTCCAACACGACCTGCAACATCTTCAATAATCCCCTGCATCTTTTCTTGTTCTACACAATGATTTTCTAAACCAAAGGCAATATCATCTGCCACTGTAGAACCAATAAATTGATTGTCTGGATTTTGGAATACAATTCCAATATGACTTCTCAATTCATATACACTTTCTTCATTTAGTTCCTGACCTAAAATTTGAATTTTACCCTTTTTCGCTTCCAATAAACCAATGATTAGTTTTGCCATTGTACTCTTACCAGAACCATTATGTCCAATAATCGTTGTATAGCTTCCTTTTGGGATTGAAAAAAGAAACATCTTTTAATATATCATTTTTCCCGTCATAGGAAAAAAGTTAAATGTGAAACTTCGATTGCTTCCATCACATTCCTCCACCATAAACGGAACTATTATACCATATTAAAATGGCTTGAGCACCCTCAAGCCACTATTTATTAAAATGAAATCCTTTATATTCAGCACTTGTGTTTGTACATGCATTTACAAGTGTGTTTGACAAAATTTTTAAATCACTTTCATTTACACCCTCATGATAAATTACATCCACAAGTTTGTCTTCATCATCATACGAAGAAGTTAATCCATTTTCAGCAATTTCTGTTTGAAATTGTTTAGCCGACTCCTTAGAATCAAAGCTATATGTAAGTGTGACCGGAAGAATTTCTTCTGCAGCCTCTTTAAATCCCATAATATCCGATTCCATGTTTTTTAATGGGCTTACACTTGGTTGAATCTCTTTTTCAATAGGTTCATCAATATCTGGGCATAAGAATTCATCTAACTCTTCCTGTCTTTGTTTATCACGATGTACTTTGCCAGCAACTGCACATGCGCCAACTGTAATGGTTGCAGCACCTACTAAAAATTTAAAAAGATTCATAATTATTTCCTCCTTGTAATGGCAACTCCGTCTCCATAATCATAAAATGCTGTTTCATAATCAGAAAGTTCTGCCAAATACGTATGATAATCATGGATCTTGCGAACTAATTGGCGTGTATTGCGATTACGCGATAATTCTGGATGTTCTACAAGCCCATGAAAATTCATATTATCTGATACAATTATACCATTCTCATTCAAATGGATACAGTATTTCTCAAAAAAACGTCGATATTGTGCTTTAGCTGCATCGATAAAAATACAGTCAAACATACCATCTACATCTACTTCAAGAGCATCCCCTTCAATCAATGTGATTTGGTCAGATAATCCACTTTCCTCAATATTCTTTTTTGCCTGAACGATCATGTCAGGATTTCTTTCAATTGTGACAACTTTCATTCTAGGATCTAACTTAGCTACTTCAATAGATGTACGCGCAATTGCAGTTCCTAACTCCAAAAATGACAGGCATTGTTTTTCTTGACGGATACGTGTTTTTACTACACGAGTGTATCCACCATTACGATCTGCATATGCTGGTCCAATTTCATTGAATAATTTTTGAAGAGCTGTTGTTCCCTCTTCATCAACTTCTACATTGCGAACATAAGCTGCTGCTTGTCTACGTGCATGTAAATCACCACGTTTTGCTAATGTTACTAATGAGTCCATTACAGCGCTTAATTCTTTTGCTTTCATTTCTGTTGTTTCGATTTGTCCGTTTTCAATCAAAGATGTTGCCATGTTACGCAACAATGCTTTACGATGATCGGCTTTACGTCCCAATTTACGATTCCACATGATTCTTACTCCTCTTATTCATACGATTTGAAGAACAATCCCAATTGGTACATTTTGTCCTTCACTTCTTTGAGTGATTTCTTACCCAAATTCTTAACATGCATCATTTCATCTTCTGTTTTTTGTGTAAGTTCATCAACAGTTTGAATTCCTGCACGTTTTAAACAATTGTAAGAACGAACAGATAAATCCAAATCTTCAATCATCATTGTATTTACTTTCTTAACATCCTCAACTTGAGGTTTTTGAACCATGAAACTTTCTTCTAATTCTAAATCTGAAACAGTTAAAACTTCATCTAAGTTTTCCATACAAATCTTTGCAGCCATTGTGATAGCTTGTAAAGGTGTAATTGTACCATCTGTTTCTACATTGATATGTACTTTATCATATTTTTATCCAACCCAACACGAGCAGGTTCTGCTAAATAATCTGCTTTACGGATTGGAGTGAAAGTTGCATCTAATACTACGACATCTTCACCAAAGTCGTATGACACTTTGTTTTCAATTGACAGCTTTTTAAATTTAATGAAATACGATAAAATATCTTCTAAAATACCTTCGATCATTGTAATTTCTAAACCAGCTACCTGTAATGCTCTGACAGCTGCTTCACGTCCAGGTCCAGGTCCTTTTACATCTACGGATACGTCTTCATTCCGTGATCCATTGCTGCTTTTCCAGCTGCTTCTCCTGCTAACTGGGCTGCATATGGTGTTGATTTACGACTTCCCTTGAATCCTAATGCTCCAGCACTGCTCCATGCCACTGCATTTCCACTTTCGTCTGTGATTGTTACGATTGTATTATTGAAAGTCGAGTGAATGTGTGCACATCCTCGCGCAATATTCTTGTGGTGGAGAGGGGCAGATTCGAACTGCCGAACCAAAAGGAACTGAGTTACAGTCAGCCGCGTTTAGCCACTTCGCTACCTCTCCATCAACATGGTGGAGGTTAACGGGCTCGAACCGCTGACCCTCTGCTTGTAAGGCAGATGCTCTCCCAACTGAGCTAAACCTCCATCTTTTTTATCGCAAACTCGTTTGCGCTCACTTATATTACCAAAGGATATCGGGTATGTCAACGGAATTTTTAATTTTTTTTTTATAAAATTTTCAAATTTTAATTCAAGAGCCTTTATATAAAGCTTTTTTATTGTTTTATTATTTATTCTTTTTTGTTCCTCAAACAAATATCCATTATGCACAACATACATTTTTGACAAAATCACTGAATATTTTTTACCAAACACAATCTTTTCTTGGATACAATCCAATCGTTTAATCAATTCAAAATCTGAAACATAATGAATATATGTATTATAATACTGACAATACTCTTTCAATTGGTTCGGCTCATCTGGAAAAACAATATATACAGGAATACCTGCTTTTTGAAACGTTGGACTCCACAACAAAAATAAATCATGATAGCCTAAAGTTTTTTCTAACTCAATAGAGTCCAGCACCACCAAAAGCGATGTATCCTTTATATTCGGTATTTGGATTTTTTCAATTTTGTTCATTTATATATGTAGGAATGCACGCATATTGTATCACAATTTAACCTGGTGTAAAATATAGGCATATATTAGGAGGGGTTACATGATTCAAATGGGAATTGATTTGGGTACAAACTACATCCGGCTTTGTACACAAGAAGATGGTCTACTATATAACGAGCCATGCATGGTTGCGCTTGATGAGCAAAATCATGTTTTAGGCATTGGTGAAGACGCTAAGGATTTAATCGGATCCATGGATCCAAATATTAAAGTAATATCTCCTTTACGTGAAAATCCAATTAACTTTGACGTTCTAGACATACTCCTAGAACAACTACTATATGAACACAAAGCTTTTCGTATGTTTCAAAAAACAGTTTTGTTGGTAAGTTATCCAACTAGTTTCAATAAAGAATCATGCGACATATTGAAAGAACACCTTGAAGATTTAGGTGCTTACCGCGTTTATTTTGAACAAGAAATCTGGATTGCTGCTATTGGCGCAAAACTCGATTTATTTTTACCCGTTGCCAGCTGTGTGTTAAATATTGGTTCTTCAAACTGCGATATTGCAATCTTCCAAAACGGCAAGATGATCAAAAAATCTCGTTGCAACGTATCTGGAAGTACAATTAATATCGCCATTAAAAACTGGCTATTTAAATCCTACAACATGAATGTATCAACAAAACAAGCTGAAAAAATCAAACGTAAGATTGACAGGTAAATATTCAGCAAGACCCCAAAAGTCTTGAAGTTGTTGGCATGGACCAAAATAGTCATGTACTAAAATCCGCAATCATTAACGAAAATCAAATAGTTGGAATCCTAACACCCTTAGTACAACAATGGGCCAACTGGATTCTACAATTTCTATCTAGCTTGCCAATCACAATGCAGCAAGATGTAAAAAATCGCGGAATCATATGTTGTGGTGGATCCATGTTAATGAATGGACTACCTTCCTATCTACAAAACACAATAGGATGTCCAATCTTTGTCACAGACGATCCAATCAATACAGTTTCTGCAGGATTAATGATTCTTTTATCCCGCATGGAAGATTAAGCTCAATTTAAGGAAAATCATTTAACATTAAACCGTAAACAGCAGAACACTTATTCATATCCTATTCCCTTTTCTCTTAATGCTGTTTCAAAAGCTCCCAATGGGAGTTTTTCTTTTTGTGTGATATAATTTGTTCCATTAGGAGGACCTTTATGAACAAAAATATCGTATCATCAATCTTATATTCAATCGCAGCCATCTGCTTATTTATATTCGCTTATAACCTGACTTATACATTCCTATATATAGGTATCTTATTTTTAGCCATCGCAACAATCTATTCAAAGAAGGTTAAAAAATAATGAAAAGAAAAAACAGCAACAACACATGGCTATATACAATCTGCATTGTCTTAATAGCTATAGTATTCGATTCTTATCCTTTATACCAGTAAATATAGAATGTATTAAGCCATTTATCGCATATTTTGATCCAACTAAATTATTATCAAACTTACCATTATGGATCTTCACAAACTGCATTATCTCACTTTATTCACATTCTGAAAAAACATCTATATTAAATACAACCCTATTCAGTATTGTTTGTTTTGTAAGTTATTCACTATTCTCAATGATTCTAACACACACAATACCAAAGATATGTTTCTAACATGGATATTATTCATTTTAATTTGAATGGTCCAACTAGTTTTCACTATTTCTACTTTTTACTTTGTGATCCGCTTCCACATCAAAAGTGATTTTTGTGAAGTCATCTAAATGATTTGTGACAATATTATGAACCTGATCAAATACTGCGTCCTCTTTTTTTCTTCAGACTTGCAATCATATTCAATAGATGTAACTGTGTGTTTTTTTATTTTTACATCTTTTAATTCTTCTAACATTGATTTCATAACTATCTACCTCGATATAAGTCTATCACTTATTAAATTCAGTTGTCAAATTTATGCATGAAGCCAATCTACCCTATGATAATAAATAAAGAACGTGATACTTGATAAAGACCAAGTAATTGGATAAATCCAATATACACACCAAATATTATGCACTAAAGCCCCCATGATTGTAAGACCTGTAACACGCACAAAACACCAACAAACCATCATTACAATCATTGGAACCATTGACTTCCCAGCCCCTCTTAAAATAGCCGACACACAATGTGAATACGCTAATAAACAAAAGAAGAAAGCACTCGTTTGTCCACGCAAAGTACCAAAATGAATAACTTCGGGTGTTGCGTCAAAGGCTGCAACAAACTGAGGACCAAAAACAAAGATGATTACACCAATAATTTCTGCCAAAGTCATCGAGCAAATCATACCAAACTTAGCACCCTTTAAAACACGATCATATTGGCGAGCCCCTAAATTCTGTCCGACAAACGTTGTAAGCGCCATTGTAAAGCTAGTGATCGGCAAGAACGCAAATCCTTCAATCTTAGAATAAGCTCCACATCCAGCCATCGCCATATCGCCAAAAGAGTTGATATTCGATTGAACTACAACATTCGCTAGACCAATAATTGAATTCTGAAATCCACTTGGCAAACCATACTTCAAAATCTCACCTAAAAGCTCTTTATGAATTTTCACTTTAGAAGGAACAATACGATGCGTTCCCTTTGTCGTCAACAATAAATTGAGACAAAGACCTGCTGAAATATATTGCGAAATAATTGTAGCTAAAGCAGCCGATCCAACACCCATCTTAAGTACCGCAATAAAGAATAAGTCTAAGACAACATTCACTACACTTGATACAATCAAATAATATAACGAATGCTTACTATCTCCTACAGCCTGCAATATTCCTACAAAAAAAGTTATACATTATCGATCCAAAAGAACCTAAAAAATATATTTTAAAATAAGTTACCGAAGCTGCCATCACACTATCTGGAGTTCCCATCCAACGAAGCAATGTAGGTGTAAAGAAAACACCAATAAGTGTCATAATAAAACTTACAATCAATCCAAACGCAACCGTTGTATGAATCGCATTTTGCATACGCTCTATTTCTCTTGCGCCAAAATAACGCGAAATGACTACACCTGCACCAATCGCAACCCCATTAAAGAAGCCAATCATCAAGAATATAATGTTTCCACTTGAACTCACCGCTGCAAGTGCCTGACTCCCCAAAAAAGTTTCCAACAATTAAGGAATCCACAGTATTGTATAATTGCTGAAATAAATTTCCTAATAAAATAGGTAACGCAAAGAAAACCATCTGCTTAGGAATCGATCCAGATGTCATTAACTTTTGTCCTTGTGCCAACCCTAACACCTCCTACACCACTAAAAGAAAAGGAAGCTTAAACTTCCTTGTAAAAACTTTGTAGATGACTACAAGAAGCATCAAACTGCTCTTTTTCTTCTTTTGTCATTTCAATCTCAACAACCTCTTTGACACCTGTCGCATCTAAAATAGCCGGTACACTTGTGAATACACCATCTTGTCCATATTGACCATCTAAATACGTAGAAATAGGAAGTACTACGGATTCATTAAACATCAATGCACGAACAATACGTGTTGTACTTGCGGCAATACCATAACATGTATTTCCTTTACGATTGAAGATTTCCCAACCATCTTTCTTTACCGCTTCATGAATACTTTCAAACATCCCCTCATTCATGCGTGTTGGATTATCTTTTAATGATTTGGTAAATGTCTTTACCACCCACACGAACTGTACTCCATGGAATCATTTCACTATCTCCATGTTCACCTAAAACATAAGCATGAATACTCTTTGGATCTACATCAATACAATCAGCAATATGACATTGTAAACGAGCTGAATCTAATAACGTTCCTGAACCAATGATTTGATTTGCTGGTAAACCAGAAACCTTATAAGCCACATAAGTCATAATATCGACTGGATTTGAAACAACTACAATAAACCCATCAAATCCATTTTCTATAGCACTCGAAACAATACTTGTAACAATCTTAGAGCTTGATTTTAAAGCCACTAAACGATCGTTTTCCTTGCCCATTGGAGCACTTGCGGTAATAACCAAAACATCTGCATCTTTGCAGTCTGTATAATCACCTAATTTAATTTCCATATTACGATTCATAAAGGCAATACTATGAATCATATCTAATGTTTCACCTTTAGCCCTTTCTGTATTCATATCAATTAATACAATTTCATCGCAAATCCCTTGATTGATCATGCAAAAAGCTGTACTTGCACCTACATTTCCTGCACCAACAATAACTACTTTTCTCTTTTTTAATCATAATGGCTCCTCCTACAAAATTTAGAGATATATCCCTGTATAAATATTACCAAAATAATGACAGGAATGATATATGAAACATAGAAACCAACTTGTTTAGGAAAAGAAATTCCCTCTCCGCAATTAGCTTCCTTTAAGAAGTTTTTAAATCCCCATCCATATTTAGATGTACAAAACAATACATAGCAAAGTGATCCTAAAGGTAATAGATTATTCGATACAATAAAATCTTCTAAATCTTGAATGGTTGAACCAGCACCTAAAGGTTGAACAAAAGATAATACATTAAATCCTAATGCACATGGTAAAGATAACACAAAAACAAGCACAAAACTTACTTTGATTGTTTTTGAATGAGACCATCCTGTCCATTCCATTGTCATCGTGATGATATTTTCAAATACCGCAATAATTGTAGTTAATGCGGCAAAACTCAAAAACAAAAAAGAACAAAGCCCCCCAAATATTTCCAAACTGCATATTCGCAAAGATATTAGGTAATGTTTGGAAAATCAATCCAGGCCCTTGCCCAGGATCCACATTATACGCAAAACAAGAAGGAATCACAATAAAGCCTGCAACCAATGCAACAAATGTATCTAAACACACAATTGTAATGGCCTCAGATGTTAACTTCTTACCTTTATCAATGTAACTTCCAAATATCGCAATAGCACCAATTCCTAAACTCAAAGTAAAGAAAGCTTGACCCATGGCCGCGAATACGACATCCGATACATTTTGCATCTTTGAAAAATCAGGCAACAAGTAAAACTTTACGCCCTCCATAGCCCCTGGCAAAATGAGTGAACGAACAGCTAGCACAAGCATCAACGCCAATAAACTCAACATCATATACTTTGATACTTTTTCCACACCATTCTGCAAGCCTTTTGAACAAATGAAAAAACCAATACAAACAACTAGAAACATCATACCTACTTGAATCAAGGGATTTGACAACATTAAGCCAAATTCGTTATTAATTTGCCCAACATTTAATCCATTAAAATCCCTATCAACATTTTGTAGAAATAATAAAGCAACCATCCACAAACCGAAGTATAAAACATCATCAGTATATAATTTCCTGCCATTGCCACATACTTCATAAAATGCCATTTTGTTCCTTTTGGCTCTAATACATCAAAAGAAAGTGCTGCACTTTTTTGACTGGCACGTCCTACCGAATACTCCATAACCATAACTGGCAATCCTAATATGACTAGAAAAAATAAATATATCAAGACAAATGCAGCACCTCCATATTGTCCTACAATATATGGAAAGCGCCAAACATTGCCAATTCCTATTGCGCATCCTGCGCTAATTAAAATAAATCCTAAACGATTTGAAAACCTATCTCTCATTTTTTCCAACTCCCTATAAAAACAATCTAAACATCCTATATTTTACCTTTCCAAGGCTTCATCTTCCGCAATAATGTATGATAACACTATTCTGTTTCACCCAATCAAGATCTATCCTACTTCTTGGATTTCTTAGATTATAGAAATTCATCATTCTCTCACTCAAATTATATTTACGAGAATCTACTAGTTTTGTCTTATCTCCATATAATGCCGTCAATACATCTTGATCAAAAAGTACAAGATTTTTCTTATGTGCATTCACATAATTTAAAATATCTTGCTTATTTAATTGTTTACGCAATAATTCTAAATTCATCAACAAAACCCCAGTATTGATATATGGTACATCCTCTTTTAGCCCTAATCTTTTTCGCATTTAAATGCGTCATACGCTCATTTACATGACTCGAAGCGATATAAAAATTACCTTCAAAATCCATGTTATACAATTCCCTTAAACTTTGAATCACAACAATATCCACATCCAAGTAAAGAATTCGATCCAATGTCTTAGGCAACAAATCCGAAGCGAATAATCGATAATAAATTTCTAGAGGATATCGAGATGAAATAGGAAACCCCTTAAATTCTTCTTCCTTTACTTCTATAAAATGAAAAGTACATTCAAAAAAGAACGTCTTAAATCATACATGTGTTTTTGATTTAAGTCATGATGCAAAAATATAGAAATCAATATTTTTGTCAAACCGAATGATGGAACGTATACATGTCTTTGTCAAATCTATGAATTTTGCGTTAATTGAAAATAGAATATTCATAAAATGATTTTATCACAAAATAAATTGAAAATCTTTTCATATTTTGTGATACAATACTTACATTAAGGAGATGAAAGTATGAAACTTATTATACCTAAAGACTACGATCCAGTATTAACTGTTAGAGAGACACAAGAAGCTATTAAATATATCCGTGATACATTTCAATATGAATTTGGTAAAGAATTAAATTTATCAAGAATTTCAGCACCCTTATATGTTACACAAAGTTCTGGTTTAAACGACAACTTAAATGGTACAGAAAAACCCGTATCTACCATGAACGAACTTCCTGGTGAACAAATGGAAGTTGTGCACTCTTTAGCAAAATGGAAACGTATGGCTTTAAAGCAATATGGCTTTAAATTACATGAAGGCTTATATACAAATATGAATGCCATTCGTAAAGATGAAGAATTAGATAACATTCATTCTACTTATGTCGATCAATGGGATTGGGAAAAAATCATTTCTAAAAATTAACGCACAAAAAGAAACATTAGTACAACATGTACGTACTATCTTTAAAGTCATCAAACATATGGAACATGAGGTATGGTACAAATACCCTCAGGCAGTTAATCATTTACCTGATGAAATTTTCTTTATCACAACTCAGGAACTATTAGATATGTATCCAAATATGAACGCAAAGGAAAGAGAAAATGCCATCACAAAAGAACATGGTTGCGTATTTGTGATGCAAATTGGTGATAAATTATCAAACAATGAAAAACACGATGGTCGAGCCCCAGACTATGATGACTGGACACTAAATGGAGATATCCTATTCTGGTATGAACCACTACAAAGTGCTCTAGAAATCTCTTCTATGGGAATTCGAGTGGATGAAGATACATTATTAGAACAATTGAAAAAAAAGAAAACTGTTTGGAAAGATGCGAATTACCTTTCCATAAAGCCATTCTAAATAAAGAATTACCATACACTTTAGGCGGAGGAATCGGTCAATCCAGACTATGTATGCTTCTACTTAAAAAAGCACATATCGGAGAAGTCCAGGCAAGCTTATGGCCTGAAGACATGGTCGATACATGTTTAAAAAATAATATTCAAATTTTGTAGGACAATTGTCCTACTTTTTTATTATAGTGGCATTGGAATTGGATATATAATTCTCATACTTTAAATCTGGCAATTCACATCCATAAACTGAAATGTTTCCGTCACAAACAATGATAGATCCGTCTGTATTTTCTTGGTATCCATCATATATAAAGGCACCTGAAAACAATAAGCCATCCATTATGTTATGTTTAATATCAATATTATCACATATTACACTAACAGTACATTGATCTTTCTTTGTGCTGCTTTTTAAATATGTGTAATACACTCTACCTAAATTAAAATATTTTTCCATTTTTACTCCTAAAGAAAAGGAATAGGTATCTACCTACTCCTTATATTCTTATTCTTCAGATTGGATATCCATTGAATTATTGTCTGCAGTATCTGCATCTTGTAAAATTGATTCTTCTACTGAAGCTTCTACACTATCCATCATATCTCTATCATCAGAGCTAGATACTAGTTTGTCGAACTCTTCATCATGAACTTCTTTCATACGTGCAATACGTTTGTCACGAAGTTCTTTAGCCTTTTCTGCAACAATTAGATTTTGTGGACGATCTCCCTGGCATCCAGTACCTGCAGGAATCAGCTTACCAATAATAACATTTTCTTTCAAACCGATTAAGTGGTCAACTTTACCCTTAATAGTCGCATCTGTAAGAACCTTTGTAGTTTCCTGGAATGAAGCAGCTGATAAGAAGGAATCTGTTTCAACAGAAGACTTAGAAATACCTAATAATATTGGTTTGAATGTAGCAGGAGTTTTACCGCTTAACAATGCGTTACGATTGATTTTTGTGATGTTATTCAATGATAATTGAACACCAACATTTAAATCAGTATCTCCACTATCTACAATGATTACTTTCTTCATCATCTGTTTGATCATTACTTCCAAGTGCTTATCACTAATTTCGATACCTTGGCTTTGGTATACTTTCTTAACCTCCTTCAAGATATAGTCTTGAACTTCACGTACACCAGCAACACGTAATAATTCTTTTGGATCTAATGGACCTTCAGTCAACGCAACACCGGCTTCAATCTTTGCACCGACTTGAACCCATGGACGCATAGACTGGTTCGCGTTAATTTTATGAGAAACACTTTCGTGTTCGTTTGTGATAATAACTTCTTGGCGCATTGTTCCTTCAATACGTTCAATTGAAGTAATTTCACCTGAAATCTGAGCAATTACCGCAACACCTTTTGGACAACGAGCTTCGAATAATTCTTCAACACGAGGCAAACCTTGAGTGATATCTTCTGCACCGGCACCGGCAACACCACCTGTATGGAATGTACGCATTGTTAACTGTGTACCTGGTTCACCAATTGATTGAGCCGCCATGATACCAATAGCTTCACCAACTTCAACGTCTTTACCAGTAGCCATGTTACGTCCATAACATTTACGACAAATACCTAAACGGGACTTACAAGTAAATACAGAACGGATATACATACCTGTAACACCTGCATCTACAATTTTCTTAGCAAGTTCATCAGTGATGAATTCATCACTCGCAATAATTATTTCACCTGTCTTTGGATCTGTTACATCTTGTTTAGAATAACGACCAACTAAACGATCTTGTAATGGTTCGATAACAGAGTTTGTTTTACGATCCATTAATGTTTCGATCCAGTACCCCTTATCTGTACCACAATCATCTTCTTTGATAATTACATCTTGGGCAACATCAACCAAACGACGAGTTAAGTAACCAGATTCGGCTGTCTTTAAGGCAGTATCTGTAAGACCTTTACGCACACCGTGAGTCGAGATAAAGAACTCACTTACGTTCAATCCTTCACGGAAACAAGAGTAGATAGGAACTTCTATGATGGTTGGTACATATTCACCAGCACCAGCTTTAGCGTGGCCAGGTTTTGCCATTAAGCCACGCATACCAGCTAACTGAGTAAAGTTTGACGCGTTACCACGAGCACCAGAAGTCGCCATCATGTTGATTGGGTTTTTACGAGGCAAGTTTTTCATCAATGATGTTACGATCTTGTCTTTTTGATCATCCCACATCTTAGATAAGTGACGTTCCCATTCTTCCATTGTCAACATACCTTTACGTTGTAAGTGTTTCAACTGATCGGCTTTAACACGACCCTCATCGATATATTCATCTTTGTGAGGAGCCACTTCGATATCTGACAAGGCAACTGTAATACCAGCTACTGTTGAATATTCAAATCCTAAAGATTTGATTTGGTCAAGAATTTCAGCAGTTTGATCCGCATCATAACGTTTGAAGACTTCGGCAATAACTTTACCTAAATCTTTTTTCTTAACCGCTTCAACTAAAGGCATAGCTTCGATGTATTCTTTAATGTTTTGTCCTGAGCAATAAAGTATTTATCAGGAGTACTAATAAAAGTTTTCTTTTGATACCTCATTAATATATGGGAAATCTTCAGGGAACATTGAGTTGAACACAATCTTACCAACTGTTGTAATTAAATAATCATTTTTATGTTTTTCATCAAACGATGTTTTATGCATATTGCATACAGGCAATGCGATACGAGTGTGAAGATGAACTTGTTTCGACTGGTATGCCATCATAACTTCATCTTCATCTGTGTATACATGCCCTTCACTTTCACCAAAACGGTGCCAGTGAGCTGCTTCTAATGGGCAGCCAACTTCTTCGTAGTGTTTAGCTTCTGCAAAGAATTCTTGTTTCTTCCATTGTTAAATAGAAGTTACCCATAACCATATCCTGTCCTGGCGTAACGATAGGTTTACCATCTTTAGGACCTAAGATATTGTGAGAACCAAGCATCATAACTAATGCTTCAGCACGAGCTTCTTCTCCTAATGGAACGTGGATGGCCATCTGGTCACCATCGAAGTCGGCGTTGAACGCAGTACATACTAATGGGTGAAGACGCATTGCACGTCCTTCTACTAATTTAGGCAAGAAGGCCTGAATACCCAAACGGTGTAATGTAGGTGCACGGTTCATTAATACAGGATATCCGTCGATTACAGTTTCAACAACGTCCCAGATACGAGGATCACGACGTTCGATTAATTTTTCTGCATTTTTAGGATTTTGTGCTAATCCTTGGTTTACGATTTCATTAATGATAAATGGTTTAAACAAGTTAACTGCCATTTCACGTGGAATACCACATTGGTACATTTTCAAATCTGGTCCAACGGCAATTACAGAACGACCAGAGAAGTCAACGCGCTTACCTAATAAGTTCTGACGGAAACGACCTTGTTTACCTTTTAATGAATGAGACAATGATTTTAATGCACGTCCACCAGCACCTGTAATTGGTTTTGAACGACGACCATTGTCAATTAAAGCATCTACAGATTCCTGTAACATACGCTTTTCGTTTTGAACGATAATATTTGGAGTACCCAAATCTAACAATTTACGTAAACGATTGTTACGAGTGATAACACGACGATATAAGTCGTTCAAATCACTTGTCGCAAAACGACCACCATCCAATTGAAGCATTGGACGTAAATCAGGTGGTATTACCGGAATGTTAGTCAGAATCATCCATTCTGGTAAGTTTTCACTATTACGGAATGCATTGATTGTATCCAAACGTTTGATTAATTTCTTACGTTTTTCACCTTGTGCTTTTTCAAGCGCATCCTGTACTTCTTGATATTCAGATTCTAAATCAACATCTTGTAATAAACGTAGTACGGCTTCAGCACCTGTTTGAGCTGTAAATCCTGTTGAACCATAAATAGCTTGGTTTTCACGGAATTCACGTTCAGAAAGAATTTGTTTGTAAGCTAAACCAGATTCTTTTGGATCCGTAACAATATAGCTTACGAAATATACAACTTCTTCCAATTGTTTTGGTGTTACATCCAACAACAATGCCATACGGCTAGGAATACCACGTAAGTACCAAATATGAGCTACTGGTGCAGCTAAGTGGATGTGGCCCATACGCTCACGTCTTACGCTTGCTTTTGTGATTTCTACACCACAACGGTCACATACAACACCTTTAAAACGTACTTTTTTATATTTACCACAAGCACATTCCCAGTCCTTAGTTGGACCGAAAATGCGTTCGCAGAATAAACCATCACGTTCTGCTTTTTGTGAACGATAGTTAATTGTCTCAGGCTTTGTTACTTCACCATGACTCCATTTTAAAATCGTTTCTGGACTCGCTAAGCGAACCTGAATCGAGGCAAAATTGTTAATACTCATATTTTATACTACGCCTCCTCTTCTTCGTTATTTTCTTCTTCAATATCGTCTACTAGCTCTTCCTTTTGTGTTTGTTCTGGTAAAGGTTGAGCTGGATGAACGTCCTGGTCATCATCATCTAATGTGATGTCAACCTCGTTATTGTTTTCATCTAACAAACGAATATCGATTGCTAAACCTTGTAATTCGTGCATCAATACACGGAATGATTCTGGAACACCTGGTTCTGGAATATCTTTACCTTTAATGATGGCTTCATAAGTCTTGATACGACCTTGAATATCATCCGATTTGATTGTCAAGATTTCTTGTAATGTGTGGGCAGCACCATATGCTTCCAATGCCCAAACTTCCATTTCTCCAAATCTTTGACCACCATTTTGAGCTTTACCACCCAATGGCTGCTGAGTAACTAAAGAATATGGACCTGTAGCACGAGCATGTAGTTTATCGTCAACCATGTGAGCCAACTTAATCATGTACATTGATAAGTGTGGTTTTCACCTTCATTATCTTTAACTACAATACGCAAACCATCTACATATTCAACTACACCATCTTGTTTTGCGACAATACCAACACCTGAATCCTTAGCAATTTTATATTCAATACCAGTACCTACATAAGGTGAATGAGGAACTAATAATGGAACGGCCTGACGCTGCATGTTGGCACCATTAAGGCACGAGACGCGTCATCGTTTTCCAAGAATGGGACACAGGCAGTCGCTACAGATACAATCTGTTTTGGACTGACGTCGGCAAGTTCTACTTCGTTACGATCAGCGATGATAGTTTCACCAGCCTTACGAGCTACAACACGTTCATTTACTAAATGACCATCGCGAACCTCATTGGCCTGAGCGATTACATAATCTGCTTCTTCATCAGCGCTTAAGTAAACTGTATCTTCACTAACAGTACCATCCGCATTTACCTTACGGTAAGGCGTTTGAATAAATCCATATTCATTAATACGAGCATATGTAGTTAGGTTATTGATCAAACCGATGTTTGGCCCTTCTGGCGTTTCGATTGGACAAATACGACCATAGTGAGAGTTGTGAACGTCACGTACTTCGAAACTTGCACGGTCACGACTGATACCACCTGGACCTAAGGCTGAAATACGACGTTTATTTGTCAACTCAGCTAGAGGGTTTTGTTGATCCATGAACTGTGATAACTGTGAACTAGAGAAGAATTCTTTAATTGCAGCTGTCAAAGGACGAATGTTTGTCAATTTTCTAGGAGTTAAGCTATCCATTTCTTGAATTGACATACGTTCTTTAACGACACGTTCCATACGGGATAAACCGATACGGAATTGATTTTGTAACAATTCACCAACAGAGCGAATACGACGGTTACCTAACATATCGATATCATCTGTTGTTCCTACACCTTCCATAACGTTTAAGCTATATGAAAAGAATGCATACATATCTGAAACTGTAATTGTGTGTTTATTTGCGAATGGGTCATTTCCAGCAACACGGACTTCATCCCCATTATTGTCAATAATATATAATTCTTGAACACATGCACCAATCAACCATGCTGTGATATCTTCACTTAAAGCACGTTGTTTAACTTGTGTTTCAACATCACTATCGATAGCATCTGAATATCTTCACCTTGAGCATTTGTTAAACGTCCAAGAGCATATAAACGTTGACCATAGTTAAATACAGAATCCATATTTTCGGCTGTTAATTTAACTGGTTGTGCAAACAATCCTGCAAAAATATCAACATTTTCAACAGCCTTTTGGATTGCTAAAACATCTTGTTCAGTTAATACTGTACCAACATCTAAATAAGCATCTTCTGTTTCAACATCACTAGCTAATACACGACCAATTAATCCTGTAGTCCAGCTTGTTGGAATTGAAACGATATCTTCTTCATGGAATTCTGAGCGGAATGGATAAGCGACACAATAAGTACCCTTAGCCAATTCTTCACGTAATGCATTTCTTTCATCACGGTGAACCATAGTACCTTTTTCCATGAATACGTTGTCATTTACATCAACAATATCATGAGCAAGTGTCATACTTGCCATACGATCAATCGCATTTAATTTCTTACGTAATTTATAACGACCAGCTTTTGTCAAGTCAACGACGGTGATCAAAGAATTTAGCTTGCATCAAAGTGATTGATCCATCTAATGTAGGGATTTCATCACTTCTTTGATTTTCATAGAAAGAAAGTAACGCTTCCTGCGTTGTTTTTACTTTTTATCGTTCAATAAAGTGTTTTCGATTTCTTCATATTTACCGAAGAAAGCAGTATACAACAACAAATACATATTCATGTATTCGCGATCTTCTGCATCTGTAGCTACATCAGACCAGTTACGTCCCATTGCACGAAGGAATGTTTCCATCATTGATGTATCGTGAGTATCTTCGTTCACCCGATATTCAAAGACATACCAATCGCCTTGAATAAAATACTGAATAATACTTTACGGCGACGGTCAATAGAAACATTAATTAAACGTCCGTTTGTAGTTTTCTTTTGTTCAGTCATAAACTCTAACCAAGTACCACGACTTGGAATTAATTCACAGCTATAGTTTTGTTTACCAGTTTTTTCATCATAACTGTCCGCAAAATGGAACATTGGATATGAAAGATTCAAAAATGAATATTGATGCACAAATTCTTCAAAAAGAAGATCTACAAGTTGCTACTTCAATAGGTTTAGTTGCAGGCGATCATGTGAAAGATAATTTTTTAAACTTTTACATTAAAGATGGAAAAACATATTTAAATTCTATGGGTACAAAAACCCAAAGTACAGTCGATAAGATCGGACTTAAAAAGAATTCAAAATTAAATACATACAACCCATTTCTAGATTTAACTGACGATCAATTATGCAAATTATTTGATTCCTCTAAAAAAAGAAAATGATACATATACATTTTAAAGTCAACACATCTAAATTAGCCACCCTTCTAGATAATATGGGATCTTAAAACTAGATCATGCTACACTTGTTGCAACCATCAAAAACGAAAAAATCTCACACATGATTTTAAGCTTTACCGGAACACAAACCGTTAATGATGCGAGTGCTGATATTGATGTTTCAATTGAACTAAGTATCAAAAAACTAAATAAGATCAATTTTCCAAACGATTTAGACAATTATAAAAACGAAACTGCAGAAGATTAATTCCTCTGCAGTCTTTTTATTTATTCGCTTTTTCTTCAATCTCTTTTTGTTTTTGCATAACCTCATTAATTTTTTCTTGAATTAAATGAGCATATGCATCAGCACCTGATTCCATCGGATGTATTCCATCCTCTTCTAATAAATCTGTATGCTGAAAATATAATTCACCAATGCTTCTGTCTATATATTTTTCATCCATATCAAATTGTTTTAATATCATTTTCTGCTTTGCAGTTAATGCATATTTTCTTCTGTATTTACCAACACTGTTTCTTGTACATTCAATATTTTCAAGCTCTGATATCATTCCTGGAACCGTATATGCTTTACGGTTCTTTTTTCTTAGCACTTCTGCTTTCTGAAACAACTCATTTCTTATGATCATTGCGATAAATGTTACAAATACTTTTGATTTCAATGATTCCGTGGTGTGTACACGTGCTTTATTGAAGTCTATTCCGCTCTTCAAACTTCTGAACATCTTTTCTATATTATCTCGTCCTCGATATATATCCAGTGCCTTGATGCACTCATGTCTTCTGAAGTAATGATAAAGAAAAAATCCAAGGTTTCTTATTTCTTCCTTTATATATCGGCTGTTTCTCTGGTATGCAACTAAATATCCATTTTGATCATACTTTAGCTTGAATACTTTTCTATATTTTTTCATCTCTCCTTCTGTAGCTAACTTCTTTTCTACTTTCTTTTCAATTTCTTTTTCCCACGTTTCATATCTACTCATAAGCGCTACTTTTTCTTCACTCGCTCTTATATCGTCATAGTAAACATGTATATTCGTCATACCCAACATAGATACACTCTTTTGTGTTATTCATCTGATTCCATGCGCGCAAGAACAGATTAATATCTTGTTCTTTAATGTTGTATTTTAATAATCTACTGATCTGCGTATCATCACGTATATTCATATCCATTACAGGATGGTTTCTCATAAAATTAGAATAATACTGGAATGTACAGCTCTCATTCGTGATCATATAAGAAACAATATCTTCAATAAATGGTCCTAAATCACCAAATATAGATGACAGCACATCTTCAATCTGTAAATCTCTAAACATTTTTTGAACAACAAGAAAACAACCAATACGTAATGTATCCGAGAACTCAGGTATTTCCTGTTCTACGCAGACATCCGGATAATACTGTTCAAAATATTCATTGGGAACCATCCATTCCTCATCAATCATTTTACCAATCAACTTTCTGTTTTCCACTGTATATTTTTTATCCTTTTTTTTATAAGATTTTCCAATAACCTGATACATCCGATACCATTTCTTTTCTGAATTTTAGCTTCATTTTCAGCAATACGTTTTTGCAACGCACTAGAATCTACTTCTTTTGAAGTTGCTAAAGCAATAACACCTGTGGCCTGAAATACAAACCCAACGATTCCACAAGCCAACACGGCTTTTTGAAATTTTGGTTTGATTTGTTTATATTTAAACACCTTTAAGAAATAATTTGTCCATACAACAAGTGCAATCAAAATTACAAATTCAACTAAATATATGATGAAATGTTTATTCCAATCCTTATATTGAAACAAATAAATGACTGGATATTGCCACAAATAAATTTCATAACTATGTTTACCAATCCAATCTAATATAGGCACATCCAACGAAACTGAGCTATTTGCCGTTTTCTCAATTAAGAACATAGACAAAATTGTCGTTAGTGTTAACACCAATAAATATACAATTGGCATTTTACCATCAAAAATAAAGTAAAAGCCACTAATATAACTATCAATGAAAGTGAAATGCAAAAATTCTTTTTCGTTTCTTCTTCCTTTGTATATATCCAACCCAAAAGCATACCCGCAAACAATGCATAAATTCGAGTATCCGTTCCATAATACAATCTTGTGACATTCACTTTACATAAATAAAGTATTGGCATTATTAACGCAAAAGCAACAGTGACTCAAGCATTATCTTGATTGTATTCGAATTTCCTTTTTTTTCTTTCCAACTTATATAATCCAAATAATAAAAGCGGAAAAATCAAATAAAACTGCATTTCAATGGACAAGAACCATAAGTGAGAAAATGGTGAAGTATTCGCAATTCTAGTAAAGTAATCCAAACTTTGTGAAATCTGCCAAAAGTTATTAAACCCGCAAATATACTTAATACTTGCATCTTCATTCCACGCAAACTATCATTAGCCAAAAAGAAATAAACACGTAAAGTTGTAAAAACCATTACCAACAATGGTGGATACAATCTTTTATCCCTTTTTAAAAAAATACAATATAATATATTAAGATTCTGAAAGGAAAATAACATGCAAAGTATTAAGACAATTTATAAAATCGGACCAGGTCCAAGCAGTTCACACACATTTGGTCCAATGATGGCTTCTAAATATATCAATGAACAGTATCCAGAAGCTACAAACTTCAAAAATTACATTATTTGGTTCTTTAGCACTTACAGGAAAAGGGCACCTTACAGACAAAATCATATTAAAAACGTTAGGCACTAGTAAATGCGAGATCATTTTTGATATGAAAACCCCTGTTGAACACCCAAACACAATGATCATTGAAGTATTTGACAAGGATACAAAAATTGCAAAACATACATTCGTATCAATTGGTGGCGGTAAAATAGAAATCGATGGTAAAAAAGGAAATGTAGACCCAGAAATTTATCCACACACAAAGATGGATGATATTCAAGTCTATTGTAATGAACGTCATTTACGTTTAGACCAATATATCGATGAAGTAGAAGATTCTGATTTTGACTCTTACATGAATCAAATCTTCAAACAAATGTTAAAAACAGTTAATACCGGGTTAAAGAAGACTGGTGTTTTACCTGGAAGCTTAAAAATTGATCGAGTAGCCCATGCATTACACCAATCCGCACAAAGTTGTAGTGATATTCAAGATAAAAACAGTTTATTACTAAGTAGCTATGCCTATGCAGCCAACGAACAAAATGCCAGTGGAGGTATTGTCGTAACAGCTCCGACCATGGGTAGCTGTGGCGTTTTACCAAGTCTTGTATATCATTTCTATCACGATCAAAAATATCCTAAAAAAACAATTATCCAAGGACTTAAAGTCGCTGGATTGATTGGAAATCTAATTCAGACAAACGCAACCATCTCAGGTGCCAAAGCTGGATGTCAAGCAGAAGTTGGTGCTGCCTGCTCCATGGGCGCTGCTTTTGTCGCTTATTGTCAACTTCAAAACAACGAACAAATTGAATGTGCTGCTGAAATTGGATTAGAACACCATCTAGGACTTACATGCGATCCAGTTGGCGGATACGTAATGATTCCTTGTATTGAAAGAAATGCAATAGCTGCACAAAGAAGCGTGGATGCTGCAAGACTTGCCAAATATTTGCGTAACGTAAAAAAGAATCGTGTTAGTTTTGATATGGTTGTACAAACCATGAATCTAACAGGAAAGAAACTTCCAATTGAACTAAAAGAAAGTGCACTAGGCGGATTAGCCGTTGTTGTACCTGAAAAAGCATAAAGGCCTAATTCATATGAATTAGAGCACCAATTTCATCTTTTACGGCAACCGTAATTCTTGAACCCACTTCATCCCATCCAAGAACATTCAAGAAACATTTAAACACATCATTCTGCGTTACAATACCTGTAACTTCGCCAGAAGCATTTGTGACCGGCAAACATCCAATGTTGTTTTCAACATTTTCTGTGTTGTATATTCCACCAATTCATTTTCATCGACAGAAATGACTTTTTTTACCACCACTGTGCTTACAGTCGTTTCTGACAATAAATAATTTAATTCATATATGCTTAAGCTCGTCGCATTCGTTGTACCCAATTAGAAATCATACCTTCTGTAATCAATCCAACAAGTTTTCCTTTTTCAACAACAGGAACACGGTGAATCCCAATGTCATTAAGTTAAGAAATGACGGTTTTGAGGGGAACATAAAAAATGTGCTCCTCTTTTTTTTATGGAAAATTTGAATTTTTTGTTGACATACA
>VOFI01003940.1_pt1 | contig 23939 bp, 48 predicted proteins | sample 5384131 | NCBI WGS metagenome assembly VOFI01 (sample SAMN12384728, study PRJNA508395) | human gut metagenome | isolation source: healthy gut H | host: Homo sapiens | reverse complement strand
ACTTTCGTAATCTGGCTGTCGTTCAGTGCAACCATATAACCGTATTCTTCATTCTTAATCATCTGTGCTGCCGCTGCACCGAGACGCGTGGAAATAACCCGGTCAAACGGACATGGCTCTCCGCCTCTGCATGTGTCCTGAACCGTCACGCGGATCCTCCCGGCCGGTCTTTTTTCTGAATCTGAGCGCCCAGCGCATAAGCTACCGAGGGGTAGGCCGGGCCGTTTTTCTTCTTTTCTTTCAGTTCTTTTTTGGTAAGGGCCGCGTCTTCCCTTGAAATCGCACCCTCAGCAACGGCCAGAATCGTAAAATTCTTGCCGCTCCTTAACTCTTCCTTTGATGGCCCGCAACAACAAATTCAATATCATAAGGTATCTCCGGAAGCAAAATAATGTCTGCTCCGCCCGCAATTCCGGCATGAAGCGTCAGCCATCCCACCTTATGCCCCATAATTTCAACAATAAATACCCGGCCATGGGAAGCCGCCGTCGTATGAATGCAGTCAATCGCATTGGTTGCGACATTTACAGCGCTCAAATCCAAATGTCATATCGGTTCCCCACAGATCATTGTCAATGGTCTTTGGCAGGGATACTATATTAAGTCCTTCTTCCTGAGAAGATTTGCCGTCTTCTGGCTGCCGTTTCCACCTTAAAATTACCAGGCACTCCAGCCGGAGTTTCCGGTATGTGTGCTTCATGGCCTCTACTTTATCCAGGCCGTTTTCATCCGGTTCCCGCATCAGTTTAAAGGCTGTCTGACGTTCCGAGAATGGTACCGCCCTGGGTGAGAATCCCTGAGAAATCTGATGGGCTTTAATATCTGATAATCTGCATACATCAAGCCTTTATAACCTTCTTCAAATCCTACTATTTCTACATCGTCAAACATATTATACAGAGATTTGCCACACCCTCGCATAGTAGCATTCAGGCTTTGGCAGTCTCCGCCGCTGGTCAGCATCCCAATCCTTCTCATATTGCACTTCCTCCTTATAGAGTTTCTTCGCTTTCTGTTATGTTTTCCTGGGGAATGGTTCTATTATACCCATTTTGTAATTATAACGCAAAAGGTGTTATCGGGGCAATGTATAAATTCGGCCAACCGGGCAGCCACATGCAGGTCAACCGGCCAGCCGCAGAATCCGGGCAGCCGGCCGGCTCCGGGGGAAACGCGCCGTACAGAAATACAAATGGGACATAAATCCGGCTGTGCGGATGATACAGTGATGACGTATCCTCAGATTTATATCCCCATTTTTAAATTCCACGCACCTTGCTTTGTGCTGCTGCCACGAACGTTACTCATGCAGTTAACTCAATCCAGGCTGCCTCACGGCACACGGGAGGTTCCGCTTAGTGCTGCTGCATTCCTGCCCTGACACGGTTCACGGATTCCCGTTGCGTAAGACCCAGACGTCAACGCCACTTACAAAACGGCAGCTCTGCAAAAACAGCCCCTCAGGCATTTGGGTTTAAAAGCATCACCCCTGCTGGAGCGGATTGCAGGTACAGGGCACCGCTAGCGCGGCTTTGTCGAAGCCGTTGCCAAAGTGGTAGAGGCCCAACGCCGCTTATGTGCCTCCTTACGGCTCAGGTGCCAGCCTTTATATCCGCCCCTATATGTTTGGTTTTGACTCCGTTATCGGAGTTAAGCCGGCCAGTGAATACCAGTTCCGTATTTTTACTACTCCGGTAGGCCCATATTTCAAGGGCGGCGCCAAACCGATCACCATCCGTGTCAGTGACTTTGACCGGGCTGCTCCACATGGAACAGGTCATATCAAAGCCGGGCTGAACTATGCCATGAGCCTTCATGCGATTGTCGATGCTCACAAAAAGGGATTTGACGAGAACGTTTACCTGGATCCGCAGACTAGAACGAAAATTGAGGAAACAGGCGGCGCCAACTTGATCTTTGTCACAAAGACAATAAACTGGTCACACAAAATCCTCCAGCATTCTCCCATCCATCACACGCCGCTCTATCCTCCACGTTGCCAGTGAATATCTGGGTATGGAGACTGAGGAGAGGGAAGTGTTCCTGGATGAAGTTAAAGACTTTGCCGAGTGCGGCCTCTGCGGAACGGCAGCCGTAATCTCACCGGTCGGAAAGATTGTGAATCACGGTAAAGAGATCTGCTTCCCAAGCGGAATGGAGCAGATGGGTCCGGCCACCCAGAAGATTTACGACACGCTGACCGGCATCCAGATGGGTAAAATCAAAGCGCCTGAAGGATGGATCAAGGTTATTAAATAATAAATACATGACAAGGCCCGGAACTTTATCCCGGGCCTTAACTGCATACCTGCCTCCGGACGGCATTTCGGATTTTCAAATTAATGTTCTTTGGCCTTCTTCCTCAATTCCCTGAAAAACTCCTTCAGCATCCCGGAACATTCCTCGCCTAAAATCCCGATCTCCGTCTCCACCTGATGATTAAATCCCTTCTCATCCAGCAGATTCATAACAGAACCGGCACAGCCGGCCTTTGGGTTCATCGAGCCAATCAGAACTTTGGGAATGCGTGCCTGTACAATGGCCCCGGCGCACATGGGACACGGCTCCAGAGTGATATACATCGTACAGCCCTCCAGCCTCCAGTCTCCCATTTTTTTTTTTACATGCCTTTTTATCGCATTTATTTCAGCGTGTGACAGAACATTCTTGTCTGCGATTCTCCTGTTATACCCTCTCCCGATTATTTTCCCCTCAAAGACAATAACACATCCTATCGGCACTTCCCCAGCGCATACGCTTTTTTCGCTTCACGGATTGCCGCTCTCATATATTTTCATCATCGGTCATTTTCATTATTCTGCTCCATCTGACTTTTATATTTCTGTTTACCCTTATACAAGTATACAAATCAACTCCCGCTTTGGCAAGTTGCACCTGCGCGAATTTCGTACTATAATATTCTCTATATGTTACTGTTTTGCCTTCAGCCCATGAAAGGACTCAAACTTATGATTATATCCGGACTTTTGAAAACCACTCTGTTAGATTATCCTCAGCACGTTGCCGCTACCATTTTCCTGGGCGGATGCAATTTCCGCTGTCCCTTCTGTCATAACAGTGATCTGCTGGAGGGGACGGACGGACTGTTCTCAAAAAGAGGAGGTTCTGACATTCCTGAAAAAAGAGCCGGTATCCTGGAGGGGTCTGCATCACGGGAGGCGAACCGACCCTGCACCGCGATCTGGAACCTTTATCAGGAAATCCGCAGTCTCGGTCTTCTGGTTAAACTGGATACCAACGGATACCGGCCGGATGTATTAAAGGATCTATGCAATAAAAATCTGCTGGATTATGTGGCAATGGATATTAAGTCAGGCCGGACCGGGTACGCCAAAGCAGCCGGCGTCCCGGGTCTCGGCCTGTCACATATAGAAGAGAGTGTTGATTTCCTGATGAAAATACGGTTCCCTGTGAATTCCGCACAACGGTCGTGAGGGAACTTCACAGGAAGACGATTTTCGTGAGATTGGCTCATGGCTCGCAGGAGCTTCCGCCTATTTTTCTTCAAAGCTATAAGGATTCTGAAAATGTCCTCGTCCTGGATTTTCATCCTATAGCAGGAGGAACTTCTGCATTTTCGTGACATTCTTGTTCCGTTGGTTTCCCTCTACAGCGCTCAGGGGTGTAGACTATTGACGCCTGCATCTAATCGCCTATCTTCACATCGGTGTACCAATATCCAAAACAGCTGTCTCTGGGCGGCTGTTTTTTCGCCAGCACAAAGTTAGAAAAACCGAACATGGACGCCATATACTTTTCATTGCTCAGGTAATGCCCGGAACTCCCAGCAGATATCTGGCTTTTCCTCCGGGTTATTCAGTCTTGCAAGAATGAGATAGCGGTAATTATAATAGCCGTGCAGCAGAAAGCTGTTGCTGCCATATACCCATTCTTCACGCGGAAGCAGGCCGATATCCTGCGGTTTTGATTGTCAGCACTTCACAGCCGTCCGCATAATCAAATGCAAGAATTTTCGGATATTTCTTTCTCATCATTTCCCAAACTTCCTGCTCATCACATATGTCACTCAAGTCTTTAAAAGGTGCGGTCACGCCAGACGGCAGACTCGTCTCACACATGTCGGCCTGAGTTTCCCTTTCATCATCCGTCCGCTCTTCCTGAGCCGGCCCCAGATTCGGGCTTTAAAGTCTCATTCCGAAGCGCTCCCGACTGCATTCCTCTCCGGGGTGTACCGTACCGCTGTGAAAACTCCGCCTCCCCCTATCCTGTGACATCTTCATCTGAGCTGCCTGCATTTGGGGCTGCTGCACCTGGCTCTGATTCATCGGGTTTTGCTGCTGCATCTGCCCCGGCTGGGTCTGGCTCTGGCGGGTCTGGTTTTTTGCTGGATCTGGTTTTTGCTGGGTCTGGCTCTGCTGAGTCTGGCTCTGCTGAGTTTGGCTCTGCTGGCTCCGGCTCTGCTGCATCTGACCCTGGCGAAGCTGGTTTTGCCTCATCTGGGCCGACTGCATCTGCCCCCGCAGCATCTGCTGCATTGCCTGCATCTGCTCTTGCCTGATCTGCGGCTGGACAGCCTGCCCCCCTGGGACGGCTGCATCTGACTCTGCCTTATCTGCCCCGGCTGCATCTGGTTCTGTGCCCTCTGCGTTGTCGGCATCTGACCCTGACGCAGCTGCTCCGGCTGCTGACGGCCGGAAGATTCCTGCAGCAGCATTCTGACGAATGCACCGCCGGTCCACTCATTCCGGGCGCCGCATTATTAGGCTGAAATTCCGGCTGTCTATTGGTCTTCGCCAGGCCGGGCGCTATGTATTCCACCTCAGATGTTACGGTAGAATCCAGCCCCTGAATTGCTTCATCCTCGCCGGCATCTTCCTGCTGCGGCAGAGCCGTCTCCGCTTTTGGTATTTCCATTTCCTGTAAAGGTTCTTCCGTCACAGGATCGCTGCCATTTACAGGTTCTGGTTCCGGGCATCCTCCAGACGGGCATTCTCCTTTTTTTACAGTTTCCACTGCAGACTGCCTTATTGGCAGTGTTTCCTGAGCTGCCGATTGCGCAAATATCCAGTTCCGCCTTCCGTCTTATCTGCTTCCTGTATGTCGGCCCCCTTATAATTTCCGCTACCGGCTTCAATTCTTCCGGCTCCGCTTCAGGCAAATCAGCTTCCGATGAATTGACTTCTGTTGAGTTAACTTCTGATGAGTTAGCCTCTGTTGAGTTAACTTCTGATGAGCTAAACTTCCGATGAACTAAATTCTGCCGGATTGACTTCCGGTGCCATTACCCCGTCTCTGTTCGTCTCATCCGCGTTTACTTCTTCCTTCTTCACCGCTTCTGCATCTGCTGCGTCCGGAAGCGCCGGATCCCTCCATGCTTTTTCGTCCGGAACCGCCGCCTCATTCTGCCGTATCTGCGAAACGATTTTCTCTCAGTCCTGATGTAAAAGCCCTGCCCTCCGCCGTCTGCGCCGTATTGCGTGATACCTTGGGAATCTCGGAGCTCAGATGTACAATCTTTCCCTGTTCCGCATCGTATACCCTGCTGCCGGTTTCAGCCTGTTTCCGGTCTGTTGCCTCACAGACGCTCTCCTCCTGCAATACCGCTTCCTTTTCGACCTGCTCTTCTATCTCCTGGAAATAGGCAGAAGCTCCTGTTCCTTTTCCTCCGTCTGCAAAAAGCGCTCTGTACTTTTGCAGTATTGTCATGTTTCATCGCAACTTTTTCCGATGTTACATCGGCCAGCTCCACTTCGGCCGCATGCGCTACCGCATCTTCCCAGATAGTCGTGTAGGGATCTCCATGCGCTTTCCACATCGTGAACGCTCAGCCCATAAAATTCTTCCAGACTGTGCCCCGAATTTTCCACATCCGCCGAATTAACCATCGTTCTGAATTCCCCGGGGACGTTCCTGGCAAACAAAGTACCTATTTTCACTTCATCCTGCCCTGAGAGCAGGTATACTCCTACCGGATTCCCTCCGACAAATATCTTTTTGACATTTACCGTAATTCTGCACTGGCTTCCTCTTGTTTCCAGTTTTGCAAATCCGATGTTCTTTCCGCGTATCCCTCCTTCGTATGTATAGATATATGAAATTAGTCTCTGATAGTTAGACATGCTATCACTCCTTTGCTATCTATTTTATGCTGTTATGCATTGAAACTATGACTCAAAAAATGGTATTCTTAACTTGAAAGAGCTATAAAATTGTATGGAGGGTAATTGAATGAGAGTTTACAAAGTAAAAAATTATGACGAAATGAGCAGAAAGGCCGCAAATCTGATTGCTGCCCAGATCATCACAAAAACCGGATTCCGTTCTCGGTCTGGCTACCGGTTCCACCCCCGTCGGCACTTACAAATATCTTGTTGAAAAATACAACAACGGAGATTTGGATTTTCTGAGGTTAAAACGGCAAATCTCGATGAATACAAAGGGACTTACAAGGGAAAGCGAGCAGAGCTACTACTATTTTATGTACAGTAACCTTTTCAGCACGTAAATATTAATATGGACAATACGAACATTCCAAATGGCATGGCTGATGATGCCGATGCGGAGTGCCGCCGCTATGAAGATGTGATCCGTTCTCTGGGCGGCGTAGACCTCCAGGTACTCGGTCTTGGTCATGACGGTCATATTGGTTTTAATGAGCCTGCCGATATATTTGAAGGCCCGACCCACTGTGTGGATTTGACGGAGATGACAATTGAAGCAAATAAACGGTTCTTTGCATCGGCTGACGATGTTCCGCGCCAGGCTTTACGATGGGTATCGGTACGATTATGAGAAGCAGAAAGATTATTTTTGCAGTCAGCGGCAAAGATAAAGCGGCAATTTTAAAGAAAGCGCTTTATGGCCCTGTTACACCGGAGGTTCCGGCTTCTATCCTCCAGTTCCATCCGGATGTAATTGTTATAGCAGACGAAGAAGCGCTTTCCGAATGCTGATTCGAAACGTAATTTTTATTATGAGATCAAATAAGACGTCAGATTCCGGTTTCACAGCCGGTTCCTGGCGTCTTTTAACAAATTTTTATTACCATTCGCGTTTAGTTTGAAGGTTGTGCCCAGCACAGATGCGGCTCTTCTGCACATCAGCATCCTCTGAAGAAATATTTCGAAGTAATCCATCATGGAGCAGATGTTTTCATCAAGCTGAAGATCCAGTTTGATCACCTTTTTCTCTTTCTGAATATCGAGTGAAGAAGATACTACCGCATAGTTCACACGGTCATGTTTATCGAATGCCGCCTTATTTTGGTTTCTGACCCTGTCTCTGCGGACATCCGTCTTGTCAGCCAGAATCAATGCGGCTGAGACTGTATCCACGGCTCCGCCCGATTTCTCGTCATGCATGCCAATGGCATTGATAATTACTGCGATGTCTTCATAATCCATTTTCATGTCACGCAGTATCTGATGGGCCATTAAAGCTCCCGAATGCGGGTGATCCAAACGGTTCACACAATTTCCGATATCATGCATGTAGCCTGCTATTTTTGCCAGTTCGACGGTATGGCCGCCGTATCCCAGGCACTCCAGAATTTTCCCGGCCATCGAAGAGACCTTAACTGCATGTTCTGCAGAATGATCCGTATAACCCAGCACCCCCAGCGTGCTGTTGCCTTTGTAAATATATGCATTAACCTCTTTTTGATTTCTTAATGTCTTTAAATGTTACTTGTTCCAACTGCTTCCTCCTTTGTTCTTATTTCCGCTTTTGCGGTACGTCACCTATCTTATCAGGAGAAGAAACAGTCTGATATCACGGATATGGGAAATTTACGTCATGAATATGTAAAATCCGTTTTGCGGAGCGTCATGTATTTTCATTATTGCCATCTCTACAGAATCGGCCACATGCTCGCAGCAGTCACAGCACTCTTCCAGGCAATTGTAGATTGTTGTCCAGACAAGGATTTGCACCGCATCATTTTCTTCCGTGTACAGACGGTGGACTGCCCTCGTATAAAGCTGATCTCCTTCCTCTTCCAGACGGTTCAGAGTAATGATTTTCTTTTCAGGGGTCGGAGATCGCGGAAATTACGGAAATCCTCCAGCATTTCTTTCATTGCGGCGCAGCACTTCCGAATCAGCGCGGCAAACTCCAATGCTTCGGGCCGCAGGATCTGATATTATACATATAAAGATTTGTCAGAACCTCATCCAGCACGTCCGTCACATCATCGATAATATTGGTCAGCGCCATGATATCTTCCCTCTCGATCGGAGGAAGAAATTCCTTCATCAGCTTCTCCATCAGGCTGTGTTTGCCCAGATCACCACGATGCTCCACCTCATGAATATCCTGAATTTTTCAGGCAGGTTTACATAATCATATTCATTCATGTTCTCCCATAACAGCTCTGCCGCCTCACAGGAACACTTTACATTATCGACAAGCATTGTAAAATAGTCATTTCCTTTTTTCTGTGCCATTGCCGCACTCCTTTCAAATCCTTATATTAAAATACCCATATAAACAACTTTGCAGTCAAAAATCCGATTACACCGCACCCGGAAAGGTCAGCACCCAGGTCAGCACCATTTCCTTCACCACGCCCCAGTTCACAGAGGAGACGCGTCTGGCCGCCCCGACGCCCATGATGGCCGTTGTCTTTGTGTGCGTCGTGGAAACCGGAATTCCCGTCAGAGAAGACAAAAGCAGGCATCCGGCGCCGGCCAGATCTGCAGAAAAGCCCTGGTAGCGTTCCAGCTTCACCATATCCATTCCCACTGCCTTGATGATCCGGTATCCGCCAATCGAAGTTCCCAGTCCCATCACGGCGGAGCAGAGTATCATCAGCCAAACCGGAATACTGAACTCTCCGACGGCCGCATTTCCCTTTGCCAGAAAAATTCCCAGCATGAAAACTCCCATAAATTTCTGGCCGTCCTGGGCTCCGTGCATGAAGGCCATGGCCGCGCCCCCGGCAATCTGTGCTTTATTAAAAACTCCCCGTGTCTTTCCGCGATCCATGCCCCTGCACAGATACTGTACCGTCTTGGCCGTCAGCCAGCCCATGACAAATCCCAGAACCGTAGACAGAAGCAGACCATAGATTACCTTAATCCACTCCGACGCGTTGATTCCATCCATGCCTCCGTGAAGCGCAATAGCTGCTCCCGACACACCTGCAATAAGGGCATGGCTTTCACTCGTGGGAATACCGAACCACCAGGCAGCCGTCGCCCAAACCACAATTGCAAGGGAGAGCGGCGCACAGCGCGATTAGGGACTCGTGCGGATCACCTCCGAAATCCACCATGTTGTATATTGTCGAGGCCACCCCGGCATTGAATATTGTCATAACGAGAACACCCAGGAAGTTGAAAACTGCTGCCATTATGATTTTGCAGCTCTGGATGAATCGCCTGTGTGGACACACAGGTTGCGATCGCGTTGGGGGCATCGGTCCATCCGTTGACCAAAATGACCCCAAGTGTCAGAATCACGGTAACGGCCAGCATAGGATTTACCGTAATTTGCGAAAGAAAATCCGCTAATGAAATTGTCATAGTTATCCTCACTTTTACGTGTATTAACAAGTATTGTTCCATGCTTTGCCAGTTAATTATAATAGTTTTACGCCGTACGTACAGTATTTATGGCAATTCTTTACTCTTTCTTTACAGGTCCCGAAAGATGGGATACGGTTTGATTTCCCCGAAACGGTTCACCGCCATCAATAAAGGCACGCCTTTCGGCGTGCCACAGAGCGGTAGGTTCGGTTTTTCACTTATCCATCAAGCTTAATCGGTATTTACCGGAGGGCTCACATAATCCGGCAGAGGGCAAGTATATCTGCCGCCGTTTCGTCTGGTTACCTCGTCCTTTGCGGCAGCACAACATCCGGCCTCTCCCTGGTCCGGACCGCCGCCAGCGCCATTACCTTGGCCGCTGTAAGGAGTCCTTTATGGGCGATGGAACTGCAGGACTGTGCAGTCATCTGCCATGTGTGGCCGACATTGCCCACACAGCTGGTTGCCACGCCGAGAATCAGGGTGGGGACAGCGTATCCCACATCACCTACATCAGTAGAACTGGTGTCCTGCTGTATCTTCGATGCATCAAAAGGATGGACTTCACTGTCAAGCGGCTTTTCGAGGATCTCCCTCCAGCCTGTCGGCGCCATATAATGCCGCAATCTTTTCCCGTATCATTTCTCTGGTATCATCCGTGTAAAGTCGACAGAAATTCCTTAGCCAGACGGTAATCTCCATCACTCCACTCAGGCGCGCCGACCTCCCTCAGACATTCGTCCGCCACCGCCGCCAGCGCCAGGTTGGGGACATATTCCGTAAAGGCCAGAACCAGGCGGTATTCCATCGATGTTCCAGTCATCATTGCGGCTCCCTTTGCCACATTAATGACCCGTTCTAAAATTTCTCTTACTTGCGAGATCCGCGGCGCTCTCACCTCCCAGCTGAGCGTCGCATGATCCTGTATTACATTGGTGGCCGAGCCTCCCACGTCGCTGTAAGCGCTGTGGAGCCTGGCTTCCGGAATGATAAACTCTCTCAGATAATTGCAGCCGATATTCATAAGTTCCGCTCCGCCCAGAGCGCTTCTTCCCAAATGGGGCGAAGAGCCTGCATGAGCCGTAATTCCCCGGAAAGAAAAATCGGCTCCCATAATCGCGTTGCTGGAAGACGGATCTACCCGGTTAACCGTAGACGGGTGCCAGGTATATACAAAATCCACATTGTCAAACAGGCCGGCCCGGGTCATGAACTGCTTCGAACCGGCCCCTCCTCCGCCGGACATCCGAAGTAAATAATCGTTCCATCCTTTTTAAACTCTTCCAGATAATTTTTTGACTGCAATTTCAGCCGCCAGGAAGCTGCTCCCAGAACACAATGGCCGCATCCATGGCCAAAGCCCCCGGCCTCCCGCTCTTTCTTAACAGGGAGCGCCGCCTCCTGACTGAGTCCCGGCAGGGCCATCGTATTCGCCCAGGATTCCCATCACCGGTTTTCCTGTTCCATAGACAAATGTTCCTGTAAAGCAGGTTGGAATCCCCGCCAGACCTGTCTCCACAGTAAAAACCGGCCTCCTTCAGGAGTCTGCCCAGAAGCGCCGATGACTGCATTTCCTTAAAGGGGAGGTTCTGCATATTCCCAAATCCGGTCATTGGCATCCAGGATCCGCTCTGCCTGTGCATCCACCGCTGCTTCAATAAACTTTAAATCCGTCATCTGATATACCTCCTGTGTTTTTCTTAAACCTTAAGGCAAGTATAATCTATATTCCTTTTTATTTTTATATGTTGAAATGTTAAAAAGAAAACGTCGAAATGTTGCATCCTGTCTTTTTCTTGTCCGCTTGATTTTCAATATTCTGTGGCCTATAATTGATTTTTATAAGTTTAATAAGGAGTATTCTATGAAAAGCAAGCGTGCACTTGACATTTCCACACTTCCTCCAATTGAAAATCTAAAAATCGGTTCTTTCGGCTACCGGTAGCCCTGAACCGCTGTTCAAATATGGGCCGGTTATCCATAAAGGGTATTATCTGTGTTATATCCTGGAGGGAAGGGCTGTTTTCAATACGGCAGCCATTATTATTCTTTATCAAGGGGACAGGGCTTCTTAATCGAACCGGATGTCATCATCTCGTGTCAGGGCGGAAAAAATCTCGCCATGGGGAATATGCCTGGCTGGAACTGCGGGGGCCTATGGTCCGTCAGCTCCTGTATTCCATGAAGCTGTCGTCTGCAAACCCTGTATTCCATTGTAAAAGCAGAACTCGCATTTGAAATATTACACCCAGGAAATTATGACGGTTCAGGAGCAGCGCCTCGCCGCTCAAGTGACATCATACGGTTAAACGGCCTTTATCTGCTTCTGCTCTCTGAAATAATACGGCAGACTGCTTATGCAGAATTCAGCAGTCAGGAGCAAAAGTATCTCAGGCAGGCGGTTACATACATCGAGGATAATTTCAGTAAAAATATTAAAGTAAATGATATATCACATTTTGTATACATTGACAGAAGCTATCTGTTTTCCATTTTTAAAAATATTTATTTCAAAGCCCACAGCAATATTTAACCTCCTGCCGCATCGACAAAGCTGTTGAACTTCTCCGCACCACCTCGCTTTCTGTGGAAGAAATCTGCCATGCCTGCGGTTATCAGGATGTCGGCGCATTCTCAAAGCTTTTTTTAAGAAAAAGCTCGGCATAACCCCGCCGCGCTGCGAAAACACCTTATCTCCGGCATGCCTCCCTCTTAATCAGATATCATAATTGATATGAGGCGTGCCGGTTTGTCTTTCCTGAAACGGACCAATATAAGTTCTTCATCTCTCCCCAATAAAGCTGTCAATAACGGCATATCGCCATTAAATTCATGAAATTTATAGATAATTGGATGAATTTTATACATTGGAATTGAATTTTTTACAAATGTTATACTTTTGTATAGTTCAAGTCTTTTTTCTGCGAAATATAGTAAATATATCCATAAGTAAAAATCGGATCTGCCCGGAAATGGGGGGCTGTTGCCCTTCAAGATAATGTCAGATTAGAGTGAGCGTGAGAAGGAGGAAATCAAATATAAAAAACTAAAAATCAAGGTATGTGAAAGGAGAAGGGTAACTATGCGTAAATGTTCGGGGAAAATTCTGGCTGCAGTTCTGACAGGATTTGCGCTTGCCTCAGCAGTGAGCGCCGGTACGCTGGCAGCACAGGAGGGAAATCGGCCTGCTATGGGAGATATAAGGCGTATTCCAGGCTTATACGGATGAAACCGTCTACGGTACCGGACTGGTGAAGGTGGAAGTAACCTATAATAACGGTGTCAGTCTGACGGGGATTAATGCGGACAGTTATATTCTGGAAGACCGGGAACGCTGTCACCCGATTATGGTAAGGTTAAAATTGCCAAAGCCGTTGTGGACGGTCAGGTTGTCACCCTGACCATGGACAAAAGGCACCGCAGCTGCCGAAAATAATGCTCTCATCTATACCGGAGAAAGCGCGCAGGGACCACGCGTGAGGAACGCCTTTGGCGTGTACTGCACCGGCGCCTGGTACCGGGATGAAAACGGCGCGATTCATTACGGCAGCGGCGACGCGGGATAAAGGGTACCTGGCAAATACGACGGGAATGGGGTACCAGGCCAGGGGCCTGTCTGGAGCTGAAACTGCGCCATGCGTGGGGGGAGCCTTCCGCTGCCGTCTGCCTGGCCGGCGAGGCCGACGGCAGAATACAAGGACGGCGGGCCATGGGCAAGGACGATTGACCTGCAATTCGGAGAAAACGGGTTCCGTTCCTTTTGAGCAGGCCGGAATCCGCGTAAGCAGCACAGCAGGAAGAGCGTCCGACGGTACCGGTGATGATTATGTCCGCGGTTATTTCTATGTTCCGGAACATTACGATCCCGCGGCAGGCATTGTATTTACGCTTCAGGGACAGGGTATCTCCTACTGGAAGCTGGCGGACGGATGTGATAACGACGGCACCGGCATTATGTACGACTCCGCCACCACTTCCTGGATTGACAAAGGCGCCATCGTGGTCAACATCCATGACCGCTCCAGCGCCGGTCCCGGAAAATATTATGACATTTATGATTTTGTAGCTGACGACGTCAATGTGATGAAATATTTTATCGATGCATACGGAGTCACCGGAAATGTTGTTCTTCAGGGGAATTCGCGGGGAACCATGGCCTCTGCCCTCATTATCAAGGCGCTGGCCGGACAACCCTATCATCCCCAGAATCAGAAAAACTGAAATAATGTACAGGAAACTTATGGGCTGCCTGCCGGCGCTACAATTTTACTATTGATTCGTATATCTGTCAGAACGGCACCTTTGGCTATGGCTATGACGACGCCGACTGGGCAGCCGTAGCAGAGACCGGCTTGAAAGTATGGGCTTTTGACGGAGAACAGGACACGGATAATATCGGCAGCATCGCGAAATACAAAGCCCCCTCATGACTTCTTTGAAAGGCGCTGACTGGGCCGCTGAGAACGTACGCCTTACCGGCTATCCTTCCGAGTTATATGCCTACTGGGGCGAGAGCGATCATTCCACTACACGGCTTAACGCTTGGTATTTCAGTGACTCCGCATTTTATGGCCCCTGATTTCCGGATTGATCCGGCTACAGGAAAACTCACCTGGCATACTAAGCTGAACGACGGCGCGTCTTATGAACTGAAGTGCCGCGGTAAAGCCTCAGGAAGCAGCAAAGAAGGCTACCGCTATACCATATACGATGATCTTTATCAGGGTGGGCGCTTAAAGGTGCACCCGTTCAGGAGACAACTGCAGTACCCACCGTTTATTCAGCGGCAGTTACTGATTTTGACAGTATAACGGACCTTAAGAAGGATTTCTCCCAGGCCGCCCAGCTGCCGTTAACCGGGTGCTTCATGAAGAATATTGACGTAAACGGCAACGGAATTGCGGACGACGCCCGCACTGCCGGTGTGTATATCGCGCCAGAGGCATCCATACGTTCCTATTTTACCGTAGTTGCCGTACCCGACGGCGTGAATACCTGGGATTTTTTAAAAAAAGAGGGCTGGCTTGATCTGGCGGATCAAAAGGGTGAAGGGCTGTTTATTCTGGAGCCAGGCGCCGGCGGCTGGAGCAGTCCCGCTGAAGAGACGGGTTATCTGAAAGCGGCGGCCGCTTTTCTGACCGGCGGTAACAATATTCACAGCCAGAATGTATTTTCCACTTTTGGCGAATTTTATCTGGCCGGTTACGGGGAAAGGGGCAGCTGCCCCTGGAGTACTGGGCAGCTGCAAATCCCACCTTGGTTATCAGCCAGGTATATTTAAACGGAGAGAGCAGCGGCAGCAGTGCGCTGATGGCCGTAGCAGGAACCGAGTATGACGGTAAAAGCGCCAACGGCGACATGACGGATGTGCTGGACGAAACATTGAAGCAGACAGGACTTGGAGGCGGGCGCAGAATCGCGCCAAAGGATGTGCCGGTTCCCACCTATCTGGCCGGTTATACCGGCAGTGAAAGCTATTGGCAAGAGGCTAACGACTGTCTCTCTGCCCCGGTAAACGGCGTATACTATCAGGATATCAGCTCCGACGCTTATCAGACAGAGTATGCAAATAAAAAGCAGAAGGATGCCGGAGCCGTCTACGGAATCTCCAAAGTAAAGGTGTCGGGGTCTTCCGCCCTGAGAGCAGATGAAATTTATGCCTTCCTGTCCGAATACACACGCTACGATACCACTTTTTGCATATTCGAATGCAATTGCACAGCGTCTGGATTACACTTCCGCCCGGGTTGCCGCCCAGCGGGACGCAAAGGACGGACAGCCTAAGCAGACCTTAAGCAACGGCACACAGATTTGGGCCGTCGAGGACGCGGTCATCAGGGGCCACGGCACTGTTCAGGTGGGCGTGATTGCCTTTAGCGACAACAGCGGCGACGGAAAATGGGATCCCAGGGAATATTTGTTATATATCCCGGAGGGATTTGAAGGGAAAAAAACTTCCTGTTTTAGTGGTCTACCCAGGCAATACGCAGACCGACTCGATTTTTATGGATTCCACTTTGTGGTGGCAGACCGCCGAAGAGGAAGGCATTGCCCTGGCTTTCGTCTGTGAGACCTATAACGCCAGCCCCTCCAGCGTGTCACATGCGGATTCCGATTTGTTTTACCACTCTCTCATCACTCTGCTGAAGGAGAAAATCGACGGAAAATATGCAGATTTAGACTTCAGCCGTATCTATGGAACAGGCCAGTCCGCCGGCTCAAACGCAACACAGGGCTTTGCCATCACAAACCCGGAATTCTTTGCCGCCGTCGGTTCCACCTCAGCGGCCCCTGTTCCGGAAAATGCGGCAAATAAACCGATCCCTACGATGATGATAACAGGACAGATGGATGTCTCCGACCTGGCAAAGGGATTCGGTTCGGAAAGCCTGCGGGGCTGGGCCGAATATATGCTGGGAGTAAACGGTTTTGGCAGCGCCTTTGCGCCCGGTATGGAGACCGAAGTCGTAACGGTAGACTCCACGCCATCCGGCCCTATACCGGTGGAGCAGAAATATTGAAGGGACAGACGTACCCCCTCGTCCAGTGGGCACAGTGTCTGCTGCGTCCTCACAACTGCTACCCCTCAGACATTCCCATCCTGTGGGACTTTGTTAAGCATTTCAGCTTTACGGCGGATTCCAACGGCACGATTACCCGGTATTACAGTGAATCGGCATTTGAGAAGGATGACGCAATCGTCATCAGCGTGACGGCCGCAGACAGCTAAGGCAGAGCGGTTTTTATTTAACAGGAGAACTTTCCTGTTAAACGATAACCTGCACGCTCCGCGCACAGGTCACCGCCCTCAATAAAAAGACTCACATACTTTTTAAAGAATGTGAGTCTTTTTAACTGCCGGCGACCGGAATCGAACCGGTACGAAGTTTAACCCTCGCAGGATTTTTAAGTCCTGTGCGTCTGCCAGTTCCGCCACGCCGGCATTCATGATTGCTCATGACTGGCAATATTCAATTACCAATGGATGGAGGTGGATTCGAACCACCGAAGCGTGTCGCAACAGATTTACAGTCTGCCCCCTTTGGCCACTCGGGGAACCCATCCAAAATTACTCTGACAGTTAAAAATAATATCATAACAGAGGGAAAAAATCAAGGGGTTTTTGTATATTTTGTAGTATTTTTTTTTCGTCCCTGCATATCCTGTGCAGGGACTTATTGTTCCTGACTGCCACCAGCACTGCCGAACCAACTGCCGGCACTTCTATTATAAGGATTCCGTTCTTTACTTCATAGTTCACGGCTCCTGCATTATACCCTTCTTCATAAGTGAGCATTCTGCGGCTCATATACTCGGAATCCGTCACGCCAATCAGCCATACCGGTATAGAATACGTCATCGCCTCATGGCAGGTGTTTATTATGACAACGCCCTTGCCTCTCCGCCTTCCTTATTGCCGCGGCTGAAACGTCCGTACGCAATCATCCCCTGTTCCGCAGCCAATTGCCGGAGGAACCGGTTCTGAACGCCTGGTTTCTCTGATGAAGATTCCCGTCATGTATCGGTGGAACTCTATCAGTTCCAAATCTTCATTGCCCCATGGATATGTTCTCCGGTTATCGGGATCCGTCCATCCGCAGACACCGGCCTCATCGCCGTAATAGATCGTCGGCGCCCCAGGCCAGGTCATCTGAATACGACGCCCTGGCGGAATATGCCATAGCTGATGCCTTCCGAAGCGGCAGCGGCGCCGGCGGTTCCCAGCCGTCCCAATTCTCCGGTTTGACCGTGTCAGGAACCTGGAATGGTCGTGATTTGACAATTCATTCATTGCAGTCATAAGCGACGAGGTCTGCATCCTCAGCATATGATAGCGCATCATCTCAAAAAATGCTTTGCCATTGCCGTAAAGACTTTCATTTGCCTCATCACTGTGCTTCTCCATTCCGGTCAGGAACCAGGTTACAGGCTCCATAAAAGCGTCATAGTTCATAACCGTATCCCACTCATCGCCTTTGAGCCACTCACTGGGATCTCCGTAATGCTCCCGCCAGAATTACAGCCTCGGGGTTTGCCTCCTTCACTGCTTTTCTGAAATCTTTCCAAAACTGATGGTTGAACTCACTGGTTCTGCCAAGATCGGCAGCCACGTCAAACGCCAGCCGTCCGCATTAAACGGCGGCGAAACCCATTTTTACCAATATCCATAATATACCGGTAGAGTTCCGGGGATTCCTCATAATTGAGCTTCGGCAGGGTATCGAATGTCCCCACCATCCGTCATAACTGTCGTTGAACGGCCATTCCGTGATTGTTAAACTTGAAAAAAATTCCGGTAAGGGCTTTTGTCCGATACATATGCTCCCGGCGGGTATCCGCCCGTCATGCTGGTAAATCAGTTCCGCATCCAGCCACTTGTTAAAAGAACCGCAATGATTAAACACTCCGTCCATGATAACACGGATCCCTTTCTGTGAGCCGCCTCAACAAATCGCGCAAAAAGCAGATCACTGGCCTGCAGGTTTTCCTTCATCCGCCGTTCTGGCCGTATACTTGCCTGCGTTGTCATTATCCATGGCATCAGGCTCCACAAGTAAATCGTCGTGCCGGATAACCCTCCGAAATGGGGATCGACGTGATCATAATCCTGACAATCGTATTTATGGTTGGAAGGAGACACAAATATCGGGTTCAGGTAAATAGCCTCCACCTTCCAGGCTCTTCAGATAGCTAGTTTATCCCAGATTCCCCCTGATATCGCCTCCATAGAAACCGTCTCACATCCATCTTGGACGGAAGCTCATTCCAGTCCCTCACCCGCATCCACCGGGTTTCCCAATATAGATTATTCATTCGTTTCCACATCATTTGTCGGGTCACCGTTACAAAACCGGTCTACATAAATCTGATACATAACTGCGCCCTTGGCCCAGTCCGGCACATGAAAGTCCAGGAGTAATGGCGAAACATCTGCTGTCCGATTATCCTCATCGTCCCGCCCCAGACGGTTGTAAAACAGATATCCTCCTGCCTTTTTTTCGCCTCAAAATAATAAACGGAGGACCTTTTCCCTCCACTGTAGTTATTTCACAGCGGTAATAATCAAACAGGCCGTCCCTGGCTGTATTCCATGTCACCATCGGATTCTATCCTGTTTGTCATATTCTATTAAATAAACAGCGTCTGCACCGTCACGCTCCGTCCGGAAACCGCAAATCACTTCCTCTCCCGGCATCCGCCTCGCAGGGATGTCGGTAATCCTCCGTCTCGTCGGTAAAAGCGCTTCTCTGTTGATCCTCTCCATAACAAATCCCTTTTCTCATGCTAAAACTGTATCTATTTTAAATGATTCCCGTCAATTACACAATCATGTTTCTTATTTTTCTTCTGTTTATTTATTATGCCGCTGTTTTGCAAGGCGTGAACAGTTCCAAAATCCGGGCAACAGTTCATGCTGTCTGAACTTTCAAATGCGGTCCTGCGAACCTTTCCGCTGTTTTCGACAAAAGGAAAAACCATTTGTTTTCAAAAAAAGGCCAGCGGGGTAGCTGGCCTTTTTAGAGAAGGTATTTCGTTTTTTATGGGGTATAGCAAAAACTATATAATGTATTGGGGGGGGACGAGTAGTAATATAGCATAGGTTTCCGTAATAAGTGTGCACAAACATCATTTTTTTCAAAAAAAATTTTTAGTATTTCTTTGGCCTTCAATTTTTGTTTGGCATTTTATAGCCGCCCTCCCATAAAATAAAACGGCGTCTGCCTTCCCAGCTTTTGTCCAAACAAACCGTTTTACTTTATTTTCTGTTGTGCCTATTCATCCTGAAAGCGCTTCAAACTCCGCCTGGCTGATCTTTCTTTTTCCATCAAGAAGCTCACAGCAGGAATGAAGTACATCTCTCATGTTCAAGAATGATGATCTTCTTTGCTTTTTCATAGCATTCGTCGATGATCCGCTTTACCTCGCTGTCAATGGCCGTAGCCACCTCCTCGCCGTAGCTTCTGGCATGGGCCAGATCGCGGCCGATGAACACCTCGTTCTCATCGCCGCCGTAATTGATCATTCCCACCTTCTCAGACATACCATACTCAGTCACCATGGCCCGGGCAATGGCGGTGGCCTGCTTGATATCCTGGGACGCCCCGGTGGTCACATCGCCGAAGATCAGTCTCCTCCGCGATCCGTCCGCCCAGGGATACCATGATATTCTGGAGCATCTTTCCCTTCGTGTTAAACATCCGGTCCTTCTCCGGCAGAGGCATGGTATAGCCGGCCGCCCCATGCCTGTAGGAATGATGGAAATGGTATGGACAGGGCCCTCATCCGGCAGCACGTGGAACAGGATTCCATGGCCCGCTTCATGATAAGCCGGTAATCTTCTTCATCCTTATCGGAGATGACCTTGCTCTTCTTCTCCGCGCCGATTCCAGACCTTGACAAACGCCTTGGATGTCCGCCTGGCTGATGAAACTTCCTGTTGTCTTTTGCGGACAGGATGGCTGCCTCGTTTAACAGATTCTCCAAATCCGCACCTGTAAAGCCTGCCGTAGTCTGAGCCACACGTTTTAAGTCCACGTCATCTCCCAGTGGTTTCTCCGCGGCATGGACCTGAAGGATCTCCTCCCGGCCCTTGGACATCAGGTCGTCCCACTGCCACCTTCCTGTCAAACCGGCCGGGACGCAGGATCGCCGGATCCAGGATATCGACCCGGTTGGTAGCTGCCATGACGATGATCCCCTCGTTGACACCGAAGCCGTCCATTTCCACCAGAAGCTGATTTAAGGTCTGCTCCCGCTCGTCGTGACCGCCGCCCATACCGGTTCCTCGGCGTCTGGCCACAGCGTCGATCTCGTCAATGAACACGATGCAGGGTGCATTTTTCTTGGCATCCTCGAACAGATCACGGACACGTGATGCGCCCACGCCGACAAACATCTCCACGAAATCCGAACCGGATATCGAAAAGAACGGAACTGGGCCCACCAGGATAACGCCCTTTGGGATCCTTGCGCCGACTCCCGTGTATTTCTGCGGTTTTAAGGAAATCCACGATTTCCTCCAATTCTTCTTTTTCCTCCTGAAGCCCGGCAACCTTTGGTTCCAAATTGATATTGCTGGTCCGGCTCATCTTTGCACGGCTCTTGCCAAAATTCATCATCTTCGCATTGGCGCCGCCTCCGGAACGTGGCGTTCATGAATTCATAAACACAAAGAAAAGATGCACACCGGCCGAAAGCGCAATCGGAAGGATTACGGTCATGAAATAATTGTCCTGCTGGACTTCTGCGACCTTGTATGCAATCCCTGCGTCTCTCAAAAGCTGTCTCGATTTCCTTCGTGTCAGAACATAGAAATCCTGCTTTCGCCGGATGTCATGTAAAGACTCCACTTTCCTGTCGGTGTCCCGGTTCGGCTGATCACTGCACTGCTGATACTCCCGCCGTTTTCCACATTCATCATAAATTCCGGATAACTGATCTCACCCGGCATAAACATGCTCTGGTTTCTTGTACTGAATAACATTATGAGGAGGCATTACAAGGATCAGGAAGTCCCATAACCCCCCAAATGACTGCCGCTGTTTCAACTGGCTTCCTCCTTATACTTCCACAACTCCGATATATGGCAAATTCCTGTATTTCTGGTCATAATCAAGTCCATACCCGACTACGAACTCATCCGGGATGGTAAAGCAGGTATATCTGACCTGAACCTGTTTCTTCACACGGCGTTCCGGCTTATCAAGCAGAGTGCACAGCTCGATGCTCTTTGGATTTCTCTGCTTCAGTAACCTCGATCAGGTAGGAAAGCGTCCTTCCGGAATCAATGATGTCCTCTACGATAATAACATCCTTTCCCTCAAGCGGTTCATCCAAATCCTTGACAATCTTTACGATACCGCTGGATTTCGTGCCCCGCACCATAACTGGAAACGGACAGAAAATCAAGGGAAACCGGCACAAATCAGACGTTTCGCCAGCTCGCAGGTAAAAATACGCCGCCCTTTAAGATACAAATTAAATGAACGTGTCTTCCCGCATAATCCATGTTGATTTGCTCCGCAACTTCACTGATTCTTTTATCATTTACCTCTTCTTCTGTTAACAATACCCGAATCTTATCGGCCACTGTTGTTCCTCCGTTGTTTGTGACTTGTAATATATTTTTCGTCTGTTCCGTTATCTTATAATATTCGCTGATACGGTATCCCATGGCCATAATACATGGCTTCCCTCCGCCAGAAGCGGAACCGGATCCCGGCTTTCCCTGGGAATCTTTTTCATCAATCAAAAGGATTTTACCGACTTCCTTTCCCCCGGCGATGCCAGCGTAATATAGTCGCCTGTTTGGCGGTTCCTGACAGATAACGTATCTTTTATTTTTTATCATAATCAAACCATTTCGTATACTGGTTTTTGGGAATTTCCTGCTGATTTTGCCGGGGAAAACCTGAAAATCAAGCCGGGCCGCCGCCCTTTCCCCGCTCCTTTCCGGACCGGCAATTGAATCCGGCATGGCATACGCCTCTTTTCCACGGCTGAATATGAGCCTGCCGTATTCAATTCCGGCCGTCATGCCATAGGGAAAGATTCACTTCTTTCCCTGTCCCTTTCCCCCCTAAAAGTTCCAGGACACTGTCTATATGCCTGGCTGTAATATCTTTTTTTGAGAGGACAGCCCAGTTCCCTCAGGATAATGCGCACAGCATACCTCCTGATAATCTATCCTCTTTCAGCAGCTCCGCTGCCATAAAGACTGCGGTTTCGTTGCTGTTTTCTGTTCCGGCATTCCCGGCAGCCGCCTGCAAACGGCATGCTGGCGCACCCACTCTCCGGCCGTCTTTTCCAGATACCGGTCCGCCTCGCAGATATGTTCGCCGGCCCTCAAAAATATTTTGGACTGCCTGCCCGTTAATGCGGGATGTGATTACCGGCAGCAGTTCATTCCGGATCAGGTTTCTCGTATAATCTGTCCCGCTGTTGGTGGAATCCTCCACATACGGATATCCATGCGCCCGGAGCCAGTCCAGTATCTCCCGGCGCTGCGCCCATTGCAGAATCGGGCGGATAATCCTGCCCTGACCGGCGGTATCCCGGACAGGCCTTTCAGAAACCGACCCCGCGAAAAAGGTTGTGAAGGATTGTCTCCGCACTGTCGTTTCCATGATGGGCAGTAGCGATATGGACATGGTTCCGGCCGTCTTTCTCCCACAAAAAGCGCCTCTGCCTCTAAATCCGGTATCTGGCCCGGCGTCCCGCTTCCTCCACTGATATCCCTGCTTCCCGGGCTTCTTCAGCCGCGTTGATTCTTACTGTTTTAAACGGGATATCAAGCTCTTTGCACAGTTCTTCCGAAAAGGCGGCATCCCTGTCAGCCTCCGATCCTCTGAGCCCGTGGTGGACATGGACTGCCCGAAGCTCAATTCAAGCTCTTGCCTGAGACACCGCAAAATACGGAGCAGACAGACGGAATCCGCTCCTCCGGACAGGCCTGCGATCACTCCGTCTCCCTGTTCAGCCATATGATATTTTTTTGAATAAAATTAAGAGTCTCTTTCTTCATAATATAATTCCCGGTATCTGCCGTTACCATTCACGGTCTGTATTCCGCGAGGTATTTTCCTACGCATTTGCTGCGCTGACCGTGCGAAAATGTAACGGCAGCAAGCATCCCTTCGCCTGTTTGCCTACAGTATACAGGAATCCCCGTCCGTTTCACAAGGGGCTATCTCTCAAAAACTCCCCCACAAGGACCGTCATATCATCTCCCGGCTGCTCTTCAAACGAACCGGCAAACTCAAAATCCGCTCCACGCCATCTCCTGCGGATTGCCTGTCCCGGTTCCTTCCAGAAAATCTTTTCAGCGTTTCTTCTTTGTTTCACCCGGCAATGCCTCCAGCACTCCGTCACTGACCATAATAATTCTGTCATTATCCCACATTTTCCGCGACAGGAGTACCGGTTCCACAGGTCTTTACCACACCCATCGGCACATCCCCGGCTTCCAGGACCTCCACTCCGTCATGTCCCACAATGAACGTCGGCACGGCTCCCAGCTTCATTGCCTCCAGAACCCCCGTATACAAAATCCACGCAGCACAAATCCAGCGTTGCCGGATTCTGTTCCGTGCCTGCCAGTAAAAAGCACCGTATTGACCAGTTTGAGCGCCGAACGGGCGGAAAATCCGGTCTCCAGAAGCTGCTGTGTCAGCTCCACCACCTTGCTGCTGTCCTCGTTTGCCAGAGGGCCGCTGCCCATACCGTCCGACAGGCTCATAATCACCTGGCGCGGCAGCCCTTCATGGATAGTAAAATTATCCCCTGATATCAGCTCGCCCCCTTTGCCGCTTTGGCCACCCCATGGAGCATCCTGTATTTTCCCTCCTCGACAAAGCGGAATGTGGCCGCATTCCTGGTAATAATGCTCTTACTGTCCTTTGCCGGACTCCATTTCCGTCCCGACATGGC
>VOFI01003151.1_pt1 | contig 23952 bp, 35 predicted proteins | sample 5384131 | NCBI WGS metagenome assembly VOFI01 (sample SAMN12384728, study PRJNA508395) | human gut metagenome | isolation source: healthy gut H | host: Homo sapiens | reverse complement strand
CTGCCGTTCCGCATACAGCAACCGCGATATCAGCGAGCAATACCCTGGCTCTCCACTGCGCGAAAGAGCTTTCCCACAGCGCAGCGCCGCAGCAACAGCACTTACTACCAGAACTTCAGCGAGCTGCAACTAGAGACCATTCTGGCGGCCCATGTCCAGCAGGCAGTTTTGGGGGTATGTTCCCCAGAAGAAGCGCTGAAGCAGGCCCAAGAGGACTGCAATCGCTATTTTCAGCCATGGTAAAGAGGCCAAACTGCAAGAGACAGATAGTCGAGGACGAATTTATCAGTTCTGGAAGAGACGTCAACCCGGCAGGACCAAGAGATTCTGCCGCCGTCTGTACGGCCTGCCGGTCCACGCCTGGCTGCGGCAGCGGCGGATGGAACGGGCGGCAGAGCTCTGCGGGACTCCTCCCTCAGTGTTCTGGGGGGCCAAGGAACCTATGATGAAGTATTACGTCAGACCGGCCTGCTTGGTGGGAGGCGCTCTGTTCAGCTCCGCCGGCGTGAGTAAAGCTGCTGACCAGCAAGGACACCAAAAAAGGCCTACATCCACATCAAAGCCGCCCCAAACTGTGCGGACAGCACCAAGAGGTGTCCATGTAGGAAAATCAAAGTTTTAAGCGGAGTGGTGCAGCGTGAGCGGCGCCACTCCAGTTTTTTAGCTGAATGCGCTTGTGGTTGTAAAATCGATATAGCGATTATTCATCCCATTGACCTTGCGGAATGCGGCCGGTTTATGGCGGTAAATACACTCTGTTTTGAGGATGGAAAAGAAATTCTCCGCCACAACATTGTCATAACAGTTTCCACGTCTTGACGTAGTTGCCTCGCTTTTTCAGCTCCAGCCACATCCTGCGGCAGCCATATGTACGAAAGCTGCGCGCCCTCTGTTCCGCGATGATTTCTGTAAGGGCCGCGTCTTTCTTCGGTCTGCCCAGACGATGGACGAAATCACAGGATCCGCTTCGAGATACTTGAAAAAAGCGATACATAAGGGATATCGGATATTCGTTTCGGTGTCAGTAGAACACCGCGTATTTTTGCCCTTGGCCTCACTCCCTTCCTGTGGAGCACAGAAAATCCCGTAATAGCTCGTTTTTCCCAGACATAGTAAGGCCCCCCTAATGTAGTTTTATTCTCCTATATTAGGAGGCCTTTTTTGTCTATTGTCCGCTTTACGGGACCGGTTCATTTTCTGGAGGGCCTCACTGAAAATCAGAACATAGTTAAAAATTAATTTGTGTCATATTCACAGCAGTTCCCTCTTTCGCTGCCGCCGGCAGGCCAGGGCACACAGGCCAAGTCCCAAAGCCAGCAGGACTGCGGCGGCCACCGCCTCCGCACCCTTGGGCACCCAGGGGCCGTAGCCGTCCCAGAGGGGCGGAACGTGAAGGGCCGATCCAGAAGCCAGGAGCCCAGCACGGCCCCCACCGCCACGAACAGGGGGACCGCCTTCAGAGGCATGGCGATGTAGTTGCCGCTGTACTGGGAGAGAAAGGCCGTCAGCCCGGCGGCCCCCAGGGACAGGGCCAAAATCAGCCCCGCCAGCACCAGCAGATAAGTGCCGTAAGTCCAGTTGAACCAGGGGGCGCCCTCCCCAGATTCCGTCCAGGCCGCAGGCGGCAAACTGCAGCGGCCCCTGAGCCAGAACGGAATGACATAGACTGTTATATTCACCACCGCCAGCACCAGCGCAGAGAGCAGGGCAGCTCCCCATCTGGACGTTCAAAACGGACCGCCCCGCCGGGAGAGCCACTGCATGGCCCGGGTGCCCTGCAGCCGGTCCCCGCACGAGGGTGGGAGAGAGCAGGAGCACGATGCTGAGTACGCACCATACCGCCAGATCCTTGCCGTACTCTGAGTGGAGTATTTCAGAGGACGGCAGCAGGGAATGGGTCATATCCGAGCTTGCCAGCTCCGCCTCCCGCCGGACCATGGCCTCCGGCTGGGCCCAATTGCTGTCGGTTGGAGACAATCAGAGCGCGGTGATCCTCCTGGGTATCATAGGTCTCCAGAGTATCCGCCAGCGCCTCGATGCGGTACCAGTTGGTGCCGCCGTACACCCGGTAGAGCAGGGCCTCCCCACATCCATATCTGCCTGTGCTTGCGATGGTCTCCTGCCAGGGCAGGACGGCGTTCAGTCCCAGCTCCGTGAACCAGGCGCTGCAGGAGAGCCAGATCATCACCGGCTGGAAACATGCGATGAGATATGCCGCCCACCAGCCCAGCTCCCCAGAACGGAGACCAGTCCCAGTCCGCCGAAGCACACCAGGCACAGCGCCAAGGCCGCCAGATAGGGATTCCGCACCAGGGTGCCGCACACCGATGCCAGCAGGGAGAACGCCGTTGTCAGCACCGCCCCCAGCGCCAGGGCGGCGGCAAGATACTGCCCCACGGTGAAATCCCCCCAGGTGAGGAAGGGGCGTACGAACAGCATGTCGGAGAAGTAATTAAATTGGCTGGACACACTGGCACCCCAAATGCCGCCGTAATCATACAGCAGAAAGTAGGGCACCAGGGTGCAGAACGCCAGCAGGCCGTACAGCGCCGCCGACGCCTGGAGAGCCGCCAGGACCTTCACCCGCCGTAGTTTCCGTCCCGTTCGGGAGGCGCAGGCCAGGCCCTCTGCGCGGTGCATCCCCTCGTAGCCCAGCAGATACAGTGTCCCCAGCATGGCCAGAATGGCGCTCTCGCCCAGGATAGCCCGAAACAGGGCGCCGAACAGGAACTGGTGGCTGCCATAGGTGGCCAGGGCCGGCGTACAAATCCGGCGCCGCGTCAGTCTGGGCCAGGTGCTCCACCCGGCTCGCCAGCAGATCATATTTCCAGGTCATCCAGGTAACTGCCAGAGGGGATTTCTCCACCACACCGGCATAGAAATCCGAGAGTTCCCCGGTGTCATACGTCTCGAAAATGTCCTCCATCCCGGTGACAGATTGACGCAGCAAATCCCGGTTCTCTGTGGCGGGTATAGCGTCCAGCCCGGCCCAAAAATCTTCATCCACCTGCTGGCCCAGGGCTTTGGCCGTCTGGAAAGTCTCGTTGAAGAACGCCCGGTCATAGGGAGAGAGCGTGGCGATCAGCAGCCCGTTGAAGGCCAGGCACAGGGCCAGGAAGGCCCACAGGGCGGGCAGGCGGAAGAGCTTCCGCCACTCATAGACCGCCAGATTCATGTCTGTTCCTCCCGGTAGATGGCGAGAAACGCATCCTCCAACCCCGGCGTTACCGGCGTTCCATTGACAGGGGCGTCTCGCAGAGCACCCGGAGCACCGGGCCATCCGCCCCTGTCCTTCGCTGAGCAGGAACTGCCCCGGAGCCAACGCCGTCCCGGCGGGGAGCTGGAACACCCTGCCCTGGAACTGGGCGCAGATGCGGGCGGGGCTGTCACAGCAGTAGAGGCGGTGATCCCGGAACATGACGATCTGCCCGGCGATGGTCTCGATGTCCGAGACGATGTGGGTGGAGAGGATCACGATCCGATCCTCAGCCAGCGTGTGGATCAAATTGCGGAACCGCACCCGCTCCCGGGGGGCCAGCCCAGCGGTGGGCTCGTCCAGGATCAGCTGTTTTGGGTCATTCAGCATGGCCACGGCGATGCCGACCCGCTGGGGCATCCCCCGGAGAACTTCTTCATCTTTTCGTCTGCAACATCTCCAAGTCCCACTGTTTCCAGCAGGTGGTCAATGCGGCCGTCCGCCTCCCGCTTCGGGATGCACTGGAGGGCGGCGGCATACCGGAGGAATTGCCGGGGCGTGTAGCTGGGATAGTACCCGAACTGCTGGGGGAGATACCCCAGCAGGCCCCGGTATTCCGCCCCCCCAAGGCCTGGATGTCCTCCCCCTCCCACAGGATCTGTCCCTTGGTTGGGAACAGCAGGGTAGTGAGCATCTTGATGAGGGTGGTCTTGCGCGCCCCATTGGGGGCCAGCAGACCGTAGACGCCGGGGTAAAGGTCAGGGAGATGTCCCCCAAGGCGGTGAACCTCCCGTAATTCTTGGTTACATGCTCAACGGAGAGCATAGGAGACGCCTCCTTGCATCGGGCGCCGGCAGAAGCGGCGCAGTTCCAAAAGGTACATCGTGATCCCGGCCGCGGCCAGCAGGCAGAACACTACGGTAGGGGATGGCCGTCAGCCACTCCGCCGTCCGGGGCCAGATCAGGAATCAGGCCCATCAGAACCCAGCCAGCTCCAGGCCCCCGCAGCCGCTGGCCAGCAGGGAGAGGCCGCCAGCCACCCAGGCTGCCAGCATCCCCGCATCTCCTGCCGCTGGCCAGGGACAGTGCCAGCATCCAGCAAGGGGCACTCCTGCCCGGTGAAGGTCCAGGTCCCTCCAAATGCCCGGTCTGCAGGTTCCGCCAGACAGTCAGCAGGAGAGGGGCGGCATACAGCAGCGGAGAAAACAGGAACAATGCCGGTGCCAAAGTGCCGACAGAACTGGCCACAAAGAGGGCTGGCAGCAGACACAGGGCCCAGATCAACAGGGACAGAGGCCAGGCAGTCCCCCACGCCGAACAGCAGTGCGCGGGGGCCGACGCACTGCAAAACCTCCCACAGTTCCCGGTCTAAGGCGGTCCGGCGGGGCAGGCCCGCGTCCAGAATCCGGGCAATGGCCTGCTGCTTTTCCGCCTCTGTGGGTATGGGAATTTTTTCTGATGACCCATCTGCTCCAAACTCCTTTCGCAGCCGCCCGGTCAGGCGGTAGTATCTGGATTTCACCGCCGCTTCCGGCTCTCCCATGGCGGCAGCGATCTCAGGAAGGTCTTTTCCCCGTAGATCCGCAGGCGGAACACCGCCTGCTCCCCGGGGGTCCAGGCCGGCCTTCGATGGTCTCCAGCAGGGCCCGGTCATGGACGCGGGCCACAAAGTCCTCTGCTGCAGGGAGCTCCATTTCCTGAATAGGAATAGAGACCGGCCGGGGCTTCCGGCGGGTGTCGATGATCTTGTTGGCAGCGATGCGGTAGAGCCAAGTACGGAAAGAGGCCCGCTCCACCCGGTAGCCGGGCAATGCCCGCAGGACGGCGATGAAAATGGACTGGGTCAGGTCCATGATGGACGAGTGGTTCAAAAAAACTATGCAAAGATCAAGGCCCGCCCATCCTCCCACCAGACCTACCGGGGTACATCAACAACCACATCAAGCCAAATATCGGCAAAGTTTCGCTGGAAAAGCCTACCTCTCTGGAGTTTCAAAAGCTCTATAAGAAGCTGCTGACCAGTGGGAGGATCGACAAGTTCGAGAGCAAGAAGCAGGCTGAGGGGCTGTGCCTTGCCGAAGCCGGAACACAAGAAAATGAAAACACTGCCCGTTAAACAGCAGACATTCTTCCTGCGGGAAGCAAAGGACAGCCGCGTCTTCGAGATGTACTACGTGAAGCTTGTAACAGGATTGAGAAGAGGTAAGTTGCTTGGTCTTAAATGGGAGGACATCGATTTGGAGCGGAGCAACCTTCGGGTGAAACGGCAGATTGCCCGCGTCAACGGAGAGGTGGCAGAGGCCCCGCTGAAAACAAAAAATGCCTACCGAACACTCCCACTGGCGGGCCCATCTCCCCGGACAGTGTCCTGCATACACGCCCACCGGGTGCTGGAGCGGGCGGGACTAGCAAAGTTCCGCTTCCACGATCTGCGGCACGCCTTTGCAACCCAGGTTCTTCAAAACGGGGTGACATCAAAGCAGTGTCCGGGATGTTGGGACCCTTCTCGGCAGGGTTCACCCTGGACACCTATGCCCACATCATGACAGCGGCCCCGAAAGGAGGCGGCCAGAACCATAGAGAAGGTGCTGACGGCGGCAATCTGAACGGGAAAAAATCATACTAAACAGCAGAATGGCCTTGGAATGGAAGAGCTACGCCAGGGCACATTTTTTGCCCCACATGGGTCGCGGTATGGGCCAACTGCAAATTTTAGAAAATTGCGTAATTCTCCCAGGACCTTTAAATGTAAAAAGTAAAAGAAATCAGACTGTTTTGAGGTTGTGGGGCCAGACTTGAACCAACAACCTCCGGGTTATGGGCTATGTCCCGGTTGTCAAGCCGTTGCGCCCCAGTGCTTTCCTGGCATTTTAGGGCCCGCCCCTGAAAAACTGAGGGCCATTCTGTTCCTTCGGAGCATCACGGCTGATCCCGATGGCGCGTCTCCGACCTCCAATGCTTCAGAGACGCGGCCTCAATTCTACGCCGGTCCGGATACAGGGCAGAACCAAGTCTAAAATGCACGTTCATATTTTTCGAAATATGAAAATATTCAAATATTCAGCATCATTGTAAACAATACACAATAAATTGACGTAACATTTGTAAAAATATGTTGTATTTACAAAAAGATTTAATTGATGTAATATATGAACGTGAACATTTGCAATAAATCGAAATATTCACGTTCACATTAAACAAAAGCAGGGGGTATAATTGGCAAACGAAAGAGGGGGCGGATAGGAATCAGGAGAAACCGTGCAGGGACACGGAGTTCCCAAAGGTTTAACAGAGTTTGGATAACGGATTTTACATGTGAAGCTTACACTGGACCCGCGTCTCATTCAGCAGATTTTTTGTAAAGGAGAGTTTTCAAATGAAAAAATTGTTTTCGATCTTGTTTGCCCTGCTGCTGGCGGCCAGCATGCTGTCTGGCTGCAGCAGTGATGATACTGCTGCCGATGCTGATGATACCACGACGAGCGGAGAGGAGACTGCGGAGTCTGGTGCTGCGGAGATTTCCGGTGATATCATGATCTATACCTCCGCTGAGGATGCCTTTATCTCCGAAGTGTGCGCCATGTTCAACGAGAAATATCCCGAGGCGAATGCCCAATACTATCGCTCTGGCACCGAAGAAGTGATCAGTAAGATCATGGCGGAGAAAATGACCAACAGCCTGCAGGCGGACCTGATCATGGTCTCTGATGCTCCCACCTTTGAGAGCTTGAAGGCCAACGACCTCCTGCAGCCCTATGACTCCCCAGAACTGGATAACATTTATACCGAGTTCGTAGATCCCGAACACTATTATTATGGAACTTTCCCTGCTGCCATGGGTATCGTATACAACACCAATCTGGTAACGGAAGCGCCGACCAGCTGGCTGGATTTGCTGAGTGAAGATGCCAAGGCTAATACAGTGATGCCCAATCCCCTTTATTCCGGCATCCGCCGCAAACGCCCTGATGGAGTTGACCAGAGCCGGGGGCCTTGGCTGGGACTACTATCAGGGGCTGTATGACAATGAGGTTATGGTAGTCAATGGAAACGGTGGTGTTATCAACTCCGTGGCTGCCGGCGAAAACGCTTACGGCATTGTCTGTGACTCCAACGCGCTGGCGGCAGCTGCCAGTGGTTCTCCCTGGCCTTTGTGTATCCCGAGGAAGGCGTGCCCGCCACGGCCGATCCCATTGGAATTACCACCGCCACGGACAACCTGACCACCGCACAGGCATTTCTGGACTTCATGCTGTCCGAGGATGTGCAAACCCTGGGCCGTGAACTCATCGGAAAGGCGCCCATCCGCAAGGGAATGGAAAATCCAGAGGGCAGCTTGGCTGTGGAGGACCGGGTGAATCTAGTTACCGATGCTAAGGTGCTGTTTGAGGCCCGTGAGCAGGAGAAGGAGCAGTTCTCCGAGATGTTCGGCTTCTAAGTTTCTCCTTTTTTGTACAGGGGCCGCCTCTCTTCACCCTTTTCAGAGAGGCGGTCTCGCCGTTATCCGCCCTGTCGGCGGCAAAACAACAGTCCAACATGAAAGTGGGGAGCATATATGGCAAAAGGACCTATGCCCTTCGGCAGGAGGGGCTTTTCCCTCCGGTCTCTGGTGCTGTACATTTTCATTATATTCGGCCTGCTGGCGGTTTTCGGCCTGTTCTTCCTGCCCCTGTGGAAACTGGCGGAGGTCGCCTTTCAAGAGGAGGGGCAGCTGAGTCTGGGGATCTTCTGGGGGCTGCTAACGGACCCCAAGACCCTCAAGGTCATTTGGGACACCATCTACATCAACATCCTCTCCTCTTTTTTTTCGCAACAGTCATCGGCGTTATCATGGCCTATTTTGTAGCTTATGCGGATATCCGCGGCAAGAAGTTCATCCATTACGCGCTGCTGCTGCCCCTGGTCATTCCGGGCTACATCATCACCCTGGCCTGGATGCAGTTTTTTGCCAAGAGCGGCTTTGTGGCTTCACTGGTCCAGAGCGTCATGCCAGGGGCGGCCATGCCCAATATCTACTCCTACTGGGGCATTATCTTTGTGTTTTCCGTGACGAAGTACCCCTTGATCTACACACTGACCCTCAGCACCTTCCGCAAGATATCCACGGATATGGAACTGGCTGCCGCCATTTCCGGCTGCAATAAGGTGAAGACCTTTTTCAAGGTCACGCTGCCTATGTCCCTGTCCGGCGTGGCCAATGGGCTGCTGCTGGTATTTATCTCCTGCCTGATAATTTCGGCACTGTGGCCTTCCTGGGAATCCCGGCCAGGATCACCGTGCTGTCCACTGATATTTATCAGGCCATCATCTCCTTCTCCGGAAACAGCTTCGGCGAGGCTGCTGCGGAATCCGTTATCCTGGGTGTGATCGGCGTGCTCTCATCCCTGATCCTGTGGCAGGTAGCCAAGATGTTCCAGACCATGCAAACGGACCTGGAGGACATGTCGCCTCGGTTTTTCCTGCGGCGTAAAAAGCTGCTGGTGGAGAGCCTGATGTGGCTGGTCATTTTCATCATCAACTTCGTGCCCATGCTGACCCTGATCGTGACCGCCTTCATGAAAGGCATCGGCGGAGGCTACGGCCTGGACAACATGACTCTGGAGAACTTCGCCTTTGTGTTCAGCAACGCCAAGAGCTTTAACGCCATCAAGAATAGTATCTTCCTTGGAATCACCACTGCGCTGATCTGCGTGGTGCTGGGCACCATCGTGGCCTATCTGATGGTCCGCCGTCCCTCTGTGCTGATCCGGGTGGTGGAGGGCATCATCTCCGTCCCGTATTCGATCCCGGGAATCATTCTGGGACTGGCCCTGATCCTGACCTGGGCCAGACCGCTGCCCATCATCAATCGGACGATCTACGCCACGGTGTTCATGCTGCTGGTATCCTATGTAGTCCGTTTCACCTCTTTACAAATCCGAAACAGCACCACCGGTGTGCTGCAAACAGACGTGTCCATGGAGGAGGCCGCGGAGATCTGCGGTGCCAGCGGGTTCAAAAAAGTGGAGCTCTGTCATTATTCCGCTGATTTTCCCTGCTACCATCTCCGGCATGGGCCTGGTGTTTCTGAATGCACTGACGGAGCTGACTACCTCTTCCCTGCTGTGGTCCGCCGGCTCCGAGACGCTGGGCGTCGTCATCTACAACTATACCTCTGCGGGATACACCACTTACGCCTGCGCCCTGTCCACAGTTGTTTGCATCACGATTCTGGCGCTGGTACTGCTGTACCGGGGAGTCTCTGCCATCCTGCGTCATAAACTGGGGAGGAATGGATAATGAGTAGGGAAATTCGAAACATCGTCATGGACTTCAATGGCTTTAAGGCTCTCAACGGCATCAGCCTCAAGATCCAGGACGGAGAGTTTATCGCGGTCCTGGGGCCGTCCGTTGCGCAAAACCACGCTGTTACGGCTGCTGGCCGGCTTCAACCACCCCTCCTCCGGTGAGATCCGTATCGGCGAGCAGGTGGTGGCCAACCGGGACTATGTGCTGCCGCCCAATGAGCGCTTTATCAGCATGGTGTTCCAGTCCCTATGCGCTGTGGCCCCATATGAGTGTGCGTAAAAATGTGGAATTTCCCATTAAAAACAGCAAGTTTGTGTCCCCAGAGATCCGCTCAACTGCGACAGCCGCGTCCAGGAGCTGATCGGTATGGTGGGTCTCACCGGCATGGAAAAGCGGCTGCCTGCCCAGTTGTCCGGTGGCCAGCGGCAGAGAGTGGCCCTGGCCCGGGCCCTGGCAGTGAACCCGGATCTGCTGCTGATGGACGAGCCGTTATCCAATCTGGATACGGAACTACGCGTGGAGATGCGCCGGGAGATCAAGGAACTCCACCAGAAGACCAAGGTGACCGTGGTCTATGTGACACACGACCAGTCTGAGGCACTGGCCCTGGCGGATCGGATCGTGGTGATGAACCAGGGGCAGATCGAGCAGGTGGTTACGCCACAGGATATCTACATCCACCCGGCCCTCCCTTTGTAGCCAAATTCGTGGGGCGGTCCAACCTCGATCGCCGGCACTTGGTCTGCAGATACATTCACCCCTGCCGGCTCTACAGCCTGCTGCTGGGGGGGAGCAGGTGGCTCCGGTGTTCCGCGAGAGCGGCCACTATCCTGTCAAGCCGGAGCACCTGCAAGTGAAGCGGGATGGCCGGGACGGCGTCCGTGCGTCTGTTTATGAGATCGAGTACCAGGGCGTGGAGGTCCGTATGATGCTGCACAATCAGGCGGATAACGAGATCCTGGAGGTCCGCTACCGAGGCGACGGACCTATCGGGTGGGAGATGAGGTGACGCTGACCCTATGAGCGAGCTGCACATTCTGGATGCGGGACGCGCGGACTGCACAGTGTCTGGATACTCCCAGGGGCGGCAGACGGTGGTAGTGGACGGGGGCGGAAAATATTACGGGGCCCGCCGCCCCTTGTTAGGAGTTCCTCACCCAGAGAAATATCTCCGATATCGACTTGCTCATCCTGACCCATCTGCACCAAGATCACTTCGGCGGCTTTGTGCACCTGGTCGACCAGGTGCAGGTGCGGCGGGCTGTGGCGCCCTGCAGAGATCTTCAGTTTGCCGACCGGGTGTATCCGGTATTTGGAGATCAGGAGTTTTACCGGGAGTATCACACGTTTTTCCAATATCTGAACCGCAGCGGGACAGAACTGATCCGGTCGAAAGAGTGCGCCGGAAGGACCTTTACCTTCGGAGACTTCGCGCTGGACTGCCCCTCTACCCCATGCGGGACAGTACGCAGCGGTCGGTGACCTATGCGGAGGCCTGTGTGCGCCTGAACTGACGGAAGAGGCCATGGCGTGGAATCTGGAGGCCCACAAGCAGACCTGCAATGAGGACAGCAGCATTTGGCTGCTGCGGAAGGGTGGTGCTGATCTGGCGCTGCTGGCCGGGGGATAGTACCGATGAGACCATGCGGGCGGCTTTGTGCGGCCGAACGGTCCCGGCCCCGGCTGCAAAAACTGTCCCACCATGGGATCTGCGCCCGATATTTCTCGGAATATGTACAAAAGATCGTGAAACCTGAAATTTTAGTGGTCAGCGTTGACAAAATCCATTATACTAAAGAGATGGGAGCTCAGGTCGACGCGCTATGCGCCGCGGGGCGGTTCCCAATGCTATTATACCTTCCAGGGGGGGATGTGAGTATCTCCCTGTGAACCTGCGGAGAGGGAACGCTATGGAGAGGCTGACCATCAAGGACATTGCGAAAATGGCGGGGGTATCCCACACCACTGTGTCCCGGGGCGCTGAATGGGGCGCAGAACATCCGACCAGAGACCTATGCCAAGATCATGGAGCTCTGCCGGACGACCGGCTACACGCCTAATGCGGCGGCTAGGGCAGCTCAAACGCAGCGATTCGGGGGCCATCGGGATTATCGTGCCGGATATCTCTAACGCCTTTTTTCTGCGAACTCACCCGCCATCTGGAATGGATGACCCGGCAGAAAGGACGCAATGTCTTTATTTCTAGTTCCTTCTATGACTATGAGATCGAGGATGAAAACATCCGGGCCCTAATGGAAAACCGGGTGTCGGGGATCATCCTGTCCGGAGTGGGGGGACCAGACGTATCTGCACCTGCGAAACCACCTTGGAAAGGTCCCCATTGTGTTTCTGGGCGACAACATCCCGGAGGGGATGGTATCCCAAATCACTGTCAACAATTATGAGGGAACCCGTATGGCCACTCGGTATCTGATCTCCTTGGGCCATCGAGAACTGATGTTTCTGGGCGGGCGGGATTTCTCTGTGACCCACCGCCGCCGGCACCAGGGGTTTCTGGATGCAGCGGCCGCTGCTGCAAATGTCTGCTATGACATTTTTACCATTTTGTCTGGCAGCAAGATTGAAGATGGATACCGCACAGGGCTTGCATATTTCACCCATTGTATTGAGAATAAACAGCCTATTGCTACCGGCATCCTGTGTATCAGCGATCATTTTGCACTGGGCGTCATGCAGGCGGCGGTGGAGACCGGTGTGGACATCCCGGGACAGGTCTCCCTGATCGGGTTTGACGACGTCTCCTTCGCTTCGCTTCCCAAGATCCAGCTGACCACCATTTCCCAGCCCAAGGAGGAGATCTGCGACGCCGCCGTGCGGACGCTGGAGGAGCTAATCCATGCAGCCGAGCCTGCTCCGGTCAGTTGCAAGACCATTCAGCCCGTTTTAGTCCGGCGGGATACCTGCGGACCTCCGGGGCGCTAAGTCGTTCGGCAATTCTGAGAGGAGGCAGTTTCATGAAGAGGAGCTAATCCATGCAGCCGAGCCTGCTCCGGTCAGTTGCAAGACCATTCAGCCCGTTTTAGTCCGGCGGGATACCTGCGGACCTCCGGGGCGCTAAGTCGTTCGGCAATTCTGAGAGGAGGCAGTTTCATGAAACAGTATGATACCTTTATCATTGGGCATCTGTGCATCGACGAGATCCTGAACTCCGCCGGGGAAGGAGAATTCTCCATCGGCGGCGCTGTGGTCTATTCCTCCTATGCCGCCCTGGCCGGCGGCAACCACGTAGGCATTTTGATCAAATCCGCGCCCCGCGAAAAATGATCCCATATATCCTGCCTGTCCACACAGAGGACATTTATTGGCTGAGATCCGATTCCGAGACCACCTCCATCCGCAATCAGTTCCTAGATGACAAGCACGAGCGCCGGATCACCACTGCGCTGGCACAGGGCAGTACCATCACTGTGGCGGAGCTGCCGGAAGGCATCTCTGCGAAGATCTATCAGTTGGCGGGACTGATGAAGGGCGACTATGAGGACGACATTATCAAGGTCCTGGCGCAACGGGGCAAGGTTGCGCTGGATATGCAGGGCTATCTCAGGGTTCCAGATCCCTCCACTAAAGAGATGGTGTACCACGACTGGGACCGGAAACAGGAGTATTTTCCCCACATCACCTATCTGAAAACCGATGCCGCCGAGGCGGAGATCCTCACCGGCACATCGGACCGGCGGGAGGCTGCCCGCCTGATGGTGGAGGTGGGGCGTCAAGGAAAGCGCTCATCACCCACAATACCGAGGTTCTGGTCTATGACGGCAAGGAGTACTACACCTGCCCCTGAAACCTCTGGGGCTGGCCGGCCGTACCGGCCGGGGCGACACAACCTTCTCCGCTTACATCACCGAGCGGGGCGGGCAGACATCCCCCAGGCCCTGGCCTACGCCTCCCAGCTGGTGTCGCTGAAGATGCAGACACCGGGGCCCTGTAAGGGCGACCGGGCGGACGTGGCGTCGTTCGCAGACAAGTATTATCACTGAGGGCGTGCCATGGAAGCGATTCCTTACAAGCTGCGTCTCCAGCTCAGCGACGAGATCCCTCAGGAGGGGCAGCGCCGGGTCATGGCCCGCATCCCCGCCTTCGACGCACCGGAGATTGACAACTCTTTTTTCCCTCTCACCGGCGGCGGAAAGACACTGCGGGGCATTGTGCTCAATATGGCGCTGGGGCGTTTCCCTGCGGAAACGGCGGCTTTCCTTCGGGAATGCCCTCAGGCCCGGGATATGGACATCACCTTCAGCAATGAGTTGGATGACGGTTGCTGTCACAGCGGCTGCCGGAACCCCTCCGCCGAAATCGCCAGGGCCATCGGGATGAACTACGCCTTCGCTCTGGAGTTCATTGGTTTGGCGGGGCCGCAGGATCCCAAGGGCTAGAGTGACAACACGCTGTTCAGCCGCTGGCCCATCAAACGGGTCTCTGTGCTGCATGTGCCCCAGGGGTATAACTGGTATTTCGACTCGCAAAAGCGCATCGGTGAGCGCGTGGCCATTCTGGCAGTGCTGGATGTGGCAGGTCGGGAGGTGGGCGCTGTCTGCGTCCACCTGGAGAACAAGACCTATGCAGCTGCCCAGACATTGCAGATGCGGGCCCTGCTGGACGCAGTGGACCGTTTGCCGCCGGGGATACCGGTATTCATGGGGGACTTCAACACCAACACCTATGACGGTGCCGGCCTGGAGGCTGCAGGACATCCCATCAGGGAACAGCATCTGGGCATGCCGCCCCGGGATGTGGCCGCCTGCGAGCTACTGCTGCCCGTGGCGGAAGAGGCGGGTTTTTCCTACTGGGACTGCAACGACCTAGTTGCCAGGACCCGCAGGAAACCCTTGCCTGACGGCGTACTGTAGATGCATCTGGAGTGGATTTTTCTGCGGGGACTGACCTGCCTGGACCGGGGTACTGTGTCCACGGAAGTGTGGGACTGGATCTAGATGCCCCGAGAGTCTGTGCTGCGCCGTTTTAGTCGGCCGGAACTGGCGGATTACAACGCTGTTTGGGCGCTGTGCGCGCTTCCCTGAAATGTCTTCCGCGGGCTAGACCGTGCCGGCGGGGCAGCACTGCCAGGACGGCACCCAGAGCAGTGGGGATTAGATGAGGTGCATTTGGGGCAGATGACCAGGCGGTGAGACCTGGTCGAACGTCCGCCGCTTTTCAGCGGCGGACGTTTCATTTTGTGCCGGTGAGCTAAAATCTCTGTATGACCTAAGTGACTCAAAGGAGCGGACGGCAACGTCCAAGAACGCGGACCACCGTTCCTACGCAGGGAAAAAATTGAGCCTGCTGCCACCTCTCAGTGGGCGTATTTTGCAAGACACACTTGAGCTTCTTTCCTTGCATGCGTTACACCGGAAACAAGCAATAGCGTTTTCTTCTGCGATTAAATATATAGATGAGCAGATCGGTGAGGGCGCGTAGTGAAGCAAGGCGAGCAGAAAACCAGATCGGCAGGATTACCCGGCGGATTGGTTTTCTGCATGGAGTAGGAGAGCGGAGGAGGGAGGTGGAAGCGAGGAAATGGAAATAGATATTTCGAACGTCTTGACGGAGAGCGGCTTACACTAAACGGGTTAAATTGAGTCTGGGTGCCTGAATATTGAAATTAAAAAAGCGTATTGATGTAAACGGCACGCTCATATTGGGAGGCGCTGTTTTTATGTGACTTCCTGAATTTTGTTTTAATAATTTGAGATGGATGGTATAGCTTGAGATAGACTGTGTTTCGCAAAAATAATTTAGGGGATGAAATAGATTATCAAAATTTGCGTCGCAGTAAAGAATATAGACCCCTCGGAGAAGATTATAGAGAGAGGGGCCTGCGCACTGGGGACCCGAGCGAAACGGCCAATTGTTATCACCTGTAAGGGGATGTGTGGGGTTTTGCCGGAAGGGGCCGGGGACACTGAGGAGTGTGCGGCCTGTATGCCCGCCTTACGAGCAGAGGGTGATCTCAGCTCCACCGAACCATTGGGAACAGAGGTGGGCCGGTTGTGATACTCTACGGAGGGTGAAAGAAAAAGCAGGCATAAAATCTAGACATATCAGAAACTGGGACGGAAAATCTACGGAAAACCAGCAGAGAAAACGACGGACCTTCACCCGAAAATCTGTGGAATTTGAGCCTGTCGGGTAGCGGAAAGAGTTGCTGTAATGTGCACAATCTTTGAGAAAGGAAAGACCTTATATGAAAAACAGGCCACATTGCTCTGCCTGACTTTTTCGGCCCCCATGCAGATCAATCTGGAGGTGACGCTGCTGGAACCCATCTGCCTGCCCCACCTCTGAGTGGCATGGCCGTCACCGCCAGCCTCAGCAGCCATGTGATGCTGAACCAGCATCTGCTGGAGGCGGTCATGGGGAAAAGTCCCTCTCTGCGGGTGGTGTTCTCGGCTTATAAGGACTTTACCTGTATTCTCCTGTGTCCATCGGAGAGCGGCGTGTACAAGTTCCCCAAAAGCGGGCGCATCAAGGACATCGCTTTCTCCCGCAGCCCAGTAGAGGCGGGTTCGCCCTGCCGGCCCGCTACACGGCGGCGCGGAATCCCGCACACAGCAGATAGGTGGGCGTGTTGGATACGCTAGTCCGGCCCGACGCCGGACCGGCGAAGTCCGGCAATCTGAGTGCCTGGAAAAAGAGAGACGGAAGGCGTGGGGACTGATGAGGAGCAGGGAGCGACACGAGAATTGGGTGCGCGTTTTTCACGTGTTCTTGGCATTCAGCCGGGAGGGCCTGCAGCGCAGCGGCGTCCGGCTGGTCCGGGAGGAATTTGCGGGAAACGTCGGTCCAGCCTGCTGGGAGGCGCCATGCACCTATCCTGCCTACGAGGTCTGCTGCAGTTGAACGTCCTACCGCGGGGTGGGGATCCAAGGGGTGATCCGGGAGATGTGCAGTCAGCGGACGGAGCCGCGTGGAGAGCGTCTCCCTGGGCCAACCCTAGTGTGAGCCCCAGCGGCCGGCGGAGTTCATAGCCCCGCCCTGGGGGGACCTCACTAACGGCGTGGTCTTCTGGGACTATGTCACCCGACTGGAAGAGGAGACGCGGCGGCTAGTCCGGTGCTACTGCAGCAAGGAGATGAATGAGGAGTTCCCGGCCTGCACAGACAAGGACTGCAACGACCTGATCCGGCTGAATCAGGAGCTCCGGCGGGACATGGAGCGGTATCTGTCCATTTAGGGGACGCACGTTTGAAACTTAATGGCTTCGTCTTTTGGCTCTGCGGAAACTGGCGAGGAACGGAGGACAGCTGCCGGGTCTGGTCGTTCCTGGACCGAGACACGGAGGTGTACGCAGTCCTGACAAAGTTGAAGGAAAACCTCTCTGCCTCCGCGACCAATGCGGCGGAGTCCCGCTGTGAACAGCTGTGCGAGGCGGAAAAAAGCCCTCCCCAGGCCAAGCCAATCGAGCACGATACCCGGTCCGTGAGCTGGACCTAGATTTTTGACCTGGTGTGGCTGGTCGGACTACTGGAAAAGCGTCTCCCAGGAAACCGTGTGCGCTTTGCTGGAGGTAGCCCCGTCGGAGTTTTCGGACTATCCCGGCCCGCTGATAGAACAGAGGCCCGCCGCTTTCAGCGGCGAGCCTCCTTTTTTAACAGAACACTACTTCAGACTTCCTCTACCACCCTAAAATAAGATCAGCTGCTGAGTAAGGGTGGGTTTCGCAAGGGTTAGACGTTCTGTTTCCCCCTAGAGATTGCAGCAGTTCAGACTTATTTCCCGCCGTGCTTAATTTGACAATTCTTTTGAGAGTGCGCTTCAAATATTCATGAGATTGTTGTCTGAAAAAAAGGTGACCACTTCTTTTCGAAAAAGGTTTACCGTAGGCGAGATGTACTGCGGAAAAACGGTAACTAGTCCGATGGTTCGGATCGGTGCGTTTTCAATCGGATAGACATTGATACAACTGTCTGGTGGATAGGTAATGGAGGCGGTAATCCGAAAGCCGAACCCCTGCCGGATATACTCGTAACAGGATTCATCATTGTCGATTCGAAAAACAGAATCAAAGGGGATCCCCGCTGCGGACAGGATGGAGTCGCTTTCTTTGTCAAAATTCCCAGTCCGCAAAATAATGGGCATGTCCCGGAGGTCTTCGGAAGTCATACTAACGCCGTTCCTAGGGGCATAGTCCTTGGGAGTAAAGCAGACCATAGGAGTCCTGTGGAGGGGAATAAAAGATGCTGCGTTGTAGTAGGAGTTGAACACAATGGCCAGATCGATCTCTCCACTCTCCATCCAATGTTTGATCTGCATGTCATTGGCCTGGCGGATGGAAACTTTGATGTTGGGATACTTTTGATGGAACTGCTGCAAAATGGAGGGGAGCCAGTCCCGGATCACATTGTTGTATGCGGCGATATGGACGGAACCCGTCACGGAGTTTTTCAGCCGTAGTGCCTCCTCCACCAAAGCGTTGCCGGATTTCAAATAATTCTGTATATAGGGGAGGAGCGCTTTACCGCTGCTGGTCAGCTCAAAGTGGTTGCGCTCGCGGATAAAAAGGGCGTATCCCACGCCGTCTTCAACCTTTTTTACCATGTGGCTTACAGCAGAAGGGGTCAAATTGAGGATATTTGCGGCCTGACTAATACTGTGGTGTTCTGCTACGGTGGCGATAACGTTCCATGAATAGAGTGACATGGCAACCTCCGTTGAATTTTACTTCAATAATACTACAAAAAAACGCCAAAGATTGTCAACGATAATTACGCAATTGCGGCTGAAAAACTGTGAAAAAACTCAAAAAACGTTGGATGGCAATAGATGTGACAAAGAAGTCTCATAAAAACAGCCACTATTAATTGAATTATTGTTCAATTTATGGTGGCTATTTTTGCTATTTACATCAATAAAGGGCAGCTCTATAATAAACAATAATCCGTTGGCGTACTTTATGGGAAAACAAATGTTTTCCTGTGAGAGGTGGTTCTTCGAAAACTCCAGGAACTGAAACGTGTGTACTGAGAAAGGAGACGAAACATGGAAGAGAAAAGCAGAGCTGTGAGAAGCGTGGAATCAGAGGAGACCTTCAACGACTATGAATTTTCCCCAGTGCCCGACGAGAAGAAAAACACCTGGAAGGCCCAGGTCTTTGTCTGGCTGGGCGTTGGCTTCTGCCTGACGGCATTCACTCTGGGCGGCCAGATTGCCCTGGGACTTGGCTTTTGGCCCACTGTCGCGGCAGTGCTTGTGGGCGGCATCATTTTGACAGTGGTGGGTGCCCTGGTGGGTGCCATCGGTGTCCGGAGCGGACTTTCCTCGACTGTTTCCTCTAGATTTACCTTCGGTACTTATGGTGCGATTATTTTCGGACTGATCAACGCCCTGTGCAACTTCGGCTGGTTCGGCTATCAGTGCACATTTTTCGGCAGCAGCATTACCAGCATGTTCAAGCTGGCGGCGGGTATCGAGGTAAATCTGACGGCGTGCATTGTCATCGGCGGCCTACTTATGATGATAACGGCCATTGTGGGTTATAAGGGCATCAAGGTTCTGTCCCAGTTCGGTGTACCGCTGTTGTTCCTGCTGGTGATCGGCGGTGTGATAAAGACGTTTACAGTAGTCCCTGCCGGCGAGATCGTTTCTGCACCCCCAGTTGAGCCGATCTCCTTCGCTACCGCCGTGTCTTTGATGGTGGGCAGCTTTATTGTAGGCGTGTCTATTGTGCAGGATTTCACCAGATACTCCAAGACTGTGAAGGACTCCTCCATCGGCATCGTTTTGGGCTTTACCATTGGTTATCCCGCAGTAGTGATCTGCGGTGCAATCTTTGCCTGCGCCTTCCAGTCCAATGATCTGACCAATACGCTGATCAATGTGCTGGGTTTTGGATACATTGCGGCCTTTATCATCGTGATAGCCACCTGGACCACCAATGATAATAACCTCTATCAGTCCGTTCTGGGCCTCACCAATGCCTGCCACGGCATCATCAAGCTGCCCCGCTGGGTCACCACAGCCATCTGCGGCGTGATTGCCACCATCTTGGGCGCCATCGGCATGATCGACTGGCTGGTTCCTTTCCTGAATATTCTCTGCGTAGTAGTGCCTCCGATTACCGGCGCAATGCTAGCAGATTTCTATATCCTGAAAAATGCGGACAATTACAGATTTGAACTGATGGATAAGATCCCCAACGTGCGGCCTGACACCAGCATTGGAGCCATTGTGGGCTGTCTGGTGGGCCTGTGCATGAACGAGCCCCCCGTAGGATTCGGCGTGCCATTTATGGTGCGGCTGTCTACGATCGTTCCCTCCGCCCTGGTGGCGATGGCCTGCTCCGTGGTGATGGTGCTTATCGCCAATCAGTTTACTGCCAAGAAGGCGGCCTGATAGAACCATGGTCAGGAAGAACATTGTCGTCATTCGTGTCGTCACGCTGGAGGACCAGACCCTGCTGCGGATGCACGGAGACCTGATCGAGGCGTATTATCCTGCGCTCCGAACGGATTCGTACTGTATCGGGGAGCAACCGCGGGGAGTCTGCGATCTGAAGACCAAAACCCTGGCAGTTCCAAAGATCATTGCGTTGGCAAAGAAGCATCAGGACGCAGACGCCATCGTGATCAGCTGCTGTGATGACCCGGCAGTAGAAGAACTGAGGGAGATGCTCTCTGTTCCGGTCATCGGCGCCGGAACGGCTGTGAGTGCGGTGGCCCGCAGCTTGGGCAAACGGGTGGGAATTATTGGAATTACAGAATATGTGCCTGAGCCCTATCGGAGAATTTTGGGAGATGATCTGATTGACCTTGGCAGACCTGAGGGCGTGACGTGCACACTGGATTTGATGATAGGCGCGGGCCGGGAGAGCGTGCTGCGCAAGGCGCGGGAGTTGAAAGCCCAGGGCGCGAACTGTATTGCTCTGGCATGTACGGGAATGAGCACGATTCGGATTGCCCGGGAGATTGAGAACAGCTGCGGCATTCCAGCGGTGGACCCAGTGATGGCAGAGGGACTCTTTGCCTATTATGCTTGCTTGCAAAGCGAACGATAAACGGAAGAAGGAACGCATATGTTAATTAAACAGATCATAGAAGTATTTGATCTGCTGGACAGCCCCCATGCCTGCGGGGAAGAGGTTAAAGCTTATTTACAGAGCAAGGGGGAGGACGATATCACAGTCAAGACTATCCGGGACGGAAAATACGCCACGGATTTTATCAAAATCGTCATCGCCGGAAAGAATGGAAGGCTTACCGGGGGAACTGCTCCCACTATGGGCATTGTGGGGCGGCTGGGTGCGATTGGCGCCAGACCGGAAGTGACTGGATACGTCTCTGACGGCGACGGCGCGTTGTGTGCTCTGGCCGCCGCGTCAAAGTTAATGGAAATGAAGCACAGGGGTGATGCGCTGGAGGGAGATGTAATCATCTGCACCCAAATCTGTCCCCATGCGCCGACGCTATATCCTGCGGTACAGCAGCGATATTCTGGATATCATGCAGCGCACCACCGGAAAGCCCCCCCACACTTTTGGCGTTTCCATGCAGGATATCACCCCTTACGGCAACGGACTTTTCCATCTCAACAGCATTTTGCAGCCCGCCACAGCGACTGCCGCCCCAGTGATCGGCGTGGCAGTCACCACCGAGCAGCCTGTGGCCGGATGTGCCACGGGAGCGTCTCACTTTGTAGATGTGGAGGAGACCGCACGTTTTGCGGTGGAAGTGGCCAAGGCATACGGTGCCGGTAAGTGCAGCTTTTACGATGAGCGGGAATTCCAAGCCCTGGTAACCCGATACGGAAGCATGTGCCGGCCTTCAGACTATGGGGGCGGATGAACAGTGAAAAGATCGGTGCGATTACCATCGGTCAGGCCCCCAGAACCGATGTGATGGAGGATCTTGACGATATCCTACGGGGAGATGTTGAACTGATACAGGCCGGTGCACTGGATTTATTGACACTGGAGGAAGTGGAAACGCTGCGGCCCGATGGTACGGGAAACACCTTGGTCAGCAGAATGCGAGATGGTACAGGCGTCATGCTGCAAGAGCAGAAAATTCTTCCGCTGCTACAACAGCGGATCCATGATCTGGAGGAGCAGGGTGTCAGCGCGATCCTGATTATGTGCACGGGAGAGTTTCCGGAGACCTTTGTGTCGAGGGTGCCCTTGATCTATCCCAGCAAGGTTATTTGCAACGTCGTGGCAGCTCTGGGCAACCTCTCACGCATTGGAATCATCACGCCAGAAGAGGCTCAGATAGAGGACATTCAAAAAAAGTGGAGGCCCATTGTGGAGACAGTGATCCCCGTTCAGTGGAATCCCTATCTCGAAAGCGAGTCTGAAAGTGCGGTTTCTCGGCTGAGAGATGAGCAGGTGGATCTGGCGGTGATGGATTGCTTCGGATACAGCAGGAAGATGCGTGATTTTGCTGCGCAGCCCTCGGCAAGCCGGTGATTCTCTCCCGCACGATGGCGGCTCGTGTCCTGTTGGAGATTGTATAAACATTTTTCTGTGGGCCCGAAGCCTCCCGGTTATCAGCCGGGAGGCTTCGGGCAGCCGATCAATATGGCTTAAAGGAGGATTGAGAAAATGGAACGAGATTACAGCGGCGAACTGCTGCGCTTTATTCAGGAGCACCCCAGCGTCTACCATGTGATCGAAGGCCAGCGGCGGATCTTGCTGGAGGCGGGATACGAACAGTTGCTGGAGAGTCAGCACTGGACGCTCCGGGAGGGAGGAAAGTATTTCCTCACCAGAAACCACTCGGCACTCATCGCATTTCAGGTCCCCAAAAAGCGTTTCCGCGGTTTTATGTTGATGGCCAGCCACAGCGATTCCCCCGCTCTGAAGGTCAAGGAGAACCCCGAGATCACGGTAGGGGGACTGTATAAGAAGCTGAATGTAGAGTTGTATGGCGGTGCGCTTCTGGCGCCTTGGCTGGATCGCCCGCTGTCTGTGGCAGGGCGCCTTCTGGTGAGGACATCTGAGGGAGTGCGGATGCAGTTGGTCAATGTGGACAGGGACCTGCTTCTGATCCCGAGCCTGGCCATCCATATGAACAGGAGCGTCAATGACGGCTATGCGTATAAGGTGCAGCGGGATCTGCTCCCATTGTATGGAGCGGCAGAGGCCCCGGATCTAACGGCTCTTGTCGCCGAAACAGCTGGGATTTCCCCGGAGTCTGTGATTGGACATGACCTGTTCGTATACAACCGGCAAGCCCCCAGCATCTGGGGGGCGGACCGGGAGTTTATGTCCAGCCCGAGACTGGACGATCTGCAGTGTGCCTTCTCCTCCCTGTGCGGCTTTCTGGAGAGCGCCCCGGAGGAAAGCCTTCCGGTCCATGTGGTGTTTGACAACGAGGAGATCGGCTCGTCCACCAGGCAGGGAGCTGCTTCCCCCTTCCTGGAAGACACCCTCCGGCGGATTACGGAGGCGCTTGGCCTGACCTTTGGAGAATATCTGGAAAAGCTACCCCAGAGTTTCCTGCTTTCGGCCGACAACGCCCACGGGATGCATCCCAATTATGCAGACAAGTGCGATCCGGTCAACCGACCCAGACTAGGCGGCGGCGTAGTGGTAAAATATAGCGGAAATCAGAAGTATGCCACGGACGCGGTCTCTGCGGCAATCGTCCGTGTCTTGGCGAAAAAGGCAGGGGTGAAGCTCCAGGTGTTTACCAACCACTCGGATATTCCTGGCGGGACCACTTTGGGGAACATCTCTGTTCAGCATGTCCCTGTCAAGACAGCGGATGTGGGAATTGCGCAGCTGGCTATGCACTCGCCCTATGAGACCTGCGGCACTGGTGATACAGCGGAGCTGATTGGATTGGCCCGAAAACTGTTTTCGTCTTCTCTGGCAGAAAACGGTGATGGGGATTATACAATCGTGTGAAAAACCCGTCTCCCGACTGGGCGGAGGTATGTTCTGAACGCTGCGGCGGGACCGGGGAGGGCTCTGCGCCCTTGGAAAATGGAAAGAAAGGTGAATGCTATGAGTAGAAACGCGACAATCGCACTGGTGCAGATGGACTGCGTCATGCTGGACAAGGAGGCAAACCTGCAGAAGGCAAAGGCCTTTATTGAGCAGGCTGCCCAGCAACATGCCGACCTGATCTGCTTTCCGGAGATGTTCTCAACCGGTTACAGTCCTGCTTTGATCGGGCCCAAATACATCGATGTGGCGGAGGAGCCGGATGGCCCCACCTTCTGCTTTCTGGCGGAACTTGCGAAAAAATACAGCATGTATATTGTTGCCCCTATTGTACTCAAGAGCGAGATCCCGGGATTGCTCTACAATGGCCTGATTGTGATTTCCAGAAATGGTCAGCTTATGGGGACCTATAACAAGACCCACCTGTGGGCGGGAGAGCGCTTTTGGTTCAGGGCTGGTGACCGGTACCCTGTGTTCCACATGGATTTCGGCACGGTGGGTCTCATGATCTGTTATGACGGCGGGTTTCCAGAGGTCTCCCGGATCCTGGCACTGTCCGGGGCGG
>VOFI01004331.1_pt1 | contig 23959 bp, 26 predicted proteins | sample 5384131 | NCBI WGS metagenome assembly VOFI01 (sample SAMN12384728, study PRJNA508395) | human gut metagenome | isolation source: healthy gut H | host: Homo sapiens | reverse complement strand
GGTTTTAATGCCTGTATAACCAAACTTGTCATATAAGACAATCCGGTAATCTCTTTATTGGTCCGGTGCTTAAATTCCAGCTTTGTAGAGTTCCACTCGTAGGTCTTATATGGACCATCGCTGATATAGGACCATACTGCTGTTACCTGTGTTGAAAGTCCTAACAGGTTCAATGCTGTATTCCCACATGGGGCAATCGTCCAGTGATAACTTCGTGCCAATGCGGTTGCCACTGCTTCCGGATCGACCGCCACATATTCATCCAGAAGTTTACTGTATTTTGGCTTTTCATAAACTCCTTTCAAAATACGGCGCAATGTTCCTGACTGCACTAAACGGCTTAAACTTTGACGAATAGTGGATGTATCTGCAATATCCGCAAAATCGGACGTCACAAAAACAGTTCCATCTTCAAGAGAAAGAACACGCTCTCGTATTCGTTTTGTATATCCGTTGTCCACAATACCGCCTCCCTTCATGTCACGAATATTATATATTATTCGTGACATGATTGCAATAGGTTCTATGCCTCTTATTTGAGTGTTCCTATTAAAAATCTGATTCATACATCAAAGGGTCACAGTCACATCACTTTCCACCGCAGAACGTTCCTTCATAGCTGTAAGCCAGGTAGTATAAGCACCGTCATCCTTCCAGGAAAGCTGCCAGGAGTAACGAGATACATCTGCCTGTGGGTATCAAAGTAGTTTTGTTCATCATACCGGTTCAGCAAGGCAAAAACATGGAACCATCGCATATTATGACCGTAAATGATCGTATTGCGGTCTAAGAAAAATCTGCCCGGTTTTCATAGTCGGCAAACAGGCAGCCAACCTTGTTATAGGTCCCGTCATAAAGATTCTTTACTCTCAACATACTGGTTCAGAATCTCACGGAACACCAAAAACCGCTGCCAAACCACCAGAACGCAGAGTGAAAGGACAAAGTACGACAGCCGTTCTTTTCAGAAGTCCTGCTGTATTTTTCCTTTTGAAATAATACACAGCAAATACGCTGCCACCATTCAGTACGGCTGCCAGCAGTCCGCCATACAAGCTGGATCATCCCCGGTCTGCGGAAACTTTAAAGTTGGAGGGAACAGAAAGGCTTTCCGGGTTCTTTGGGTTATCCGGCTTTCCGGTTTTCATTAAAACTGGACTGTAGATGTCTGATCTGCCTTGATCTCCACCGTAGCGGCATCAGGAATGATGTAATCCTTGCTTGCCCGGTTTGCAACTTCTGTTACGGTATAAATACCGACACGAGGCGTAACTTCAATCACGCCGGATTTTTTGCCGCGGTAAGCCTCATTCACAAATCCATGACCAGCCTCACCATTTCCACAACGGCAACTGCCGTCCGTGGTGATCTCAAAATAGTAGCCAGGCGTTGAGATTCAGCTTGTGGCCTTCCGGGGCAGTTTTCTCACTTTGATAAAATAGCCCTTCGCCAAAAGGCCGCTCATTTCATGGAACCCTTCATCGGTTTCCGTCGGTTCCCCGATCAGGGCATCGCCTTCATCAAATGCCTTATCGCCGTTGAATTGTCCTCAGCAAGAGCGCACCGGCCAGCGTGACATCTTCGCCGCCTTCCGGGTTTTCCCCAACTTTACACCGTCTACACGCCCGCGGAGAAGTTCATTGGAAACAGCCTCGCCTTCATTGACAAAGGATCTGTACCAGGGCGGTTTCCTGTCCGGCATATTCAAAGAGCGACCGGATATTTCTGATCCGAAAGGATATATAGGCGCCGTTGGTCGTGCGTTCCTTGACATAATAGCTGCCAAAAAGGCAGGTCGGAGGCGAAGGAGGCGCTGTAACCGCCGGATTCATCAGACGAAACAGAGACCACTTCCAGAAGTCCATCTGCCGGGATCACGCTGCCATTTGCCGCCGTCAGGTCTGCGGAAGCATAAAGTCCAAAGGAAATATCCTTATATTCCTCGTTCATGCCAAGCCCGAAAAGCTCGTCTGTTTCCAGAGCTTTGAACAGGGCAACATCCACTTTCTGGCGCTCGTCATAAGACCCTATGCGGTCTGCGTGACCTCCACGGTCTCGCCCGCATAGGTCAGCTCCGCATATTCCGGGACAGCATTTACGACCATGCCAGCCGGCGCCTGCCGTTCCTCCAGACGGTAGCGGCCCAGGTACAGAAGTACGCTTGGGGCGGTTCCATCTTCCCCGGTGGTAAGGGTCTCTACAACTGTGTCCTTTGCCGCTCGGAGGGTCCCGTCGCCGGTGTAAATATCCTCATCAGCGATCACATCATAAACTGCGCCGGGAAGCCCGGCTGGACCTCGTATACCGGCTGATACAGGCCGTCGTTTTCCTGGACAGAAGCGAATACCTCACCGGTCTTTGTAATGGTGATCTGGCCTTTCTGCGGCATATTGTACTGTGTGACGGTCACAACCGCCTCGCTGCCGTCAATGGTACGGCACCGGCTCACTGGACAGCACATAGCCATAAGGGCAGCCACCTCATGCAGTTCGTAATCCCCCACAGGCAGAGGTTCCGGCAGCATCAGCCAGCCCTTCGTCCGAAACATAGAAGGTATCAAGAGTCTCCGGGTTTGGGTAGAAATTTCCTGGGTGATAAATTCCCCGGTGGAAAGGTCTTTGATCTTAAAGCCGGTGCCGGTCATCGGGATAATGCCCCGGTCTCGGCGTCGCATTTCTCCACCTTGAGCCTTGCGGTAATGGTGCGGTTATTCAGAATATAGCTGTAGGTCTGGCCGTCTGCGGAAATAAAGACGGTAAAATCAGGAATGAACGCCTTGCCTTCCTCACCGGCTGTCTGGTGGACCGTATAATGGCCGTAAGGCAGCATTTTGGAGGAAGTAAAGCCGTCGCTGTCCGTGGTGAGCAGGTCGCGCTCGCTTTCCTTCGCCGCATCATAGCTACCCGCCGCCTTCAAGTAGATTTCAAAGACGGCGCCGGCCTCCGGGTGCTCGATCACACCCTCATTGGGTTCCTCGGTGTTTTCATCTTCCGGCACATCCGGGTCCGTCTCATCGGTATGCTTCACAAGCTGGATATTGCCATAGATCACGGTTTCCGTGACCTGGTTCTCCGTAGTGTTCAGCTCCACCTCGTACAGCGCCGGGGAAGCGCCCACCTCATAGACCGTATCATTCAGAAGATACCCGGTGCTGGGGGAGATTTCACGTACCGTCCAGCTATCGCCGCAGACATAGTAACGGGTCATAAAGCTGCCGTCCGGCCCGGTGGTATAGGTATCTACCAGCTCGCCATTGTTATAAATCCCATAGGTCGCCCCGGCGAGGGTGGCGTCGCCCTGGGCCGTCCCGGTGTCCGCGTCGCTCTTTACCACATGCACGCGGAATTTCTTCAAAATATTGCTGAAATGGACGGAAGCAGTCTGGCCGCTTTCAATAGTGATGTACTGTGCGGAAGGGGTCACATAGCGGTCAACCGGGATTTCGTCACCAGGTAAGTGCCGGGCAGGAATTTCTTTTTCCACCTGGCCGTTTTCCCCGGTTGTTACATTCTCATTGATTTCATTCCCAAGAAGATCCGTACCGGAAATGTTGAAGGAAATCCCGGACACAATGCCGTCCTCGCTGGTCTTGACAATTTTGCGGTGCCGTAGGTTTCCGTTTTGATGTTCATAAAAAGGAAACCGGGTCACTGGCTCCGGTCATCATGGTCTGGTAGCCGGGCCTGCCCCAGATCAGCATATCATTGGCAACCGGAATATCTTTTCTGAACTCAAAGCTCACCGGCTCCATAATCATGTTTTTGCTGGTGAAGGTGTACTGGTTGCCGTTCCTGCTCACGGTCACGCCGCTGCCGGAAAGCATTTGCAGGTCGATATTCAGGTTGTTGGTGTCGGTAACAGTCAGGGTATAGACCCTTTCTGCTGGTGTCCCATTTCAGTTCCAGAACAGGGGCATCCCCCTTATTCGCCGCGGTAAAGGAAGGGACGGTGGAGTGGGACGCCACCTGTTCCAGAATCCAGTTGTATGCCTTTTCCGCAGGACGCCCGGCAACCACGCTGTAATACTGGTCCGCCGAAGCGTGGCCGTTGCTGTGCCGGCTGTAGGGGTCGCTGCGAAGCTGCTGCTGGTATTCCCAGAGGATGATCTGCGTCGCCATTTTATAATCGTCCTCATTGATTCCGAAACAGGAAGGGGAGGCGCCGGGTTTCCAGCCATAGATCGCAGTCAGGGTAATGCCGCGCCTGGCAGCGGACGGGAGCATATTCAGGTAATCGCTGTTGGTCCCGTTCTCCGAAGTATAGGTATTTTCGGAAGTGTTGTAGGGAATCCCGCTCTCCACGCAGTAGACCGAATGGGTCACGCCGTCCGAATCTGTCAGCATGTAGTGCCGGTAGGCGCTGCCGCCGGAGCCGGAACGTTTATCCGTGGTTCCGTCTGAATTGTAAGACCAGGAAATTGGTAGGCACCGGGGAATAATAATGCTGCCCGTCAGACCCTACATACTGGTCGCCCAGCCAGGAGCTTGCTTTCTGGCCCACGCCTGCCGCAAACGCCTGGGCGGGAAGCAGGCCCAAAGACGCATACCGCGCAGAGTAAAAAAGCCACGATCCTGTGCAGACCGCGGCGGTGTGTATTCGTTTTCATATTCACGATAGAAAGACCTCACTTTCATAAAATAGGTAAGGACGGCGCATTACTCGCCGTCCTCATGGGTGCTATCCTCAAAGTCATCCTCGGAGAGATATTCCGGTTCGCCGTAAGCCTCGTCCGGGTCAAAGCCCTCCCGTAGCCGTCGTCCTCGTCAAATTCGTCCTCGTCCGCCGCCTGCTGTTTCGGGCGCACGATCTTCACATAATAGCCGACGCCTCCGACTGCAAGCAGGGCGACGATGATAAAGATGATCGTGCCGACGCTGCCGGTATCTTTCTTTGGCTGTTCCGATTCAGCCGGTTCCTCCGGCCCGGGCAGCCGGTATTGACTTTTCCGGCCTCGCATTTCTCCTTACAGGTGCAGACATCCGCAGCGGGATCACGCTCACGCTGCCATCATTCTTTTCCGCAAGGGCCATCAGGTCCGCCTCGGTGACGCCATTCAGAAAGTAAACGTTGTTGTCGTCACGCTTGCCGTCAATGATAAGGTAGAACACATTCCGGCCTCGGTGGTAATGGTGTAAAACTGTTTATCCCCATCCTCGCCGGTGGCGCTGTCCAGCACGGTCCCGGTCCCCTCCGGGGTGAAAGCGCCCTCCGGGACGGAGGAAGTGGTGGGCTCCGGTGTGCCGGAATTTCCTGTACTGCCGGAGCTGCCGTCCTGGGAGCTTGTGCCGCCCGAATCCGTTCCCGTATTGGAACTGCTGCTTTGGGTGCCCGTGCTGCCGGAAGAAGCTGCCTGGGTCTGTACCGGTTCACCGGTTCCTTGTAATAGGGGTTGTCAAATTGCACGGCATCAGAACGGTTGCCGGCATAATCCACCGCGTAGACGCTCACTTTTTTATCTGTGCCGGCATAATCCTTCAGCGCGACAGAGGCTTTCCCGTCCACAAGGGAATTTACACGGGTCTTGTCGATATAGACCGCCTCCACGCCGGAATTGTCGTCGCTGCTTACGATCTTTACGGTTTCCCCATCCAGCACCGCCGTAAGCGTGGGCGGCGTGGTGTCCTTGCCCCCGGCGGCAAAAGCCGTCATGGGCAAGGTCATGGCGCCTATGAGAAAGACAAGCGCCACAAGGAGAGAGATTCGTTTAGTCCTCATGCACTTCCTCCTGTTCCTGCGGCGAAGACTCCTGTGCGGACGCCATCTGCCGCGTTTTTAAGAATTCGGCCAGTTCCTGGGGCGTCAGGTGGTAGCTGCGGGCCACCGCCACAAAGTCGGTGTTCTCCAGCTCCGTTTTCTGTTTCTCCAAATCCTGGAGCCTGGCCTGCTGCTCCGCGATCTTCGCCTTGGTCTTTTCAATGTCTTTTGCCAGTTTTTCAATTTTAGGGTTCAAGTTGTTACCTCCATTCTGTTAAGGCAGCCGCGCAAAGGTGTAAAAATGCTGCTGCCAGTAACTTGTATTGATATTTGCGTAAGAGATCGGGTCCCCGCAGTGGATCATCATTCCGTTACCCACATAGATTCCCACATGGCTTGCGCCGCTGGTGTTATAGGTCCCCTGGAAGAAAATCAGGTCGCCGGGTCTTGCGTCCGCACTCGATACAGGCGTACACACGCCTAAAAGCCCGTCCGCGGTAAGCCGCCCGAAGTTCCAGCCGGTATGGTTGACTACCCAGGAAACGAAGCCTGAACAGTCAAAGGAAGTGGAAGGGCTTGCGCCGCCCCACACATACGGATAGCCTAAGTATTTCTCCGCCTCCGCGATCATGGCCGCGAACTGTTCATCCGCAAGGGCCTCCGGCGGAATATCGTAATCAAAGTAGCTGCCGCCTCCGCCTGCGCCAATGGCTGGCAGCCCGGTACTGCCGGTGTCACCGGTATCTGCAAAATACAGCGGATTCAAATACTGCCCGTCCACCAATACCTCCAGGTGCAGGTGCGGCCCGGTGGAATTGCCGGTGCTGCCGACCTTCGCGATTACATCCCCGGCCTTTACTTCCTGGCCCACGGACACAAGAAGCTGTGAACAGTGGCCGTATTTCGTGGTAAGGGTATGCCCCTCGTAAGCCTCGCCTTCAATGGCGACACACAGGCCGTAGCCGCCCGCGTTTCCTGCCAGCGTAACCGTACCGTCATGGCCGGCTAAGATTTCCGTGCCCTGGGCCATGCCGATGTCAACGCCGGTATGGTAGTTCTTTTCCCCGCTGATGGGGTGTACCCGGTAGCCGTAGTAGCTGGTGACATAGGGCAGCCAGTTTATCCCAAAGACATTTTTCACATACTGCCGGTTGCCCTTGGTCTGCAATAGAATCTCACAGATTTCTTTCTGCTCGGTGCTCATGCGCTGCACCACCAGGTTTGCAAGAGGCGTGGCCGTGAGCTTTACATTCAGAATGTGCCACTCATACGGTACTTCTTCCTCGGTTTCCTCGCCGGTCTCCGGGTCAACATGGGTCTCTGTCCGGTAGCGGATTTCCGTTTCCTCCGTAAAGGTAAGGGAATACTGCTCATTAAAAAGCTGCCGCAGGACGCCCTCGATCTGCTCATAGGTGAAATTCTGATAGGCAGAAGTGAGATAGCCCATCAGGATATAGGGGTCATGCTCGATTGCGCCGATGTTATAGCGGTACTCGTCATAACCGGGCCGGTCTGTCTCCACACGGTCTATTTCCATTTGCAGGTCTGTTTCCCACTCGGTATAGATAAGCTCCGCGTTGTTGATGTCCTGGTCCTCCGCCAGATAGGTAGAGGCGGCGATACTTCCCAGGCCCCCGGTCCCGATATTGGAAAACGAGGAAAACAGCGAAGAAATGAGAAATACCACCAAAAGCAGAAGGACGAGAATGCTGCAGATAACCGGGTGACGCTTGACGGTGTTTACCACCGAAGCAGCGATCTTTTCCGTTGTAACGGCTGCGTTCTTTGCCCGCTTTCCGGTTTTCTGTGCCTCCCTTGCGGCTTTGGCATACTGCCGTTTCAGCTTTTGCTTCTGCCACATCCGGGCAAGGAAATTTTTCTTTAGCTCCGGGTGTTCCGAAAGGGTCTGCCGGTAGGCAAGCTTCGCGTTAGCCCTCGCTGATTTCTGCTGTAACTTTGTCACCCGGCGGTATGGCGCTGTTTTATGGCGGTGGTACAGGGTGCGCGCCCAGGCCTCACCCACAAGCTCGGTGCGGTGGGCGGCTTTCACGCCGACATTTTCTTCCTCCGCCTGGTAGATTTTCTTATGGGCGTAGCCGACAGCCGTATTCGCTGCCGCCTTTACCGGGCGCATGGGAAGGGAGCCCTTTACATGCGCCCGCTGGGATTTTACTTCCTGCTCAAATTTCAGCCGTTTTTTTGCTTTGCCGGTCTCCGGGTCGGAAGCCGTCTCCATCCGCAGTTTTTTCCGGGAAGGCAGACGCGCCTCGGCGTCCTCCAGCTTCTTTTCCACACGCTCGGCCCTGCGCCTCGCCTGGGTCAGCTTTTTATCCGCCGCCTCCGGTGGCAGCTCGTCAGCGGTAAATTCCAGCTTGGAAGGCCGTTTCGGTTCTCCCTCGGCTGAACCCGGCTGTTTCTCCTGGGGTTCCTCGGCTTTTGCCGCCTCCTGGAAACGCTGCTGGTACTTGTTGCCATGCTGGTGCATCCGGCGTCTGCCCGATGTTTCCCCGGCATTTGTGCTGCCGGCCTCCGAAGCAGCGGAAGCCTCCGAACTGCCGGAACCGGGCAACTCCTGGCCGCCGCGCCGGGAAAAGTCTGCATCCCGGCGCTGGAGCCTGCCGGAATCACTGTGCCTGGAATCCTGCTGCCTGCTTTCGCGGAAGCTGTCACGCCCGGAAAAATCCGGCCCGTTTTGCTGCGGAACGCTGCGGCTGTCCTGAATGAAGCTGTCAGAATCCCCGGACGACTGCCGGGAAAAAGCCTCCGCATGTGTTCCATAGTCCGCAGATTCATAAGCCGCCATTTCATCCACTGGCTGCCGGGAAGCAGCAGCATACGTATTGGAATCCGTTGCTGGAACTGCGCCGTCCTCCGAAGCCCCTTGATACAGGTTCCACCCTCTATGGCGGTTATCTTCCTGCACAGGAGCGTCACGGGCCCGGCGCAGATCAAAATCCTGCCCGCGCATCTCGCCGGTCCGGACGTCGGTTTCTGTTTTTCCCGCCGGCTGCCGCACCGCGTCTTTGGGCCGTCTGAACTCTTTATCACGGGACATATCCATCACCTCCAGTCTGAATTATCGTTGCTGGTCTGCCGGCGCTCATGCGCCTGCCACTTCATCCGGCCTTGTGGTAAGGACCGAATACAGAAGGGTGTCCTTCGGGAAGTGATCGACGAAAGGAATAATCACATTGCCGAAAAACAAAAGACCCTCGCCGGGGCCGGAATGGGTCACATAGGAAAGCTGGTGGGGCGAAATGCCTAACTGCTTCGCCAAAATCTGCCGGTCTCCCTGGGCCTGGTTGAGCATGTAGATAAAATCCGAGTTCTCAAAGATGTTCTCGATCTCCCTGGAAGCCAGCAGGTCCTTCACATTCTGCGTTAAACCGCTGGGAATCCCGCCCCATTTTCTGAACCGTTTCCATATCTCTACACTGAAACTTCCGGTCTGTCCTTTCAGCAGGAGGTGGAATTCGTCGATATAGAACCAGGTCGTCTTATGCTTGGAGCGGTTGGCCGTAACACGGTTCCAGACCGCGTCCTGCATGATAAGAAGGCCGATCTCTTTCAGGGCCTTTCCCAATGACTTCAACTGGAAGCACAGTACCCGGTGGTGATCCATCTGGATATTGGAACGGTGGTTAAACACATTCAAGGAACCATTGACGTAGATTTCCAGCGCCGTGGCGATATTCTGCGCCTCCGGTTCGCTCTGTTTGCGAAGGAGGTCGTACAAATCCCCCAGGATTGGCATGTTTTCCGGGCGCGGGTCCTGCAAATAGTCCCGGTACACAAGCCTTGTGCAGCGGTCAATGATCGTCTTTTCAATAGGGGAAAGCCCCTCCTTGCCGCCGATGATAAGGTCACACAGAGACAGGATAAAATCACTTTTCAGGGTGATCGGGTTTTCATCATCCGAATAGTCCAGGTTTATATCCATCGGATTGATGTAGTTAGTGGAGTTAGGGGAAATGTCAATGACCTGCCCCTGAGCTCCAAACTGCTTTACCAAAGGCCCGTACTCATTTTCCGGGTCTGCTATGATAATGTCGTCCTCCGTCAGAAGGAACACATTGACGATCTCACGCTTGGCAGAGAAAGATTTGCCACTGCCGGGCGTACCCAGGAACAGGCCGTTGGGGTTTTTCAGGTTCTTGCGGTTCGCCATAATCAGGTTGTTGCTAAGGGCATTGAGACCGTAATACAAAGCCTCGCCCTCCTGAAACAGCTCGCAGGTGGTAAACGGCACGAAAATGGCCGTGCTGCTGGTGGTAAGACCCCGCTCGATCTCGATCTGGTTCTGCCCCAGGCATAGAGAGGACATAAGGCCCTGCTCCTGCTGGAAGTCCAGGCGTTTCAGGGCACAGTTGTATTTCTGCGCCACACCGGAAGCGGAAAAAATATCCGTAAACAGCTTTTTGCGCTTCGGGGCGATATTCTCCACCAGAACCGTCACAAGGAACATCCTTTCATTCCGGCTCTGCAAATCCTGCAGGAGATTTTTCGCTTCTTCCCCATAAGTGGCAAGGTCGGTAGGTATGATGTCCATGTCATAGCCGGAGCGGACCGCTTTCTTCTGTTCCTCAATCGTCATCTTCTGCAAATCAGACATCTTGCGTTTGATGTTCTTGATCGCCTGGGCCTGGTCGATAGACTGGATATGCAGGTTGATTGTCACGGCGTCATCCAGGTCAAGCAGTTCCGCCAGCAGCCGATCCGTCAGCTCCGGGGCCAAAATCTGCAAGAAGGACACCGCGCCGGAATGGTCGCCCACCCGGAAGGTCTTGCCGTCCTGGGAGAAGGAGAGACCGGAAGGGGCGATATAGTCCTTTGTGGAGAGCCCGGTTTTCGGCAAATCCGACCAGTTAAAATGAAGTTTCTCCTGGCCGTCCGGGTGGAGCTGGCTGTGCAGAAGCTCCAGACGTTCCAGCCCGTTTAAGGGCCTTGCCTGCACGCCCAGGGCTTTGAAGTTCCCCAGCACGTCCGTTTCGATCCGTTCCAGACGCATTTTCGCCGTGCGAAGGTCCTCCGCTTCAATCCCGAAGGTGATGTATTTCCGCTTGGTAAGGCCGTTGTTGCCCTTTTGGAGCTGGTTCTTTAACATATCCGCGTACTCCCTGCGGATTCCGTCGTACTCGTCGCCACGGGCAGGAATCTCTATGCTGTGAACAAAGTCCTGCATATTGGCCCGCTGGTTGATGAAGGTGAGCTGCACATGGATCGAGGCGTCAAAGTAATTGAGAAAATCGCAGTAGCCCTCAAAAATCTGCGCCTTGTCGTCCGCCTGCGCGAGCTGGTAGCTAATATCAAAGAACTGCACCGTCTTGGTGTAATAATTGCCGCTCACACGGCAGATACCGTCCCGGTACATTTCCTTATAGGGAATACTCTGCTGGACCGTCTGCGGGGCGTCCGCTTTCAGCCCGGAAAAAAAGCCGGGCTTTTTCTTCGGCCCGGCAGGAGAGGCAGTTTTACTTCCTGCCTTTCTTGCTTCGGTGCGGGTCTTTTTTGCCTGCTTTACGTTTCTTTGCAGACGTTTTTCCTGCGCCTCCTGCTGTCTGGTTTTTGGCAATCTGTGATACCTCCTTTTTGGATATGGATTTGTAGAAGTTTTCTGTCCGGTAAGGGCGGTCCTTCGGCCAGAGCTTATAGCGGAGCCGGTTCCTTAACAGCTTTTCCGCCGGCTGCCCGTCCTTCTCATACATGGCAAAGAAGAAAAAGGGCATCATCAGGCCGATCATAAGGAGCACCGCCGCCGAATTGCCGATGGCGCCGCGGGTAAGGAAATATACCGGCAGCCCCACCAGCGCGGCCAGACTGAAACAAATAAGCTGGCGCTTTGTCAGGCCAGCGGCTACTTTGGTCTTGACTTTGGTTAAGTCTTTGGGTACGGGTACATAAGGCATTTCGTTGTCACCTCCGATCTGCGAGAATCTTTTTTATCCGTTTTGCGGCATTGTAATACTGCAATCCACTTCATTGCCCCATACATCCCAGCCGGGGGTCTGCTGCCTGGCAAAAAGCTCCACCCTGGGCTGATCTCCCATGAGCTTTATGATCTTGTCCCGCACTTCATCGGGTTTCTTGCTGTGCTGCTCGATATGGGAGATCACAAACTGGTGGATTCCCGCACACTGGCGTTTCGGGTGCCCGCGTGTTGCCAGCAGACATACCTCCGCGTTGGAGCGGGTCCAGAAGCCCATCCCATAAAACCAGCTATCGGCTTTCCGGTTCTGCTTCAGCCACAGAAACGCCAGGGTCTTATAGTGGAAGCCCCATGCCTCAATCACCCGGAACGCCTCATTAAGCTGCGGGAAGGTGGCCCATAGAAAAAGCGCACTGTCTTTGGCCGCAAGGTCTGCAACCGGCAGTGCGCATATTTCATCCATGCTCATGGTGGGGTAATGGTTTTCTGCCACGCCTTTGCCGCGCTTCATGTCATAGCGCCAGGGCGGGTCCGCGTACACAATGCCATATTTCTTAGCCTCCGCCATCAGCGGGCCTGCTCACTCTTGGCAGGCGCGGGCTTTGCCGGCTGCGTCTTGACCTTTCCGGCATTTTCTTTCAGGGCGCCGGTCAGGGAAGGCTTTTCTGCGTCCCTGGTCGCTTCAAGGGTGGCCTGCAAATTTTCAATCGCCTGGCCGTACCCTTCGATCAGGGCGTCGTTGAGCTGCCTGCGAAAGTCCGCCGTCACCGGCCAGCACACATCCCTCCATTTTCCCTGCTTATCCTGGGTGGAAGGCATGTTGACATACAGGCCGTTCTCGCCGGAGCAGATACGGAAGCCGTCGATCTTGAAACAGTCGCCAATCGTCACGTTGGCAAAGGCCAAGAGGTTCCCCATCGGGGCAATCGGGCGCACGGTTACATCCAGCTTCAAGCTTTCGGACGCCTGAGTGTCCGGCTGCATGGGTTCGGTATTGGTTTTACTCATAATGAAAGTTCCTCCTTGTTAAAATGTAGTTGTTACCCGCTAATGCGAGTTGAATATACTTTTAGATAACGAGCCTGTCTTAAAGAGGGCGAAGGCCAGCAGTACGGTATATCCCGCCGTGCCCCAGATCGCACCGTGAATATCGCCGGACGAGGGGATCGACTGGACCAGCACCGCGTAGATCGCGACGCATACCAGAATTAAGAACCCCTGGAATCCCAGAGCGAACAGGGAACGAAGGTAATTCGTCCCCATCTGTCCCCATTCACGGTTTGCCATTGTGGAAAACGGTATGGGTGCCAGGCTGACCGTGAGATATATTTCAATCATGCGGCCATAGACAATGACAAAGATCACAATAGACAGTACCCACATACACAGGTTGATGATGTTGGTTTCCAGCCATAAGCCGATCAGCTCCCACATCCCCATTGCTTCAAGCTGCGTTTCCAGGTCAGCCAGCGCCGCCGTGACATCCAGGTTCCCGTTTATCACGCCGGCGCTCCGCGATACCACATTTTGGGCGACATCAAACACCGCCATGACAATCGTAAAACAGTTGGTAAGCAGGTAGGTGGCTACAAAGGTCTTGAAGATCCACTTGAAGATGTTGAACGTATCAAAATCGTGCATGTTGTTCTTTTCCAAAATCATCTGAATCAGCTCATATACCAGCACAAAGGTCAGGATCATGCCCGCAATGGGAATGACGACGGTTTCAGAAAGATTCTGGATCATACTGAACACGCCGCCATTCCAGCCCTGCGGGGTCTGTCCGACCTGCCCGGCCACATCCGCGACCTGGCTGTTTACCGATTCAAAAATACTGGTGTACTGCCCGGTGATCGCTTCGATCAGGCCCTCTTTGATCCAGTCTGTTATCCAATCAAACAGACTGCCCATCGGCTATTAACTGAACAGGCCGGACAGGAGCGGAATCAGCGTGGCACCCACCAGGGCGATACCGCCGCCCGCCATAAGCTGCTTGATCCCCTGGGATTTTGCACCGGGGTTGTCGTTGCCGTAACCTTCCAAAAGGTTGATGACACCCCATGCGCCGAGACCCGCGCCCAGGGCGATCACGAGAATTTTCAGCGTGTCAATCGCGCTTGTAAAAAAAGCCATAAAGTTAATCCTCCTTAATGTTCATAGAATTTATTGTTGTGGCCGCATTGGGCCGGAAACGAAAAAGCCGCCGCCATGTTCAAATAGAAAACCTACAAAAACATGACGGCAGCATAAGGGGCAGGACAAGACCTGCGGGGGATATTCAGTTGTCAGGGAGAATCACGAATCCGCAATAGGCGCCTCCTTTCCAAAGGGTATAGAAAAACCCGCCATACAATAAGGAAATGATACGGCGGGTTTTACGCGCTTGTCTGCGCTGCCAGTTCTTCCGGCGTGATCTCATAGTTGGGGTACAGCTCTCTGGGACGTACAGGCAGTCTTGTAGACAGGTATTTCTCTATGTCAAAGGCGTTCTTTTCGTCAAAATCCGAAAGATATTTGTAATTCGGGTGTTTGGTAATGTCATACTTCCGGGACAGGAAGGGACGCACGCCCCTGATCTGCAGGAGGCATTTTCCGCCGTCCATCACCGCAAGCTCGTCAACGGACATCAAATCTTTTCCCAGCTTTTGAAAGTTCTGCCCGTGGGATTCCTGGGTGCCCTTCGTGACGCTGGTGTTATATAGATCAATGGTTTCTTTCCCCAGCAGGGAGTTCCAGCTTTTCAAGGTGGTTTCCTCCTTACCTCCCAGGAAAAGAGAAGAATCACAGTTGCCGATGATCGTGTCCATGTTGTCCTTATAAAGCGCTTTGAGCTGACTCTGGGCCTGCAATACCAGGCAGGCGGATATTTCCCTGGAACGGATCGTTGCCATCAGCTTTTCCAGGTTCGGGATTTGGCCTATATTGGCCGCCTCGTCGATCAGGCACCGCACATGGACCGGGAGCCTGCCACCAAATTTATCATCCGCCCGCTCACAGAGCAGGTTGAATAGCTGGGTATAAGCCATACTGACAAGGAAATTAAAGGTCGCGTCCGTATCACTGATAATAAAGAACAGCGCCGTTTTCCTGTCGCCCACCAGGTGACAAGGGTGAAATTAAAGGTCGCGTCCGTATCACTGATAAAACAGCAAATCTACCGCGTTCTTGAAAGTCTCGTCATCCTCCCGGACCTCCATAGCGTTTATCATTTCCACCAGCGTGGAAAAGTTCTGCTCATTGGAGGGCGCTTCATAATAGATGTAGCCGATCAGCGCCGTATAGAGCAGTGTTTCGGCCTTGACCCAGAAATCGTCTCCCGATTTCCCTTCGCCTTTCGTGTTGGCGATCAGCACCGTTACCAGTTTGAGAATGTCCTTCTCATTGTGGATATACGCAAAAGGGTTATAGTGCATACTCTTTGAGAAATTGATGGTGTTGAATACCTTGATTTTATACGGCTCATACACGATCTTACCATTCTTGCCACGGACCGGCTTTCCGTCCTTATCCAGCTTCGGTGTGCCCCGGCTTAACAGCTTTCCAACCTCAATCAAGACCGTGCCCTTCGGATCGGTAACGACATAGGAGCTGTGCATCTGCATGAGATTGGGCTTGATAAAAAACCTCGTTTTGCCGGAGCCGGAACCGCCGACCACCAGCACATTTTTATTCCGGGCGTTGGCCGGGTTCTTCGGCCTGCCGGACATCATAAGCCCCTCGCTCTGCGTCAGAATGATGTTGTTTTCCGGTTTTTGGTCCATAAACGGTGCAATATCCGTTTTGCTGCCCCAGCGGGCAGAACCGTATTCCACATTTTTACGGTACTTTTTTGCGTCCTTTCCTTTGAGATACACCGCCAGCCTCATAATGACCGCACCGCAGAGCCCCACCAGCCAATCCAGCGCCGCACCGGGCCACATGCTCTGAAAGGCCAAAGTGAAGCCTTCACTTAGCCCCAGCAGTTTTTGCGAAGCATCCGCTCCGGGAGCCAGCCGTACCGTCTGGCCCAGCTTTGCGAATACCAAAAGGAACAGAAGGTAAGGCAGGTGGAGGATCACCTGCTTTTTCAGGGTGACCGTATCTATCTTCAACGCTCCGGCCCTCCATGCTCCTTATTCTTTACCTTGTCACGGCCAAGCGCCTGTGCCAGCTCTTTGAATTTGGCAAGCTGGGAAAGCAGCGACGGCCTGGTGCTACGGGCAAGGTCTTTTCTTGTATATTCCTTAAATGCCGCGGTCAGGGCGTCCGCCTGGTTTGCCTTGAAATACACCGTCCATTTGGGCGGATCCGTGCCGGGGTCTTTTTCAATGTGATAGCGGACCTCATGCTTTTTGGCGATCCGTTCAAAAGAGCGAATCCGTCCGGTCACTTCAATGGTACTGGCGCCGGGGTCCCTGGCGGTCAGCCGCTTCATGCTGTTGCGGCCAACTTTCGGGGTATTGCGGCTATGCTCCATCTTTTGAAGCGCGGCGGCAATGGCCGCTTTCAGCACCCGCCCGGACAGCTTTGCCGCCTGGACCGTGACCGACATGGTTCTTTGTTCAATATCTTCCTGCACCTACATCCTCCTTCCTGAAAAAATATAGTCTGTTCATTACCGTGCCTCACTTAGTACCTGCTGGCGCGGGGCGTGTTCGTGGGCTTTTTCCGCCTGTTCGATCTGAATCCGGGCGTGCCGAAGGAGCGTCTTAATCATGGAAGCCGGTTCTTTCACTTCCGAAAGGTGCTCCGTCATGCCTTTGCACTCGTCTGGCAGATAATCCGCCATTGCTTTACAGGCATCTTCCAGACTTCCGATGAATCCCCAGCAGCTATCCGACAGCTCGCCGTTTTTATACAGCTCAAAGCCATAACACTCACCCCGGAGATAGGCGTCATACTCAGCAACCTCGCCCCTAAGCAAATCCTCGGCTTTTTTTCGGAGGGCGCCGGTCATTTTCTCCCCGCCGAACTCTTTCAGCACATCCTCTTTGGAAACATACACCCAACCTACCTGCCCGCTGTCCCAGGGATCGTGGAAACTCTCTGTCTGCATGGCAAGGCCGCTGTGGTCCAGAAGGTACAGGGGCATCACAACGTATTTTTCAGAGATCACCCGGAGCATGGCATCATCCACGGCACGGGGGTCGGGGTGGTCGCCAGTCATTTTCCGGCTCCAGACCATATTTACCATGCGCTCATAGCGTTCCGTGCCGCGCTCATTGTTGCCAACGGTGTTTAAGTACATTTCCCGCAGAAAATCGTCCTTGTCAATATAGTTGTGGTGGTCGCCCAGGGCATAGCGGGGGTGGAAGCATACCATTGTCCCGAAGTTGTCATTAACTTCACGAGGGCTGATCAGCATATCGTCCGGCTGCACCATTAAGGCATAGGGTTCCTGTTCTGCCATCAGCATAAGCCATCAGCTCCTTTCCGGTTCTTTCTTTTTCTCCGGCGTCTTAGGTTCTGCCTTTGCCGCCTGTTTCTTAGCGTCGTCAAGCAGCTCCCGCAGCGACACATCCCGCTTTGCCTCCGGCTGCCGGGCGCCGCCCAAAAAATCCGGCACTTCCTTAAACCCAATGCTGTCCACATAGTAGGCGGTGTCGCTGCCTTTTTCGTGGAGCACTACTACATCAGAGACAGAAAGGGAATGCCCCTTAAAATCCTCCGGGTGGTCGATGTTAAAGCGGGTATAAATATCTTCCAGTGTTTCGCCGGGCGAAAGCTCCGCCGCATAGACCATCTGGTAATTGTCCCTGTCTACCGGGAGCCCTTTCTTTTCCAGCCAATCAAGGGACATAAAGCGCAGGTCATCGGTGCTGTCCGATAAGTCAAGCTGGTAAATGGAGTAGGCGCTGATCCCGTATTCTTTTTCATAGGCGGCAATGCGATCCAGCAGCGGCCCGGCCTCGCCGTTCAGGTGTTCCTCCTGAATGACAGTTGCCATCCTCATGCGTATCTTTCCGGTCTGCCCGGAAAGGAGTTCGTCCGCCATGCGTTCTTTTTCCTCATGGAAAACGGGGTGCATATCCGCATAAGCGTCACTGTACTGCCGCAGGAACACATCCAGGTCAAAGGCCAGGTCCGTGGACTCGTCCAGCCGCATTTCTTCCCGCTGTGCCTCCTGTGCGGCCATCTGCGCCCGCTGTGCCTCCTGTTCTTCAGGGGAAGGGACCGGCTGCTTGACTGCCAGGATTTTCCCGGCAATGCGGACAAACTGATCCGGGTGCTCAAACTGCTGCCGGTATTTCTCCATAAGGTCTGCTGGAAGGTCTGTAAAATCTTCCTCGCCAAGCCCGCAGAGAAAGAAATTCCCTGCAACAATGTCATAGATATTGCCCTCGTCATCATGGAGAGCACGGTTCAGGGGAAGCCCCATGTATTTGCCTTCCTCGTTACAGATCAAGGCAACCGGGTCATCGTAAGGGTAAACAGCCTGAATGTCCCCGCCGACAGCGGCCTGCAATGGCTCCAGACCTTCGCCAATTTCTGCCGCATAGGGGACTTTCCCAGGCTCCACCATTAAAACTTTCATAACTGCATATCCTCCTTCTTTTTATTCGGCTTTGCCTGCCGCCTGCCTTCTTCCCGTTCTTTCCCTGGCTGCGTTTTGGAAGCGGTAAGCCTGCTTACGACAGAACCCTTCGCCGCATTCTCCGCCTCAATCTCTTTTGCGGACAGCCTGCGAAAACTGTCTGTGTCCGGGATAAGGGCAAGCCCGCTGCCATTGTCCCATTTCACATGAATCTGAGACTGGTCATCCACATAGTTAACCGTTCCCCTCATTCCTGCCGGAATCGGTGCAAACGGATCATCCATCCCAATCAGTTCCAGCCTTGTACCGGGAGGGTATGACTGCCGGTAAGATTCTGCCATGCGGCGGTTCTTTTCCCACTCATTCATAAGCTGCTCCTTTCTTCTGACTGATATTTTTCTCCCTGTCGGACCGGCTGCCCGGATTCTTTTGCGTCCAGCTTCGCCGCCGCCAGTTTCCCCAGCACGGAAGGCTTTTCCGCCTTTTCGGGCAAAGAAATATCGCCCTCCGAAACCTCGGCGGCGGTGTGCTCTGCCTTGACCGGTTCCTGGCCCTCCACGGTATAACCGGGAAGGAGGGTACCGTGAACGGTAAAGTGGTGCTCATATTCTTTTGGAATCTGCGGAGAGATTTCTGTAAACAGGTGGGAGTAGGCTTTCTTGCGCCCATCCAGGTATTTCATAGCGGCGGCTTTGTCGGTATAGCGTTTCTGGTTCTGCCCGGCGATCTTTTCCCCATATCCCTCCTTCGGGGAATTCACATACACATCCCATGTCACATACCAGGCAACCGGGACGCTTTGCTTCGTTTCCCGGTCATATTTGGTATCTTCCCAAACGCTGCATGTCATCTTATAGACACGGTTGCTGATTTCCTCGGCGTCCCGCCAGTTGCCGGTTTTGCGCCATTCATTTCCCGTATGTGCAACCTCCGGGGTCCGCAGGTATTCCAGCGAGCGGTTCAATTTCTGTGTGACTGCCGCCTGCTGTTCCCATTGTTTTGCCGCCGCCTGCACGATTGCAAGGGCTTTCTGCTCGCCGTCTATGCTGTCCTGACGCAATGCCTCCAGTGCATCCGCACCCTGCGTAATCAGGGAAGATATATCCACATCCTCACAATATACGTTGTGCTCCAATTTGAGCTGGCTGCCTTCCGTTAGATAGTCAAACCGGTAAACCTGATAATCCTTGTTTTCTTCCAATGTTTCACCTCCTTAAATCTCCGGCGCGTGGGACTTTTTAGGAGCCGCCTGCGCCGGGGTACTTTTTTCTGCCGATCTTGCCGCCGCAAGTTGCCCGATCACCGAAGGGCGTTCCATCGTAAATATGGTAATCTGCTCATTTTCAGCCAACGGTACAGCCTGCACCGCAAGGGGCAGCGTTGTTTCCGCATGGGTAAGGGTGTGCTGCAATTTCAAATCTGCCACGATCTCGTCAAACACCGCGTTGATCGCCCTGCGTTCCTCACCCTGGGGATAGGCTTTCAAAACCTCTGTTTCCCCGGATTTATCCATGACAAGGGCTACCGCGCAATCCGCATGGCCGGCCAGATAATCAGAAGCATAGGGCAGCTTATCCTTGATATAACAGGCAAAAGCCCTGGCCGTCATTTCCGTGTTGCTGTCCCAATAGCCGCCGTCTTTCTCGCATTCTTTTCCCATTTTTACGGAATTGCGGTAGTAGTCGGTCTCTGTCCGCCCGATCTGCGGGGTTTCCTGTTCCTGCATCCTGTGAAGCATCCGCTCGAACATTTCCAAACGTTCACGATCACTTTTGGGAATCACATGGCCGCTGACGGATTTCTTTAAGGCGCTGATCTGATCCACAGAACCGACCTCCCCGGAAAGGAAAGCGTCTTTTAATGCCACATACTGTTCCAGCGTACTTTCATTGCCGTACCGCTTCAAGGAGCCAAGCACCGCCGAATCCAGCCAGCTTGCCGCGTTTTTCTTTGTCCGGCTGTTCTGTGCCTCGGTGCGTTTGGCCGCCTGCTCCGGCGTCTCCGGTTTGTACTTCATGGTATCAATGAGCTTTTGGAACAATGGGTAAAGGCGGGGCTGTTCTGAGAGCATCCCTTTCGCGCCCATCTTTGCCCCCAAATAGTCGTCAAAGCCGTGCCACCATTCATGCGCCAGGGAACCGGCCCCGTGCATCTTCGTAAGGTTGATGACCTTGCGGAGCGGTTCATAATGGGCCGCGGCGTTGCCGCTGCCCCTGGCACCGAAAGCGATAGCAAGCGTGCCGCCAAAGGCAATATCCTGATCGCTGATCTGTAAGGCAGCCGCCAGGTCTTTCAGTGCTTCAAATCCCATGTTCAGGGACGCCTGCCGGTCATTCTGGTTCATCCAGTTTCCAAATTCGCCGCCCCGGAAGCCGAAAGTGTCAAGATAATGCTGTCCGGTGATCTCCTGACCGCTCCGGTAGTCCGGCCCGGTCCGTCTCACATGCGCAAGCTGCGGAGGGGTAAACCGGACCTTTCCGCCTTTGCTCCGCTGCCGGGCAAAATCCTGTACCCATTTCAGGGCTGCCTCACGGGATTCCAAATTTGTCTGCAAAATGGAATAGCCTTTCGTCACATAATAGGTGCCGGGTTTCCAGTCGTTATTTCTGGAATAGGTGTTTTTCCCGTCATTGAAGTGGATCGCATAGCCCTTTGGCATCTTCTGGTCTTTGGAAACGCCAAACTGTTCCTGCTGCGCCTTTTGCGTGAAATCCCGGTCAAAGTGAGAAGCGGAGCGGATATGTAAGGCCTGCACCAGCTTATTGGTAATGACCGGGTTATCCAGGGATTTCTTCGTAGCGCGGTAATGGGTTCCGCTGGCCCAGCCCTGCACCTGCTCCACATATCCATTTTGTATCAGAAAGCGGTCATAGGCTTGCATAGCGTCATCCAGTGTGCGCACATCCTCGATCACGGCCTGTAGCTGCCGGACGGTCTCAATATATTCCTCCTGCCTGGCACGCCTGAGCTCCGGGGTTTTGTCACTGTACCGGTATTGGGGAGAAGCCCCCAGGCTGTCCCGTGCCTTTTTTGATGAAATAGACAACGCCGAGGGGAACGCCATCGTCAAGCATGGCCTGATAGTCCGGTTTCTTCCAGACATTATCCTTCTTGACGAATTTCTCCGCCTCCCGCTCATTCATGGCGCCCAGGTCGTCTACATACAGGCCGCGGTCTTTCCAGAGGTCTTTTTTCGCACCTCCGATCTTTTCCCCAAAATCCTCATGCTGTAAATTTTCTGCCAAACATTATCACCTCCAGTCTGTGCGAAAACTTAACGCAATCATTTATAAGCATTTCCATCCTCCGGGTGCTGTCCGCCGGCAATCTTGCTCACGATTTCCGGCCCGGTTTCATAAATTTGCATCAGGCGCTTGGCCGTGCCGCTGGGCTGAACGGCGCCGCTGGTCCAGAGCCGGACAGTGGAGGGCGTAACGTTCATCAGAAGCGCAAAGCCCTTTTCGTTCATATCCAATTTTTCCATCAAAGCCTTAACCATATCGGGGCCATATTCCGGGCACCGGGCGGCTTCGGCGATCATTTGCAAAGCGGTATTTTCTGTCTTCGTCATGTTAAAATCCTCCTGTTAAATTGAAATAGCCGCCTGTTTCTGGCGGCATTGTAGTTGACGGCCTTTAATTTGTTCCCTGATATGTTGCAGCTTTTCGTTATAGTCCTTTCCGACGCGGGGCGGGTTGACGCTCACCCGGATATGCTTAAACCGCTGATCCTCATGGAGCATGGCTTTGATTTTCCGGGCATTGGTAAGGCCGCCAAGATCATTGTCCATGTAAAGCGTGACCCGCTTTATTTCCGGGTGGCGTTCCAGAAACGCGGTCAGCGCCACATGGGAGGTGCCTCCCAGGGATAAGCGGTAGCCATTCCATTTCCAGCCTTCGAGCTCTTGCAGCGTGGCATGGGAAAGTGCGTCAATGGGAGCCTCAAAAACGGCCACATGGCGGCTGCCCGGATTCTGCGGTGGGTAGCAGAAGCTAAATTCCTTGTCACTGCCATAAACATCCTTTTTGAGATTGCCGGTGATACCGCGCATACAGGCAAACTTCGCTTTCCCCGCGTTGTCTTTTCCGACAAACACGCAGACCGGTTCGCCATGATACCGGGCCTCATAGAAAAGCCCGTTCCGAAAGCACCGGCTGATCACATCCGAACTGATCCCGCGCCGCTGCAAATACGAAACAGCGGCGGTAGCACACCGTCTGGCCCAGGGCAGCGTAAACGGTTTCTTTTCCGGCTCTCTCTGTGCCTGCTTTGCCGCCGCGCTTTGGTAAGCCGGCGTCTGCCGTATTTCTCCGCCTGCCAGTGCTTGAACCGCATCCACCAGACCATAGCCCCGAATCTGGATCAGGTAATCCAGGGCGTTAATACTGCGGCCCCGGCTGTTCCAGTACCAGTACCGTTTCCCGGTCACATAGACCAGGCTGTCATGCTCCTTGTGCCGGTAATTGGGGCCGTCCCGTTTGAGCACGCCGGGCTCATGGGATTGCAGCCAGGCGAACAGGTCCGCCTCCCGTGCCGCCTGAATCTGCTCTTTGGTTACACCGGGCATGGTGTCGGCACAGATTTTCGTTTCATCGTGCTTCGCCTCCTTCCTGTGATGATATGAAAAAAGACGCCTGAAAGCGCCTAACAGCCGTACAGGTCATGGTTGACCTCCGCACGGTAATAGCTATCCATTGTTGCCGGCGCGTTATACAGCGCTGCCAGCAGATAAGCCTTGATGTTGTTGACCTTCGTAACGTTCTTGTCGATACAGTCAAAAACATACTCCAGGTGGTCGGAATTGATCTTTAAGAACCGGCTCCTGACAACCTCCCGTGGGAAGTCGTCTCCGGCAATGCGGATATAGGGCCGTCTTGACAGCACCGTTTCCAGCATAAGCTCCACAGTCTCGTCCATGCGTTCCTGCCCATAGCGGGGAACCAGAAAGTCATACTCAATATTCTCTTTGATAATTCCACGGTATGCCTCTGCCATATCCATCCTATCAATCCCATCCTGACAGCCTGCCGTTTCCGGCTCTTCCGGATAGATTGATTGATGTGTCCTTGATATATCCGTTTTTGATTTTTTAGTTTTTTGTGGATTAGTATTTAATTGTGCGGGATTTTCCTGTTCAGGTTCCGCCTGTTCAGGTTTTGCCTGTCTTGGATTTACCTGTCTTGGATTTTCCCGTTTAGGTGAAACACCTTGTTTTACGCCGGTTACAGGCTTTTCGTGGATCGTGTACTCAATATCGCCGAGCTGTCCGTTCTCATTGCGGAGGCGCTGCCTGGTGAGATACCCGTGCCGTTCCAGCTCCTTCAGGGCGGTGGTAATGGAATCCACGCCATCCCTGCAAATGTGGGCCAGCCCCTTTGTGGTATAATCCCAATCTTCCGGCAGCGACAGCATAAGGGAAAGAAGCCCCTTCGCCTTTAAGGACAGTTCCGTATTGCGCAGGTGGTGATTGCTCATAACCGTAAAGTCCTTCGTTTTCTCTACACGGAATACAGCCATTTCACAGCCTCCTTTCTTCGGTTATTCCGTTACAAAGCGCGGTCCCTGCGGTCATAATGGAGATGGCCGCCTGAGACCTTCGCATGATTTTTCAGTTTGACTTCGCCCCGTTCCTGGCTCTCTAAGAATTTCTGATAGCCGGCCTCCGTAAGAAACAGGCGCATTTTATCGCCCTTATCCCCAACAGGGGAATCATAGGACAGCACATCAAAGACGATCATGTGCTTAACCTCCGGGTCAAAGCGTTCCAGCCCCATGATGTCATGCCCCTTTAATTTCTCCGCGCCGGACTGCTGCCTGGCCTCGGC
>VOFI01001504.1_pt1 | contig 24000 bp, 34 predicted proteins | sample 5384131 | NCBI WGS metagenome assembly VOFI01 (sample SAMN12384728, study PRJNA508395) | human gut metagenome | isolation source: healthy gut H | host: Homo sapiens | reverse complement strand
TTTTTTTTTCACATAGGGCATAATATCCAGCGCCATATTATTTTCCACAATAAAATCATAGGTTGTATTCTGTCCCATACCACTGAAGGTGATCACATCCGGCATATCTCCCACCATGATCATATCTTCCACCTTACGCAGCATTTCCTTTCTTCCTGGCATGGAGATCAGCTGCACCTCAATGTCCGGATTCTCCTTCTGAAATCCATCGTAAATATCCCGCATAGCCACATGGTCTTCACCGGTTCCACCCCATGCATGAATCATCGTGATGGTTACAGGCTCTTTTTCTTCTTTTTCCGCAGCCTCCAAGGAGCAGGCTTCCAGCTATTCCGATGCGAAAGAAAAGGGCTCTAATTTTTCTCTTCATTTTGTTCTCTTTTCCTGAATTCTTTCGGTGATCCCCCGGTTATCTTTTTAAACATTTTAGAGAACTAACCGGCATCCTCCACTCCTACCGCTTCTGAAATCTCATAGGTCTTCATCTCTGTACTCTGCAAATATTCTTTCGCCTTTTCCACCCTTTTTATTAGAATCTCATCAAACAGATTCACACCTGTTTTATTCTTATAATAACGGCTGAGATAGCTGCGGTTCACATGCAGAGTATCTGCAATATCATCCAGCGTGATCTTTTTTGCGAAAATTTTCTTCCAGATACTGTTCGATCTGGTCAAGCAATGATTCCGGTTCTTCTGCCTGGATTTCAAGCTCTTTTTCAGTCTGGACAGCTTTCCGATTGCTTTTTCCACTGCCTGGGGAAGTTCGTCTATAATGGAAATCTTAAGCACATACTCACATACACTGTATTTAATGGCACGTTTGGCATACTCAAAATCCGAATATGCGGTAAGGATGATCACCTGGGTTTCCGGGCAGGTTTCGTATATATATTTTACATACTTCTAACCCGTCAGCACCAGGCATCTGTATATCTGTGATCACGATGTCCGGCATTTCTTCCCCGATTTCTTCCAACAGCTCCTGTCCATCACTGACTACTTTCTCCAGAGAGCAGTTCATTTTTCCCCAGTTTATCAGCTTCTGCAAAGCCTCTCTGATGTATCCTTCATCATCGGCTGCTATCACTTTCCACATAATTTCCACCTCTTTCAATTGGAACTGCAATTTCTATTTCCGTTCCCTTTCCCGGTTCGCTCCAGACCTGGAACTTGTAATGATCCCCATACAGGATCCGGAGCATTTTCTTTGTATTTTCCCCATCCCACATGGGTATGGGGAATGTTTTCTTTATTTTCCTCTGCCTTCATCTGATTCTGACCAACGCCTACTCCATCATCTTTTACCCAGATATAAAGCATTTCCCTTTCATATAAAAGGACCTGCAGATTTCCTTTTTCCCGCTTTGGTTCCAGACCGTGTGAAACTGCATTTTCCACCAAAGGCTCAATAAGAAGACGAGGAATCAGATCTTCGCCGATTTTTTCATCCTCAAGCTTCACCTCATACGACAGTTTGGCCTGATAACGGCTCTTCTGCAGATATAAATAGAACTGAACGATTTCCAGTTCCTCTTTTTACCTTTATCTTAATCTCTTTTTCCCGGAATATCTTGCCCTGCATCAGTCTGGAAAAAGCATTCAGCCCATCGTAAACTTCTTCATTTCCTGCCATTTTCGCTTTCAGACTCAGCATGGCCAGAATATTAAACTGGAAATGGGGATTTATCTGGGACTGGAGATATTTTACCTGGGATCTGGCTGCCACAATTTCTTTTTCGTAAACCTGGGTGATCAGATATTCGATTCTGTCTGCCATCTCATTAAACACGATCCCCATGTCATGAAACTCCAGAATAGAAGAATCTTCCATTCTGACATTCAGATCCGGTTTTCCAAAGGCCTGTATGCTTTGGATCATCCTGGTGACCGGTTTTGTAAAGCGGTAGCTGATAGCATATGAAACCAGAAATGCAATTCCCAGTACCACAACAAAACCCACAAGAACAATAAAAAGAGTGGGCTTCAAAATAGAAAAAATTCCCATATCCCACTGTGATCACCGTGCGTACTCCAAATCCGCAGGGATTTCCATAGCCGATCACTTTCGCACCCTCCAGGTCTTTTGTTCCACTCCATGAATTCTCAGAGGTCTGCAGCTTTTTTCACCAGCTCCGGGGCGCCTTCTGAGACAAGCAACTGATCATTTTTGTCCAGGACTGCCCATCCTCCATTATGATACAGCTGTACCGTTTCCAGAACTTTCGCTACTGCACTCTGGCTGATCTGCACGATTCCGGTTCCTTTTTCTGCCATATTCTCATCATAAATACGAAAAAAATATTCAATTCATCTTCATCGGACAAACAGGCATACTGGTCACTGGTGCCTTTGAACTCCTGCTGTAGTTTTTCGTATTTTTTCGCTTCTGTTCTCTCCCTGTTGCCAGGGTAGTTGCATAATAGTGCTCATAAATACATTCATTTCCATTATTAAACAAATAAATTCCAGTGACAAAAGGCAGCTGACGTTCTACCATATTCCGCTCTGAAAAAAGTTCCATGCTGTAGGAAAGCTGTGGTTCTATTTCCTCCAGGTCGTATTCTTCCTTCTGAAAAAATTCATCCAGTACCGTATTATGACGTATGGCGATCACGCTATCCTCAATAAACTGCATATGCGCCTCATACTGCTGACTGGTATAGCGAAGTACATATTCAATATCTTCCTGTGTTTTCTGGAAAAAGAAAGAAAAAAAAAGACATAGAAAACAGCTGCGCATACAGACAGCAGGGTGTATACAGAGGTCACTATCATCAGAAATGTAAGTTCCCTTTTCAGAGTGTACGTTTTTTCATTTTATTTATCCCCAGGGTAAATTTCTATATTATAAATTCATTATAGGAAAAGCTTTCGAAACTTGCAATCAGTTTTCACCAAAAAAAGCAATAAAAAGCAGAAATATTTATGGCATTTCACCTAAATATAGGGTATACTGTTATTGTCTGAAGAACAAGGGCAGGGTTTTTATATGACAGCATTCTGATAATGCCGTTATTTTTTTGCACCTTGTTAAAGTGATCATTCTCACTTATTGACAAAGAAGGAGAGGTAAAATGAAAGTAATTAAAGTTAAGAATTATGAAGAGCTGAGCCGTACTGCAGCTACTATTATCGCCGGTGTTATTTTGTCCAAACCGGATTGTATCCTTGGACTTGCTACCGGTTCTTCCCCGGTAGGTACCTACGATCAGCTAGCTGCTATGTATGAAGAGGGAATACTGGATTTTTCCCATGTAAAGTCTGTGAACCTGGACGAATATGTTGGACTGGACGGATCCAATGACCAGAGCTACCGTTACTTCATGAACAAGAACCTGTTCAGCAGAGTCAATATAGATATTAAGAATACCTATGTTCCGGACGGAACCAATCCGGATACAGAGGCCTGCTGCGAAGCTTACAATACGCTGCTTAAGAATATGGGAGCTGCAGACCTTCAGCTTCTTGGAATAGGACCTAATGGCCACATCGGATTTAATGAACCAGACGACCATTTCCAGGCTGGCACACACTGTGTAGATCTTACAGAGGCTACCATCCAGGCGAATAAGCGTTTTTTTTGCAAGCGAGGAGGATGTGCCACGCAAGGCTATTTCTATGGGAACCGGCAATATTATGAGCGCAAAGACCATTCTTCTTGTAGCTAACGGCAAGAATAAAGCTAAGGCTCTCGCTGCTGCGATCAAAGGACCTGTTACCCCACAGTGCCCGGCTTCCATCCTTCAGTTCCATCCCAATGCAATTATTGTGGCAGATGAGGATGCACTGAGCGAACTGTAATTTTTTTATTTATGCTTATATAAAAAGGAGCTGCCTCAGTATGTTCCAAAAGGCTTTCTGCAAGCTGTACGTCACAATTTGCAGAAAGCCTTTTTCAACACGCTCTAAAAAAGCAGCTCCATTTTTGTACCTTTTCCAAGATCGCTGGCGACATTGATCTGTGCATGATGTAAGGTTGCCCCGTGCTTTACAATGGACAGTCCAAGACCGGTTCCTCCAGTCTGCCGCGAATGGCTTTTGTCCACCCGGTAAAATCTCTCAAATATTCTTTTCTGTTCAGATTTCGGAATTCCGATTCCATCATCCTCAACCCGGTAAAAAGGACGATTCCCTTTTCTGCCTACATAAATATGAATGTGTCCTCCCGGATTGGTGTAACGAACAGCATTGTCCGCAATATTGTACAGCATTTCATATAAAACATGCCGTACTCCCTGAATGTTGATTGGAATACCACAATAATCCAACGAAATGTTTTCTTTTCCGCATGATCCCGGAGATTGTTTACCACATCCTTTGCCAGCTCATCAAGCTCTACACTTTCCATGGAGACCACTGCATCCTGCTGTTCATCCAGACGCGACAGCTGGATAATATCTGCCACCAGATTTCCCAGACGATTGGCCTCCTATAGATTCGTCCTGAAAAATCAGCAATATTCTCCGGTCTCACCATTCCATTCATCATCAGCTCCGCATAACCGGAAATGGACATCAGAGGTGTCTTTAATTCATGGGAAACATTTGCAGAGAATTCCCTTCTCACAGCCTCAGTCTTCTTCAACTCCTCCAGCTGGCTTGCAATCTGCTTATTCTGCTGATCCACCCGCATCAACAAAGGACGGAGTTCTTCGTAGCATACATTCGAAAGAGGATGCTCCAGATCCAGGTTGTTCACCGGCTCGATCAGACTCTTTGTCTGCCTTTGCACCAGAACGATCTCTACCAGAATGATCAACAGCATCAAAATTCCAAGCCAGATAAAGCTGCTAAGCAACGTATGGAACACACTGTCTGTTGTTTTTTTGCCAGGCGGAGGATTCTGCCATCATTCAGCTTCACCGCATAATAAAAGGTCTGGTGTGACAAGGTTTCCGAATAACGGATGATTTCTCCCTGTCCATCTTCCATAGCCTGGATAAATTCCGGACGGCTGCTGTGGTTTGGAAGCTTTGAAGCCTCTGCCTCATTATCATAGAGCACGTTTCCCTCTGAATCGGTGAGCGTAATACGGGTATCTGTGGTTTTTCCCACATTTCCGTTTAAATACTCTTCTCCAACTTCTTCTATCCCCACTTTTACATATTCTGCTTCATCTCGGACACCCTTTTTCATAGTACTGTTAAACTTATCATACATCACAAAGCTGGCAGCTATAAAGGTAAGGATAACCGTGAGAACGATCATCACACTGGTATGACTGAGGATTTTCTTTTTCATCCTTGACTGCCTCCCTTGTCTGCCATTCTGTAACCTACGCCGCGGACAGTCTCGATTAGTCTGCCGGCATCCCCAAGCTTCTGCCGAAGGGTTCGCACATGTACATCCACAGTTCTGGTCTCCCCGTCAAAATCATAGCCCCATATATGGCACAAAATCTGGTCACGGGTCATAACGATTCCTCTGTTTTCCATAAGATACAGAAGAAGTTCAAATTCCTTGCGGGTAAGCTCCACAGGCTGCTCATCACAGTATACCTGATGACGGCCCGGGAAAATACGAAGTTCCTCACAGCTAAGCTCTCTGTCATCTCCGTGGCGGCTGCTGCGCCTGAGCACCGCCTTCACTCTGGCTATAAATTCCATCATTCCAAAGGGCTTGGTAATATAATCGTCTGCACCGGCTTCCAGAGCACGGACCTTATCAAATTCTGCTTCCTTGGCAGTTACCATAATGATGGGAATATCTCTGGTTCCGGAAGATTTTTTCAGTTTTTCCAGAATGGAATATCCATCCTCTCCCGGAAGCATAATATCAAGAAGAATCAGCTCTGGTTCCTCCTCTGCAAGGGCTTTCCACAATTCCTGGGAGTCTTCTAACCCTCTTGCATGAAATCCGGTCGTCTCTAATGTATATACTAAAAGATCACGGATGTTGTTATCATCTTCAACACAAAAAATCATTTTTTAGTATTCTCCTCCCATGTCTTACCTATTTTTTACATTACCTGTAAATCATCATTATTTCTTAGTATACGTACTTTTTTCCCCTTATACAAGTGCACAACTGTAAAGTCACGGTAAAAAGCAGGAAAACAGGTTACCGTTCACGACCTGACCAGTAACACGCTTCGCGATGAACAGAAATCATACATTCGCATGTTTTCTGCGCCGCAAAAATTATATTACCAGTCGCTGCCTCCGGAAATGATTCTCACAGGAATTTTTCCAGAGCAGCAACGGCAACATCTACTCTCCCGGTTACGGAAGCATATAGTTCACACGGGCAACCTCCAGTTCGTGATGGAAATGTTCTCCCGGTGCATTTTTTTACAGTGTCAAGGTGACTGTGGGTATCATAAAGATCCTCATGCACCTGAGTCACACAGACTCCAATATTGGAACAATGGTCTGCCACACTCTCCAGGCTGGTTGTAATGTCCGAAAGCATAAATCCCATCTCTATTGTACATTCTCCGGCACGAAGACGATTTACATGACGTCTTTTCAGCTCACGGCTGAGCTCATCGATCACTTCTTCCAGAGGCTCAATTTCTTCGGCAGCTCTCATGTCCTGGTTTGCAAAAACGCTATACGCTTTTTTCCACAATATCCGACACGGCTTTTTCCATAATGTGAAGTTCCTGCACTGCCTTGTCTGAAAAGCGGGCATTTTTTCTGAAATTTCCTTTGCAGATTTCATAATGCTAAGTGCGTGGTCGGAAATACGTTCAAAATCCCCGATACAGTGAAGCATAATGGAAAGGCTGTGACTGTCTTCCAGAGAAAGATCTTTCTGATTCAACTTGATCAGATAGGTTCCCAGTTCGTCCTCATAGCGGTCAACCTTTGCTTCAATCTTTTCCACACGGAAAGCTGTCTCCTCCTGGAAATCATCCAGCAAACCAAAAGAAAGGTTCAAAGCGGTTTTGGACTGCTCTGCCATTTTCCTGGCAGCTGTTTTGCTCTGCTCAATAGCAATACCAGGATTACTAAGAAAACGGGATTCCAGGATCATAAACTCCTGATCTTCTGCGGAAATAACTTTCTCCTCTTTTGTATCACGGACAGTTGCACATGCCATTTTTACAAGCATATCTCCAAATGGAAGAAGTACAAGTGTTGCAATGATGTTAAAGGCACTGTGGATCACTGCGATGCCGGCAGGACCTGCCACTTCTTCAATGAAAGAGAAATGTAAAAATCCATTCAGCACATAGAATACAACCATAAATGTAACAGTTCCTACAATATTGAAGTACAGATGAACGATTGCTGCACGTTTTGCATTCTTAGTAGCACCGATTGAAGAAAGCATTGCTGTAATACAGGTTCCAATATTCTGTCCCATGATAATCGGAAGCGCTGCTCCGTAACGGACTGCACCAGTTACACAAAGCGCCTGGAGAATACCAACAGAAGCTGATGAAGACTGAATAACAGCAGTCAGAAGTGCACCGGCCAGCACACCTAAAACAGGGTTGGAGAACTTCAGAAGGATGTTTGTAAATTCCGGTACCTCTGCCAGAGGTTTTACGGCACCGCTCATGGTATTCATACCGAACATCAGCACTGCGAAACCAACCAGAATGTTTCCAATATCTTTCTTCTTTTCATCATGAAGGAAGACAATAAAAACAACCCGATCAATGCCAGAATCGGTGAAAATGAGTTTGGGTTCAAAAAGTCTTACAAAGAAATTGGAGCTTTCAATTCCTGCCAGGCTGAGGATCCATGCGGTAACAGTAGTACCGATATTTGCGCCCATAATAAAGCCAACAGCCTGGGACAGATGCATGATTCCCGAGTTTACGAAGCCGACTACCATAACTGTGGTTGCCGATGAAGACTGAATGATTGCAGTAACTGCTGCACCAACCAAAACTGCTTTCACACGGTTAGATGAAAGGTTTTCCAGAATCTTTTCCAGTTTACCGCCGGAAAGCTTTTCCAGACCGTCTCCCATTACCTGCATTCCATAAAGGAACATCGCCAGTCCTCCGACCAATGTCAGAATGCTAAAAAAAATCCATTACGTTTCCTCTCCTTTTTTTATCCTTTTAAAAGTTTATTGGGTTCTTAATTTCTTTTGTTTACAAAACCAATATAAGTGGGCTATGTAAAGTTTCGGGTGAGAAGAATGTTAAATATATGTAAAATACTTTACAATCTTGGATTTTCTTATACCGAAAAAATGTAAAGCCAGGCTGTTGAAAATGTAAAATATTTGTTTGATAGTTGATTTTACTGTATTTTCCAAATTTTACATTCAAAAAATCCCACAGGAAACATGAAGAATAATTTTACAATTATCACTGCATATCTCATGAGGGATTTTTATATAATTCGTGTAATGATTCAGTACCTTCACTGTTACACACTTCGCGGAATAACATCATCAGACTCGTTCTAGAGCATGTTTGAACAAGGCTCTAATACTTTTAAAATCCTCGGATTTCCTCTTCCTCTGAATGGGTTTTTATCGATGGAGCGGATTTCCAGAAAATAACTGTAGTTGTCATTTACCTTTACTTCCACTCTGTCTCCAACCTTGTGACCTTTCAGAGCCATACCAATGGGAGATTCAATGCTGATGCGGTTTTCCATGGAGTTTCCTCTTATGGAAGTAACAAGCTTATATTTCTCAATCTCATCGTCTTCCTCGAAATATACCTCTACAATATCATCCATTCCAACCTCGTCACTGCTGGATTTATCAGAAACGATAGTTGCTGTTTTTAACATATTCTCCAGATAGCGGATACGACTCTCATTCTGGTTCTTATGACGCTTGGCAGCGTAGTATTCAAAATTCTCACTTAAATCGCCCTGGGCACGTGCTTCCTTTACTGCCTCAATTGCCTCTTTGCGGACAACAAGCTTACGGTGCTCAATCTCCTGTTCAATTTTCTCTACGTCTTTTTTCGGTGAGCTTCTTCTCTCATTTTTATACATCTCCTTTATAGCTGCAACACCACTTTGCACACCACCTTAACAGATGGCAAAGAGTTTGTCAAATTGCCAATGGAAAACATTAATTCCAATAATGCTATTGTTCACTCCATGAACAGAAACCCTATAATTTCTTTTTTTCCCTAGCCGGACTTCTTCCATCAGCTTCGCAGTCTCCGCATCCGCATGATCAAAAAGATAGGTATGACTGGACTGGCGGTGCTGATGCCATTCCTGGCGGAGCTGCTTTCTGGTCTCTTCGATTTCTTCTTTCAGACCTCTTGCGGAAATACGGTTGGCGCCCTGACCCATAATGATAATCTGTTCCAGTCCGTCTGAAGTAGCAACCGTTACCTGATGCTGTCTGCCGATTTTGTGGACTGTTTTTTCAATATATTGATCGGCAGTCTCCGCTTCTTTTTTGTGTAAACCACATGAATATTGTGATAAGTAAGCACTTCCTCCTGGTGTCCCTCCACCTTGTAAGCATCAAATACAAGAATCAAAGTACATTTCTTATATCCCTGATAATTACTTAAAATATCCATCAGCTTTGTCTGTGCTGCACGGACATCCGCATCTGCCAGTTCTTTCAGCTCCGGCCAGGCAAAAATAATGTTGTAACCATCCACAAGAAGGTATTCTTCCTGGTCTTTTTTTACAGAAGAACTGCTGCCAGAATAAGATAGGGCACTTACCACTTTTTATAAGAAGACACGCGGTCTCTTTTCACCGGACCAAAGGTACGCTCAAAAATGGCCTGAAGTTCTTTGTCATCCTCATAGCTTCCACGGTAGGCAGATTCCGGCGGCTGGTAACCACTTCCCGCACGGCTTCCACTTCCAGATGTATTTCTGGCAGTTCCTGTACTACCAGCTCCACTGCGTGCTGAATTTCTGGCACTTTGAGCAGTATCGTCTCCACTTGCAGGATTTCCAGAGCCTGACGCAGCATCTTCCCAGTCTTCCTCGCTGAGATTATCCTCAAACTCTGCCGTAATCCCAGTATCCAGGTGCATATACTCTTCCACTTCATACCATGGCACCACAAATCCGGCTCCATGGGCACAAAATACAGACCCGGTAGGATTATCCAGATCCCGCTCAGAATCGTAGCCGATCTGTTCCACGATCTCATCCTTATTTTTACAGGGCTCATATCCTTTTAAACTGCAGAACAGCCTTCCCATTCCCCTTGTATAAGAAACTACTTCTTTCTGGTAATCGCGCATAGTCGAAACAGGCGCTTTCCCCTTCAAAATAGCGGTATTTTCCTCTGTCTCCATAGGAAGAAGAGTTCCCTGCATTTTCTGGATATCATTCATTGCACGGCCAACAACCTCCACCGGCACTTCCAGCCGAAATTCATAGTAAGGCTCCAGCAGAACATTCTGTGCTTTCTTAAGTCCCTGACGGATAGCCCGATAAGTAGCCTGACGGAAATCTCCGCCTTCTGTGTGTTTCTGGTGGGCCCGTCCGGTAAGCAGGGTAATCTGCATATCTGTGATCGGTGCACCAGTCAGCACTCCTCTGTGTTCCTTTTCCTCCAGATGGGTAAGGATCAGTCTCTGCCAGTTCCGGTCCAGCACATCCTCACTGCAGGCGGTAAAAACTGCATTCCGCTTCCTTGCTCCCCTGGTTCCAGAAGAAGGTGAACTTCCGCATAATGGCGCAAAGGCTCAAAATGTCCCACACCTTCCACAGGTGCCGCAATGGTTTCTTTATATACAATATTTCCCGTTCCAAAATCCACAGCCACATGGAACCGCTCCCAGATCAGCCTTTTCAGGATCTCGATCTGCACGTCTCCCATGAGCATGGCGTGGATTTCTCCCAGCTGCTCGTCCCACACAATATGAAGCTGAGGATCTTCCTCTTCCAGTTCTCTCAGCTTCTTCAGCATCTGATGCACATCGCAGCCTTCCGGCAAAATGATCTGATAGTTCAGTACCGGCTCCAGTACTGGCATATTGGAGTTCTCTGTCACGCCAAGTCCCTGTCCTGGAAAAGTATGGGAAAGACCTGTCACTGCGCACACGGTTCCCGCGGGCACTTCTTTCACCAATTCAAATCTGGCGCCAGAGTAAATCCGGATCTGGTCTGCCTTTTCCTCCCATACTTCCTCTCCTGCAGCCACATTTCCTTGCTGGTAATAAGAAGTTCTTTTACTTTCAGTGTCCCGCCTGTAATCTTCATATAGGAAAGACGGTTTCCCTGATCGTCTCTGGCGATCTTATAAACCTTCGCACCAAAAGCCTCAGGATATACCGGCCATCTGGTGTACCTGTCCAGTCCGCGGATCAGCTTCTCTACTCCTTCCATTCTCAGTGCAGAACCAAAATAGCATGGAAAAACCTTTCTATCTGCGATCAGACCGGTAATCTCTCTCCTGGATACTTCTCCTGTTTCCAGATATTTTTCCAGCAGTTCCTCGTCACACATAGCAAGGCTCTCCAGAAATTCTTCAGAAAATTTATTTTCCATCAAATTCTGCTGTTCTTTTTTCACCTGCCGGTAATTCCGGTTCCAAATCTCTATCAGCATTTTCATTTTCTGAAAAATCCATGCAGTTCTCATTCAGCCTCTTTTTCAATTCGGTCAAAAGAGCATCGTGGTCTGTTCCCTCCTGATCCATTTTGTTCACAAAAATAAATGTGGGGATCTGGTACCGCTCAAGCAATTTCCATAAAGTCACCGTATGTCCCTGCACACCATCTGCACCGTTAATCAAAAGCACTGCATAGTCCAGAACCTGCAAGGTACGTTCCATCTCTGCAGAAAAATCCACATGTCCAGGCGTATCCAGAATGGTAACTCTTGTTTCTGGGAATTCCAGCACTGCCTGCTTGGAAAAAAATCGTGATTCCCCGCTCGCGCTCAAGGGGAGGTATCCAGATATGCATCCTTGTGATCCACTCTTCCAAGCTTTCGTATCTTGCCGCTTAAATATAAAAAAGTGCTTCTGACAATGTAGTTTTTCCTGCATCTACATGAGCCAGCAGCCCCATACAAATATTTTTCTTTATTTTCTCTGACTGTTCACCCACGAAAACGCCTCCTGTTGTAAAAATCTCTTGTTTTAGTATATCACAACAGAAGGCGCCAGTCGAGACACAGGTGTTTATTTCATTATTTTCAATAAATCACCAGAGCGTGTTATGCTATGAACGCCAAAATTTGTTTTATAATAAAATTGTTTTATCTTTACAATATTTGATAACATGGTATAATTCATACGTGATAAAAAAAGTACAATAATAAAGTAATTATTCCACAAAGCATGTAGCTGTGAAGGTACTGAACAATTACACAATAGAACCGATTGATACAACGTTATATTTTAGAGCGTGTATCAACAGAAAGTGAGAACTTCCATATGAATCCCTTTAAAAAAAATATACTGTCGGATTTTTCAGAATGTATTCAAATTTGCCCTTCCATTCCTGCCATACCGAAATCCTGAGATCATCAGCAGTCTGAAAGCCGTTCCCGATGTGCTGAAAAAGAAAAATGTAAAAATGTGCTGATTATTACAGATGCAGGAATCCATAAGCTTGGTCTTACAGACCGCCTTGAAAAAGTGTTGACAGACAGCAGCATTCCCTATATCCTTTATGACAAAACAGTAGCAAATCCTACCACTGTGAATGTGGCTGAGGCACTTGAACTTTATCATGAAAAATAACTGTCAGGCCATTATAGGCTTCGGCGGAGGCTCCAGTATGGACTGCGCCAAGACAGTAGGTGCCAGAGTCGCCAAACCTCATCAGTCTCTTGCAAAGATGAAAGGAATCCTGAAAGTGCACAAAAAGCTTCCACTTCTTATCGCCGTTCCAACCACTGCAGGAACCGGAAGCGAAACTACACTGGCAGCGGTAATCGTGGACGCCGAAACCCGGCATAAATATGCCATCAATGACTTCCCGCTGATTCCCCGATACGCTGTGCTTGATCCCAAGGTCACATTAAGCCTTCCACCATTCATCACCGCTACTACAGGTATGGACGCACTCACCCACGCAGTGGAAGCTTATATTGGTAATTCCACTACACCAGGCACCCGTAAAATGCCCGGGATGCAGTGCAGCTGATTTTCGAAAATCTGGACACTGCTTACACCGACGGAAGCAATAAAGAAGCGCGCCGGAATATGCTCCGCGCCTCTTATTTCGCTGGCTGCGCTTTTACAAAATCCTATGTAGGCTATGTACATGCAGTTGCCCATTCTCTGGGAGGACAATACAATGTTCCACATGGACTTGCCAACGCTGTACTTCTTCCTTATGTTCTGGAAGCTTACGGAAAACAATTTATAAGAAGCTGGCAGCCCTTGCTGTTGCTGCCGGTGTTGCCTCCAAAGAAACACCGGAAGAAGAAGCCGCATTAAACTTTATCCAGGCGGTCAAAGACATGAAGGCCCGCTTCGGAATCGGCGATACCATACCGGAAATCCAGGAAGAAGACATTCCGAAGCTGTCCCACTATGCGGACAAAGAGGCGAATCCGCTGTATCCGGTACCGGTACTGATGGATGCACAGGAGCTGGAGAAATTTTATTATATGCTGATACCGGCTAAAGAAAACACAGTGCAATAAAAAGCTGGTAAAATGCCATATTGTCACCTTTATAACATTACATGAATTAATCTCACTTAAATGAGTGTCAAAAGGTCTTTTGACACTCATTTGATACCCGGATTGCTACGCAGCTACGCTGCTCCTGCAATCCTTCCAAATATTCGAAATTCGCTGATTTACTGCGTAAATCGCTACTTTCATATTTGGCGTGTCCCAAGCTCAAAGCCTTATCGTGCAAGCACGAACAGCTTTTTGACCTTTTGACCCTGATATCATCAAATAAATTATAAATACTCAGAAAGGACTTTCCCATGACCCAGGAAGCAATCCAGGAAATCATCCGCAAGCAGCGGAACTATTTTTATACAGGTGCTACCTTAAATATTGACTTTCGCATCACTGCCCTGAAAAAGCTGCAAACCTCCATCCAGTCCCACCAGGAGCAGATCAATGCTGCCCTGAAGTCAGACCTTGGAAAAAGCAGCTTCGAGAGCTATATGTGCGAATCCGGTCTCGTTCTCAGCGAGATTACCTATATGCTGAAGCACATCCGCTCTCTTTCCAAAGAAAAAACAGTGCACACACCACTTGCCCAGTTTCATTCCAGAAGTTACATGAAGCCGTCCCCATACGGTGTCACCCTGATCATGAGTCCATGGAACTATCCCTTCCTTCTCACCTTTGATCCACTGGTAGACGCCATCGCCGCCGGAAACACTGCAGTATTAAAACCCAGCGCCTATTCTCCTGCCACCAGCAATATCATCTGCGAAATCGTCCGCGAATGTTTTCCGGAAGAATATGTAGCCGTTGTTATGGGTGGACGCCAGGAAAACTCCTGCCTTCTCCAGGAGCACTTTGACTACATCTTTTTTCACCGGCAGCCAGGCTGTGGGAAAAGAGGTTATGCGCCATGCCAGCGAGCACCTCACCCTGTTACCCTGGAGCTTGGGGGAAAAAGCCCCTGCATTGTAGATAAATCTGCAAATATCAAGCTTGCCGCCAAACGTATTGTATTTGGAAAATATCTGAATTGTGGACAAACCTGCGTAGCCCCCTGACTACATTTACTGCCACAGAGAAGTGAAGGATGAGCTTCTGAAGCAGATTCAGAAACAGCTTCGTAAGCAATTTGGTAAGTCGCCTCTGGATAACAAAAAATTACGGAAAGATCATCAACGAAAAGCATTTCAACCGCATTTTGAACCTGATCGATCCTGCCAAGGTTGTCTGCGGCGGCAATGCCCGTCCAGAGACTTTACAGCTCGAGCCTACAGTCATGGACCAGGTAACCTTCGAAGATGCCGTAATGCAGGAAGAAATTTTCGGTCCGGTAATGCCTGTCCTTACCTTTAATTCCATAGATGAAGTAATCCGAAATGTAAATTCCATGGCACATCCTCTGGCTTTTTACATTTTTGCCCAGGACAAAGCCATCTGCGAAAAAAGTCACCTCTGAATGTGGCTTCGGCGGTGGCTGTATCAATGATGTGATCATTCACCTCGCCACCAGCGAAATGCCATTCGGCGGTTTCGGGGAAAGCGGTATGGGAGGCTATCACGGTCAGAAAGGCTTCGAAACCTTTTCCCATTACAAGAGCATTGTAGACAAAAAGACATGGATCGACCTGCCGATGAGATATCAGCCTTACAGACGGATTTACGACAAACTGATACACCTGTTTCTGAAATAATATAACAAAAGGACCGCAGCCTTACATCATTGATATAAACGCGGTCCTTTTGAATTTCATCCACCTCTTCAATTTTGGATTCCCAGGAAAAGTCTTTTGCATTGCTGCTTTTTTCTAATAATGCCAGGATTTCCTGCTCTGTATCTCTGTCATACTTTTTTTGATATTTTATGCTGGTTTTTAGCGTAATTCCTTCCGTATTAACAAGACTCTCAAACGCCCGCAAGGGCTGACAAACGACGACGAAAGTTTAAATTCCTTCCGTATTAACAAGACTCTCAAACAGCGCCAGTCTACTGATCCTCTATTGGACTGTTTAAATTCCTTCCGTATTAACAAGACTCTCAAACTGGACGGACTGTTAAACAGCATGCAGGGGCGTTTAAATTCCTTCCGTATTAACAAGACTCTCAAAGCAACTTCTTCTCAGCTTCTTGACGGGTGAGGTTTCAATTCCTTCCGTATTAACAAGACTCTCAAACCTCAAATCCGGTTCTCGCCGAGTCATTACTATCTTTCGACAGATAGCTGTTAATACGACAGGTCCAGTACACAAAGATCCTTATCCACGATTATATATCTGTCACCTTCGATTGGGTTGGTTTTTATTCCTTCCAAATTGACCAGACAAGTTTTCGTGTAAAAACAATGTTTATAAATTTCTCTCAGATCCTCGGTACTGAAATATTGCTTCAGATTCAACACAAAAACAATGTCTGTATTGCAGATTGTTTTCATAGCTCTCAGATAATCTATAAATTTTTCTGCAAGACTATGATAACAGGAATCCACATGTACATTACAATATTTTATCAGCCCTGCTGCCGGAAAATCAATATCAAATGTGAGATTATATGCAGAAGTATTCACAATCTTATCCATAAAGCATAAAATCTGTTGATTCACGCTTGCAAATTCTTCTGCGTAATCTTCTGAGATTGTCTCTGACAGATTCTTATAAAGTTTGGATAAAATTTTTTTCTCATTACAATTAACCATCAGAGGATTGCTGACCATGATTGCTTTTCTCTCCAGAGAGAGTTCCTTTTCAATATCTGAAAGAATAAAGTCTCCTTCTTCCCCTTCTACCTGTTTACTAACATTGTATACAACTTCTGCAAATCGTTCCGGTGTCTCGATGGTCAGATTCAGAACCTGATTTTCATATAGTTCTATTTCCATCCCTAATCTGGTATTCACAAGTCTCAAAGGATTACCACCCTTTCATCTGTATCCAGGATCTCACTCTTTTTCGTACCGATGATAAATTCCATCTTTCCAAATTGCTTTTCTGTTATCTTCAACACCTGCACCAGTCCATCTGCCGGCTTATTTTTTTTCTTATATTTTCCACAATTGCATCTGCCATTGTGGAATTCTGTGCCAGCTTACAATATACCGACTCCTGCATCATCAGAAATCCTGTCTTTATCAGATACTTGTGAAAATCCCTGTAATCTTTTCGGTTTGCACTGGTAATAACCGGAAGATCAAAAAATACCATTACTCTCATATATCTATAACTCATTTGTCCTATAAAATTTTATCTGCGATACATCGTTATCATTTAATGCATCAAAGACACTCCTGGTGTAGATTCTGATTGCGTTTGTCAAGTATTCGTTTCGGTTAGCTATAGTCACTTCTTCCTTCAGCAATGAGATCATCTCATGTTTCTCTTCTTTTTCAAAGAATGGAAATGCCATCTTTTTCACTTTCAGATCCACAAGCGGGCGAAACGGTTCCATCAGATCACAGGCCAGATTGAACTGATTAAATACATTATCGTGAAACAAACCAAGCTGTGTGATATAACCATTTGCCACCACACAACGATTAAACGCAGACAATAATAACGAATATCCGTAATTCAAAGCTACATTGGTAACATTCTCCGCACTTCTGGTAAAATCCATTCCGAACAGGGCATTGAAGTACACTTTTGCTGCATGTCCCTCCCGGTTCGTGGCATCCCCAAATTCGATTTCACTGATATAGCCGTAAAGCTGATCCGATGCTTCTCCCGCCCATTTTTCGTATCTTCTCCGTTACGATTTCTGTCCATACGTGTTTCTTGATATCCTCCGACCAGGCAATCTGATTTCTGACCTTCAGCGACGTATCGTGAGCGCCGTAATAACCAATCAATTCAGAAGATGGATTTCTCTTTTCATCACAAAAGATCACTTTGATCTTTTCTTTGTCAGTTCACATAAGAGAGCCGCGGTCAGTGACACCGATGTGGATTCTATCATTACTGTTTCAATTTCCGAAAGATGAATCTTTGTTACATCATCTTTTCGGAGCACCAAATAATCCATCTGATAATCCAGCTTTGCCGTACTGGATATTACCACTGTCCGCCAGCTCATAAACATTCCCCCATTCTTACATATGCAGTAAATCCTCTTCCTTTTTTTATACATTCCGGTAATCGAATAATGGATCAGTTTCAATTCTGTTGCATCTGTCATATTTCCGGATATTCGGATTCTTCCTACATCTTTTGGTCCGCCGATTGCCTGCAGCGAAAATGTTCCTTTTTGAAAAGAGGTATACGCAACAATATCACATAAGAGCATCACTTGTTGTTCTATGCCAAGAAGTTTGAAAGAGCTTTCTCCATTTTCCAGACATGTTCCTATACATTTTGATGATCCGCATAGATTGCATGCAAATGTTTCGTTGTCAATTCCTGATATAATTCCAGATTTTTTTCTCCCCTGTTACTTTTTTCATCCCAGCGCAGACTCATTTTTTGCTTTTCTGACAACAACATCGCTGCACGTAGTCTTTCCAGCTTACAAATATATTGTACATAAGGATATTTCAGGCACATCGCCGTCGCATTGGAAAATTCCACATTCTTTCTTGCATCCATTCCTACAATATATAAAAAATATCCATTATATTTTATAAGCGCATTCTTTTTGATTTTCTCTGCAATCACCCGTGGATTTTTATATCCCTTTTCTTCCAGAAACTTTGTCAGATCTGCTTTATTTTTTATCTGAGCAGCATAATAGCTATGTATCACTTCAAAACATTTCTTTCTCTTCTTTTCCGATCCATGTTCGAAGAAAACAAAGATAAGACGGTTTCAAAGAAGTATATCCACCATATTTTGTTACATCCTGGAGTTTTTCATCCTTTGCTTTCAACGGTACATAATTTTCTGCTTTTGCAGAATATTTTCCTACTGGCTGAAGATTAAACAGTTCCCCTTTTGTTCAAATGTCTGCCTTGTAATCATCGGAGTGTTTTTCTCCATCACTTCTTTTACCAGACGAATCGCTCCCGGTTCTTGATTTTTGATGCAATCCACGCAATTTCTCCGTTTCTTACTACATCCTTACCGTACATTTTGTAAAGATTATAATTGTAATTTTTGCCGTCACGTCCGTGCTTCCTTCTTCACATAGTTCAGAGGATTTCTGGTGAATTTCGTAAAATAAACATTTCCCACCACAATATTCAGATAGGCATCCTGTGCATGATGGTAATCATTTATCAGTCTGCTTTTCAGCATCTTGTATTCTTTCCGAAAATCCGATACATTTCTCGCTTTTACATACACTATTTCCGTTCCCGGCATTAAAGATTTCAGAAGGTCTGCGATTCCCTTTGCCCCCTGCGCTGTCTCCACCAGCTGTCTCTCAATAAATCCTGCCAACTGATCATCTGTCAGTTTTTCATTCGACGTCAGACGATTATATTTTTCATCGTTCATAAATCCCATTTTATGAAGAACTGCCCACAGTTCCCGGACCTTTGGATTCTCTCTTACCTTTTTCGGCACCAGAGAATCATTCTGTTTATCCTCCTCATTGATCTTTTTCGACACCAGTACCAGATTATTTTCCATATTGTTATCGTTGGTTAAACTTCTTGGATAAATATGGTCAATATCGTATCTGTTATCTTTAAACAAATCCTCGATATCAATATCATTGCCCGTATAAGCATCTTTTCCCATCTGTAGATAATACAGGTACAGCTTTTTACTGTTGAGTTTGCCGGATGCACTGGCATTTTTATTTCTGTTTCCCAATTTCTTCCGTCCTTGATATTCTCATACAGCTTTAACAGTCTTTTTTCTCTGAATTCTTTCTTCCCTGTTCCCCTTTTTCTTCATCTGTTCTGGTCATCTCTATAAAAATTCGTTTCGGATAATGCCCCATAATCTGTGTGATCTCTTTTTAATGCCTGAACCGTCTGCCAGATCATCCGCTTCACCGGTACACTGTAGTAATATTCGTCCAAATCCTCAAACTGGAAGTCACTCAGTGTTTTTTGTATCGTCTGCTTTCTTTTTTCTAATCCTTCTTTAAAAGTAAATTCTTCGCTGTGGAGCAGTTCCATAAAATTCAGATTATACTCCCACATTGCCCGAATCAGAGAAAGGATTTCCCCGGTCCTATTATCACGCCCAGAAAGGCACAGCATACTTTTGGAAATTCTTGCCCAGTCTTTAAATTTGTAACCCGAGATTCTCTTTGCCTGACTTTCCGTAAGAATTCCACTGGAGATATACTGATCTAATTTTTTCTGGAACATCCGTTTCGAGTCTCCGTAAATAGTTCCATAGTAAATGATTTCTTCTGCTGCCCCTTGTATTACTTCTTCTCTCATCCGCTCGCCAAAGACTGCATACATTTTTCCATAAGATGACAGATAGGCATTCACTTCTTTATCAATACCGGAAAGTTCCGACTCATCTTTCAAAATTCCCCGGTTCATCAGATAGGAACAAAGTGTTTTTCTGGTTACTTTCTTTCCCAGTCTGACACCCTGAAATAATTCTTTATAGATATCCTGCTTTACTTCCGGAACGATACGTTTTCCATTGATCCGCAGATTATTGATTTCATTCAGTACACAGTATGCCTCATATAACAAGGATTGCTTCGGCAGTACTTTTTCTCCGGAAAGATAGGTACACTCACGGATCAGATTGGTAATAAAACGTTCGGATGTCGCATTCCATATCAATCTTTTGTTCCATATTCCAGGGAAGTACCTGCCCCTGTTCCCTGCGCACAGCCCAGCCGGTCTTTGATCCGTTTCCTACCGGTCCTACATAATAAGGAATATTTCTGGAAAAAAGCATCAGGATTCTTTCGGAAACCGTATAACCGCTGTCATCTGTTTCTTTCAGGAAATCCAGATGTTTTTCCGCATTCTCAAGAATCTTTTTCATCTCTTTTGATGTACCTGATTGGGGATTACTCCATTGGCTCCGGTCATCTGTTTGGGCAGAAACTGTTCCAGTTCAATTTCTTTTAAAATAACTGTTGTTTCTTCATTAGCAAGGTTTTTCAGATCTTTCTTGATTCGGTCATGCAGATCTCCCTTTCCACGTTCTTTCACGTTTTTCATGTTTCTTCTATATTTTTTCGTTCTGCCGCCAGCGAATCTGTAGAATTCAGTGAGAATTGCAGTACGCAGAATAGCTTCCTTTTTCACTGGAACGGAACATACGGTCATATGCTTCCTGACCAAGATCTTTTTTATACACTTTTTCAGAAGTCTCAGATCTTCCTTATGCTTGTTATACATCGCTACTCTGGCGTCTGAAAGATAATCGAATCCATTTAACACAGCCTGCAGCTGACTGTAATCATACAGTTGTTTCATACTTTCTATGATAAAAATACTCTTCCCCAACAGCCGCCTCGATTTCCTCTTTTTCTTCTTCAAAAGACGCCTGTTGAAATGCTACTTTTATCTTTTCATCTGCCTCGAGCTCAAACATGACTCTGGCATCTGCTTCCATACCGCATAAACATTTGACCAACTCCATCTGCTTTTTATCCGTTCTCTTTATTCCCAGCAGAGAAGCTATCTTATCTTTTTTAGGTACTTCTGGAAATTTCTTTATCTGCCATTTTTCTATGATCTGCTTATAAGAAACATCACCGTTCGCTTCTTCTATAGACTCGCAGATATAATTCATCACCGTTTCTCCGGCATCCTTTACCATATCCGCATTCAAATCACCAGAGTCTGTATTCAGAAGAAAATGTCCCCGGTGTTCAAACAGATGAATCAGTGCCAGATACAAAAAGTCTGGAATATCGTTCCTCGCTTGCTACTTTATCTTTTAAAAGCGCCTGCTGCAAATGAAAAATCGTAGGATATTCTTTATAATACTCTTTTTGTCTCCATAACCGGGATCTGCGAACAGACTGTCTTTTGTCCTCAGTCTGGAATCTTTGTCTTCCCGGTAATATTTGCTGTTATCCTGGCGGATATAAAAGAGTGGATCGTGTCTCAGCACATCCTCTGCAAAATAAGACCGGAGCAATCTGATTCTTACCTGATGACGCTGTAATTTTCTTCTGAGATTCTGTGTGTTCTCCGTTTCAGCTGTGGCTGTGCCGACTCATATTCTCTGACAAACCAGAAATCTTTTCCTTTCACTTTCATTAAATGATATTGCGGATCGGTAACCGCGCCACCCAGGGAGCCGGTACCCATATCCAGTCCCACGTAATAATCTGCTTTTTTATCTGTATGCATAGGAAATCCTCTCAAAATATAGTTGACAATCCCGCTATCTGATGCTATGGTGATACTGTATTAACAAGACGAGTTCAAATAAGGGGAAACCCGAAACCGTCATCTGACGCCGCAGGGTGCGGCAGAAAAAGTCGTGTTTCACGGCTTTTTTATTTTCTATTATTCTATCATGTCTTAGGCATTTCAACCATTACTTTTATGTATTTTCATTTATTTTTATCACATTTGTATAAGCTTTACATTTCATGCTGATTGCACATTTCTATGATAGAACAGCTCATTGCCGAAGCAACGGAATGTGATTTCAAAGTTGCTCTCGAAATAAAAAAGCCAAAAAGCTGGTTAAAAAGTGTCAGTGCCTTTTCCAATGGAATCGGCGGCACTCTGTTTTTCGGAATCTCCGATGACCGGAGCCTATCGGCTTGTCCGATGTTCAAAAGGATGCTGAGGCGATCAGCCGCTTAATTAAAGAACGTATCACACCATTACCTCAGTTTATCTTAAAACCATTACAGGAAGATGGTAAAAATCTATTAGCTCTGGAGGTTTCTCCTGGCCGTAGCACCCCATATTATTACAAGGCAGACGGCGTGATGGAGGCATATATCCGTGTTGGAAATGAAAGCGTAATTGCCCCTGATTACATTGTGAATGAATTGATCTTAAAGGGAACCAATCAGTCCTTTGATACCCTAACAACAGACGCGGTAAAAAAGGATTACAGCTTTACACTTCTGGAAGCAACCTATCTGGAACGGACCGGTCTCCGCTTTGAGCCATCCGATTATGTCTCCTTCGGTTTGGCTGACAAAAATGGACTCCTGACCAATGCCGGAAAGCTCATGACCGATCAGCACACGGTTTATAACTCCCGTATGTTCTGTACCCGGTGGAATGGCTTGGAAAAAGGCTCTATCTTTGATGATGCGCTGGACGATAAAGAATATGAAGGGAAATTTAATTTATTTACTGAACAGCGGCAGTGAATTTATTCGCAATAATTCCAAAGTCCGTTTTGTCAAAAAGGCACAGTATCGGGTAGACAAACCGGATTATGCTGAACGAGCTGTGACAGAGGCTCTTGTCAATGCGCTTATCCATCGTGATTATATTGTGCTTGGTAGCGAAATCCATATTGATATGTTTGATGATCGGGTGGAAATCACATCTCCGGGCGGTATGTTTGGCGGTGGATCAATTCAGGAATATGATATTTACAGTATTCGTTCGATGCGACGAAACCCTGTGATCGCTGACCTGTTCCACCGCATGAAGTACATGGAACGCCGTGGAATAACGGAATGGATTCTCTATTTTGCTGTACTTTTGTTTTGATTAAAATGATTGATCCAGAAGTCATTCTCCGATACCCTAAGATATGACTAAAGCGTTCATCATACTCCTTAATGAGCTCTGCAAGTTTGATGTTTTCCATTTCATCCTCAGGTGTTTCACGGTGTAGCTATTTATAATAAGCAGCTCTTGCGACCTCCAAATGTTTACACATCCATCCAATACTCCAGTTTTTTTGTATGAAAATATTCTATCGCAAGATATTTTGATTCATGACGAACCTTACCCAGCCTCACATCCTTTCTGAAGTCTTTCACTTTTTAACAATTCAACAACCATATCCTTTTCTTTTCCAGCTGATTTCTTTAGTCAAGTTTTCACGTCTCAAACGTTCTAATTCATCTACTTCATCATCTGTTTTGTTGACCGCGTCTGTCAGTTAATCCGATTCCCCTCATCACTATCATATATTTCATCTGCTATCAGACCTGACTGTAAGAAACATTTACTTGTAGCTGTACTAGTCACACGATTATGGTTACGCAATACTAACGATTTCTTTCGTTCTCATGTTGTTTTCTTTTTTTCTTCGTGCCTCTGCCATATAGACCTCCTTGGATTATAATCCTTGATCCCTCTCTATTGGCATTATACACCTTAATCCAACTTTCGCAAAAAACAGAACGATTCAGATATTGCATATTTAGCGTAGATGACGTCAACAGTCCCTTCTTCCATTTAGAACTGTTTCTACGCATCGGAGTTTAAACTCCTTTTGAATAAGTTCTATTTCTATTGATGGATGACAAATGCAGCTATCCCGCGAATTTGATATTCATTAATCCATCCTTAGTGTTGAATCCTATACTGTAAAGTACCATCCAGATATTCTGCGATACTTTAGCTCTAAACTCAGGTGGAATGTTTCTTGGATTTTGGCATGAAAATACCTCCAGCAACAGATTTTTTATATTTAATCTGTCTACTTAGAGGTATCATAT